>Ga0123334_1000874_pt1 | contig 40293 bp, 53 predicted proteins | sample BiotimSIPDNA_FD_89706 | JGI IMG/M metagenome (GOLD analysis project Ga0123334, IMG submission 89706) | Anaerobic biogas reactor microbial communites from Washington, USA - Biogas_R1 time_0 SIP DNA | ecosystem: Engineered > Bioreactor > Anaerobic > Unclassified | place: Washington, USA...
ACTCTCTCAACTTCTCAATGGTTTCTCTTTTATCTTTGTTTTCCATATGGCTTGCCATTACGCACGCAATGGCTATGTTTATCGCTCTTTCAAAGTCCATATTTACATCTCCTTCGCTTAATCCTTGGGCTGTTCAGCAACTTTTAAGATATTCTTCATATTCTTCAGCTTCTTCCCTTGTAAGAAACACTGTTTTCCCAATTTCACTAGCTTCAAATTCTTCATTTTCAGAAACATTCATATCGCCATACTCGATGATTGTGGCTTGGAATATTAAGGGTGCGCAAACGCCTTCCGTGTATCCTGTTATGCTATACTTAGACACTCCATTGTCCGGGATATAAACTACATCCCCTATCTTGCAAGGTAGTATCACGATCCTTCCCTGTGCTTCAGCTTGTAAAAGATCGATAATGTGCTTGGCTTCGCTCCCAGTAGCCTCCACAACGTAAGTCATTTCTTCGCCCAATATCTTCTCCTCCTTCGCATAATAATCATTCCCCGCCACTTCCGGGGCGCGATTTCTTTGGTATGTGTAAGCATTATACCCGGTTTGCAGTCGCTCTGAAGTACCCTCTATCTCACCAAAAAGATAAGCCACCGCCCCTCACTAAGGTCTCATGCAGGCTTTTCACTAAACTATCAAAACTGCCTTCTGGAATACCGCAATGTGTATGCGAGTCGTCTATAAATACCGTAATTGAGTTTCCACCCCAATCTTCCTCAAAAGCAACCTTATGGCCCTTGTTAACCAATTCAAGAATTTTTATTAATATTTCCCGTTCCATTTTGCCCTCCCTTGTTTCACATAATAATCAGAATATGTCTCAACTTACTGTCTTCCCATATTCTTGGAAACTCTCGGTGTAGCCACAGTCTGGAAAACCGGAACACCCTCTAAACTTCCCATGCTTGCCGTTCTTGGTTTCCATGGGCTTGCCACATACGAGACAGTATTTTGACATATCATAGCATCCTTCGTATTCGTCACCATGAATTAATAATTCGTCTGTTTGATCATCTATTATGGACACGCCTACAACCACTCCTTTTTATTCGCCCCGGGTTTCCCCGGGGCGATGTTGTTAGATAGGCTTAACCTCAAATATCTTGAGGTTTCTCTCGAACCGTGCGCGGGCCTCTTCGATCTTTTCTAAGGCATCGCCCAAAGTGGTGCGGTGCTGATTGATTAAAGCCATTACTTTAGAGGCTTCTTTTTGGAAGCGCTCCATAGCTTTCTTTTTGGTTTCATCAGGATCAACAGACTCTTCGATCCGTTCCTGTTCTCTTAACAACAGGGCTTCAAACTCCTGTGTGGCAAAAACTACTGCGTCCTCTCCTAGCTCTTGCTTTAGTTCTGGGTCGTCTACTATCGGAAGCAAATCAACCCGTACTGCCTTTTCGCCAAGAGCTTCATTGATGGTTTTCGCTATTTCTTTCACTCCTTGGCCGACTTCTTCTTTGTCTTTGGGGATGGTCCAGGCGGCCTTGATGTCTTCCACAGGAATTCCTACCGAAGCGACGATTTTATTGAACACTCCTCTAATTTGGCCCGGAGAAGCTAATTTTTCTTCCTCGGCCATTGCTGCTGGGATGTTTTCAATTAAGCCTTTCAAAAAGACCGGACAAGGTTTTAGGTCTTTTTTAGTGTCTTCCATGTCCCAGGAGGTAGGGGTGTCGCTCAAAATAAACTCATACTTCAAGGTAGTCCGGTTGAAATACAGCCGAGCTACTTTGTCTCCGTCAGTAACCTTTTGCCGCTTCCTGTTTACTGCTGCTGTGAGGACAACTCGCTCGATAATATTACTATTTTTTTCGGAAGCATCGATTACGATGACTTTGTATTTGTCTTCGGCGAACCCCTTGTAGTCCCCGGACAATCTGCCGGTTACGGTTTCAAAAACCTCGCAGATAGATCTCTTGCGGGGAATAAAAGACTCAAAACCTTTGTCCCGCAATAAATCGGAAAAGGTTTCGTAGTCATAGGGGAAGTTTTTTAGAGCATAAGAAAGACGGACTGCAATATAGTCCGTCGCATTAAGTGATCCAAACATGTAGTTCTCCCTCCTTTTTCGCTGCTTATCGCAGATCAGCAATTTTCGTGAAAATACCGCTCTTCATACTGCAGGAACGGTATTTCATAGCCGATGGGCTTGTGGCAGATAGAACATATAGTGTTAGCTATGTGCCTCAGCTCATTACATTTGATGTGCCCGCACGATTTTTCACAGGGGCCATTTTCAGACCCAGGTGCGGGAACTTTAGACCGCGAAAGCATTGGTGTTCTCAACGCCATCCCTCCTTAGAAAAATATTAATTTTTGGGTGCTAATTAAAAATAAAGCCGGGACATAACCCGACCTTTCCAGTGCGTTTTCTAACGCCTCTTGGTACGCCTCCTCTTTGTCTCGGGCTTTCAGATATAAGTCATAAACAATATTTCCGGCCCGTGCAGTGGTAAGATACCATTCTTTTCTCCTCATAAAATCTCTCCCTTCTTGCCTGTGCCTTTTGGCCAGGGTAAATAATTTGTGCCTGGTAGACCAGGGTAACGGATCATGCGATCCAGCCTACTCCCTTTAGAAAGGAGTAGGCGAGAGGCACAATTAAGCGGTTTTGCGGGAGAGTTTCTCGGCCCGATAAGCGAAGAGTTTGTAGTTATCTTCTTCGAGCTTGGTTTTCCCCTGGAATAAATATGCCTGGCCGATTGTGAGCTGCGTGTCGAAAGTTAATACTCCTATGCGACCTGAGTAATCTTCCACAGTAGCGAAACACCAGGACTTATTGTTTTTTACTCCACTTCTTACTGCGGTTACTATCCCAATTATTTTGGCCTTTCCTTCAGTGACAGTTGCGATTTCCTGACTATTGGGAATTTCGTAACCATCCAAAGGATGACTGGAAACGTAAAAGCCTAAAGATTCCTTTTCAAATACAAGTAATTCGTCTAAGGAATATTCGCCAGTGTGTGGAATCTTGGGCAGGAGTTCTTCTCCAGTGCCAAAAAGGGTTTGTTCGTCTTTTTGGACTATAGAATCAATTTTAGTTAACGTCGGGAGAAAATCTAAAAGACTTTTTCGTGTGCCGAATTGACTCAGACAACCGCTCTTTATAAGGGTTTCTAGCACTGCCTTATTCAGATGCGCCTTGTAAACTAGATCATATACATCATTGTAGGGACGGTTAGCTATGATCTGTCTTAAGTTTGCATCGCCTAAACTCTTAATCGCTCCTAATCCAAATCGGATTTGGTTTGATTCAATAGAGAATTCAATGTTGGACTTGTTGATGTCGGGCGGGAGAATTTTGATCCCCATGCGCCGACATTCGTTTATAATAGCTGCTATTTTGTCTTGATCACTGGTATTAGTCAGTAGTGCTGACATAAATTCGACTGGATAGTGAGCTTTAAGATAAGCGGTTTGATACGCAATGAAGGCGTAAGCGGCGGAATGGGATTTATTAAAGCCATAGCCGGAGAAGAAATCTATGAGTGAGAAAACTTCTTCAGCTATTTTTAGCGGTATCCCATTTTTAACTGAGCCTTCTAAAAATTCTTTTCGCAGTCCTTCAATGACTTCGGGGATTTTTTTGCCGATGCCTTTACGGAGAGTATCCGCTGCTGGTAAAGTGAACCCGGCCATATCAGTAGCTATCTTCATGGTTTGTTCTTGGTACAAGATAACCCCATAGGTTTCTTTTAGGATTGGCTCTAACACAGGATGGAGATATTTAATCTCTTTTATTCCATGTTTGCAGTCGATGTAATCATCGACCATACCAGAACCTAAAGGGCCGGGTCGGTACAGAGCAACCATAGCAATTAGATCTTCAAAACAGTCAGGCTTGAGTTTTTTGAGAATTCTTTGCATCCCCTCGGACTCAACCTGGAAGATACCGATAGTGTGACCATTAGACAGGAGCTTATATATCTTCGGGTCATTGAGAGGAATTCTGTTGATGTCAATCTTGTTTTTAATGAGCTTTAGTGCGTCATCGATTATAGTGAGAGTTTTTAGTCCAAGAATGTCCATCTTAAGAAGGCCAAGGTCTTCGCAGGTGAACATTTCGTATTGGGTAGTGGCTTGCCCATCGATTACCTGTGTGGGGATGATATTAGTGAGTGGTTCATCCCCTATTATTACCCCGGCAGCATGTACTCCAGTATGGCGGGGCATACCTTCGATTTTCTTGGCAGTATCTATAATGTGCTGCAGGGATGGGTGTTGAGCGTTTTCTAAAGAATCAATACTTTTTGAAAGTTGATCAATTTCAGAAAGCGGTTCTTCTAAAACTCGGCCTACATCCCTTACTGCTGCCTTGGCAGCCATAGTGCCAAAGGTGATAATTTGAGCTACATGATCCTTGCCGTAGCGCTCGGTGATATAATTAATCACTTCGTCGCGCCTGCGGTAGCAAACGTCGGTATCAATATCCGGCATGCTGATGCGGGCAGGATTTAGAAAGCGTTCAAATATTAATCCCCAGTCCAGCGGGTTGAGTTCAGTAATACCTAGCAGAAAGGATACCAAACTGCCTGCAGCGGAACCGCGTCCCGGTCCTACCGGAATGTCTTGTGACTTGGCCCAGTTGATTATATCCTGAACAATCAGGAAATAATCAGCAAACCCCATGTTAGAGATAACCTCCAGCTCGTAGTTTAATCTTTTGATAACCTGGGGGTCAGGGGCTCCTGGGATTCGTTTAGGCATTCCTAAAAAGGCTTTTTCACGCAGGGTCTTAATTGGGTCATCAACTGGGAATTTAGGCAGTAATATCTTCCCAAACTCAAAATCCAGGTTGCACTGTTCGGCGATCACTTCAGTATTGGTGATAGCCTGGGGTGCATAATGAAAAAGTTTTCGCATTTCTTCCGGTGACTTAAAATAAAACTCGTTGTTGGGAAACCGGAAGTGGGCTGGGTTGCTTAACACGTCTTTAGTTCCAACACACAAAAGAATTTCCTGTATTTGGGCATCTTCTTTGGTGATATAGTGCGTGTCATTAGTGGCTACCAAGGGGATATCGTATCGCTGTGAAAGTCTGAGTAAAACAGGATTAACCAGGGCTTCTTCTGGTAGCCCGTGATCCATAAGTTCTAAATAGAAATCTGGGCCAAATAGTTCTTTAAAATCAATGGCACGCGCGTCCACTTCTTTGTTTTGCTGGATTAGCTTGGGGATCTCCCCGGCGATACAACCGGACAAGGCGATTAAGCCTTCATGATATTGTTGTAATAACTCCCAATCTATCCGGGGTTTATAGTAAAACCCTTCGGAATAGGCTCGGGATACAAGCTGAATTAGGTTTTTATAACCAGTTTCGTTTTTGCATAGCAGCACCAAATGGTAGCGCTCGGTATCTTTTGTAAACCGGCTATCTGGCGCGCAGTATACTTCACAGCCTATAATGGGTTTTATCTCGGCCTTTTTACATGCCTTATAGAATTCAATGGCTCCATATAAATTGCCATGGTCGGTTATAGCAACGGCAGGCATATTAAAAGACTTAGCTGCGTTTGCTAAGTCTTTAACCCGAGAAGCCCCATCCAGGAGGCTGTACTCTGTGTGGTTGTGTAAATGAATCAATAATTTCACCTCCAGAAAAAACAAAAAACCTATTATTAAAAACAGGTCGTTATCAGATGATCAGTAAAAAGATATTATTTAAGAAAAACGGCTATAATGCCGAAAAGAACGGCTATCTGGCCTATCCAAAATATAAACATCCATTTGATCATTTCGGTTTTCGCATTACTTATGTCAACTTTTATCTCTGCCAAGCGTTTTTCAAAGCGTTCTGAAGCGGTATTAAGGGTTGATTCTTTAATATTCATCACCCTCTACCTCCAGTATATGTTTTTTGATATTCAAGGCGTGCCACCAAAAACGACTAGGGAGATCCTAGCCGTTTAGGGTTTTGCACATTTTCACAAGGATATGCGAAGGGATTACGGGTTAATTTAATTATACCTCCCCTTACCTTTAATGTAAATATCCTCCGCAGTTTACCTGCCTAAAAACTCCACCATGCCATTGACCAGGCAAACAAATAGGATAAACAGAAAAACCTCGATATAAGGGCGGATTATGGCCCATCGTGATTTCTTAATAATTACAATTCGCCTAGTATAGCGAATAGCTTGAACTTTATCTGGCAGCATATTATTCCTCCTTTGCCCCGCTTACGGGGCTTTAATAACCCCACAGGGAAAGGATTGATTTTTTTAACCTCCTATTATATAATTTATATAAGTTATACAACTTATACGATTTATACAAAAAGGAGGAGTTAAAGTGAAAAATGAAATTACCACCAACGTAACCCTGCCTGCTGAGGAAGACCGACTCCTGAAGATCAAGGCGGCTGAAGCTGGTTTATCAAAACGCAGCCTGGTCACCCAAATCACCAGAAAATGGATTCAAGAGCAGGGTATCAAGTCCCGCATCGCAGACATAATTACTCGAGTAAGTAAAATGCCTGATAACGAAACTTATTTTCAAGCGGTTGAAAATCTAGTCAGTGGTAGCACCAAATTAACCGAATGCCGAGTAAAAAAAGGCATGGTCGAAGATTTTGGCGGCGAGTATAAAATGGCTTCTGAGGAAGGCGCTGCTCGCAAACAGATCGTGGACGCCCTGGATGTCTTGAGAAAGATTACTGACATCCCTGAGCTTGATCCTGATGTTTTAAGCGCGCTTTTAGTGGAGGACTACTTTACGAACCGGAGCGGTCGGTAAGTAGCTCTTTGTAGCTCTTTGATCGAATCATACTCGCGCTGAAGTATGAAGGCACAATCGCCTATGGATATGCGGTCTTCCGGGCCTTGGTAAAATAACTCCAGGCCGTTTTTGTCGCAGATCCTGTTCACTACATTGATTCGTGAGATAAAGGCATCGTGTGCCCGGCGGCGAGCGGTGTCAAATTTAGTGATAACCTCTCTTAATTGCTCCCCTTCGTATCTGAAAGGGAGTATTTCCATTTGTGCGTCCATGTTAGTCACGATAGACGCGTAGCGAACGGCATTTTCCACCATTTCGCTTACTAGCCTGACTTCATCAGGTGTTATTTGAGGCAGCATTTGTGATACTTTCTTCCTATACATAAATTTCCTCCTCTCATGGCATTGGCCATGTATTTTTTCGTTTGCGCCCGCGTCTTTGACACGGGGTAAATAATTAATGCCTGGCTATGCCAGGGTAGAGGATCATGCGATCCCGTTCGCTCTCTATTAGAGAGAGTGAACAGCACACACGATAACTAAGTCTTTATAAGCTCCAGGGTTCGAGCTTGTCAAATTCCTCTTGCATCCTGCCGATAGTCTCGCCTATCCAGACAAACATACTAAATCGTAGTCTCCGCAGGGACTGCCGCAGAGTCTATATACTGTTTTGTGTGACACTCTCAATCCCCTAAAGGGGATGAGCTTCTAAGAAACTCCAGAAGATTAGCCTGTTTCTCGCGAAACCCCATTGCTGGGCGGTTGATTCTTCTGGCTTTCTTAGACAACTTTGGCCCGTGTCGGGGCAACTACTACGTTCCGGGTTTTGCCGGGCCGTAGATACGTGATCTTATAGGGGAACTCGATCTTTTCTCCGTAGGCAATGGGGTGCATATTGGTGGCTCCAACCACATCTCTATGACCAATGAAACCGCAATTCCTGCATTGCCACGTTCTGCCCTTGGGCTTTTGATGATGGCCGCATTCCGGACACCGGCTGGAGGTTCCCCTCTCCGTTCCGGTGAAGCACTCGATGCCAGCCGCTTTAGCTTTATGACTCAAGTATAAAATGTCTTTTCCGTATTCCCATTGACTCATGCGCTGGTTATGTTTTCTTCCGCAACGGTTAGTGCGAACGCCGTCAGGATTACCGATGTATAGCGTTGTGACGCCTTGTTCTTTACAAAAATCAATAACTTTTCTGGTCCCTTTATGGCGCAAGTCCCTAACTTGGCGACCGGTTTTAGCTTTGAGTTCGTTCTTGGCTTTCTGAAGTTTTCGCCAACGTCGGGAACCTTTTTGACATCTGGCTTGCATCTTAGTTAGCTTACCTAATTCCTTATTCCGGTAACGCTTGATAGAGCGAATACCCCGACCGGATACCACCAGGGCATGACCCGTGTTGGTTACTACAGCGGCTTGATGAATCTGCCCGAGGTCTACGGTGGCTTTAGCCTCACCGATGGTCTCCTCGATTTCCACCGGAACAGCAACGTGCAGTTCATACCCATTGTTCCATACAATCTTGCAGGCACCGGCATTTGGGGGAAGATCCACCTTTAGCACGATTGATTGGCGACCGCGGCCCATGGGAAGAACAACCCGTCCAGATTCGATGGATACAGCTTGTTCCGGCCAACACAACGGGTAAAACCTTTTCTCTTTGTAAGGATACCGCATTTTAGGATTATTCTTTTTCAGTTGGCGGGTAGCATCCACATTGGCAAGGAAGGCGTGGCATATCATCTGAATCATTTGGCTGTGAAGCGCATACCGTCCCTTCGTAGCTTTCTGAAGATCATCGCGATTAGGCCATTTGCTTCTGTTTTGCCTTGCTTTAAGGTGGATTTGGCAACAGTCATTCCACACCCGAGCAGCTTCCATTTGAGCTTCACGAATTCGGGCTTGTACGCTTTGCGGTATATTGTTTAGCCGGTAGATTCTTACTGTCTTCATATAGTATATTATGCCAAGGGAGTGATGATATGCAAAGCGGAAAAACCCGGTGGACACACTATAATATAGCTTATCATTTTGTATGGATTCCAAAGTATCGCCGAAGGATACTTACTGGCGAAGTACAGGCGGAAACTAAACGCCTGATAAGCGAGTGTTGCGAACGGCATGGACTAACGCTGTTGGCGATAGAAACAGACGAAGATCGTGCTCATGTATTTGTTTCAGCCCCTCCAAGGTTCAGCCCGGCACAAATAGCAGGTCTTCTGAAAGGATACAGTTCTAAATATCTGCGAGAAAAGTTCCCTGCCTTGAAAAAGAAATGCGGCAAGGATCATCTCTGGACCCAGGCTTATTATGTCGGGACTGCCGGTGATGTTTCAGCGGAAGTTATTCGGAGATACATCGAGGAATGCCAAGGGAAATAACGGCGCTATCATCCCTATCCCCTAAAGGGGATGGGAATTCCCGCGCCGATTTTTTAATACCATTCGTCCAATTTTTGCTCTATGTCAGCTTCCTCCTGATAAGAGGAAACCAGCTCATCTATAAACCACTCTTTAAGCATGAGGTTGATTCCCTTGGCTTCTTCAAATTCTTCAAGGGAATATTCAGATCCCTCGAATTCGGCGAGCCTTTCTTCAGAGAGGACTTTTTCGGGAACGACTATGTCTTCTAAAGTGATGTTGTTTTCTAAGGTATAAATAACAACCTCCACAGAATCAAACGGGTGCAATTCTTCGTTGGGCGCTAGTCCGTATGAGACTATACGTCCAGTGACAAGATCCACGGCAACGATACCGTCCTTAAAGCCGGGAATATACTCACTATGCGCACGGGCAACAATTTCCCAGGGGTCTGCCTCCTTGATTATTTTTTCGATTTGCTCACGCGGGAGCAAAGTGAAAGTCCGAGACTCCCCGCCTTTGCGAATTGTTATTTCTTTAGTCATTATAATTCCTCCTTTTTTTATCCCCCCTGGGCATAAAGCCCAGGGGGATAATCTTATTTTGTAGCGATCTGGACAATTCTGTCCAGCGTGTGTTTAGACAGTTTGTCTCCGTATTTTTCGGCCACGCCTAGCAGGATTTCAGCAGGGATTTTTCCTGTTGGCATTTGGCCATTAGTTAAAGCTTTGGCGCGTTCCTCGACCGCGATATAATAATCACGGACTTGTTCGCCCTTGGGAGAGTTTGAGGCCATCGCTAATTTTTTAGCAAAGCGACCAGAGAGCTTATAGTCTCTGGCAAAATTGCCACGAGGCCCGATATTTCGGCACTCCGCATCCGTGCGGAGTGAAAAATAATCTATTCCAGGTTCCGCAAAAACATTTTCTTCGATGTTTTTACGAACCCATCTGGAATAGTCACCTGAGCGAAGTTCAAGGAACTCGTACAGCTTCCTTGCTGTCGTATTCCCTTCTTCATCAATCCCCAGGGCTTCCTCCAATGGGGTCTGCCTCTGGCGTTTGTAACTTGGCAAGAGACAAGGAGGATCTCCATAGCCCATAATATCAAACCTCCATGCCCAACTTTCAAGTTCTTTGCGTAAGTCCTCTGGTTGAAGGTTATTTTCCCAGGCCCGTTCTACTGTGGCTACCGGATCGGGGTATAAGGCTGCTTCTAAATAAACTCTTATTGGCACATTCAGGAGCCTTTCCCCTTCTGGGAAAAATTTCGACATTCTTACCAGGCTTACTACCAGGCTTGTGGGTTTTTTAATTGCCTTAGAAATTAATTCATAAGGCATCCCTTGATCGGCCATCTCTTTGCAGGAATCGGCCAAATCAAATGTCTTTCTCCAGTGGTTTTCACGGATTTTTTCTTCAATTGAAATAATCATTATGATTCCTCCTTGTGTTTTAATAAAACACCCCGCAGCCGGACGGCCACGGGGTTCGTGACCGCCCTGCTCGGGCGGAGGGAAACGAGTTAATTGCTTAGAGCTTCAAGAATCTTTTCGATATATCTTTTCTCTTTAGGGAATGGGCCAAAAATTACGTTATCTAGAATGATAATAAATTCTGTTCCGGTGACAATAAGGCCGTGATCTCCAAACGTATAGACATTAATCATTTTTTGGATTCCCCCTTGGCGCAGCTTTTTGCTGCTTGATAGTCTTCAGGGAAATAGTACAGAGCGCGACCGATATGCTCGATTAAGCCATTGTTTTTAAGCTGGCATAAAACGCCTCGGACGCGCTTTTGGTCAATAGAATTCTTAGCCCCTAGCGAGGCATAAAGCTCAGGTACATCCATAACTTTCCCTCGCGCAATTTCCAATCTTTTTTTGATCACAGTGCAAGTCATTAAAACCATCTCCTTTTTTTAATCTACCCCTTTCTATACAGGCACGTTGTTAAATAAGCCCTAAGCCAAAACTTCAACTGTTGGGCAAATTTTGTGTCAGTTGTGATGGGGGGTATAAAATCCAAGGAGATTTTTTAGAAATGATGTAAAATTATTAACTAAATAATTCGGCATGTGTGTAGATGATATCTTCAGTATTGAAAAAACATTTTTAACAACTCGGGAAAATTAATTACAGTAATTCCTCCTTTTAATCAACACTCCCGCAGCCGGATGGCCACGGGAGTGACCACTCGTCTTCCCCGAGGGCTTCTCCTATTTTTGTAAGCGCAACTTTTAGTTGCAACTGGGGTTCCTTACCATAATTTCCCCGATACATTTCTTCTGGTGCAAATAATACTCAATCGTAGACTGAATATACTCGGCCCAGGGGATGTCTAATTTCCTGATTAGGTATTCTGTAAGATCTTCAAGTTGTTCTGGCGACATGGCTATTCCCATATCATTAAGAACACACATAACATCTGCCCCGCAGAGCTTATAAACCGCCTTATTGCTGAGGTTAGAGATAGAGTTTATTTGTTGAGATGTTCTCTCAACGAACTCTCTATTTTTGGAGACGTTCGGCTGATGGACAAAACAGGGTCTTTCGTCGATCATATAAACCCCTTCGGATTGCCCATTAGTGTCTTGATCAAGGACATAAGCCTTGATATCGCCATCAGCGACGACTTCCTGGACTAATCCGCCTTCGATAATAATAATAACTTTATTCATTCTCTTCCTCCTCCTTTGGTAGGGGCTTCAGCTCGCTTAAGTAAACAGCTTTAGTCCCAAATAAGTCAGGGGGGTATGGATTGTCTTGCCCCCTATAAGTTCTCCCGATCTCAAATTCTACTGCGGCTCGATCGTCAAGGATCGCCACGATTGTGCCGGGGGAGTAACCTCCTCCGGTTCGGGGAACTAATACTTTACTGCCTTCTTTGAATTTGAACATAAAAACCACTCCTTTACATAGCCCCCATTGCTTTAAGACTCACATAATTATTTACTCCAATAATTATGTGGTCTAAAACTTCGATTCCTAGAATTTCTCCTACTTCTACCAACCGCTTAGTTAACTTTATGTCGTCTGGGCTGGGGCTGGGATCGCCGCTGGGGTGATTGTGGATTAAAACGATAGAAGCGGCGCTTGCCAGGATAGCTGGTTTAAATACCTCCCGTGGATGCACGAGAGTTTCGCTTATACCGCCAATACTAATAGTACAAGCGGCGTTGGATTTCCCTTTGCGATCCAGGTAAACAGCAATGAAGTGCTCCCGGTCGCAATTTTCTAGATCCAGATAATTAATAGCCATATCGCGAACATCCTCGGGGCTTTGTATGCGATATGGTTGTGTTGACTCTCTTACGAGTCTTGTGGTGACCCAAAAGCAATCTTGCGGGCCTTCAAATAAATTTTGTTGCATGTGTAATCTCTCCCTTCCTGCCCGTGCATAAGCCGGGGCAAATAATTAATGTCTGTGCTTAACGCGCAGAGTAATGGATCATGTGATCCGGCCTGCCCTCTTAAAATAAAGAGGGCAGAAAGATTTCACGATCTGAGTTGGTTTTGGATTCACGCTCCCCGTGATAGGCGATGTGGATGTTGTGAGCCTGGCCGACTTTGATTAATATTTCAGCCAGTATTTTGCGATGGCAGTGTGTGTGGTCACTGCAGAAACAAACTAAGGTTATGCTGGGTCTTTGAAGAAGACTTAACCAATGCTGCTTCTGAGCTTGATACGATTGGCGCATTAATTCTAAATATTGCTGCGTGTATTCTTCCCAGGTAATTTGGTTGTTCTTGTATGCGGTAACCAACTGCCAGTTGGGGGCAAATACTAGATCCCCTGACTTAACTGTGATGTCGTGCCGGTCCTCTCCTGGATAATTATACTGAGCAGTCCAGAGATGAACCGAACATAGGGAATTTCGTGTCTGCATTAAAAGTTTTCCTAAATTATTTTTGCCCTTATCCTGGCATTTTGAACAAGAGCAAGACCCCCAGTAGTTGTCGTGCCAAGTGTTACCTTCCTTGATGTGTTGAGGGTTGGTTTTTAATAATTTTTGCGCTAACGAGGGTTTTTGGAATTTCTGCTGCAGTAATTCATTCATAATGCCTAAGCGAACATCTTCCCAGTCAGGGCGTTTTTGGACCTTATATCCCATTTTTTTAGCAAAAACAGGATCAGGGTTCTCCCTGATTATTTTTCTTTCTGTTTCATTAAAGGTTTTGGCGGCCTGGTAGGCATGTTCTACTGAAGGGTAGATGAGTCCGTCCAGAACAACCGGCGCGGAGTGCATATTAGATAAGAATCCATATTGGCCGCGGAATTTTATGATCATAGCTGGCCTCCTTAAGATAGTATTCAGTGAACTGCCCGGCAATTAATTAGTGAGTTCCTGGCTTCATAGTCCGACTACTGCTGGGGTTTCACTGAGATTAGTTTTTAATCTCAAAATAATTATTACAGCGTATTGTGCAATTAAAATAACGACAGTTGCCTATCATGGTATTCGCCACCAATTGATTCATGGTTACAACATTCCCAGCCTGGTCTATCCATAATTTTTACTGCCCTATCGCTTTTAGGTTTTGCAAAATAATTGCAGTCGGTATAAGGCAGGTCGGGAGTAAATGCTTCCGGTGGTAATAATAAATTATGTTCCGCACAAAGCTCCCTGATTTTCCGTTTATAGTAAAAGAGACGATTACGCAATAAATTCATATTTAGACCATCTGGATAAAAAGGGTCATTACATCCGTTTACTTTGTGGCTTTTCCAACTCGCTACTGTGCCCGTAACTCTTTCTGCGATTTCATATACTTCCTGTTGCGGGGTCTTCTTTTTCGCCATTTATGTTTATCCCCCTTCCTTCACAGTTATAACACTCCCCGCCTTAGCTGGCGGGATTTCCTTGGACTGCGTAATTATCCTAAAATGTCATAAAACGCTTCTTTGCACTCACCGCAGTAATGCAAATTCTGGTTTTCGTCCACTTCATTTACCTGAGATGGTCTAAATTCTTCTTTCCCATATGGATATAACCGTCGCTGCTGGGGAGGTAAAACCTCAATGGCCTCTATATCATGCTCATCTATCACTTTCTTGCAACGGTTACAAATTATCGCTTTCATCGTTACCCTCCTTTACAGCCAGTGCAACTCTTGGCGCATGTATGACACTCTTCTTTAGTAATTTTATGGTCATATATGAGACCTCCTTTGCACTTATATGCCTGCACAAAATTAATACAGGTATCCGGGTTATAACCGGCAGCACAGATAATTCCGTAATAAGCTCCACGATAGCAAGCTGCACACATTAAGTTTGGCTGTCCGATTTTACTCACCCCTTGCTTCGCAGTTTTTACACTCCCCGCCTTAGCTGGCGGGATTTCCTTGAAATGTTCATTAATAATCATCAGTCGGTATATCTTCTAATCTTTCCTCAGCCATGTTTTCCGCAATTCCTATTATTTGTTCTTCTAGCCACTCCACTTCTTTTTCGGTTTCGCAAAATGCGAATAAGTCCCCGAAAAATATTTGTAAAGATACATACTCTATGCTTAAATTTCCCTTTTCATTTCTTTCTAACATTTCAATTCCTCCTTCACATTTTTAACACTCCCCGCCTTAGCTGGCGGGATTTCCTTGGACTGCGTATCAGTCACTATCCTGCATTAGACTTGCTTTCTAATTCAGCTAAATCATTTAAGGTTTCAATTGCCTTTTCAGGGCAGCTTAAAACCTGTCCAGCAAATCTCTGTATACTTGAAAGTGTAGGTGTATAAACAACCGTTCCATACGGTTTTTGTTCAGTTTTTTTCTCAATATTGGCTATTATTTCTAGTGCTTTTCGGCAGGCTTGCTCTTTAGTTTCTGCCCTCACTGCCCGCTTAATAGTGGCAGAAAGCTGGGATTCAAGGGCAAGAGCATAGTTACAGAGTTCAGTTACTTCGTTAGGCAGTATTCGCATATAGTTTCCGATTTCGCATTCGGCAGTAAATGCTTGTTTTTTTAATTCCTCAATTGGTGGTCGATTCATCACTCACCACTCCCTTTTTTGTTTCACTTTAATAATATCCCCAGTTCCAGGAAGGAACGGGATTTCCTTGGACTATGCAGGAGACAGGTCTGGATTATCGTAAACATTTCCGATAATCTCCAGATCTTCTCCTAGTCCTACGACGTGTTTCATCCCTATGCATCTTGAGCCGTTCTTGAAACAAAATTGGCCGTTTTCAAAAACGACAACATATTTGTAACAGCCATAGTCTGTTTTGTGTTGTACAATATCTCCTTCAAATATTTGTTTACTATTTTTATCCTCAAAACTACTAAACTCCCCCACGGTGTTGGGATCTACAGGTGTATAGTAACCAGTCATTTTATCTGCTATATAAACGCTTTCATCGCTACATCCAGGGCGGATAACTACGAGGGAACCTGTTTCCCAGGCACCATTATCCTTTCGTTTCCCGCGGGAAATAATTTTCCGCATGTAATTACCTCCTTTACTTCGCACTTTAAACAGAATGCGCACCATGCTATCTATAGAATTCTGCTTTCAAGAGTCTGCCGGTGCCGCGACAATAAACACGCTCAAAATAATCGCAGAGATCGTCAAAGGTGGGCTGCTTGAACTGAGATGCTTTCCATGTTGCACCTTCTCCCTGTGCGTCGTGCCCTCCTATGCTGATGTCTATCCCTTCGTCAAACAGCTTTCTTGCTTCGCGCTTACTGATCTTTGTCATTTTCCCCAAAGATCTTCCCTCCTTTTTTAATTAATTCTCAATAATCCGTTTTACTAAAATCTCTCCTTTCCTGCCCGTGCGTAAGCCGGGATAAATAATTTGTGCCTGGCTATGCCAGGGTAGCGGATCATGTGATCCAGTCGGCCCTCTTAAATAAAGAGGGCCGAAGGATAACACGGCTCTTAAACGTGTTGTAGGGCGTTCCAACCCACGCGCCCCACAGGGGCGCGACTATTAAACCTTAAAAGCCGAGTCGAATTTCTTCCGATCGACTGCTTCTCGTTTTTTTCCGACGTTATACTGCCTGGTGGGGCGCAGATACCCAACCACACGGGAATACACTTCGGTTTCTTCCCCGCAGTTTGGGCAAGTGTATTGCTCGCCCTTGAGATATCCGTGATTTTCACACACCGAAAAGCTCGGAGTGACAGAGTAATACGGAATCTTAAACTGCACCATCTTTTGGAGGAGCTTCTTAACCGCTTTAGGCTGGGGTGATTCCCCTAAAAAGACATGAAACACTGTCCCGCCGGTGTAAAGCTCTTGTAGGGCCTCCTGGTGCTTTAAGGCAACGAGTAAATCGTCGGTGTAATTTACCGGAAGCTGAGTAGAGTTGGTGTAGTACGGGTAATCATAACTGTTTCCGAAAAGTTTTTTGTCCTTCAGTAGTAAGCTGTAAGAACAGCCTTCTGCTGGGGTAGCTTCTAGATTATAAAGATTCCCCGTTTTCTCCTGGTAACAGGAGAGTCTCTTTCGCATAAAGTTTAAGACTTCTACAGAGAACTTTTCTCCTTCTGGGTCGGCAATTCCAACTCCTAGAAGATTAATACAGGCTTCGTTCATGCCGATTAAGCCGATAGTGGAAAAGTGATTAGTCCAATACCGGCCAGTGGCTTCTTTGACCGAGCGGAGGTAGTGCTTCGTATAGGGGTATAAGTTCTGCTCAGTTAAGTTTTCGATAACCTTGCGTTTGATCTCCAAAGACTGTGAGCTGATATCCATTAGTAGCCCCAGTCTTAAGAAAAAATCCTCTTTACTATGAGACTGATAACCCAACCGGGGCATATTAATAGTTACTACGCCGATTGACCCAGTCAACGGGTTGGCTCCAAATAGGCCGCCACCCCGTTTCTGTAGCTCGCGGTTGTCTAACCGAAGTCGGCAGCACATACTGCGAGCGTCCTCTGGATTTAAGTCTGACCCTACGAAGTTGGAGAAGTAAGGGATGCCGTAGCGGGCGGTCATTTCCCAAATATGGTCGTATTGGGGATTATCCCAGTCAAAGTCTTCAGTGATATTGTAAGTTGGAATAGGGAAAGTAAACACGCGTTCTTCTGCGTCACCTTCTGTCATAACTTCGGTGAAAGCCAGATTAAACATATCCATTTCTTCCTGGAAGTCACCGTAGGTTTCTTCCATGTATTCCCCGCCGATAATCACCGGGGTGTTTTTGAGATGGGATGGACAAATAACATCCATTGTTAAATTGCTGAATGGTGTTTGGAACCCTACCCGGGTAGGTACGTTCATATTGAAGATAAACTCCTGCAAGCCTTGTTTGACTTGCTTGTAATTGAGTTTGTCATAACGAATGAATGGAGCCAGTAGGGTGTCAAAGTTAGAAAATGCCTGCGCTCCTGCAGCTTCGCCTTGTAAAGTGAACAGATAATTAAATATCTGCCCCAAGGCGACCCGGAAGTGCTTCGGGGGCTTGGAGGCTACTTTACCTTTTACTCCCTTGAAGCCCTGAGCAAGCAGATCTTGAAGGTCCCAACCGACGCAGTATGGCCCTAAAACCGAAATATCATGAATATGAATATCTCCGGATTCATGAGCCTGCCGGATGGGGTCAGAATAAAGCCGGTGCAGCCAGTAGTCTTCTACTAACCTCCCGGAGATGTGAAAGTTCATCCCCTGCATAGAGAATGTCATGTTAGAGTTTTCGTTTACGCGCCAGTCGTTCTGGCTGACGTATTTTTCGATAACATCGTTATTTAACGTCACTAGGGCTTGATAATTTCTGTTGTCGTGATGTTGTTTGCGATAGAGAATATAAGCCTTAGCGGTCTTATAATGCCCGGACTTAACCAAAGTCTTTTCGACTTGATCCTGGACTTGTTCTACCGAAGCGATCTTGTCGGGGTATTTAGTATCGAGAGCTGACTCGATTACCCGTGTTAGATATACTGCCCGGTTAAAATCTGTCCCGCCAACTGCCTTAGCTGCGGCCCAGATTGCGTTAGTGATTTTGATCGGATCGTAATCTACGATTCTGCCATCGCGTTTAATGATCTGTTCCATATATACCCTCCTTAAAAAAGTTTTTCATACTAAAAGAGCCTGGTAGCCAGGCTCTTTTAGGTTTATCCGTTAAATATTGCAGATTTAAGTATTACATCGCAGTTTATTTGGAATGCGTATTAAGCATTTTTTGGAATGAAATCAATAATTTCTACTTTAACTATCAGTTCCTCTAAGGAGTCAAAATCACCGTCAACTAATAAAATCTCATTGTTTTTATTTTTTAACTTGACTTCAAACCAGGCATCCCCGCTATCTTCGATAATCATAAAATTACAATTAGATTCTATATCCGGATAAGCATTAAAAATTGTATCAACTATTTCGTTTATGACTGAAAACCCCTTACAATTGCCTCCTATTTTCACTCTAAGCAAACCTTTATATTCCCAATGTTGCAGAGTAACTTCTATAGTATGCACCCCGAATTTTTGATTTAGGTCGTAAACATCTAACATCTATAAACCTCCTTTGCGTTTTAATAATACTTCCCGCCCCAGGTAGGGGCGGGATCTAATCCTGAAGTGAGTGGTTAAACCTTTTTAACTTCAGTGACTTCAATTTTAAAATATATTTCGCATTCAGCTTTACATTCTTCACAAATGCAAGTGCAATATTGAGCATGGTTAATATCATTACTATTTACAGCTCCACAATCAGGGCATGTCCAATCAATATTCATAAATAACCTCCCTCCCCCGCCTGGCGGGATTCCTAGGGCTAATTAACAATGCACTTCTCTGACAAAAATTAAAGGGCAAGTTGCTACAACAGCTTCCCAAGATTCGAAGTGTAGATAATCATCTCCTAGTTTTTTAGCCCGGCAAGTGTACTCTTCCTCTCCTTTGAGTGGACATCTTAAACAATGTCTTTCGCCATCAAAGCCTATTTCAACTTTGTATATCTCGCCAGCTTTCATGATTTTTACCTCCTTTATAAGTGCGCCATGCGCTCCCCGACTTCGATTGCGAACCTCTCAGCGGTCTGTAGAACCACTAGATCTATAATTTGATCTTTTTCTTGGTCGTCGTCGAAATCTTTAGGTAGGCTCACGTCTGACACAACTGCGAGATTACCCCAGGCAAAACAAGCCCAGATTTGGGTTTTTGACACTGTGAGTGTGAATGTAGGGTGATCTCCGTTTGGCATCTGGGTCGAAGTAATTGTTTCGACCACTTCTTCTACACACTTTTTCATGACATTTTCCTCCCTCTTTTATGCGTAAGGGTCTACAGGAAGGGGTTTGTTCCTATTCAGCTTTTGTTGTGCGAGCTTATACCCACCTATCGCGGCCAGGGCGGCCACAAGCAATAAGGGGGCATATAAAAGCCCTAAGACAAGTAACAAAATTTTGATCGACCAATGTGATTTTTCGAGCCTAACAAGAACCTCACTAAAAAACTTTTCCATAAAACTCTCCTTTCTTTTGTGCCCGTGCGTAAGCCGGGATAAATAATCTATGTCCGGTTCGTACCGGAGAAATGGATCATGCGATCCCGTTCGCCCTCTATTAAGAGAGAGCGAACAGCACGCATGATAGCGTGTGTGTTTAGATCCCCATACTGGCAAGTACAGCCTCGGAGTCTTTTTCAAGGCTTTCTATATTAATTGGTTGAGATACTGGTTGGGTTTTTTCTGGCTGAATTCCTGATTCTAGTTTTACTTCTGCTGGTTGAGCTTTCACGGATTTCGTGGATCTTTTTGCTTCTGCTGGTTTCCCTGCCGATTGGGGGATTAGTGTTGTAACTATAGCTGGTGAATTGGTCTTGGACTTAGGCCGCAGTTTGCGGAAGGCTCTTACGATTTCTTGTCGACTTTCAGGAAGGCGATCGTAAACTTCTTCCAGTCCTTTTATATGCGGCTCTACTAAATCCAGAAAATATTCAACATGATCTTGATTCAATATAATTCCTCCTTTTATAAAAGGGGGCTTGCGCCCCCTATGCTGCTATGCCGGGCAAAAAGAATTCTGGCGTAGGGGTGATGCCTGATTTGAAAAGTGACAAACAAGCGTCATCTATCCCTTTGCCAAGATTTCTATTCCACCCAGCTATAATTGGTTCAAAACCTTTGTTTGCCAGAAATGCTACGAGCTTGTCCCGAGCCTCTCTAGTGTGGGGATTGTCTTCCATATCATAGGCAATGACGATCCTGCCGCCAGTTACGACGTCTAACGGGATAGTCCCCCAGGTGTTTGTTCCAGGGATGCCGATACATGGCACTTTAAGGAAGTGCCTAGTGACATAAGTCTTTAATATTCCCTCAATAATCCATGGAGTTCCTTTGCCGGGGATCACTAAGGCCGATGCTTTTAACTGTCCCGCTGTAGAGAACCAGGTATATTTTGGCTCGGTTTGGTTGCGGATCTGCAGCCCGGTGATTTTTCCTTTGATGTTTATTACCGGGATCAGCATTCCTGACGGAATACAATCCCAGTATTTATTACCCTTCCGAGAAGTTTTTTCCTGAAACCCAGGGACATCCGCAAGTCCGTATCTTTTGTTCAACATTTTGCAGATATTCCAGCGGGTCTTGGCTTCGTCAGGAAGAGACTTAAAATGCCGGAGTTCGTACTCGGGGAGTCCCCGGCGAAGCAGGTCTTCACGATGTTCGGGATTAAGAGTTAAGTGTCGTAAAAAATCCGTATACACCGCATGGAGTTTTTCTGTGTCGCGTACGATAACCGGTTCTTCTGGACGCCGATCCAGTTCCGTATAAGGAACCAGATCGCACATCTGCTTGAAAGCGGTTTTGGTGTCAACCCCGCAGCGCATTGCCCATAAATCAGTAATACTGCCCTCTAAATGGCAGTGATGGCAGAAAAAAACGCCTTTCTTGGGGTTGATATACAGCTTAGGGTAGGCTTTACGGTCTGTGGTGCAAAAGGGGCATATATATATGGTTTCCTGGCCTGCGGTTTTAACTGTTTGTAACCGCAGGCATTGGGCATATTTTTCTAGATCAAACACCGCAACACCCCCCTTATTACAACTTTGTTAGGGTTAGTCGGCTGGTTTTACCTTTAGTAGCCCCAAGAGCTAAGAAGGTTTTTTCAGTCCAGCCATGTTTAGCTATAAGGTCTTTTTGGGCATCGGACCCGATTTTCAAAATACTGCCGATGTCAAGTTTTTGTTTTTGCATCTCAGCAACGACGGCTTTTCTAGCCTTTAAGTCAAATTTCATATATTCAGAAACATTAATTTCGGCTAGATATTGGTTGCTTCGGACCGACCCATTAACTTCGATAAACTTTTTGAGTCGGTCTTTGTGAATTTTTAATTGCTCCTCCGTTTCAGCAATACCTTGCAAAGCTTTTTGAGCGTCAGTTAAAGACGCAATAGCTTCAGGTATTTCCTGGGCGGTGGCGAGGCAATAATGCTTATAGTCGCAATACTCGCAAGCATCTCCAGCAGATTTGGGGAATATCTCCAGAGGATCTGCTCCCATCTCTACTTGGTCTTTGCGGGTTTCGCATTCATAAGCAGTTTCTCTTGCCCAGTCCAGTGCTTCGTTGATCTCGGCATTGGTAAATAAATGTTCTTCAATTTTATTAAACCGAAGAAACGCCAACCTACCAATAACCGGTTTCTTGTACTGCTCGCGCATGCGGGCAGCGTACAGAGGCAGTTGGTAAGTATCCAGGGGCTTATACATCCTCTGGTTAGATTTCCAGTCGGTGATAACCACTTCCTTGGATTTAACCTGGCTTAAGTCGATATACCCCCGAAGTTCGGGGGCATAAGGCGCGTTTTCCAGAGGGAATTGGAAGTATTCTTCCACGCTACCCCCTTCTTGAATTGCCTTATGGACAATTGGTATGTCCACGCACTTCAAGAGTTCTTCTTCTTCTAAATCATTAGCCCCGGCAACTGCCTGAGCTAAGATAGGAATGATATCCTGGTTGCTGTTTTTGATCGCCGCTTCAATTACTGAGTGGCAAGCCTTCCCGAATATCAGCGGATGGCCAGGCCGGCTCGGCAATTGTAATACATAGCGGCAGTAAAACTTGTGCCAGCACCCGTATTTGTCGGGAAGAGTGCTGGACAACCCTGAGAAAGAATATAGTGCCATATTATCCCTCCTTAATAAAAGGGTCCTGCTAGTTAAGCAGAACCCTTTTGAACACTTCTCCCAGTCGTAAGGGGAGAAAATTAATATCATCAACAAAAACAGGGTTGGAATACATATACCGAAACGTTTTGATTTGATCGGGTTCCCCGAAGAATAAAGATATAACTTCAATTCCCTGTTTCTTAATTTCTATCGCGGCTTCCCGCGTATCGACTATACCTACACTATTAGGGTAAGTACCCCCTACCTGTGGAACGCCATCTGACAAAACTAATAAAAGTTTTCTTTCTTCACGGCGATTGAGAAGTTCTTGCGCTCCCATCCGGATTGAATATCCATCCCGGTTGAAATAATCAGGATAGACACTACTGATCCGGCTGGAATCTGCTTCTTCCCAGTCCACAATATTGTAATGGTACACAATATCGGTTCGGTTCCGTGCGTTAAACCCTATGATTTTGTGAGCTATTTTTAGATTGTGGCAGGTTTCAGAAATTACGCAGGCGGCGTTTTGAGCGGCCTCGATTCTTTTAATAGCGCCGCCCTTTATAGGCTGGACACTATCCATAGAGCCAGAGAGATCCATCATTAAACATAGGGCCAATTCGGGAATATCCCCCGGAGCTTTCTTTTTCGCAAACACATTAGGGTCGGGGATAGCGAGTTTATAAAGAGAACTTGCGCTTAATCTCCCGCGGTTAAGACCCCGGATGTCGTACGATTTCTTGGTTTCTAGTGCTACTCGGATTTCTTCGATCAGTTGCTTAATTATTTTTTCGTTCTTTTTTTTGAGGGCGTCGTATCTACGATCCGGAGCTGGAGTTATGATTTCTAAACTAACACCCCTGTGTACTTCCCCTGTGTTTACGATCACGGTTTTACCGGCCTCTTCCATCTCTCTGGCTTCCTGGCTAACCCCTTGAATTTCAACTTCGGAGCTGATAATTAGTTCGGTGAAGTCTTCTTCTAAATATTCATTGCTGAAGAAATCTTCTTCGGGGTCTTCCGGATTTTCCTCCAGATTTTCTTCTTCGGGGGGTTGGGATTTGCCCTCCGCTTCTTCAGGGTTTTCCTCAGATTCCTCGGAAGTCTCTTCGGATTTTTCTTCGGAAGTTTCTTCGGATTCTCCAGAGGATTCTTCTCCAGAATTTTCTTCAGGAGTTTCTTCTGGTTCTTCGGAGGCTTCTTCTTCGGAATTTTCTTCTGAAGCGGACCCAGTTTCTTCTGGGGCTTTAGAAGTTTCCCCGGGTTCTTCTTCGGAAGTTTCCTCGGATTCCCCAGGGTTTTCTTCGGAAGTTTCCTCGGATTCTCCAGAGTTTTCTTCGGAAAATTCCTCAGATTCTCCAGAGTTTTCTTCTTTGGAAGATTCCTCAGATTTCCCAGAGTTTTCTTCTTTGGAAGTTGCTTCGGGATCTTCAGAGGATTCTTCTGTTTCCCCCGATTTTTTAGAGGTTCCTGATTGCTCGCCTTCCTTAGCTTTCCTCCGTGCAAGAACAACTTTCTGGGCTTGGTTAGCTCTTTCTTTTGTTTCTTGAGAAGGGGCGGTTTTCTGAGGGGAATTAGTCCCTTTTTGTTCGTCCATAGGTGGAGGAGGTATTGAGTCAAAAAGATTTTTAACATCAGGGATGTTTAGTATCTCTTCGACTACCTCAAGAACTTTTTCTGTAGTAGGCGCTGCCTTGCCTATATCTACATAAGGAGCTGCTAATTTTACTAACCGAAGGGTTTCGGGACTCAAAAGAGGTAGTTTGCCGCATACTGAGTAAGTACACAACCCACCTAAGAATTCCTGAATTCCTTCTCCGTAATCTTTACGGTGGTTAAAGATGTATTGGTTGGTGAATTTGATCCACCGGCCAGCTCCAGGAAGTTCTTGTCCAACGGCCGCTTCAATGCGGCCATCTTCGATAATATTAGTAAGGTGTTGAAAGGCCGGGCCGCGCCGGGTGGCTTCGTCCCAGGCTTTCTTAGAGGTAAACCGAATATGTCCCCCTTCGTGGGCGGTACAAGCCTTATAGAACAAATAAAGTTCTACTAGGCTGCAATTAATGCCAGGCAAAATGCGATCACGGGGTTCTAAAACTACCTGATTTTTAACATCGGTAGCAATTGTGTTCCCGTAGATTATATATGCCTTGCGGTTGCCGGACAGCGAACGGAGAATATTCTCCATTCGCGTACGAAGGGCTTCAAAAAAATGTTGGGTCAGCTTCATATCTCACCCTCCTATAGTCTCATTTCAATCAAATCTTTTACTTGAGTGCGCTCGGAAGCGGATTCAAGAGATTCGGTCAAGCATGAGATGATAATGTCTTTTTCTGAGGCGACTCCCATAGATATTTCTTCGGCTGCCCTAAGCAGGGAGCGCAAAGAAATGCAGTTTTCGGTGAGAGTGGCCCCGGTCGGACTATATACGGATTCGTATAGAGATTCGTATATAGATGCAAGTTTCCCGGCTGTGTCTTCAGAAACTTTTTCCTGAAGCAATTCAAGCAAAGTTTCTTTTGAGATCCCTTGCACTTGAATGCCCCGGAAGCGATCCCGGAATGCGTTATTAAGGGGTCTAGTTCCCATGTAGCCTACGTTCATGGCGGCGACTAATCTAAAGTTAGGGTTGGCTTTTACTTCACCAAGCCCCGGGACAGTGATAGTGCGCTGCCAATCTAATAAAGTATGAAGAATGCTGGTCACTTCGGGAATAAGTACGTTGATCTCGTCAACCAAGATCATTTCTCCTTTAGTGACTGCATCCAGCAAAACTCCAGGTTCATGGACAACTCGCATTTGGGCCTGGCCGCCAGAGATCTGTTTTATCTCGTCGGCTGTTAATGGGTTGCCTGTTTTAGCACAAGACACGCCAATTTTAGCTATTAATTGTGTTGGTGTGGTTTCCACGGGAGCAAGTGTTTTACAACCCAGTAGATAGTCGGCATTTACATCAATGCCGCCGGAAATCCGGCATAATGGCAAAGAAAGAATTTCTGCCAGAGCTTCTACTAAAGTTGATTTACCTGACCCTTTAGGACCCATTAATAAGGGAGGCGCCCAGGTGTCGTATAGTAACGCTGTTACTGCGAAAGTCACTTCGTTCCCCTGGGGGACGTATTTTACGTCACGGGGGATGCGAAGTTTCTGTTCGTCAGTTAACCGGGTTTTTTGTTTCTCACGGAACTCTAAAACTTTTTTTAGAATCCTATTAGGGAACTGGAACTTCCCTAAAAATGCGTGTTCTTCAGGTAGATCTATAGGCGGTTCCACTGGGGTTATTTCAGGGCCGTTGCCATCAGGATATATGGCGAGCTTCTGGAATTTCCCTTCGTGCCCCAAATACCCATAAGTATGATCTTCTTGAATCCAATACTGATCTGGAGCAGAAATAACTTCTATTTCTTTCAGATCGGGGCAGTGATATATAATCGCTGCCAGGGCTAAATGCCAGCAGCCGTTTTTGTAGCCGCTTTTAGCAGCCTCACAGGTATGCCAGGCGGAGATTTTATCCCCATCCCACTGAAAAATAATAACCTCGGGTTCGCTGGCATTGCTGCGAGAAATATATTCCACGAACATTCTTGATCCTTCTGATCCAATTGCCAAAACATATTCCTTGAATTTACTATTTGCAAGAGCAATGTTTTTTGGCGTTATATTTATTAGCATGATTTCACTCCCTTCTTTAATAAAGACCGCCCGAAGGCGGCCTTTTAAGCGGTTTCTTGTTCGATTTTCTTAGCTTCGGAAACGAAGAGCTTGATAACTCCATCTCTCTCTTCGCTATCAGCAATTTTGATTTCCAAAACATCTCCTGGCATAAAAGGCGCTACTGCGTCGCCGATAACAAACGCCTTTTTATAGTCGAGGTACTCGCCAGTCGCATAGGGCTTAACAATGTCTTTCCCTTTGTATTTTATAGAAACTTCTTTGGGACGACTGGTAAGAGTGACGATGTTTTCGGTTTTCTTTTTGTCTGATTCCTGCACCGGTTCTTTAGCCGGCTCCTGAGTTGGCTCTTCAGTCTCGCCAGTTTCAGGAGATACTTCCGTAGCGGTTAATATATTATTTCTAAGTTCTCCTTTTACTCTAAGAGCTGCGCCCCCAACAAGGAGGTTTTTGAATTTTTGCGGCACTTTTAGAGTAATCGGGTCGTCATATCCTTCTTTATAGACAATGGCCTGGACGTTGTATAATTTATTTTTTAGATTCGCGGTCGGTTCTGGGTCTATTAAAACCACGACGTAGACATCGCCCGGAATTTCTCCGGTTTCTGTATCTACTGAGGTTTCAGGAGTTTCATCTAAAGTAATCTCTACTGATGTGGCCATCTCTTCAGCTCCGACCAGGCCAGTAATGTTAAACTGGCGCTTCATGGCGCTGATTTCAGCTACTTTTTGGATCATCGCCGACGGATATCCTCTCCAAACCAATGAAGAATTATTGGCGTTGGAATATTCATCAAAGTCGGCTATTACGATGATCGGGTCCCGGTCTTTAGCTTTAGCTACGGCCCAACCAGCGATGATTTTGCCGCGCTTTTCGCCGAAGGTATGTTTTAGCACACCATTGACGGGATCGTTCTCGAATACGTCGCCCTCTTTTACTACTCCGCTATTGACACCGTTATAAGAGGGGTCTTTCATAGATACTTTGAGATATCCATCGCGGGTAGTAATAATCACGGCTTTTTTACCCCCATGTTTACTCGTGCGGATCTCTAAGACTATCTCTTTGGTTAGAGGGTCCAGCCCATACTTGGCGGCATAATAAAGAAACAGTTTAATATGCTCCGGGTCTGCATTAGCGGGGACGCAAGTCTTTTTTATCAGATCGATTTGTTCTTGTGTAAAATCTTCCATTTTTCTACCTCCTTTTTAGAGACAAAAAGAGGCCGTTATAAAAACGACCTCTTTTTGAAAAAAGTTTTTTAGATAAGCCCCAGACTAATTAAAATCGCCTGGTCTATATCTCTCATTCGATAATGTCTCTTCTTAAAATGGAATTGGTTCGGGTTCACCTGCATCAGCAGGCCCGGAGTTTCCGCCATTGGGCTTTGCTCCAAATTGTACCTGAGAGGCAACGACATAGGTACGAGAGTTCCATTTATCGTCTTTTTTCCAAGTATCAACCCGGATGGCACCAGTAACAGCAACAACTTGGCCTTTAACTAAATACTTCTCGCAGTTTTCGGCTTGAGTGCCAAAAACTTCGACCGATATGAAATCGGTCTTGTCTTTCTGACCAATACGGTTTACCGCAAGAGTCATAGTTGCCTTAGCTGTGTTCTTTTCTCCAATGTGCGTAAGCTCGACGTCTTTTGTTATCCTACCAGCTAAAGTCACGTTGTTTACGTTCATAATAAAATCCCCCTTTTTTTTGACGCGCGTCCCATTTGGACGCGCAAAATCTCGCCTTTTTTCTTCAATACTCCTTTCCTGCCCGTGTCTTGCGACCGGGGCAAATAATTAATGCCGGGCAAGCCCGGGTAATGGATCATGTGATCCTTTCGCCTATTACTAAATAAGCGAAAGCATCACATGATTAAAAAGAGGGCTAGGAGAAATCCTAGCCCTCTTTTTCTGTGCCCCACTGGGCGCATTTTATTCCTTTTTTTGAAGATAGATGGGTGGGGAGAAAGCTAGGCTTTATTCTCCCCACATTTCGAAAGTGACCAGGTTCTAGCCGGGCCGTCCCCCGGCTAGAATGTCGTAAACTTGTCGTCCCGCATCCGCTTCTCAGCGGGCGGGACACGCTCGAACCCTGGCGCTGGAACCATTGCAAGCACCCGCCCAGGAAATGCCTGGGCGGCAATGATAGACCCGATGATAATAGCGCCCGGGTTCTCGGCCTCCAGCCGAGAGAGGGCTTCCTCGCTCGGCTGGTCTGCCTCGAAGCGAGTGCGAACCAGCTCGGCGCCGGAAGTATGCGTGCCGGCGAACTCCTCAACCGGCCGTGCGTTCACGAGCACCCCGCAGGGTTCAACGGTGTAAACCTCGCCTTCTTGGGATACCATCGTGACTGGGTGTGGCGTGGCGTTGAGAATAATTTTCCTCCTTCGCCGAGACGACCCCCATACACTCTGGTAGCATTCGGGGCAATAACAATTTTCTTCAGAGTCAAAATTCAGGTTATTTCCGACGACGGTTGCACCACACTCGATGCAAACGTCACATTCTCTTATTTTTCTTGTTTCCATTATTACCACTCCTTCCCCGCCTAAGCGGGATTTTTTAATTTGGAGATACTACCATGTTATTCATGGTAGTATCTCCTTTTTCGAAACCTACCCATTGTTGGGTAGGTAAAAGTAGGAGCCCCGCGTTTCCATGCCACAGCAATCACGGGGCTTGAAACAGCCTTGGTGTTCACGCACCAAGGCTGTAATTTCTTCGTCACTGGCCCCCGACTGTGCCGGGAGACAGTGACCTAGTCCCTAAGCGTTAGCTTCCCCAAGGGGGCTTCACGGTAAACGATTTCGAATTCCGAGCCATACGTTTCCTCGATCTCATCCATCTCCTCCAGGGAGCCCGCCCCAATAACATCCGCATAGTCCCGGAATTCTTTCAGGACGCCTTTCCAATCTTCTGCCTTAAAATAATATTCATCATTACCTGATTTGTAAATAACTTTAATTATATACATATTAAGACCTCCCTTAATTAATAATTTATTTTCTTTTTGGCAGTGCTGAACACTAACAGCACTGCCAAAACCAACATAGTGATCCCCGTAATGGGGTCACTAAAGAGATTAATTATCCCCCTTATCAACAGATAAGAGGTGACAATAGATGCGATAACATAGAAAAACATTTTATCCTTTTTCATTTTCATTGCCATTTTTGCGCCCTCCTTCCCCGCCTAAGCGGGATTTTTTAATTTGGAGATACTACCATGTTATTCATGGTAGTATCTCCTTTTTCGAACTGGTTACCAGTTGCGCGCAGGACGCAACTGGTCCGCGAACTCCCATGAATAGAGAGTTCGATAATGGTAGACACCTTTTATGTGTCTACCTCTTAAATTGAGTTTGGTCCCTCTATAACTCATCTTCTTCATAATTATCCTTCCTTTCCTTTCCTGCCCGCGTCTTTGACACGGGGTAAATAATTAATGCTTGGGTAGAAACCCAAGGCACTGAACCATAAGGTTCAATTTATTTTCTTAACAAAAAAAACAATTTGAAAATTATGGTTATGCACATTACTTTTCTTAAAAAAATACAAAAAAAGACCCTTACAGGCTACTGCCCAGCAAAGGTCTTTCTTAGAAAAAAGGTTTTGCACATTATTTTGAGGGAAATTAAAGATAGTTTCACCTTGGTTATTTTAAGTCATTTGCGCGAGATATAATCCATGATCGAGAAGTATAGTGATCAGTAACCACACTTTTATGCGGGATACGACCTAATATCACCCCTGCTTGATCACAGGAATATTTAAGTTCGCAAAAAAGTTTTGCACATTATTTTTAGTGATATTAAAGATAACTTCGCCTTGAGAATAAGAATTCGTTGAGAAAATAGTGTCGCTCCCGTGCTAGTGCCGGGGTAAATGATTTGCGCCCTTGTAGGCTTAGATATGGCCGCATACTTGCGGGTTGTATTTATCTTACTAAATATGCTGGTAAATTGCAAGCGTTTTTTACCTTTGAGGGAAGATTTTATACCTAACAATCCAGGGATGTGTCCTAAAAGGAATTTGGACTAACAGCTCCCTGGAATGAATTCCAAGGTTTTCTCGCGCTAATATTCTATAGTATGTTTATGGGCTGAACACAGTATAAGAGTTTCGATCTCTCGTTTGAGCTAGACAAACTAGGTCGTTTCCGATATTTTTAGCTAACATATTGCTTCTTTCTTTTTTTGGTTATAATATCTATTTTTCCCTGAAATACTTCAAGAGATATTCCAGTGATGCTTAACCAGTATTCTAAAGAGGGGGAATCGAAAAAGATTTTTGCCATGCTGCGTTCTGAAGCTGATCCGTTTTTGTAATCATCTAGTGCCTGTTTAATAACAGCGGCGGCTAGTGATTGGAGAGAATGGTTGTCGTATATTACATCCCTTCTTTGCATTGGTGTTGGTAATCTTGTGTTTTTCGTAGGTATTCGCGCCTGCCTCCGGGCAATAAGAAGTGGAAGTCGTTTGATAATAAAGCTTCATCTAAGGCAATACGAACTGGGATAGTTATTTTATCGAACTCTGGATGATAGTCTTCGGATATAATAATGAGCCGGTTGTAATTGCGAACCATGAAAGGCAGCAGTGATACCGAATCATTGTGCCTTAATACTGCCACGGGGAAGGATTGGTCATTAATATGGATTACTGCATGAATAATGCCTTCGCCGGGGGTGATTTCCATAGGGACGGAAAGCTGTTTCACGAGCTGGGTGAAAACTAAGGTTCTTAAAAGACTAGATGGTTCTTTATAAAGCTTACTAGAGGCTATTTTTATGTTTTTTTCTCCCTGAAGAAGATATCTTTGACATAATCCCGCCCGCCCTAGTGCTTCGAGCTTGTCTCGCTGCTTATTGTTACTGGCTAGTTGAAAATAGGCGGCAGCCCCTACCTGGGACAAGAAACCTAAAGTCTCTCGTTCCCAGGTAGTGATGTTGTTGGGCGTTCTTACGTCATTGAAAAAAGTTTTTAGAGTATAGTTCTGCCGAGTTGAAAAAGGAGACATTTATTGCTTGCGAATTACGCGCGTGATTGCGCCGGAAATTTTTCTTTCTTCAGGGTTTACTTTGGTGATCGCGATAGCAACTTGGTCGCCTTTATTAACTCGACCGGATTTCATGTGACGGCAAAGAGCATTAACACCGGGTTCCAAACTAACGAAGATGCCATAGTCGGCTACACCATTTACTGTGCCAACGTAAACTGCATTTTTATTATACCTGGTTGTACAGGATGGCCAGGGATCCTCGGCTAATGCTTTTAGGGATAAAAAGATTCTTTGTTTTTCTGGATCTACTTTTTGCACATACGCGTTTACGGTGTCGCCGGGCTGGGGGATAGTAGTTTCGTCTTCGATCCAGGCATGGGAAATCTCATGAGCGGGGATAAAACATTCCACTCCGTCCATCTCCACAAACATGCCTTTTATGCGCAGAGCGCCTGTTTCGCGGTTGCGCTGGTGGAGAATTCTACGAACGATTACTGAACGAATCTGTTCGGGCTTAATGGTTTCCCAAACTCGTTCGGACTGTGTCTTCATGGCGGCGGCACGATCGCCGGTAAAAAGATTATTGTTTTTGTCGATCTTAGTTACGATGAAAGACACCGGCTGGCCGATCAGGCCCATAACGCGGCTCTTAATAAGCTGTTCGTCGCCGATTAGATTAATGCCGGCAGCTTCCAGGGGGATAATACCTTTGATTTGATCCTGAGAGACAACCAGGCAAAGCTGGTCATTATGTTTTTCGACTCCTGTTACTGTCCAGTTCAGGATAGATTTAGATTGCCGTGAAGCATATACCTCCGGCCATACGTTATTAGTTAGTTCTTTATTAGCTAACATCGAACCACTCCTTCATTTATTTCTGACATCATGATGTCGGATACCGTGATGATCTTCGCCTGGGGATATAGTTTGGTAAATAATTCGGTTTGCGATTCCAGGCAAATGATAGTAACTGGTTTCTGCTGACCCAATACATAATAGACATCTAAGGCGGTTCTCTTCGCCAGGTCATTTAGAATAAGGATGGTGTAATACCCCGCCACGGTTTCATAATGGGCGTGGGGTTTGGATGATATTACTGCCCCATCCGGGATAAGAGATTTGATGTAGCTTTGTGCTGGGTCGCTAAAAAAGTTTTTGAATAATGTGATGCCTGTGGTGTAAGGCAACAAGAAAAGTTCTTTTTGGTGGATTTGCTCTGCGCCGAATTCAGCCATAGTTTTTGGATTAGGTGCAAATATTACTGCGTGTTCGCAAATATTAGATATTGCCAAGAGTTTTAATTCGGATCTGATTTGGCCATACTGAGCGGCTTTAGCACCTTCTGACAAGCGGTAGAGAAAATACTTTTTGTTGTTGAAGTTAAATGCGCCTTGGAAAAATGTCAGCCGGTTAAGGCCATGTTCGCTGCGTAATTGTCTCCCGCTGATAAATTCCAGTCCAGCTTCCATTAGGAACTCTGATAATTCGATCCGGGCTTCTCTACTGTCGGGATTTCTGATGCGGTATTTGGTTTCGCCAATTAATTCTGCCGATTTTTTGGTTAATTCAAGGTAAGAACCTTTTTTGATTAAATAGCCGTTTTCACGCAGGCGTTGGACTCGTTTGTAGTGATACCATTTATTGTCGCTATTGTTTTGGTAGATATGCCGCGCTTGGTTTATGGTGCAACATCCTGTAGCGGCAATGAATTTGAATAGCTTAATGTCGTTGTCGATGATATTGAATATACTGACACCCCCTTTATGGTTTTATAAAAAACCGGACAGAAATACTGCCGGACATTTTTAACGAAAAGACTACTGCCGGACATTACTGAGGCGACACTAATTGTAAAATCATCTTTATAGAAATAGGATTGTGAGCGCATTAATTACTGATAGACTTTTATCACTTTCTTACGACTAAAAGTGGCACGTTAAATTTGAATAATGTACTAATATTGATTGTTAAAAAAATTAAATCAGTGGCTATGTCACCGTGGCACGTCACTGTGGCCACGTTAGTAACCCTACCACTTTTGGACAGCTTTTAACGCTCCCTTTTCAGCCAACTTAAATGTTCTTTAAGTTTAGGTTTTTGTAAGGCGCGTCGGGAGTTAGTTTTTGTCCAAAATTAAGGAATTTTGAGTTTCCAATGATGTCATGTCGGCACTTCTCGTTTTGGACAGCTTTTTTGACGTTTTTGGACAGCTTTTTGGCTGTTTTTGGACAGCTTCGCAAGATAAATTCCACGATGTTTTTATTAGTCTTTTGGACTAACTAACGACCCTTTTTGGACAAAAAAAACAAGGGGTCGTCAGGGTGTTTAAGAAGAAATATTTCTGTTCTTGGGTTCTCCTTATCTATTTCTCCCCCTATTACTAAGTATGAAATGTTGTTATGGGTGTCGTTGGGAATTATTTGATTGTATCGAAGCGAATCGATAATAAACTTGTAGGCCCGATTGTCTGTATCCCAATAACTAGCGGTACTAATTACCTTGATCACGCACAAGAGCTTATCTGTGTGCCAATCAATACCCCTTAGTGCATGGGTCATTAGGCTGTGCCAGTGTTCCCGGAATATCGTTTTAGGGATATCTGCTTCGCGGGGCAGTACATCTTTGATGGTAATTTTCACATAATCAGAGGATACTTCGGTTTGTAACAGGTCTTCCAGGATTTCTTTAGCTGCTGTTTGGTCATTGTCTGGTGGGTATAAAATCATGTTTAGTATCTGCATCCTGGCTATTTCAGCATTTTTATATGCCTCTAGTAAATTGCTTTTGTTTACTACAATCAACTTGATCCACCTTTCTTGCCCATGTTGAGAATATCTTTTAAGACTTCATCCATTATGGCCTCTTGGTCGGGGGTTGGCTTAATTTGAGATGTTGCGCCGCCTGCAAGTTTCCTATCAATCTGCCTGAGCAGCTCCTCCATATTTTTAAGTCTTTGTTCCCGCTTATACCAATCGTCGAGAATGTCATATATAGCTGTGGCCCGTTTGCCTTTTTCAATTTGCATGATTGGGTGGTCAGGATAGAAATATAGATTAACTCTTGTTTTTCCCATTCAATCCCTCCTACGGGCTAGGCTTGCGCCCTTGATAATTCGATGTTAGACAATATTATCTACTTATTCTTGTACGTCATTTTGTTTTGGCATTTTTTGTTATCCGGTTTTTCGGCTTAGACTTAACTATAATCGCGATTTATCAAGGCGCAAGAGTTAGCCAATATTTACTCAAAGGGGTTAATATCTAATCTTTTCCCGATGGTATAAAAACCAATCGCGTTAGCAAACTGAGCATCTTCAAGAACGATCATCTCGGGGAAACGCCGCACTAAATAATCTTTCAGCGCGACACTCCCACCACCGGCAGCAATAATATGGTTCTTGCGTTCTTTACCGGGGCCGTTGAGTTTATAGGCCTCAGTGATGTTGTCGACTGTCTCTTCGCTTATGGTCTGGCAGACATCGGTATATTCTTGTTGGTCAGTTAAATAAGTCCGTTCTGCACTCTCTAACGGGACAGCAAACATACCATTCTTGCCAGCCATTTTTTCGGCTAACACTCTAAATACTGAAACCATCCCGGTGTCAGCAGTAAAAGAATGTTCCATAATAAGCTCGGGTTTGTTTTCGTTGTATTCGAAAGTTGCAAAGTCAGTAGTGCGGTATCCAATATCCATAATAGTCACAAGATCACCGGGCTTAATGGTTCCATTTAACGACTGATAAGAGGGGTTAAAGAATACCCCGGCAGCCTGCGGGAAAACAAAAGCCTGTTTTACCTTGACGTGCTTTTCTTGTCCGTCTATTTCTACTTTGGCAGAAAATCCGGTCAAAAACTTCTGAAATTCTTCTTGAGAGTTTTTATAAGACGATAATGGCAATCCAGTAACTAACATTACTTCGGTTTCGTTGTCTGTGCCAACAGATAATGCGGTGGCTAACATAGCTTGGAAGGCAGGATTAGTAAACCTTTCAGCATCATCAAACGCACGAATCGCAAACCGGCTTTCCTTAGCAGCCATGTGGCCGATATACCAGGTCTTGTCGTTTATAGTGGCCACATAGTCTCCTGACGCAGATAGCATCTGATCCATGTTGATTTTTTCCCCTGGTTTAGCGAGTGAGGGAAAATAAACCTTCTTCCCTTCAGTAATGATTTTGGTATTACCATATCCAATATCAATCCCTATTTTGTACATTAAAATCTCCTTTCTTATTTGGCTTGTGCTTTTCGCACAAAGCTAATATTACAAAGCGACTTCACAACATAGGGGTCGTATTTAACCCCTGAATACTCTTGAACCTCATTTATAGCTTGACTCATACTGATGGGTTTACGATATGGCCGAATAGTAGTCATCGCATCAATCGAATCAGCAATCGCAATTATCCTTCCTATAATATGAATATCTTCTTTTTTTAACCCGAAGGGGTATCCTGTTCCGTCGTAGTTCTCATGATGAGTTATAATGCCTTTTTGAATTGTTGCGTCCTCATTAAAAATTTCGCTCCCCCATATGGGGTGCATTTTGACCTTTTCCCACTGTTCTTTAGATAACGGCCCGGGAGTATTAAGTATATTCGCTGATATTCTTGTTTTGCCTATATCATGTAGAAAGGCGGCCTTAACAACATTCCTAAGATCGTTCTCCGAGAGTCTTAGTTGCTCTCCGATTTGTAAACATAATTCAGCTACTCTGCTTGAATGCTGAAACAATCGGAGATCGTGCCTGTATAACATTTGTATATACTGGTGTATAGAACTCCCTCCTTCCTGATATTACTGCCCTCCTTTCGGTTTGGCCATAAAAAAGCCCCTAGTTGTTAGCCAGGGGCTTTGGGGTTTCCTATAGTCTATATATTGTTATATCGTTGCAGGCCCAAATAATATATATTCGTCCTGTGCAAAAACTTCACCCACGCAGCACAATAGTATAGTCACTATTAACACTGCGATTAAGATACGTTTTTTAGCTCTCATGATGGTCCCCTCCTCTATAGTTTAAAGAACGTAAACTCTGCCGATGCTATACTCCCTTTATCTGGATCATCCGGATTATTACTCACCATAACCGTTGCAGTTTTAACGCCCGGGGTTGTAAGACCATGTATATTTACTGCACTTGAAGAGCCCCACCCACTGTCAAAATCGTCACACACGACTCTATATCGCAAGTTTTCCTGAATACCTGCCGCTCGTATCTTTAATACAAAATGATTAACATAAGTAGCTGTTGCATTGTTCTGACCCTTCACGCTTTGAATTACCGGTGTAGACATTGTATTTTTTATGAAAGACACATCTTCTTTTACGTTCCCTAGTTCTAACGAAGAGACTAGATCATATACTTCTTGGGCTTTGTTTTTTGCCCCTGTAGCTTCGGTCTTTGCATCTAAAGAATACTGCACTGTATCCTCTGCTGCTTTCTTGGCTGCTTGTGCAGCGATAGCTGCTTCTTGGGCGGCTCTAACGGCAGGATCACTTGAAGTAGAGAATATAACGTAATCGCTATATACGTTATACGAAGCCCCTCCTATATGATTTACTTGAACTGTCAGCCTATAGGTATGATCTGGTTGGAATATTTCCGCTGTTGTTGTTAATGCAGTAGTAGCATTTTGGTTATCTATCGGAATTATATTCCACAAATCAGGATTACCGCTAGGCGACCAATCGGACTCTTTGGTTGGATCTCCATTTTCTTTAAGAACTTGATATTTTAAGGTATAGCTAGTTCCTGCTGGGTTAGTATTGTTTGTGTTCCATGAGATAGTGGCTTTATTAGTTGTTACATTTGAAATAGTAATTGATGGATCATCTGCTGCAGTCCAATAATTCGTAGTAGATGGCCTTATCCACATATATGTTGGAAATACATGGGACACCCCGAAATTATCCCCGGCTAACCCTAGTACCCTATTTTTAGTCAAATCTAAATATTTACCAAAAGTATAATCATGAACTCCAGATGAAACCAAAATAAGAGGATTAGTATAATTAGTATTTGGGGTTAGACCTATCACCTTAAATCCAAATTCTTTTAGATATGTTTCCCCATCTTTTGTAATATCAACGCGATTTGTTATCTGTATATTGTCTGCTTTAGAAAAATCCGCTTGTGCAGGTAAATAGTCAGGTATAATTACATTATTATTGCTTACTAGCTGATCCTTAGATACTGTAAAAGTTAACGTGCCTAGATTTTGAGCCTGATAAGAGGGTATGCCAAAAGCTTCGGGAAAATTTGATTCTCCACTAGGCCAAGGGTATAGTACTCTATACAGGTCCATAGACGCCTGCATCGTCCAAGGTAATTGATAAGTTCTATTCCTTGTATCATTCGCCTCGGCTTCTCCTCCGAAGCTCACTACACTAAGTATAAGTAAAACCAATAAAACGGCTTTAAGTAATCTCATGGTTTATCCTCCTTTATTTTACAATCGAAATACTGTCAAATACTCGCTTCTTCCTCCTTTATGTACTTACTGAAAAAGCCACCTTCAGGTTCTTCCGGTTCCCCTCTTATAATCTGCGCTGCCGACCAGCGCATCCCCGTTGATTCTTGTTTGCCCAAATAGGCTTTAACTGGATCAGGCAAGAAGTCCCCTTCCTCTAAGCAATGCGTAGGTGGGGGATGAATTGCCAGTTGTTATTATGGCTGATAAACTCTAGGTACTTGAAACTGACCTGTTTATAGGTCTTTTCGGGTATCGTTAAATAATTTCCTAGAATATCCTTGATGTATGCTCCACCACCAGTAAAACCGCTTATAAAGCCTACCTTACCGAATACTCTTACCTTGTCGTTTAGGTAATATCCGTTGCTTTGTTTAGTGTTTTTGGCATTACGTTTAGCGATACGGTTAGGTTCTTTGCGACCTTTCCTCGGTATTGCTTCGTGTAAACTGCGTTTCTTTTTCCTAAATTGCTTTATTTTGAATATGCTTGTTTCATCTATAAAGCCTTCCTCTATACCAGTTATGGCTAAGGCATCGTTGTAGTGCGTTTTTTCTAAGCCTAATTCTTTTCTTTTCACAGTTGTGTAACTGCCATATACTATTTCGGCATTAGGATATTTTTTGAATATCCTTTTCCTGATGGTATTCATAAATGGGGTTTCTTTATAGCTGGGTAGCTTTTTACCTTCTAGCATCCATTTATGAAATACTTGACCTTGCTGATGATTTTCGTGAGTATGGCAATCGGTACATACGGTAATTAAGTTATTGGCTCTATTACTACCACCTTCGGATTTATAGATTATATGATGAGTTTGCAATATCTTGTTTTGCTTTTTGCAAACTTGGCAAGTATAGTTATCTCTTGCAAACACATAATACCTAACATCATAGTAGCCATAAGTGTTTCCTTCTTGGTATTCCTTGCCTTCTATAGTTGGGTTTTGCATTTTCTGAACATCAAATTTTCCTACTTCGATTATTAGTTTTGGATTTGGTAGTAGGCTTGTAAATTTGTCTATCCACTTAAAGGTATGGTTTATCCTTGTTTGCATTGAAGGTGGCAACCAACCATCTGGCTTTTTACGATTATTAAATCGTGCTTGACGGTATCGGGTCTTACGGTTCCTTCTGCTTCTACGATATTGCCGTCTAGTATCTAGGTTAGACTTTATATCACCCCTTAATTCGATTTCGCCTTTAGCTATCACTTTATTTTGGGTCTTAACGGCTACTCCGATGTTTTTTGCACCGGTATCTATGCCGACTGTTGTTTCCTGCTTGTAGCCACTACTTCCGTATAATAATTGGATTGTGAATGGCTCATAAGATACGATTTTAGCTTGCTTTTCTTTCAGCAATAATCTTGCTTTTCTAGGTTTACATGGCATTAAGGGTTCGCCATGTTTGTTTAGTACAAATACTAACATTTAGTATTCCTCCTTAAAGGGAGTTGTTACCCTTCGCCAAGGTTGGATAATGTATGTTTTACTAAACTCTAAAAATCGTGGTTGACCGTTCCTACCCCTCAGAACTTTTACAGTGCCACCATAGAGCCTAGAACTAGGGTATCATTCTAGGGTATGCAATTATCCAACGTAGTTTCAACTAAGGCTAATCAACTAGGGCTTTTACAAACCCCCACTTCTAAGCGTTAGCGTAAGTGGTGGGTAGTTGATCGTGGCCGTTGCAGTAGCCCTAAAAATCATGTAGTTGCTCTACAATGCAATCTCATTATTAACCTCTTTGTCTGATAAATTATTTTGTCGCCTTCCATGTAAGAACACCCATACCTGCCCCAACTACAAACCCAGTAATATGCGATATGAAAGCTATTTCCGATTGAGGATAATAGGCCATTAAAAAGCATTGAATAGCTAACCAGATAGCAGATAAAGCCTTCACATTGACGTCTATTATAAATACCGGAAATATGTAAGTTCGTACTGTATTATTAGCAGTTGCGAACACATACCCTATAACACTCGCTATAGCACCTGATAAGCCTATTAATATCCGTGTACTGCCTGTATTTGCTAGGCAAAAGGCCGCCCCGGTTATTACTGCTGAAAAAATCATAATCGCTATATAGAGGGCTTTTGCTCTATTTGTTTCTAAGATCGAGCCGCTTAACCAAAGAAGCCACATATTGCCTATCAAATGCAAGAAACGATCATGAATAAATCCATAAGTTAAAAACCTAAATCCCTGGTCATAAAACAACGCAGGTATAACACCATATTGGTTATATACCTGCGTTAGTTGGGCTGGGGTTAGTGTTGAAAGATATATAAAGACTAGAATATTGATTGTGATTAATATTATTGTGAGAATGGGGAATCTTATATTATTTGGATATAGTGGTAGCAAGGCATTCTCCTTTCGCTACGGCAATCTAAATACCGTCAATAATACCTCTCATTCTTCAGCCCCATCATCATCTGTAACTTGGTAATAACCTCCACCCACGTCCTCTAAAAACAAGCCTTCTTTAAGCGTAAATAAGGCTCTAATGGGGTAGGATTCGCCCGGATTAACGCCTACTAGGCCATCCGTAGTGGTCAGGTAGATCCCGTCATTGTCTTCTATACCCGCTTCATAAACTAACCAGTTATCTCCTAACCCTAATGACTGCCATGCTTCGTATTGGACTTTTGTGGGCAAGTCTATATCGGAAATCCAATCCTTATTTATAAAATTGCTCTTGAAACCATTTTTAAGAAAATGGGCAATACTCTTTGGGTTGCTTGCATCATAACCTGTTACTTCGTTAGAAAACTGATATGTGTTTATTTCTTTGAAGTCTTCGTCTATTTCTTGATCAGGTTCTATATACTGGCTCAAGTAATCAAATTCACCCAGTAACTTTTTGCTACCGGCATCTACTAATGTCCACCATTTATTAGCGAATCTTACCTTGTCGCCTTTTGTTAAGCTGCTGAATTCGCCTGTATCGCTGGTTGTTGATTCTTGTGGGATCAATACCCTGGGCTTCCCAAAAGCG
>Ga0123334_1000875_pt1 | contig 40283 bp, 31 predicted proteins | sample BiotimSIPDNA_FD_89706 | JGI IMG/M metagenome (GOLD analysis project Ga0123334, IMG submission 89706) | Anaerobic biogas reactor microbial communites from Washington, USA - Biogas_R1 time_0 SIP DNA | ecosystem: Engineered > Bioreactor > Anaerobic > Unclassified | place: Washington, USA...
AACAGCAATCTTCTGCTTTAAAATCACTTAAAATAACCCGTTATTCCTGCGTGATTTTGCATTGAATCTTACTGTTTACAAGCGGTCTGAACTCAAAAATAAAGTCGAACTCAGGTTAATAATTTAGCACATATTACATTAGTATCCAAAAAGTTCTTCCAGACTTAACTCACGCACCTCACCCAACGACTGTAACGCCTTACGATCGAAATTATCCTTTTTGCCCAAAATAAGATAAGTAAACTTACTTCCTTTAATGTGCTGATCAAAAAATGCAGAAAACTCTTCAATACTCATGTTTTTGGCTGCCTCATATTCATCTTTGCGAATATCATATGCAATACCCCTGTCGTTATTCGAAAGCCATGTCCAAAAAATCCTTTCTTTGGTAATTCTTTCTGAATTAATCTTCCTTATAATTGATTTACGGGAAAGATCATACTGATCTTTAGCCATTGGCATATTGTTCATCAATTGAACCAAGGTTTGGGTCGCAATGGGTAACTTATCGGCCTGGGTGCCAAGATATCCCATCAGGATGTTCCTCCGTCCCGGTTTGTCAGCACAATCATAAGACGAGAATGCCGAATATGCCAAGGCCTTTGATTCCCTGATATCCTGAAATACAACAGACGATAATCCACTTCCGTAATACTCATTATAAATTCGAGCCGGGGCAATTAACTCATTGGCAAACATTTCATTATTCGCCAACAACAAAATATTGGCCTGGTTAATATCGAAATCAACAAGGTATACCAAGCTTTTCGATGGCATTTCTTGTTTAAACTCCTCGGTAGCAGGAACATCAGCTAAGTTATCCTTCAATGCATGATGCTTTTCAATTAGCGCTTCAACAGTTTTTTGATCGGACGGGCCATAGTAAAACACCTTATGTTTCAACCCGGAAATTTTCTTAACCGACTCGACTAACTTCTCTGGATCAATGGATTTAAGTTGCTCTTCTCCAATGATATGCTTTGTTGGATTTTTACTTCCATACACCCCATAACTATTCATGGCGTCCCACAAGATTACCTCCTGATCCGATTTCTCATCAAGCCGTTCTTTGAGTATCCTTCCAACATAATCTGAGTATGCCTTATTGTCGGCTTTAGCATCGGCCAACAGATGCTCAAGTAGTTCAATTCCTTTTTCGAACGAGCTGTTCAAGCCGCGGAGGGTTACAAACGAACGCTCATCTTGAACGGTTACTGAAAGTTCTAACCCATATTTATATAGTTCTTTCTGGAAATCGGAAGGGCTAAAGCGTGTGGTTCCAATAAACTTTAAATAGCCCATGGCAAGATCAAAGACAAGATCGTTCCATTTCCCCTGATCAATAATATAACGAAGAGTAAATAGCTCGTTCGTTTCATTTTTCAAGTAAAAAAACTTGCATCCCGGCTGTATTTCCCGCTGATGAATTTTCGAATCGAAATCGAGAAAAACAGGCTCAACATCAGCTGTTTGACGGGCTAAAAAATCGCGTGAAAAATCCGACTGAAGTTGCCGGTTAATGGGGACAGGGGTAATTTCAGGTTTGTCGACCTTAACTAACTGAGAATTTTGCCCTTGTCGCTTGTTTACAACCACATAATTGTTGGAATATTTTTCGTTGGCAAAACGCACAATATCTTCTTTGGTCAATTTTTCGAGTTTGACATAATAATTCAGCGCCTGTTCGCGCGAAAGCCCATCAATGAATTCGTTCATCAACTCGAATGCCCTGTTCATGTTGCCCTCCTGATTTTTTATACGACTTAACTTAGTATCGTTAATCACAGCTTGAACAAGCCAATCGTCGAATTCTCCTTTTTTAATTTTCTCGAGCTCAGCAAGAAACAAGTTTTTTACATCCTCAAGTGATTGTCCCTGAAGGGGCTCTCCCTGAAATACATGAATGCCATGCTCTTTAAACGCATAAAAATATGTTGATGCCGATAATACTTTTTGCTGCTGAACCAGATCAAGATCGATAAGGCCTGCCTGACTATTACTAAGCAATAAATCGATGAGGGTACAATACATCTGGTCGTCGGTGCCTACCCCACCCGTCCGAAAAGCCAGCATAACATTCTCAGCTTCCGGACCAACCACTTCTTTGACCACTGTGCCATGAAGCGCCTGTAAATCGTATTTTTTGGGTTGCGGTAATTCTCGATATTTGAGATCTCCAAAATATCGGTCTACCAGCTGAATTGTTTTTTCGAAGTCGATATCACCAGACATCGCAATAGCTATATTATTAGGCACATAATAAGTTTCAAAAAACTTCTTTATATTAACCATTGAAGGGTTTTTAATATGATCGGGCAAACCTATAACACTGCGACCGTATGGGTGCCCTGCAAATAATTCAGACATCAATGCATCGAATGCCCGCTCCGAATCCATATCCTGATACATGTTAAACTCTTCATAAACTGTTTCCAACTCGGTATGAAAAAGGCGAAGCACAATGTCATGAAAACGCTCACTTTCGAGTATTGCCCATCTTTCCAGTTCATTAACCGGAACATCATTCATATAGACTGTCGATTCGTACGAGGTACCTGCATTGGTAGATTTTGCACCAATCGCAGACATGAGTTTATCGTACTCGTTAGTAGCCACATAAGTAGCTGCTTGTTGTGAAACCTCATCAATTTCTTTATAAATTTTCATTTTTTGCGACTGATCGGTAGCTGAACGATACTGTTCGAAAAGTTGTTCCAACCGGCTAATCTGTTTACTTTCTTCGCGCCAGTTAACTGTACCCAACTTACTGGTTCCCTTAAACATCATATGTTCGAAATAATGAGCCAAGCCAGTGGTAGAATCAGGGTCGGAAGTTGAACCTGCCCGCACTCCCACCAGACACGAAACCCTTGGTTCATCAACGTTTTGTGTAAGATAAACCTTTAACCCGTTTTTCAAGGTATATACCCTTGTCTTCAACGGGTCGTTTATTACTTGCGAAAATGCATATCCATTCGCATCAATTTGATTATCGGTTTTATATGATTTTTCCTTAGGTGTGCAGGCATTGAATATTACCCCCAAGAAAAAAATTGCACCAAACATGCGTACCCGCATGCCAGTACATAAAGAGTTAGGTGATGATAAGTGTTTCATGGACTATTTTAATTTTTGTGAAACAATAAAAAACACAACGATAAAATTATGAATAATTTACCATTGTGTTATACAATATTATTTTATGATTTTACTGTTTATGAGAGCGAAGTGCAGCGACCACCTCGTTGATACTTATATCATGATCAAAATCGATAATAATATCGGCTTGTTTGTACCAATGATTCCGTTTAGCAAGGGTTTCGTTGATGAAAGCAACAAGTTCTTCTTCAGTTTTACCTTTGATTAACGGCCGTTCGGTCTTCGAGTGCAATAAACGTTCTGCAAGGATTCGGGGCGAACCATTAAGATAAAGCGAAGTGCCAGAGCGTTTTATCTTTACCATGTTGTCAAAAAAGCAGGGTGCACCGCCTCCTGTAGCAACGACAATGTTTTCAAAATCGGCAACCTCGTGCAAGGCTCTTTGTTCTGCCTTTCGAAACCCTTCTTCACCATCGGATACAAAAATTTCGGGGATTGTTTTGTGGTATTTTTCTTCAATAAAAGTATCGAGATCGATAAACGAAAGGTTCAATGCTTTAGCAAGCCCCTTACCCACAGTCGATTTCCCACTCCCCATATATCCTATTAAAAACAAACGCATGTCATGTAGTGTCAAATTAATTTAAAATCTTTATTAATATATCAAATCAAAAATGTGCTTTCCCTTCATCAAAACAAAGTCATCTGGTTAGCATTGTCTTCATCGGGAACATTGCCACGATCAATTTCAAAAGGAATATCCTCAAACGGAAGAGGTTTCTTTTCCTGTTCACTTTCCACTTCTTCCACTTCATCCTCTATTTCTTCATCAACAATCAATGGTTCAATTTCGGTAATTGTTTCAATCTGATACGTTGACAACCTTTTGCCTTTTGCCTTAAACGACTTAATACCAATAAATTCAGACACATCGACACATTCATTTTCCCTCTCACTATTTTTGCCTCCAAAAACCAGTTCAAAACGAGGGTGCCTGAGAGAAGTTACATTCATCAGCTTGTTGTTGCTATTTTCCCCTATGAAATTTTGTGGTTTGTTCGTTTGCGTATCGGCTTCAATCTGAAAGCGTTTCAAATAGTAAAAGCTTTGTTCATTATCCCAGTATACTACAGAGAAGATTTTTTCTGGATCGAATTTTTCAATTACAAGCAAATCGTCGCTAAAATGGTTCGATAAATCAAAATTGTATATTTCAAAATCGCCTGCTTTGGTAATCACCAATAACCGATCTTCACCCATAAATTCGCCAAGATAATTGCCCCGCTTATCAGCATTAAGCCGCTTAACATCAGGGTCGAACCAAATTTTACGACCACCAAGGGTTGATACCCCTTTTTCTTTCAACGCAATTTTGTGCACATCATTTTTAGTCACAAGGTTTCCCATCGACTGTCTGCCTTTTATTGCTAATTCGGCCATATCGAGTTCAAAAACGAGTTTTTTCAAGCGAGGCTTTGGTTTTAGAGTCACCTTTAGCACTTCAGACTCCCCGTTGGGATTGGCACTGAAGTACATAATTTTTGAACCAGCAGTTCCTTGCGTGAGATCATATTCTTTGTCGCGGGTTACACCAGTCACCGAAAAACGTTTCATAAACGTAGCTCCTGCTTTTCCGTCGCGGTACACCACATTATAGATCGTACGGGTATCGTCTTTTTTGAAAACATTTAAGTATTGGATATTTTTCCCAATGAAAGCTTTTTCCGACACTTTGGAAACAAAATAAGTCCCGTCTTTTCTGAAAATGATAACATCATCCATATCAGAACAATCGCAAACATATTCAGCTTTTTTCAAACTTGTGCCCATGAACCCTTCTTCATAGTCGACATAAAGCTTCTCGTTGGCAACAACTACTTTGCTAGCCACAATATTTTCGAAACTTCTGATTTCAGTTTTCCGCTGCCTGTTGGCACCATATTTGGCCTTAATCCGCTCAAAATAAGCGATAGCGTAATCAATAATGTGTTCAATATTTTTTATTATCCCAGCAATTTCATCCTCGATGGCCAGCAAGTTTTCATCGGCTTTTTCTTTGTTGAACTTAAGGATTCGTCCCATTTTAATTTCCATAAGCTTAAGAATGTCCTCGCGGGTTATTTCACGCTTAAACTTAGGTTTCCATGGGGTGAGGCGCATATCGATATGAGCTATAGCCTCGTCCATATTTTTGCTTTCTTCGAACTCCTTGTCTTTGTAGATTCGTTCTTCTATGAAAATCTTTTCGAGCGAGGCAAAATGCCACATCTCTTCAAGTTCTTTCTTTTTGATTTCCAACTCAAGGCGAAGCAATTCAACAGTTTGGTCTGTACTGTGTTTGAGCAGTTCGGTTACGGTAATGAACCGTGGTTTATCGTTCTCGATTACACAAATATTAGGCGATATTGGTATTTCGCAATCAGTAAAAGCATAAAGTGCATCGATAGTTTTATCGCTCGACATGCCAGGAACCAATTGTATGAGTATCTCAACATTAGCCGCAGTGTTATCGTCGATTTTCTTAATTTTTATTTTTCCCTTTTCGTTTGCTTTAATAATCGATTCGATAAGCGAAGATGTTGTTCGTCCAAAAGGCACCTCTGTGATTGACAAAGTTTTATTGTCGACTTTATCGATTTTTGCCCTTACCCGAACCGAACCGCCACGCAAGCCATCGTTATATTTCGACACATCGATAAGCCCTCCCGTGGGAAAATCAGGATAAAGTTCAAAGTCTTCGCCACGCAGGTATGCAATGGAAGCATCGATCAATTCATTAAAATTGTGCGGAAGTGTTTTAGAAGAAAGGCCTACAGCAATTCCCTCAACGCCTTGTGCCAATAAAAGCGGAAATTTAACCGGGAGGGTAACAGGCTCTTTCTTGCGCCCATCGTACGATAATTGCCACTCTGTTGTTTTGGGGTTAAAAACCACATCGAGGGCAAATTTCGAAAGCCTTGCCTCGATATACCTTGGTGCCGCTGCCCCGTCGCCTGTTAAGATGTTACCCCAGTTTCCCTGACACTCGATTAGCAAATCTTTTTGCCCCAACTGCACTAACGCATCTCCGATTGAAGCATCGCCATGAGGGTGGTACTGCATGGTTTGCCCTATAATATTGGCCACCTTGTTGAAACGCCCGTCATCCATCTCTTTCATGGCGTGCATAATGCGCCGTTGAACGGGTTTAAAACCGTCTTCCATGGCCGGAACAGCTCGTTCTAAAATTACGTACGAAGCGTAATCGAGAAACCATGATTGACACATACCCGATAGAGATTTCAACTCGTGCCGTCCTTCACGATGCTCGTCAGTTTTCGGCGTTTCTTCGGGTATTGATGTATTAAATTCGTCGGTATTCATCCTTTTTCTTTCATTGGTCAATTAATATTACAGTTCCTCTTCTACCTCAACACGCAGGTTTTCAATGATAAACTCTTGTCGTTCAGGGGTGTTTTTTCCCATATAATACTCGAGGATCTGCTTTATTGCATCGCCCTTATGTAACGTAACAGGCTCTAATCTAATATCTTCACCAATAAAACCTTTGAATTCGTCGGGAGAAATTTCACCAAGCCCTTTAAAACGGGTTATCTCGGCATTAGCTCCGCACTTTTTAATTGCTGCGAGGCGTTCTTCGTCTGAGTAGCAATAATGGGTTTCCTTTTTATTACGAACCCGGAACAATGGAGTCTGCAGAATGTACACATGTCCCTTCCTAATCAATTCAGGAAAAAATTGGAGGAAGAATGTAAGCAACAGCAGGCGAATATGCATTCCGTCAACATCGGCATCCGTAGCAATAATCACTTTATTGTACCGTAAATCGTCGAGCCCCTCTTCAATGTTAAGAGCTGCTTGCAAAAGGTTAAATTCTTCGTTTTCGTAAACAATTTTTTTAGTCAATCCGAACGAGTTGAGCGGCTTTCCCCTCAAACTAAAAACGGCTTGCGTATTCACGTCACGGCTCTTTGTAATCGACCCGCTTGCTGAATCACCTTCGGTAATGAAAAGGCAGCTATCATCCTTTCGATCATCATTTGAATTGTAATGCATCCGGCAATCGCGAAGTTTGCGGTTGTGAAGGTTTACTTTCTTTGCCCGTTGCTTGGCAAGTTGCTTGATTCCGGAGATTGCTTTACGTTCGCGCTCCGATTCCTGGATACGACGCAACATAGCTTCAGCAATCTCGCTGTTTTTGTGCAGGAAGTTATCGAGTTCTTTTTGCACAAAATTGGCCACGAAGTTTCGTACAGTGGGACCATCGGGGCCAATATCCTTCGAACCAAGTTTGGTCTTGGTTTGTGATTCGAATACAGGTTCTTCTACTTTTATGCTTATGGCAGCAATAATCGAAGCCCTGATATCTGACGAGTCGAAATCTTTTTTATAAAAGTCGCGAAGAGTTTTAACGATAGCTTCCCTGAAGGCCATTAAATGCGTACCCCCCTGAGTTGTATGCTGCCCATTGACAAATGAGTAATAATCTTCGCCATACTGGTTCCCATGAGTTAGTGCAATTTCAATATCTTCGCCTTTGAGATGGATGACCGGATAAATTGGGTCGCTATCCATGTTTTCGTTCAACAAATCGAGCAACCCGTTACGCGACAGAAAACGTTCGCCATTAAATTCGATCGTTAACCCAGCATTCAGAAAAGTATAATTTTTCATCATCGAGGCTACATAGTCCTTGATGTAGTGGTAATTCCTGAAAATAGTTTCATCGGGCTTAAATGCGACATAAGTGCCATTGCCCTCGTCGCTTGGTTTCACCTTTTCTTCACGGGTAATAATTCCCTTAGAGAATTCGACTTCCTTAACCTCGCCATCACGGAAGGCTTTCAGCAAAAATTGCGACGACAGAGCATTCACCGCCTTAATGCCCACACCATTAAGCCCAACCGACTTTTTAAATGCTTTAGAATCGTACTTGGCCCCAGTATTCATTTTGGAAGTTACATCAACAACCTTTCCAAGGGGAATTCCACGTCCATAGTCACGAATTGAAACTTGCTCATCGGAAACCTTAACCTCAATTTTGCGGCCATTGCCCATCATAAACTCGTCAATAGAATTGTCGATGACCTCTTTAAGCAAGACATAAATACCATCGTCAGATTGAGAACCATCTCCCAATTTACCGATGTACATCCCGGGACGTTTCCGTATATGCTCTTGCCAATCAAGCGTTTTAATTGAGTCTTCAGTATATTGTACCTGCTCTGTCATTAGATTTTATTCAAATTTCCACAAATATACCAAAAACCATTTTCCATGCCGATTTGAAGTTATCAACAATTCTCCACCCCTAATAGTTAATAACTTGTTGCGTTTAAATGATTTTGTTCGCTTTTGCGAGGATCTATATCATTGAATATTTTGAATTAGTACTAGCGAAGAATTTCAACGTGCGAACACTAGAAAAAAAACACCAGTATTTTTAAAAACAAATAGCATTCATTGTTACTGGTTTACTTTTTCAGGCACCTGTAGCATTAAATTATTCGCAAAACTTGAGTACAAGATTTGCTTCAGGCAGATCAAAATGGGAAAACAAATTCTGTTCGGTTCCAGAAAAGATAATTAAACAAGCTGACACTGCGGTTATTCGACATACATGAACAAAAGAATCTTTGTAAGTCGATTATTTTCATTAGGAATAAAAATGTGCTTATCAATTGGAAAACATGACTCATACAATGTTTTTTTTGAAACAAAATTGTAAATTGAATAAAAATAACAAAAAGAGTCATGGAAGATATTTTATATAAATACATGAGCCAGCGCTTCAAAGACAAAATCCCCAATGAAGAAGGGTCATCGCTGGGACCGGTAATAACAGTTTCGCGTGCAGCCGGCTGTTCAACAAGCAAACTTGTTGAAGAACTTACATTTACACTAAACCATAACGGACTAGATGATAAATGGGAAATTATCAATAAAGATATTCTTCGCCATTCAGCAGAGTTGCTCAACCTGCAACCCGAAAAGGTAGAAAGCATTTTCAAAATGAAAAAGCGAAAGCTTTTTGATGAAGTTGTTCAAACATTCATCTCGTCAGATTATCATCTGGAAAAAAAGATGATCAAAACAGTAACCAAGGTAATCCACCAATTTGGAGCTGAAGGCCATAAAATAATCGTAGGCAGGGCAGCCAATATAATTTGTGCCGATATTCCACGAGCTTTACACATAAGAATTGACGCTCCAATACAATGGCAAATAGAACATATCGAAAAGAAGAAAAATTTCACAAAGGAAGAGGCACTCAGTTACATTACCCTTACCGAACAAAACCGTGAAAATTTCAGAAAAACAATCAAAGGCAGTGATCAACTAAACGTTTATGATTTGGTAATTAATCAGGCAACTTTCAATACGGTCGAAATTATATCCATCATAACCAACGCCTTGAGCTTGAAAAACATTTTGTAATAGTACAAAAAAAGAGGCTATAATTATTGGTACAGCCTCTTTTCATTTCAGTAACAAACTAAAAAGAATTACTAGACCGGAGTAAGATCTTTCCATAGGTTTGATAGCATAGCGTGTACCAAAGTCCAGTTCTCAATTTCATCCTGCAACGCTTTCCTCCCCTTCTTATTGATTGCATAATACTTGCGGTGACGTCCATTTTCTGCCATTTTCCACAACGATTTAATTAAACCGTTCTTTTCAAGTTTGTGTAGAACCGGGTAAAGGCTACCTTCCTTCCATTCAATCCGGTTTCCCGACAATTCTTTCACGCTTTGCATGATTTCGTAGCCGTAGCTTTCGCTTTTGTCGAGAATAGAAAGAATGATAGGAATAGCCGATGCACCAACTAATTCCTTTGAAATTTTACTCATAAGCTATTCTTTTATTAAACAAAGTAAAAATAAAAATAATTTCATTTTAATCAAATAAATTAAGCATCCACAGATATTTAATAACAGCAAATTCACGTAGATTGTTTATCATGCAACATAGATAAGTTGCACATTAAAAAGCCAATGTATTGATCGTCTATAAGTTCTCCAAAAGAATTTTGCATGGTAACCATGCCTCTAAAATAAAAATCACGTTATGTAAAATTACATCTCATTCAAAACAAGCAATTCAATCTTTATTACCGAACTAGTGAAAAAATAATATACATTTGCAAAAAAAGCAATAACCATGTTACCAAGATTTTTACTAGCAGACAATTCCCAAGAGTATCCAGAAACCATTTTCATTGTACATAACGAATATCCTCGTTTCATTGTTGAAAGCGATATCGACGATTTTGGAGCCAACCAAGTAATCCATTGGATTGACGATGAGCCAAGCAACGAAACTCTTATCGAACAACTTCTCAACGATGCCGAGAGCTTCATGGAAGAAGAATTCGACAATCAGGAGAACTTGTACGACGAGGAGTTTGGCATAAACTAATCTGCCTGTCGCAACGAAAGCTGGATCCGCTTTCGTACCATATCCAGATCAATTATCTTAACCCTTACATGCTGGTTGAGCTTAACAACTTTGGAAGGGTCATCGATGTATTTGTCGGTCATTTCTGATATGTGAACTAGTCCGTTTTCTTTTATCCCGATGTCGACAAAAGCACCGAAACGGGTAATGTTTGTAATGATTCCAGGCACTGTCATTCCAATTTTCAGGTCTTCCATTGTCTTCAGGTTTTCATCAAATTCGAATGCACTGATTTTCTCTCGCGGATCGAGTCCTGGTTTTGACAATTCTTTCACGATATCGTTCAAGGTTGGCTCACCAATACTGGCTGTAACATACTTTCTTACATCAATTTTCCGAATCAGTTCTTCATTCCCGATAAGAGTCTTTACGTTGCACCCCAGATCAGTAGCAATTCTTTCTACAATGTGATAAGATTCTGGGTGAACTGCCGAATTATCGAGTGGGTTTATTGCCTGGTGAATACGCAAAAAACCTGCCGATTGTTCAAATGCTTTTGCGCCCATACGCGGTACCTTCATTAGCTGTTTGCGCGACTCAAAATTGCCGTTCTCACGACGAAAATCAACAATATTCTGAGCCAGTTGCGGCCCCAAACCCGATATATAATTCAACAAATGTTTACTTGCAGTATTTACATTTACACCGACCATGTTTACACACGATTCTACTACACGATCGAGATTTTCTTGCAGCATTTTCTGGTCAACATCATGCTGGTATTGCCCTACACCTATCGATTTCGGTTCTATTTTCACCAACTCAGCAAGAGGATCCATCAGCCGGCGGCCAATTGAAACAGCGCCTCGCACCGTAACATCGTATTCCGGAAATTCATCACGGGCAACCTTCGATGCAGAATATACCGAAGCCCCATCTTCGTTTACCGAAAAGAGGGTAAGATCCCTATCAAACTTCAAGTATTTGATAAACTGCTCGGTATCTCGACCTGCAGTTCCGTTTCCTATTGCAATAGCTTCAATTTTATAGGCACTTACCAATGTTCCCAGCTTCTTAGCAGACTCGCGCACTTCACGTTGTGGCGGATGCGGATAGATGGTTTCATTGTGCAAAAGATTTCCCTGTTCGTCAAGGCACACCAATTTGCAACCCGATTTGTATCCCGGATCTATGGCCATCACCCTTTTTTGCCCCAAAGGTGCAGCGAGTAACAACTGCCTTAGGTTTTCACCAAACACTTTTATTGCTTCAAGATCTGCGTTTTCTTTCATTGTCTGCATAGTTTCAGTTTCAATAGACGGGGCAATGAGCCGCTTAAAACTATCATGCACAGCTAATTTTACATGATTTTTGCATGATGTGTTTCCACGAAGAAAAATACCATCGAGCCTGCTCACAGCTTCTTCTTCATCTACCGAAACCGTAATTTTAACAAAATCTTCTTTTGATGCACGAAGTATGGCCAATAAGCGATGTGATGGACAACGACTTAGTGGTTCGCTCCAATTAAAGTAGTCTCGATATTTCTGACCATCGGCCTCTTTTCCCTTTACAACTTTCGATTCGATTACAGCACCACGTTTAAACATATAGCGAACCACATCGCGGGCCCGTTGATTTTCGCTGACCCACTCGGCTACAATATCGCGTGCACCTGCCAGGGCATCATCTACCGTATCAACATTCTCGTTCAGAAAGCTTTTCGCTTTCTTTTCAATATCCCATTCAAACTGTCCCATCATAATTTTTGCAAGGGGCTCAAGACCTTTCTCTCGGGCAATGGTAGCTCTTGTTCGTTTCTTGGGTTTGTATGGAAGGTAAATATCTTCGAGTGTAGAAGAATCGTAGGTTTCTTCAATTTGCTTTTGTAATTCGGGAGTAAGTACCCCTTGATCTCCAATGGTTTTCAAGATGGTTTGCTTTCGCTTGCCGAGTTCTACAAAATAATTGTATTCCTTCTGTATCATGGCAATGCTCAGTTCGTCGAGGCTCCCGGTGAGTTCCTTTCTATAACGCGAAATAAAAGGGATTGTGGCTCCTTCGTTAAGCAACATTATTGTGTTCTTCACTTGGTGAAGGCTTATATTCACTTTGGCAGCAACCAACTGATGTATTTTTTCTTCCATCGTAATGATTATTAAAACTTTAATATTGATTGAACAGGTTCCAGACTTTCTTCATTGAAATTTGACAAAGTAACCCCAAGCAGCCGTACTTTTTTTTGCAACGGATATTCTTTCTGAAGAAGCTGAACGGCTTCAAAAATAAACATCTCTTTATCTTCAATGAAATGATCGAAGGTTTTACTGCGAGAAAAAATCTCAAAGTCGTAAAACTTAATTTTTATTGTAATTGTTCTTCCTTCTACATTTTGTTTATTAACTCTGCGCCAAGCCCTTTCTGCGATTGCGACAAAACGGGATTCGATATCAGTCACTTCAAAAATATCGGTTTCAAACGTGCATTCGGCACCAAATGATTTGCTTTCGCGAAAGGGAATCACTTCACGATTGTCGATACCCCGCACAATATCGTAATAATATGCTCCAGCTTTCCCGAAACAACTGACCAGATTTTCGCGGGATAGGGCTTTGAGGTCTTTACCGTTTTTAACCCCCATGGTACTAAAGCGCTGCGCTGAGACCTTTCCCACCCCAAAGAATTTACCAATGGGAAGTTCTTCCAAAAAAGCCAAAGCATTTTCAGGCGGGATAACAAAGAGCCCGTCGGGTTTTTTATAATCGGACGCAACTTTTGCAAGAAACTTATTATACGACACACCCGCTGAAGCAGTTAACGCAGTTTCCTCTTTTATTCGTTTTTTAATTTCAGCAGCAATCAAGGTAGCAGATCTGCCTGCAACATCACAAAAAGTTACATCGAGAAAAGCTTCATCAAGGGAAAGCGGCTCTACCCAATCGGTATATTCGTAAAAAATTGAACGAATTACTTGCGATGCCTCCTGATAAGCTTTACCATTCGACTGAATTACAATAAGATCAGGACACAACGATAAGGCCATAGAGGTAGGCATAGCCGATTTAACACCATATTTGCGAGCTTCATAACTTGCTGTCGCAAGAACACCCCGGCGCGAATTTCCTCCAACAGCCACGGGCTTACCCCTCAATTCGGGATGATCACGCTGCTCAACCGATGCATAAAAAGCATCCATGTCTATATGAATTATTTTACGAATCAAAATGCCAATTAATATTTGTCCAAAAATACAAAATTTGGATATGTCTTTCTAGAAACACGACATCGCAGATAAATCTTATCAAGTATAGAAAAGCAAACCATAATTAACATAGGCGATATGGTATTTTACTTGTAACTGTTTTTGAATTATTAAACTTTTAATAGCTTTAGCCAAAAAAAACAATGCACTCTATTATTAGCTAAAAAACTGAAAATGTGCATTATTCTAATATTAAAATAACGTTCTTTTGTCATGACAAAAAGCTGGTATGTTGTTTACACTCGTTCAAGAGCTGAGAAAAAAGCTTATGCTGAGCTACTTGCTCTCGAAATAGAAGCCTATTTGCCAACCCAACGAAAATTAAGACAGTGGAGCGACCGCAAAAAGTGGGTTGATATGCCCTTGTTTCCTGGATATATTTTTGTTCACATAACCAATAAAGATTACGATAAAACACTTAAAATAAATAATATAGTATCATTTGTAAGATTCGAAGGCAAAGCAGCAATTGTCTCAAATTCCCAAATTGAATCGATTAAACAAATTGCCAATCAAACCATTCATGAAGTCGACATTTCACACCAATTATTTAATGAAGGGGATCAAGTTCAGGTAACTTCCGGGCCTCTAATTGGATTAAAAGGTTCATTGATTTCATACAGGGGAAAGAAACGCGTTGCAGTAATTATCAATCAGTTAAGTATTTCTCTATTAGTTGAAATTAATGTCGATTCTCTTGAAAAAATAAAAGAATAAAAACAACATACCCGCTTTCGTTCATAAAGCCTAATTAATCTCAACATTGCTCGAACTACCAAATACAGGTATTTTCTACATTTGGCATTATTCATCGGAATATTTACTTTTGACCGAAATGAGTATCTATTACTCAAACCATGCTCAAAAACCTGATCACGTCGATAAGAAAGATTGCTTATTTGCACGATTTTGATAAAAATAGCAAACAGTTGTATTTCTCTGAATTCTTTAAATTGAATTTTGAGAATTGACAAGCATTTAGATAATAACGAATTAGGTGAAAAAAGCAAAATTGACAATATCGCGACATAATATGCTATTGATTGTCAGATTTAATTTCTCAAGCTTAGCCATCTTTGTGACTGAGGAAGCGAAGCTGTGAGTAACCAGAACAAACCAAAAACATGGATCAACTTCTAACTTTAGCAATACAGGCAGCCGTTGCAGCAGGAAACGAGATAATGAAAGTTTATAACGAAGCCGACTTCGAAATTGAACTTAAATCAGACAATTCGCCACTAACAAAAGCAGACAAAGCTGCACACCAAATAATTACATCGTATTTAGCAAATACTTTACCAATACTAAGCGAAGAAGGGAAAGCCATTCCGTATGAAATACGAAAAGACTGGGGCAAATACTGGCTTATCGACCCCCTTGACGGAACGAAAGAATTTATTAAAAAAAATGGGGAGTTTACTGTAAACATTGCACTGATTGACAACAAAGTTCCTGTATTGGGCGTAATTTTTGCCCCGGCAATAGGATGGCTTTATTACGCCGACAGCAATGGCGCATTCCGGTGCCCTTTCCATGTAAGCCAGGCTGCTGGAAATACGTTAAATCTATCTCAGGCAGAAAAACTTCCATTACAAATTGAACACAATGATTATGTTGTCGTTGGGAGTCGTTCTCATTTCAATACCGAAACTGAAGTTTTTGTAAACACCATTGATACGCAAGGAAAAAAACTCACCATGATAAACAAAGGCAGTTCTTTAAAACTCTGCTTTGTAGCCACTGGTGAAGCAGATTGTTATCCGCGCTTCGGGCCAACCATGGAATGGGACATAGCTGCAGGTCATGCAATAGCATCTTTTGCAGGGAAGAGCATTACGAAACCAAATGGCACAGCAGTTAGCTACAACAAAGAAAACCTGCTGAGCCCTTTTTTCATTGTGAAATAAAAAAATAACCAATAGGATATCAACAAATTAACCAACTAATGAATAATATTTTTCCTGTCTTCGAGCAAATTGTACCCCGTGAACAAAAAGAAAACAAACTCAAACAGAAATCGGTAGTTATCTGGTTTACTGGCTTATCGGGAGCGGGCAAAACCACACTGGCTGTTGCCCTCGAAAAAGAACTTTTTCAACGAGGATTTCTCACCCAGGTACTCGATGGCGACAATATTCGCTCGGGAATCAATAACAACCTGAAATTCAGCCCCGAAGACCGAACCGAAAATATACGGCGCATAGCCGAAGTCTCTAAATTATTTCTGAACTGTGGCATAATAACCCTTTGTGCGTTTGTAAGCCCCACCCAGGATATAAGACAATTAGTTCGCAATATTGTAGGAACGGAGAACTTTTATGAAATTTTTGTAAGCACCCCTGTTGAAGTGTGCGAACAGCGCGATGTTAAAGGTTTGTATGCCAAAGCCCGCTTAGGAGAAATAAAAGATTTCACGGGGATCAATGCCCCTTTCGAAATTCCAGCCGACGCCAATTTTGTGATCGACACATCATTACAATCTATCGAAACAAACGTAGAAATCCTGCTAGAAAAACTTCTGCCCATTATCACAAAATAAACTACTTACTATGTTAAACGAGCACAACCTAAGCCACTTAAAAGAGCTTGAGGCCGAAGCAATTCATATTATTCGCGAGGTCGCTGCCGAATTTGAAAACCCGGTGATGCTTTATTCCATCGGAAAAGATTCATCGGTTATGGCACGATTAGCAGAGAAGGCTTTTTTCCCGGGGAAGGTACCTTTCCCGTTAATGCACATCGATTCGAAATGGAAATTCAGGGAAATGATCGAATTTCGCGACAACTATACCAAAGAAAAGAACTGGGACCTTATTGTGCATTACAATAAAGAAGCTTACGAAGCCGGTGTTGGGCCATTCACCCATGGCAGCAAAGTGCATACCGATATAATGAAAACCCAAGCACTGCTCGACGGGCTAAATAAATATAAGTTCGATGCGGCATTTGGGGGTGCCCGGCGCGACGAAGAAAAATCGAGGGCCAAAGAACGCATTTTCTCATTCCGTGACCGTTTTCACCAGTGGGACCCTAAAAACCAGCGGCCTGAACTTTGGGACATATACAATACCAAAATTCAAAAAGGGGAATCGATCCGGGTTTTTCCAATCTCGAACTGGACAGAGTTAGATGTTTGGCAATACATACGGCTCGAAAAAATACCGATTGTTCCACTCTATTTTGCAAAAGAACGTCCCATCGTAAACATAAACGGTGCCATGATTTTAGCCGATGATGACCGCATGCCAAAAGAGCTTCGTGATAAAGCCGAGATGAAAATGGTTAGATTCAGAACATTAGGATGCTATCCGTTAACCGGAGCTATTGAGTCAGAAGCGAGCACCATTGAAGAAATCGTTGAAGAAATGATGACAGTAACCGTCTCTGAACGAACAACAAGAGTGATCGATTTCGATCAGGAAGCGAGCATGGAACAAAAGAAAAGAGAAGGGTATTTTTAAAATTCAGTTTATAGCAAAAACTTAATTTTTGAATACTTGGAAATCGACTATATCTTAAAACAATTACTATGATCAATAGAAGCAATACATTAGATATACAAACCTTCCTTGCCCAAGATGAACAGAAAGACCTACTTCGAATACTCACAGCAGGATCGGTCGACGATGGAAAATCAACGCTCATCGGGCGGCTTATGTTCGACAGTAAAATGATTTACGAAGATCAGTTAGCTGCCCTCGAACGGGACAGTAAACGAGTTGGGCACGCAGGTGATGAAATTGACTATGCCCTTCTGCTCGACGGGTTGAAAGCCGAACGCGAACAAGGAATTACCATAGATGTTGCTTATCGATACTTCAGTACAAACAAAAGAAAATTTATCATTGCCGATTGCCCCGGCCACGAACAATATACCCGAAACATGGTTACAGGAGCTTCAACTGCAAACCTTGCCATTATCCTAATCGATGCAACCAAAGGGGTGATCACCCAAACGCGGCGCCACACATACCTTGTATCGTTATTGGGCATCAAGCATGTAGTTCTGGCAGTAAATAAGATGGATCTTGTAGATTTCAGACGTGAACGCTTCGACGAAATCTGCAAAGACTATAAAGCATTTGTAACCCAACTGAACATTCCCGATGTGGAATTCATCCCTTTATCGGCACTTAAAGGCGACAATGTTGTTTCTTCATCGCAGAACATGCTGTGGTACCACGGGAAAAGCTTATTAGAGTTTATTGAAACAGTGCATGTTAGCAGCGACAGAAATTTTGAAGATCTGCGCTATCCTGTACAATATGTAAACCGTCCCGATAAAGATTTTAGGGGATTTGCGGCCAAAGTAGCCTCGGGTGTTATTCGCAAGAACGATCTCATCATGGTACTTCCGTCCAGAAAAACATCGGTTGTACAATCAATTACTACATACGATGGGGAATTGGACCATGCCTTTCCCCCACAATCAGTTACTATTACACTGGCTGATGAAATTGACATCTCAAGGGGCGAAATGATTGTTCATCCCGACAACTTGCCACATATTGAACGACATTTTGAAGCTATGCTGGTGTGGATGGACGAAACCCCCATGAACCCATCGGTACAATATTATATAAAGCACACTACAAACACGACCAAAGCCCGAATTGATTCGATAAGGTACAGAGTTGATGTGAACACATTACAAAAATCGGATATTGGATTCTTGTCGCTCAACGAGATAGGCCGAGCCATAATCACTACAGTTAAACCCTTGTTTTTCGATCCGTACACTCTTAACCACAATACAGGTTCGTTTGTGCTAATCGACCCGGTCAGCCATAATACCTGCGCGGTGGGTATGATTATAGAAAAACTCAGCAGCAACGAACTCTCCAGCAAAATATCACACCACGAATTAGCTGAAAAAATCGACAACGGACAATGTCTCATTTCTCCAGCCGATCGGTTAAAACGTTTCAACCACAATGGCTTTACCATTTGGATTACCGGGCTCCATGGTTCGGGTAAAAATCATCTTGCCTATCTTCTCGAGAAAGAACTCTTCAACATGGGAGCCAATGTGGTATTGCTCGACGGAAGTACTGTGCGGTCAGGTTTATCGCGCGAGCTCGATTTCTCGAACAACGACCGGGCAGAACACCTCAGAAGAGTTGCCCACATTGCCCGTTTACTGAACGATCAGGGAATAATTACCATTTGTTCATTCATCTCGCCAAACAACGACACACGAAACATGGTAAAAGAAATAATTGGCAAACAACGCGTTATAACAATTTTCATGGACACAGACATCGAAGTATGTAAAAAAAATAAACCGTTGCTGTACCAATTAGCCGATGAAGGAAAACTACACGATTTGCCCGGGATCGATACTCCTTATGAAAACCCAGCGGATGCAGAACTGGTTTTGGAGCTTAATACCAATTTCTCAAATATTGAAAAAGTGATTGCACTCTTAAGTGAGAAAAAACTCTTCCCGACTAGCTAAGAAAGTTATTAAAAAATTATCTCCGACGATAGCTAGGCTTGTAAAACGTGTCATGGGGTTTTCTTACGCGATTATATTTCTTATCGATGAAGAAATCATTTTTGTACACGTTACGCTTTTTTCCAAAAGGCGACACACCAGTCCATCTTCGTCCCTTATATAAGTCGAAATGATAGGTAACGCCAACTTTGAGCTGCCCCACAAAATCGAAGACACCAATACGAATCATTTCAACCTGCTCATCAGGCAATTTCTTAATATCGAAATTGTGAACGCCATCGAGATAATCGGAACTAACAAATAGCAATGTTCCATCAAGAACCATAGACCAACGGGACGATAAATAATAATTAATCCCAAGCCCCAAATGCAATGTACCATAGGAGTCACGCCACGGATGCCTGCCCTGCCCTTTTACGTAAATTGGATCCAGCAAATTTGATGCGATATAATCTTCTGGGTTTTTATACCCCATAGCAACACCAATTGACGAGAAGCCCAAGCCACCTTTGAGGAAAAAATTCATATTCAACAAGCTATACCTCATCGAATACATATTCAAAAAACAGTAATAAAAATTAAGGTAAAACGATGAAATATCGGTGTCGTAGTATAGAGCATTTGGAATAAACTTCTTATCCCCATTATTAAATTGGGGATCATACATAAGCCAGTTTACATTCGAAGAATTGTTTTTGAAACCAGAAAAATAACTCTTTTCATATTCCAACCCCACTTCGAAATGGTGATTAAAACGTTTGTTCATCGTGACAGAAAACGCTAAGTTTGGCGTCGAATTCATGTCCATCGTAGCCCGCATGAAATCTTTCTTCAGTTCGAAAGCCAAATAACTGGCACCCCCCATAGCCGATACCTTCCAGTTTTTATGGAAATCGCGCAGAAGCCCAGAGTTTTGAGAAAACAAACTGAGCGAAAAAAACAACAGAAGGGCAACTATGGAAATGACTTTTCTCATAAACTCGCAAAAATAACATTATTAGTAAACATTGCTCTACTTATAAAAAAATAAAGTTGTACTTTAACAAACTAGAAATATTAACACAACAACTTGTTTATCATGAATATACCAAACAAAATCTCACACATATGTTGCATCGGTGCCGGCTATGTAGGCGGTCCAACTATGGCGGTTATTGCACTTAAATGCCCAAACATTACCGTAACTGTTGTAGACATTAACCCCGAAAGGATAGCTGCATGGAACAGCGACTTGTTACCAATATACGAACCAGGACTTGACGAAGTAGTTAAAAAAACCCGCGGAAAGAACCTCTTTTTCTCAACCGATGTTGAAAAAGGCATACGCGAAGCTGAAATGATATTTATCTCGGTAAACACTCCAACAAAAACATACGGAATTGGGAAAGGCATGGCGGCCGATTTAAAATACGTTGAACTTTGTGCAAGACAAATTGCCGACGTTGCCCAAGAAGATAAAATTGTAGTTGAAAAATCGACATTGCCCGTCAGAACAGCGCAAACGATAAGAACAGTTCTTACCAACAACAACACAAATGGTGTTGAATTTAGCGTTTTGTCAAATCCTGAATTTTTGGCAGAAGGAACAGCAATCAATGATCTCCTGTACGCCGATCGAATTTTAATAGGAAGTGAAGAAAACCTTGATGGCAAAAAAGCAGAAAAAGCACTTGTTGATATATACTCTAACTGGATTCCCGAGGAGAAAATAATAACTACTCGCATATGGTCGTCAGAGCTTTCGAAGCTAACCGCAAATGCTTTTCTAGCCCAGCGCATTTCATCTATTAACTCATTGTCGGCCCTTTGCGAAGAAACAGGTGCCGACATCGATGAAATAGCCCGCGCCATTGGCACCGATAGCCGTATTGGCCCTAAATTTCTGAAAGCCTCTGTAGGGTTCGGTGGTAGTTGCTTTCAAAAAGATATTCTAAATCTGGTTTATCTTTGCCACTATTACAACCTGAACGAAGTAGCCGACTATTGGGAACAGGTTGTAATTATAAATAACTACCAGAGAACCAGATTTGTAAATAACATTATAAAAGCGTTGTTCAACACTGTTTCAGGGAAAAAAATTGCCTTATTAGGCTGGGCATTCAAAAAAGATACGAACGACACTCGCGAAACAGCAGCCATGTATGTTGCCCGGGATTTATTTACAGAACAAGCAGAATTGCACATTTATGATCCAAAGGTATCTTCAGCCCAAATAATTCGTGACCTAAGATCGGCACTGGAAGCAATCGGACAACAAACTAACGAACAGTACATTGCAAAAAACATCATTATCCACAACGATTATCGTCAAGCTGTTGACAAAGCTCATGCAATTGCTATTGTAACCGAATGGGACGAATTTAAAAATTACAACTGGCCACAAGTATTCGAAGGGATGAAAAAGCCAGCATTTCTTTTCGACGGTCGAAACTTGCTCGACATACAAGAAATGAAAGCAATAGGGTTCAATTACAGGGGAATAGGAAAAGGATAATATTTCTTTCAACCAAATAGCTATAAACGATTAGCAACAATGAAAAGAATACTTATTACCGGTGGTGCAGGTTTTATCGGTTCACACTTGTGTGAGAGACTATTACATGAAGGGCACGATATCATTTGCCTAGACAACTATTACACGGGGAGCAAACAAAATATCGAGCACCTTATTGGCCACCCGTATTTTGAATTGGTTCGGCACGATGTAACTCAACCTTTTTTTGCCGAGGTTGACGAGATTTATAACCTTGCATGCCCGGCCTCACCAATTCACTATCAGCACAACCCTATAAAAACAATAAAAACGTCGGTAATGGGTGCAATCAACATGCTTGGATTGGCAAAAAGGGTGAATGCAAAGATATTGCAGGCATCGACCAGCGAAGTATACGGTGACCCCGAGGTTCACCCCCAACACGAAGGGTACTGGGGAAATGTAAACCCTATAGGTCCCCGATCGAGCTACGATGAGGGAAAACGCTGTGCCGAATCATTGTTCGTTAATTATCATTATCAAAATAATGTCAGGATAAAAATTGCCAGAATCTTCAATACTTACGGCCCACGTATGCATCCAAACGATGGCCGGGTCATTTCTAACTTTGTAACACAAGCCATAATGGGCAAAGACATTACGGTGTATGGTAACGGAATGCAGACCCGAAGTTTTCAGTATGTCGACGACTTAGTTGAAGGACTAATAAGGCTAATGAATACCGATGACTCATTTATTGGTCCGGTAAATATTGGCAATCCGGAAGAACGGCAAATTATTGAACTCGCAAAAATCATTATCGAACTAACCCAATCATCATCAAAAATTATCTTCAGTTCATTGCCCAAAGACGACCCTTCGCAACGGCAACCCAACATTAAGTTAGCCATAGAAAAACTTGGAGGTTGGCATCCAACAATTGGGATTGAAGAAGGATTGAAAAAAACAATTGATTATTTTTCGAAGCACAAATCATGCACAAAATAATTTTCACGTTAGTTCTTTTATTCACGACATTACACTATGCGCAGGCTAGTGAAAAAAATATTTACCAGCCAGGTGATACACTGATTGTTACTTTGGAAAACACATCGCTGGGTAATGTACAGTGGCAATATTCAAATGACCTCCGATTTTGGAGAAATCTTAAAGAAAGAAATAACGATTCAATTAATTTTATTGTAGAAGAAACCGGGTTCATCCGTGCAAAATTTAAAAACGGAATGAAATCTTTTTTCTCCGACACTACCTTCTTTTATGTTTCCGACACAACGTATTCAGGACCTAAGATTGAAGATAACAATAACAGCCTTAAAATTGAATGGAAATTTGCCATTGCTACGCACCTTATTGACCGCTATACGGTGAAAATAAATGATATCGACACAATTATTGAGTTACGGAACCGCGACAATACCTTAACATTGCCCCGTAAAAACACCTACTATGGCAAAAAAATTACCATTGAAGCCATTACCGAGAACCAGTATGTAGTTCCAGAACAAACTGTTACATACAACAATGATTATTCACTATTTTTCGATACAAAAAACCGTTACATTGCCCATCGGGGGCTAAGTCACAGTTATCCTGAAAACACGGCCATTGCCTTTGAAAAGGCAAAAGAAGCAGGTTTTGAGCTCGTTGAGTGCGATGTATGGCTTACACAAGACGATATTTGGGTTCTTGTGCACGATAAAACCATCGAGCGAACGTCGAACGGGAAAGGAGAACCTGGAAAATATTACTATAACGAGCTGAAATCCTTCAACTTCGGTTATCAGAAAAAATTTGGGGATGCATATCCTCAATCAATAATCTCACTCGAAGATTTTCTTGTTATTTGTAAAGAAAAAAAGCTAAAACCAATTATTGAAATTAAAGAAGAAAAGTTCAGACATTTGAATCTTATTGATTTACTCCGAATCATCAATTCTCAGCTGCAGTATAATGAATATGCAATTCAATCAACTGAAAAAAGAACACTCAACCATTTACGCCGTATCGACAAAGAGGTTATATTAGGATTAGTTAGCGAAAAATACAAAGCTTCACACCGGTATACTCTAGGAAACCTTTATCCTGCTTTTTACAATATTGAACAAAATAAAAACCTCACACACAAACCACTATCAAACAGTTCGAATAGCAACATCTATTCTTTATTCACTTCTGGGATATATGTGTGCGTATGGACAGTAAATGAGCCCACTCTTTTGCCAATTTTGCATGAAAAAGAACTTTTTATATTGACAGACATAAATCCTTTCAAACAATAACAAAATAAACTGCATAATAGAAAGTTATGCACAAAAAGACTAAATGGTTCACATGAATTGATCACAAAAAAACAAACACAAAAATTAATTCTTATTTTTGCAGCCTTTCAAATGAAATAAATATTCATAAATTGCATTGAATAAGGACAAATTTCGAAAACAAAAAGAAATGATAAAAGTAAAATACCCCATTTATCTAATGGTTTTACTGGCCTTTTTTTCGTGCCGTAGTAGCCAGGAGTTAATTTACATGAAAGACTTTTCAAACCAAGAAATAATTAAACACCTGCCACTTGAAGATACAGAGCACCTATTAAAAACCGGTGACATTTTATATGTTAGTATTAAATCGATGGATCCTGACGTGAATCAGGTTTTCAACCCCGAATCGGTTATGGAAAATGGAGGCATCAACAGCTTTCAGAAATTCACTACGCCCAATGGAGCCTATCTGTATGGATATGAAATAAATGGAGATGGGAATATAACTCTCCCAAACATTGGAGATATTAACGTAGAGGGTGTTTCCCTTTCGAAAGTGAAAGATGTAGTTCAAAATAAAGCCAACGAGTATATAAAAGACGCCATCGTGAACGTGAAACTTTTGAATTTTAAAGTAACCGTTGTTGGGGAAGTCAAAAGCCCAGGGGTATTCTACAACTACAATAATACGCTCACTGTGTTGGAGGCAATTGCAATGGCCAATGGCAATACCGACTATGCATCTCTACAAAACATTGTTGTGATCAGGCCAATAGAAGATGGAAGCAAAACCTATAAACTTAACTTAGGCTCGAAAGAAGTGTACAATTCTGAAGCATTTTATTTAAAGCCTAACGATTACGTAATTGTTCAGCCGGACAAGCATAAAAACTTACAACTCAACAGCCAGCTTTTCTCACTCTCGTTATCAACCATTTCAACCACGATAGCTATCTTGGCCTTAATCCTCAATTTAAGATAAATCAACCACATTCAATTAACTTGTTAAAATGGCAACTGAATTCAACAACACAATTGAAACCCCCGAAGAAGAAATAGACCTCAGAAAGATATTATATATCATTCTGCGCCAATGGTACTGGTTTCTGTTATTTGGAATACTTGGAACAGCAGGAGCGTACGTTTACAACCGCATGAATGTGCAAAAATACACGGTAAGTACAACCATACTTATCCCTGAAAAGTCGACAGGCATTGATATGAAGAACCTGTTCGAAGGAGCCATGAACCAACCTAGTAACAACATTTACAATCAAATTGAGATTATTAAATCATACCAAACAGTAAGCCAGACACTACTTAACCTCGACTGGCGTACATCTTGGTACCATAAAGAACTGTTTAAATGGCGTGAAGTATATCAAAACCTCCCATTTACAATTGAAATACCCAGCTCTTTCGTAAATCCCAAGGGAGTTTTTATCCATATAAACACGATATCCAACGATATGTACCAGTTGCTTATTGATGGTGAAATTGATAATAAAAAGGTTGAGATTTCTGCACAAGGATACTTTGACAGACCATTTACCAATGAATATTTCAATTTTACTTTATTTAAGAACGGGCAAACAAGAGTTGACCCGGGGCAAGAATACCGCTTCGTTTTTAACGATCTGAACAGATCGACCCTTAACTACCGAAGCAAGCTTCAAGTCAATCTTAAAGATAAAAACAGCGACATTGTTTCGTGCAACATACAAGGAGAGACCCCATCAAAAGAGTGTGCTTTTCTGAATGAACTGATCAAAGTATATATTACTGGCAAAATGAACCAGCAAGATGAAGCCCAGCGAAGGTCGCTACTTTTCATCGATGGACAACTTGAAGGCATTTCAGCAACTCTGGACTCAGCCAGTTCACGTTTCAGCGATTTCAGATCGCAAAACAAAATTATCGATATTGGCAACGAAGGACAGATGGTATTAGAGCAGCTCAAAGAAATTGAATCAGATCGTTCTAAAAGCCAAATGCAACTCGACTACTTCAGGAACCTTCTTACCTACCTAAACAAGGAAACAGACTTCAGGCTGTTAGTTGCCCCATCAGTAGTTGGAGTAGAGGATCCAAATCTCAATTCTTTAGTAATGAAACTTAGCGAATTATATAATCGCAGGCAAGTAATTTCATTTAGTGCAAAAGAAAATAACCCGGCAATCCTGCTTATCGACAACCAACTAGAACAAACTCGGAAGAGCCTTCTCGAGAACCTCAATAACCTCATCGATAATGCCACACAAAATATTAGCTCACTTACCCGTCGGCAAAGCACTGTAAACCAACAATTGAACAAGCTGCCACAAAAAGAGCAACAGTTGATCAATATCCAACGACAATTTGAACTCACCAATGAAATTTATACTTTCCTTCTTCAGAAACGTGCAGAAATCAATATATCATTGGCTTCCAGTATTCCTGATGTTAGCGTAATTGATACCGCACGCCCTGAAACAGCGGCACCTATAGGTTTATCGAAAAGCATTATTCTCATTATCGGGTTTCTCGCCGGCCTTTTTATCCCATTGGCGTTTCTTATGATAAAACACTTTTTCGACAACAAGATTCGCTCTGAGGATGACGTAGTTAAAAACACCCGACTCCCCATATTAGGCAATGTAATGCATAGCTTAACCCAAGGTGAACTTGCCGTGTTCGAAAATCCAAAATCAAATATTGCGGAATCATTCAGAGGCTTACGAACCAATATGCAGTTCATGCTCCGCGACAGTCAGTCAAAAGTCGTTTCTGTTCACTCAATAAATCCAGGGGAAGGAAAATCTTTCACCTCGGTTAATCTTGCATCGATTCTTGCCATGAACGACAAAAAAGTGGTACTTATTGGTGCCGATTTACGAAAGCCAAGATTACACAAAATCTTCAACCTTAAAAACGAAATAGGAATAAGTACATATCTTATTGGTTATAACAACATTGAAGATATTACCATTCAAACACACATTCCAAATCTTTGGTTTATCCCTTCAGGGCCTGTACCTCCAAACCCAGCAGAAATACTTAACAGGATTGAGATGAAACAGCTACTCGAAGAGTTAAAGAAAGAATACGATTATATCGTACTTGACAATGCCCCTGTTGGCCTTGTTACCGATGGTATTATTGTAAGTCAAATTTCTGATTTAAACATCTTTATTCTGCGTTTTGGGGTTTCGTATAAACACCAGCCCGAGTCAATTAATCAATATGCAGAAAAAGAACAAATAAAGAATATCGCACTTGTTGTTAATGATATAAAAACTAATTCGTTTGGTTACACCTACTATAAACACTACCAATACGAATATTATCAAAACACCTATTACTCAGCAGAAGATCAGGGCACAAAAAAGAGGAAAAAGAAAAGTAAAAATAAAGTATAAAGCAAGCCAACCAGGCTTCATAAACTAACGTAGAGGTTTCTGCTTCCACTTTAAGTTGCAACACAACTGTTGACTTTGTACCTATATTCTAAAAAAAATCAGTCAGTTCAATTTTTAAAGCGAACTGTTCCTGTGCTTTTACAAATTTTATTTTCTACTATATTTTAGGCTATCTAGTATAGTAGAAACATCATTTGTTATTGTTGAAAAAGGAATGTGCCATGCCATAAAAAACAAGCAAATTCCAAATTACTTTTCAATTAAATAGTGTTTATATTATATTTGCAACCGATAAACCTTGAAATCAATCATCTGAGATTAAAAACTAAACTAAAAACCCGTCACAATGATTATTGCTGTTGACTTTGACGGAACGATTGTAGAACATCGTTATCCTGCCATTGGTCGAGTGCGGCCTTTTGCATTCGAAACACTCAAAGCACTTTCTGAAAAAAAACATCGAATAATTCTCTGGACATTCAGAGCGGGAGCAGAACTTGAAGAAGCGGTTGCCTTTTGCCGCAATAATGGACTTGAATTTTATGCAGTAAACAAAAACTATCCTGAAGAAAAATGGGACGAGAACGATAGTCGAAAAATTCTTGCCGACATTTATATTGACGACCGCAATTTAGGGGGCATACCCTCTTGGACAGAAATTTATTTCATAATATGTCCCGAGGAAAAACATGATGAAGAAAAAACTCAAAAGAAGAAAAGGTGGTTCTAACTTCCAAAATTAGATTCCACACTATACCGATATGAATAGGATTATACGCTTTGCCTACGCAAATTTACAATTCCAAATGAAAGAATAAATCACTAATCATGTCATATAAGCTATTGCTTTTAAGCGCCTTAGTTCTTTGCTCTTCTCTTTCTACCTTAGGCCAGCTATCAGGAGAAAGTGCCATATCAGCTTCAACATATTGGTCTTCAGACTCCTCTCTGCCATTTTGGTTCACCCATAACCGCGATGGAAAAATAATTGGTCATTCTGCTTCAGCACAAGTTGTTAACATCCAAGCTAACTACAAATACAAAAACATTCTAGGCTCTCCGTTTTCGATAAGGGCAGGTACAGATGTGCTGGCTTGTTATTCAAAAAAAGGATATCTTCAATTTAATGAACTATATGCAGCAATAAGTGCATTCAAATTCAAACTTGAAGCAGGATATTTTACCGATGATGAAGTTCTTAATGGATTGTCATCGACCAATATGCAAATAGACAGAAGCCTAAATGCCCGACCACTTCCAAAGCTCAGGTTTGCAACCGATGGTTTCATCCCTTTTTTCTTTTGGAAAGATTGGTTTTGGTATAAAGCAGAATACGATGAAGGTCTGTTGGGGAGCAATCAATATGTTACCGGTGCACACTTACACCATAAATCGCTTTTTGCAAAAGTGAAATTCAAAAAAGAAACCTACTTTTCCATTGGGCTAAACCATTGGGTAATGTGGGGCGGATTATCGCCTGAATACGGGCAGTTACCTTACGATTTTGAATCGTACTTTCTCTATATTACAGGCCGCGAGGGAAGTTCCAAATTCCCTGCTACAGACAGGCAAAACGTAGCAGGAAACCAGCTAGGAAGCTATTATATGGAACTTCTTCTTCGCAAACCCAACCAAGACATAACACTGTACTACAGCCATCCGTTTGAGGATAAATCGGGAATGGAATACGACAACTGGAGAGATAACCTACTAGGAATTAGCATTCTTTTTAAAAACAAGAAATTCACCGAACAGGTTGTATATGAATATATGCATACAAAACACCAAAGTGGAGATACTCATCTCTATGGATATATGCGAGGACGCGACAATTATTTCAACCACGGCTATTATAAAAGCGGGTTTACCTATGAAGGATTTACAATGTCATCACCAGTTTTTTCCCCTTTGCGTTATAATGAAAAAGGTATCGTAACTGGTATTTCAAACACGCGCCTGTCAATGCATCATTTAGCAGCAAGAGGGCAAGTCTCGAGATCAATAAAATGGGATGGCCGAATTACGTTAACACACAACTTGGGAACATATGATGTGCCTTATTCACCTTCAATTTGGATGTTATACTCCCAACTTGCGTTTAGTTATTCCACCCCTTCATTTCCTGTTGAACTATCGGTTTCTGTTGGTGCCGATGCCGGTAAGATAAACGAATACCAAAAAAATAAAAACAGAATAGGCGTTGCAGTAAGTATCTCAAAAAAATGGTAGGAATCTGTATGTTAAATACCACATTGAAGTCATACACAAAACATACTCATAAATACAAATTGCAGAAAAATGAAAAACTTCTACATACATAAAATATCAGAATAAACATTTAGTTATTTAACAGAAAATAAAGAAATAGTTAAACTTTGGTGAAATTCAAGCACATTTAGTAATAAATAGAAAAAAAACAATGTCCGATATTGACAAAAACACTATTTTTGTATCACCATCAAAACCCAAAATGTATGACGTCTTTAATTCAGTTACTTTTAGCTGTAGTGGTAGGAGCCTTAATTGTGTTTTATTCTATCCCAGTAGTCGTAAAAATATCGAAGCAAAAAAAGCTTTTTGATGTCCCCGATGACCGAAAAGTAAACAAAACAGTAGTCCCAAACCTTGGAGGAGCTTCTCTTTTTATTGCCATTACTATTACAACATTGCTGGCATTATACAAAATTCCTTTTCCTGAATTACGGTTTATACTTGCAAGCATGATCATATTGCTATTTATTGGCATTAAAGATGATATCATGATATTATCTGCCCGAAAAAAATTTATAGCACAAATACTTAGTGCTGCTATACTAATTTTTGTAGGCGACATTCGGTTTACAAACCTTCATGGAATCTTTGGTTTTTTTGAAATAAACTATTCTGCAAGTGCGATAATATCACTCATCGCATACGTTGGAATAATAAATGCTTATAATTTAATCGACGGAATAGATGGGTTGGCCACGATGCTTAGTATGCTTGCTGCAGCAACCTTTGGTACCCTTTTCATCATAAAAGGTGACATGGCTTATGCCATTTTGGCCTTTGCCACCATTGGGAGTTTAGCAAGTTTCTTCTTTTATAACGTTTTCGGTAAAAAGAATAAGATTTTCATGGGCGATACTGGCTCGTTACTCTTAGGTCTTTTAATAGCTATTTTTGTTATCCATTATAACCAACTAACCCTAAACGGACCACTAGCAGAACAGCTTTTGGCACCAGTACTTTCAATGGCAGTTGTTTCAATTCCGCTATTCGATATGGTTCGAGTTTTCGGATTAAGAATTATGAAAGGTAAATCACCTTTTTTTCCCGATATGAACCACATTCATCATAAGTTGCTAAAACTTAAAATGTCTCACTTAAGATCAACATTAACTCTAGTTATTATCAATTTGTTTTTCATTGGATTAGCATATCTTATTGCTCCTATCGACAATACTTTACAATTGGTAATCATGTTTACTGTAGCAATTCTTTTGTCGTTGGTTCCGGGCGAAATATTCCGTTTAAGGAAGGCTGCTGAAATTGAAGAAATCATTGAAAAAGAAAATATTATTCCAGAAAACACGAAAGCAATTTTTTTCAACATAAGTAAACAGAAAAGTGCAACAACAGATATTAAGGCAGGTATTTCAAGCGAAAAAAAGGAGACTGCAAAAGCTGAAAAGCTAGAATTGGAGCATTTTAATGTATAGAATCTACTATAAGTTGTTTTTCTCAAGCGCTTTTTTCAAGAGTTACTATGTTATACTATGATTAATTATTATCCAACTACTGTTTAAATAATAATTAATCATATGTGAAATTCAAATCGATAAATTGATTTCAATGAATCACTACTAAACCCAGAAATGCATTAATAAATTACTCCTAAAGACATTGCATTTCCAAGATATAACATTTTCTTTTTCTTACTTTTGAACAATTTTCAAAGAGCATTACCTTTGAATGCATTTTTTTAGAAAATAAGCTAACAATCAACAAAATACACAAATGAAAACCGCACTAATTACCGGTATTACCGGACAAGATGGCGCTTATCTTGCTGAATATCTATTAAAAAAAGGATACATCGTTCATGGTATTAAACGTAGAGCCTCGCTTTTTAATACCGACAGGATTGATCACATCTATCAGGATCCCCATGTCGAAAACCGCAATCTCTTCCTCCATTATGGCGACCTTACCGATAGTATGAACCTTACACGTATCATTCAGGAAACACAACCCGACGAAATTTACAACCTTGCTGCTATGAGCCATGTTCAGGTAAGTTTCGAAACCCCCGAATATGTTGCAAACGCCGATGGAATCGGCACATTAAGGATTCTTGAAGCGGTACGGCTTCTGGGATTAACAAAGAAAACAAGGATTTATCAGGCCTCTACTTCCGAATTATACGGGCTTGTTCAACAAGTGCCACAAACCGAGAAAACCCCGTTCTATCCTCGTTCGCCTTATGCAGTTGCAAAAATGTATGCCTACTGGATCACTGTCAACTATCGCGAAGCGTATGGAATGCATGCCAACAATGGAATCCTCTTCAACCACGAAAGCCCTATCCGTGGCGAAACATTCGTTACACGTAAAGTCACCAGGGCGCTTTCAAAAATTGCGCTTGGATTACAGGAAACTGTCTTCATGGGCAACATGAACAGTAAGAGGGACTGGGGGCACGCTAAAGACTATATTCGTGCAATGTACCTCATCCTGCAGCAGGATAAACCAGACGATTATGTGATTGCTACCGGGATTACAACAACTATACGCGACTTTATTAGCAAAGCAGCCAACGAAATTGGTTTGGAAATCGAATTCCGCGGTCAGAATGCCGATGAAATTGGAGTATTGGTCAATGTCGATCAGCAAAAATTCGCTGAAAAAGTGGGAGACAAATACCTCGATCAGATCGTTGTTAGGGCTGCACAAAAAGATGTAGTGGTGGGCGTTGATAAAAGATATTATCGGCCAACGGAAGTAGATCTTCTCATTGGCGACCCAACCAAATCAAAAACGGTACTCGGCTGGGAACCAAAATATGATCTTCAAGGGTTAATTTCCGACATGATGCAATCCGACATCAAGCTCATGCAAAAGGAAGACTACCTTCGCGAAGGAGGATACAAAATCATGAACTATTTCGAGTAATGAAGAAAGTTTTTGTTTCTGGTTGTTACGACCTGCTCCATAGTGGACATGTAGCTTTTTTTAAAGAAGCGGCTCAGTATGGCGATCTTTATGTAGGCATTGGCTCCGATGCTACTATTGCCGAACTCAAAGGCCGGCAAACCATCAATAGCGAGCAGGAACGTCTGTATATGGTAAAATCGGTCCGTTACGTGAAAGAAGCTTTTGTCAATGCCGGCAGTGGAATCATGGACTTTGAAAACGAGCTCCGTACATTAAAACCCGAGTATTTCGTAGTAAATGAAGATGGTTTTAGTCCAGCAAAAAAACAACTCTGCGACGAACTGGGCATTGAATTAAAGGTGCTGGAACGTATTCCCGATGCTGGACTTCCTGCTCGGAGTACAACAGCTATACGAAGTGCAGGAAACTGCACCCTTCCCTATCGCATCGATCTTGCAGGAACCTGGATTGATCAACCTTATGTGTCGAAACATTATCCAGGATGGGCCATTACTCTTTCACTCGAACCAATTATCGAATACAACGAACGTTGCGGGATGAGTACATCTACCCGTAATGCAGCAAAAAAGATTTGGCCCTATCACCTTCCGCTCGAAAAACCTGAACGGTTAGCCGAAATACTCTTCAAATTTGAAAATGAACCCGGCTCTTCAATCATTTCCGGTGCCCAGGACGCAATTGGCATCTGCATGCCAGGCCTCGTTCGTCATTATTACGACAGTGCCTACTGGCCAAAAAAATTCGAATCGGTTTACGACGAAGATATTCTCAGTTGGCTTGAGCAGCACATCTTCATGGTTCTTCTTTGGCCCCGCGAAAAAGATCTCGATTTATTGAAGGAAACGTATATTACTACTGAGAATGTAAAGCGTCTTGCCGATGCTGCTGAAAAAGCTTGGAATGCAATTCTTGAAAAAGACATCCATCGATTTGCTGAAGCATTTCTCGATTCATTCCGCGCGCAAACTCAAATGTTTCCTGCAATGATTAACCCTCAGGTTCAAAAGGCTATCGATGAATATAAAGATGGCGCATTAGCATGGAAACTTGCTGGTGCCGGTGGAGGTGGTTATTTAATCCTCGTTTCGGAAGAACCAGTTAAAGGAGCAATGCGAATTAAAGTTCGAAGAAAAGACTCGGGAATTTAAGACAAATACAAATTCAACAATCACATCTCATTACTTTTATATAAAACCGAAAAACGTAAAGTATGAATAAAAAAAGCAAAATATATGTTGCCGGACACAAAGGACTCGTTGGTTCTGCAATTTGGAAAACTCTACTAAATAAAGGTTATTCCAATTTGATTGGTCAGACCATTGAGGAGTTAGATTTGATGGACAGCCATGCAGTATCACGCTTTTTTAACCAGGAAAAGCCAGAATATGTATTCCTTGCCGCTGCAAAAGTGGGGGGTATTGTTGCCAATAACACCTATCGGGGTCAGTTCATCTATGAAAACTTGATGATCCAAAACAATGTAATCCATCAAGCCTATCTGGCAGGCGTTAAAAAGCTTCTGTTTCTGGGAAGCACTTGCATCTACCCTTGTGAAGCCCCGCAACCCATGCCTGAAGATTGTCTGCTCACTTCGCCGCTTGAATATACCAATGAGCCGTATGCCATTGCCAAAATTGCCGGGATCAAAATGTGCGAAAGCTACAACCTGCAATACGGGACAAATTTTCTGAGCGTTATGCCAACTAACCTTTACGGACCAAATGACAATTTCAACCTCGAAACATCTCACGTGTTGCCAGCATTAATCCGCAAGATACATCTCGGAAAATGCCTGGAAGATAACAACTGGCAGGCAATACGTTCCGACCTGAACATCCGGCCAATTGAAGGGGTTAATGGCAATTCAGATGAAAAAACCATAATTGAGAAACTGTCCAACTACGGAATAATCGCAGGAGGTGTCGAAATTTGGGGATCAGGTGCTCCCATGCGTGAATTTCTCTGGAGTGAAGAGATGGCCGAAGCTTGTGTCTTTGTAATGGAGAATGTAAATTTTGACGATGTCAGAGGCAATCAAAAGGAAGTGAGAAATACACATATTAATATAGGAACCGGCAAAGAAATCAGCATTAAAAACCTTGCCGGTCTTATCAAAGAAATTGTTGGATTCAAAGGAGAATTACGCTTCAATACGTCCAAACCCGATGGGACGTTGCGAAAACTCACCGATCCTTCAAAAATCCACAAATTGGGTTGGCACCATAAAATCGAAATCAACGATGGAATTCAACTACTATACAAATGGTACTTGGGATAGAATTTCTGCCTTTTAAAGGCAACCTATTTTAGTAAGCTCGAAAAGAAGACGTTCATTCTGGAATCATATTCCACAAAATGGCGTGAATTATGGAATTCAATTCCACAATTCACGCCATTTTCATTTTCACCCTCACTTCACTTCCCCACTCCATCCTACATTTCCTACACTTCAGTAAGGAATTTTTCCCTGCCCGTTTTACAGTATCCAATTTTGTGGCGTTCGTTTAACCTTGATACGATTTAGCCATGAAAACACATTTCTTTTTAATGCTTCTTATTTTCATTTCACTGCAATCTTTTGCTCAAATTACGATCAAAGGAAATGTAACTGACGAAAACAAAGAACCTCTTCCCGGAGTAAATATTTATGTCGAAGGCTCCTACGATGGAGGTAGTTCCGATGCAAACGGGTGTTTTAATTTCACAACCACCGAAACAGGCACAAAAAAAATTATGGCCAGTTTCATCGGTTTCAAAATCTGGGAAAAAGAGATTGACCTTTCAACATCGGTTGCAATCGACATTACACTTCGCGAGAACATCAGCTCGATCGATGCAGTCACTATAACCGCAGGCATCTTTGCTGCATCCGACGAGAAACGCGCATCCATACTTAAGCCTCTCGACATTTACACCACTGCGGGATCGAACGGCGATATCATGGCTGCCATGAAAACAATGCCCGGCTCTCAATCTTCGCCCGATGACGGTCGTTTGATGGTACGTGGAGGCGATGCTTACGAATCAAAAACCTACATCGACGGTTTTCTTGCGGCCCAACCTTATTACTCCAAAACTCCCGATGTGGCTACTCGCGGACGATTTTCACCTTCACTTTTCAGCGGCGTTCAATTCAATTCAGGAGGCTATTCCGCTGAATACGGGCAAGCTCTCTCTTCGGTATTAAACCTCAACTCGACCGACTTGGCAACCACCGATGTAACCGGGATTTCAATCATGACCATCGGTGCCGAAGCAAATATTACCAAAGCATTCAAGAATAACTCAATTATGGCATCGGGCTCGTACATGAACATGTGGCCCTACCACAAACTTTTCCCTTCAAATGTAAACTGGACCAAACCCGTTGAATCATTTGGCGTAAACCTTGCACACCGCTACAAACCTTCATCTAGTGCAATCTGGAAAAACTACTTCTATGCCGATTTCGGAAATATGGGATACTCATCAAAAGAAAGCGACAACACCCTTTTCACATTGAACAACAACAACCAATCGCTCTATTTCAACACCAGCTATAAAGATTGTTTCTCGGAAGAAAGCTGCTATAAATTTGGACTTTCATCCACTTACGAAGCTAATAATACAGAGCTTAATGGATTGCCCATCGACACAAAAGAAATTTCAGCCGATGGACGTTTCAACTATTATCTTCAGGTTGGCGAAGCCATAAACATAAATGCTGGCATTAACGAAACTTTTAGCCAATACAATCAGGATGTTTATGCTGCCGATAAAAGTAAAACCTGGAAAAGTAATTTGACCGACCATACCATGGGCATTTTCGTCGAAAGTGAAATTAAATTCAGTAAAAAAATTGCCATTAAACCCGGATTAAGGGGCGAATATGGTACACTACTTAAACTAGCTTCCATTTCACCACGCTTTGCCCTCGCAGTAAAAACAGGAAAATGGAGCCAGCTCTCAGGCGCATGGGGTATTTATTATCAAAATCCTGAATTCGATTACCTGAAGTTCAACTCAAAACTAAATCTGGAAAAAGCGACACACTACATTCTTGGATTCCAATCGGGAAATTTGGAAGAACGCCTTTTCCGTACAGAGGCTTACTATAAAACCTATAACAACCTAATCACCTGGGAGGGCAGCAACAAATATTACCCTCAACACATTGCCAACAATGGAAATGGGTATGCCCGTGGTATTGATGTTTTCTGGCGCGATCGCAAAAGCATAAAGTACTTCGAATATTGGCTGACTTATTCGTTCATCGATACAAAACGGAAATACCAAAACTATCCAGAAATGGCCACCCCCGATTTTGTTTCGGCCCATAACCTTGCCATCGTTTCAAAATACTGGATTCATGCCATCACCACGCAAGTTGGGGTATCGTTCAATGTTGCTTCGGGCCGTAATTACGACAACCCTGCTACTCCAGATTTCATGGATGTTAGAACCGGATGGTACAATAGCTTGAATTTTAACCTGAGTAAAGTATTTTTCCTGGGAAATCAATATTCTGTGCTCTATTTCTCTGTATCCAATGTGTTGGGCAGCGACCCCATTGTGGCCTATCGTCCTACATCGGCAGCTGACAGTAACGGCAATTTTCAGTTAACCCCAGTAAAACAAGACTCGAAGCGATTCTTTTTCATCGGGCTGTTCCTTAACCTCGATGGGAAATAAAGCGACAATTCAGTAACCATTTTCCACAATTCAGGACAATAAAATTTCACATACAGTATAAACAAAACAATTTTGAAGCATAAACAATTAATAAATTTTTGCCATGAGAAATCTAATCTTACTTGCCGCATTTTTAATCGGATCAATTATTTCGGGCTTCGCAGCCAACTATAAGGAAACAATGATCCAAACCATTGAAAAACTAAACAAATCGCAAGATGCCAATGAGCTTGTCGAGATTGCAAACACTTTCGACCGAATTGCCCAAAAAGAATCCACCGAATGGCTTCCACTTTACTATTCTGCCTACGCAACCATTAGTACAACATTCTTCAATCAAGCCATGTCAAACGAAGAAAAGGTCAAGGTGTTTGAAAAAGCACAGCAAAAACTCGATCAGGCAAAAAAATTGGCCGATAATGAAGATGAAATTTATGTGCTACAAGCCATGATTTATCAGCTTAAGATCTCGACAGATAATAACAATGCTTATCAGTACATTATGAAAGCAAATGAAGCACTTGGCCGTGCCGAATCCATCGATGCTAAAAATCCCCGTATTCCTTATCTAAAAGGAACCACATTGTTTTACACTCCTACTGAGTATGGCGGAGGAGCTTCTGTGGCCAAACCGCTATTTGAAAAAGCTGCTAAGTTATTTAGCGAAGCCGATCTTTCAAACCAATTGATGCCCAACTGGGGAGCTTATCACAACAACATGATGTTGGAACAATGCAACAAATAAAAATTTGAGCATAAATTGATCGCCGGGAAAATGGAAGATTCTCTTCACCCATTTTCCCGGTGCTATTCTCAATCTTTGTCTTTTGGAGCTTTACCGGGACTTAAATTCAATTTGTATCTTTACCTCGGAATATGAAAAACAGGGTTATAAATAGGAAACGATTAATCAGACAATTATTTCTTGCTGCATTTATTTCAGTGGCTATTGGCACTGTTTTTCTAATGATTGGCACCCAAGGTCATAAAATATCTTTTCCCCATTTTGTATGGAATGCAGGATATTCTCTTTGCCTTGGCTTGTCACTATTTGCCAACGGAACAGTTTTCGAAATTATTGAAAAAAGATACATCTCATGGAGGGAGTACCCGGTAAAGAGTATTTTTATTGCCCTGCTTTTCCACTTTGTATACTCCTCGGTGGTTATCATTCTATGGAACTGGCTTTGGTTTATTGTACTTAGAAAAGAGACCCTGGCTCAGTTCTTATCCTACGGTTGGTTTATCATTATTGGCGAATACATTGTATTGGTAATTGTTACCGCAATAAGTTACGCCAAATCGTTTTTCAAAGTATGGCTCGAAGAGATGCTACAAGGCGAGAAATTGAAACAGGAAGCCATTGCCCTGCAATACCAGGTAATGCAAAACCAGGTCAACCCGCATTTCCTTTTCAACAGCCTGAATGCCCTGGGTTCACTCATTGACATCGATCCGCAAAAAGCCAAGGAATTCACCCGCGAGCTATCGATGTTTTACAGGGAATTACTCTATTTCAAAGACAAAGAACTCGTCCCGGTGCGCGACGAACTCAACTTTGTCAGAAAATACATCTACCTTCAAAAGATCAGGTTTGGTACCAACCTTGAAGTAAACGTTCATATCAGCGATGAAAACGGGTTCGAGATCATTCCTATGTCGTTGCAGATGATGATCGAAAACGCCATCAAGCACAATATCATTTCAAAAGAGAAGCCTCTGACAATCATTATTGGGCAAACCGATGAAGCCTCGATATTCGTTGAAAACAATCTGCAACTTCGCGATAATGTTACCGGAAGCAACCATATTGGGCTTAAAAACCTGACCGAACGCTACCGCTTTCTTACAGGCAGGGAATTGCTTGTTACAAAAAATCAACACTTTTTCAGGGTTACCCTTCCTCTAATCGATTTAAAACAAAAACAATGAGAATATTAATCATTGAAGATGAACCGTTGGCTGCTGCCCAGTTGGCTGCATTGGTAGTGCAGTTGAAACCTGGAGCAGAGATTGCAGGAGTGTGCGACACTGTCGAATCGGCCGTTAAGTGGTTCACTTCAAACCCACAGCCCGATTTGGCTTTTTTCGACATTCAATTGGGCGATGGTTTAAGTTTCGAAATCTTCAAATCCGTTGAAATTACCACCCCTGTAATCTTCACCACGGCCTACGACCAATATGCTCTTCAGGCATTTAAAGTTAACAGTGTTGACTACCTGTTGAAACCCATCGACAAAGAAGAGTTGCAAAATGCCCTGAATAAATTTGAAAACCTCCAAAACGTTCAAAAGAACCAGTTTCCCGAAGCATTGATTCGCGATTTGATCTCTTCGGTCGGAAAGCAATCGTTCAAGAAGCGCTTCCTTGTTAAAATTGGCACACATCTTCGTGCCATTACCACCAACGAAATCCTCTATTTCTACAGTTTTCAGAAAGGGACATTCCTTAAGGCAACCGACGGACGAAATTACCTGCTCGATCAAACCCTTGAAATTGTAGAACAGCAAGTCGATCCTGATCAATTTTTTCGCATCAACCGTAAATACCTTGTTGCCATCGATGCCATAACCGACATGCATGTTTACAGTAATTCGAGGCTGAAAATTAAGGTAAAGCAGCAGGAAGAGGACGACTTTCTGGTAGCACGCGAAAAGGTGAAAGCCTTCAAAGATTGGATCGAGGGAAATCAAGGATCACTTTAATATTCGGGTGAATATATTTTTTTTTTGTAACATAACTAAAAGGCCAAAAATTCACGAATAATGATGACGGATATTCTTTACAAGGCTGAAAGCTACAAGATTATTGGGATATGCATGGAAGTCCACAACAACCTTGTTCCGGGATTTCTGGAAATTGTATATAAAGACGCATTGGAATATGAACTTCGTTTTGCGGGTATCCCATTTGAACGAGAAAAAGAATTTGTTGTAAATTACAAAGAGACAATATTATAGTGAGCACGAAACGTTCTGATAACAATCGGAATAATATTCGTGCATTAGTGGCCATTCTATCAAAAAAGCTGTTGAATTTTCCCTTCCTTCGAGTTGAGGCTAAGTAAAGATTATAAAGAGTCAAC
>Ga0123334_1000877_pt1 | contig 40195 bp, 37 predicted proteins | sample BiotimSIPDNA_FD_89706 | JGI IMG/M metagenome (GOLD analysis project Ga0123334, IMG submission 89706) | Anaerobic biogas reactor microbial communites from Washington, USA - Biogas_R1 time_0 SIP DNA | ecosystem: Engineered > Bioreactor > Anaerobic > Unclassified | place: Washington, USA...
ATCGATTTTTTGCTCATTTAATGTGAGAAATGGTGTATCCTCCGTTTTTCTACCCATTGCTGAAGCTCTTCTTCCTGCACCCGCAGAGCGGGTGTTTTCCTTTACAACAGACAGGGTGCCGCTTTGTCTGTACAACGCAACACCCTGTCTTATGTTCAGTTCATGATTCAAACCTGTTGTAATTTGAATTGATGATCAGCCAGCTTATTTCTTGCTCTTGATCGCTGCCTGAGCTGCTGCCAGCCTTGCAATCGGCACACGGAAAGGCGAGCAGGAGACATAGTGCAGTCCGGCATTGTGGAAGAACTCTACAGATGCGGGATCGCCGCCGTGCTCACCACAGATACCCAGTTTGATTTCGGGTCTGGTTTTCCGGCTCAGTTCCACTGACATCTGGACCAGTTTTCCTACACCATTCTGATCGAGCCTTGCGAAAGGATCGTTCTCATAGATCTTCTTTTCATAATAAGCTTCGAGGAAACCGCCGGCATCGTCTCTGCTGAAACCGAAGGTCATTTGTGTCAGGTCATTGGTACCAAATGAGAAGAATTCTGCTTCTCTGGCAATTTCATCGGCTGTTAAAGCCGCTCTCGGGATCTCCAGCATGGTTCCAACCATGTATTTCAGATCAATACCTGACTTTTCAATGAGAGCATCTGCTGTTTCCACAACGATGTTCTTTACATAGGCCAGTTCCTTGACTTCTCCTACCAGCGGGATCATGATCTCAGGTACCAGCTTCCACTCGGGATGCTTCTTCTGCACGTTAATAGCAGCTTCGATGACTGCAGTGGTCTGCATCTCAGCAATTTCAGGATAGGAAACCGTGAGACGACAGCCTCTGTGACCCATCATCGGGTTGAACTCGTGAAGTGAAGTGATGACAGCTTTCAAAGCTGAAACTTCCATCTTCATTTCTTCTGCTAATGCTTCAATGTCATCTTCCTCTGTGGGCAGGAACTCGTGAAGCGGGGGATCCAGGAAACGAATGGTAACGGGAAGCCCTTCCATAGCCTCGTAAATTCCTTCAAAATCACTTCTCTGCATGGGAAGCAGCTTAGCCAGTGCAGCTCTTCTCTGCTCCTCTGTCTTGGAAACGATCATCTCACGCATTGCAGCGATCCTGGTGGAATCAAAGAACATGTGCTCTGTACGGCAAAGGCCGATACCTTCCGCTCCAAACTTTCTCCCCTGGGAAGCATCATGAGGTGTATCCGCATTTGTTCTCACCTTGAGAGTTCTGATCTCATCCGCCCACTTCATAATTCTGTCGAAATCGCCGGAAATAGAGGCATCCACTGTCGCGATGGCCTCTCCGTATATGTTTCCTGTGGATCCATCAAGGGAAATGAAATCGCCTTCCTTGAACTCTTTGCCACCTAATGTAAATGTCCTGGACTCCTCATCGATACGAATCTCACCACAACCGGAAACGCAGCAGGTACCCATACCTCTGGCAACAACAGCTGCATGGGAGGTCATACCGCCACGGACTGTGAGAATACCCTGGGAATGGTGCATTCCTTCGATGTCCTCCGGAGAGGTCTCAAGGCGTACCAGAATGACCTTGGAGCCGTTCTTGCCCCATTCTGCGGCGTCGTCTGCAGTAAAGACCACCTGACCGCAGGCAGCTCCGGGAGAGGCAGGCAGACCTGAGCCGATGGGTTTTGCAGCTTTCAGTGCTGACGCATCAAACTGAGGATGCAGAAGTGCATCTAACTGCTTGGGATCGATCATTGAAACAGCCTCGGAAGGAGTGATCATGCCTTCGTCTACCAGGTCACAAGCGATTTTCAGAGCAGCAGCCGCCGTTCTCTTTCCGTTTCTTGTCTGCAGCATGTACAGTTTACCTTCTTCGATGGTAAACTCCATATCCTGCATATCTTTATAGTGCTTCTCTAAAGTGTATACGATTTTGTAGAACTCTTCATAAGCTTCAGGGTTGATCTCCTTGAGATGGTCGATGGTCTGGGGTGTTCTGATACCGGCCACTACATCTTCACCCTGTGCATTCATAAGGAATTCGCCATAAAGCTTGGCTTCTCCGGTAGCCGGATTTCTTGAGAATGCAACGCCGGTGCCGGAAGTGTCTCCCATGTTTCCGAATACCATTGCTTGTACATTGACCGCGGTACCCCAAGAGGAAGGAATATCGTTCATCCTCCTGTAATATATAGCTCTGGGGTTGTTCCAGGAACGGAAAACGGCTCTTATAGCACCAAAGAGCTGTTCAACCGGATCGCTTGGAAATTCCTCTCCGATTTTGTCTTTGTATTCCTGTTTGAAGAGTTTGCATAGGGCTTTGAGATCATCGGCATCCAGATCTGTATCCAGGGTTACACCCTTTTTTTCCTTCATCTCGTCGATGAGCTTCTCGAAATAGGACTTTCCAACCTCCATAACTACATCGGAGTACATTTGAATAAATCTTCTATAGGAATCATAGGCAAACCTGGGATTGTTGGTCTTTTTTGCAAAGCTTTCAGTAACTTCGTCATTGAGACCCAGGTTCAGAATGGTATCCATCATGCCGGGCATGGAAGCTCTTGAACCGGAACGAACTGACACCAGAAGAGGATTGTTTACATCACCGAATTTCTTTCCGCTTATCTCTTCAAGCTTGCTGATATAGCTCATTATCTCAGCACGGATTTGATCATTGATGACTTCTCCGTCTTCGTAATACTGTGTACAGGCTTCCGTGGTAACGGTAAACCCCTGGGGTACAGGCATTCCCAGATTCGTCATTTCTGCCAGATTAGCACCCTTGCCTCCCAATAGTTCCCGCATGGTACCATTGCCTTCTCGGAACAGATAAACATACTTTTTGCTCATAATCTATTTCTCCTTTTAAAATAATATCTTGTCTTCGATGTAACCCTTGATTTCCGATATGGGCAGTCTGATCTGTTCCATCGTATCCCTGTCTCGAATGGTTACGGTTTGATCCGTCTCTGTGTCGAAATCCACAGTGATGCAGAAAGGCGTCCCTATCTCATCCTGCCTTCTGTAGCGCTTGCCTATGCTCCCCGGCAGATCGTAATCCACCATGAAGTATTTGGAGAGCTCTTCGTGAAGCGCCGAGGCGGCCTCACTCTGCTTCTTGGTCAGCGGAAGTACAGCTGCTTTGAAAGGAGCCAGGGCCGGGTGGAAACGAAGTACCACACGCTTGTCCTCTTTCCCGTTAACATCCACAACCGTCTCTTCATCATAGGCATCACACAGGAAAGCCAGCGTCATGCGATCTGCGCCGAGAGAAGGCTCTATGCAATACGGTACATACTTTTCGTTGGTTTCCGGGTCCAGATAGGACATATCCTGGCCGGAGTGTTCCTGGTGCTGTTTCAGGTCGTAGTCGGTACGATCAGCGATACCCCAGAGTTCTCCCCAGCCAAAGGGGAATTTGTATTCGAAGTCTGTAGTGGCATTGCTGTAATGGGAGAGTTCTTCCTTTTCATGGTCCCTGAGCTTGATGTTCTCCATATTCATGCCAAGTGCTTTCAGCCAATCTGCACAGAAATCTTTCCAATATGCAAACCACTCCAGATCTGTCCCTGGTTTACAGAAAAACTCCAGTTCCATCTGCTCGAATTCTCTTGTCCGGAATGTGAAGTTTCCGGGAGTGATCTCGTTCCGGAAGGATTTACCGATTTGTCCTATTCCAAAAGGAATTTTCTTACGTGATGTCCTCGCCACATTTTTGAAATTGACAAAGATACCCTGCGCTGTTTCCGGCCGCAAAAAGAGCTCAGCCTGGGAGTCTTCTGTAACACCCTGAAAGGTTTTGAACATAAGGTTGAATTTACGGATAGAAGTATAATCGCTCTTGCCACAGTCCGGACAAGGGATTTGCTTTTCTGCAATGAACTCCTCAAGCTTTTCATTGGACCAGCCATCCACCGACACAGACATTTCATCCTGTGATTTAATGTAATCCTCGATGAGCTTATCCGCACGAAATCTGGATTTACAACTCTTGCAGTCGATGAGAGGATCGGAAAAGCCACCTACATGCCCCGATGCTACCCAGGTCTTGGGGTTCATCAGAATGGCCGAATCCAGACCTACATTATACTTGGATTCCTGGATGAATTTCTTCCACCAGGCCTGCTTGACATTGTTTTTCAGTAATACTCCGACCGGTCCGTAGTCCCAGGTGTTTGCCAGCCCTCCATATATCTCAGATCCGGGAAATACAAAACCTCTGGACTTTGCCAACGCTACGATGACGTCCAATGTAAACTCTTTGCTCATATTATCTTATTGCTCCAATCTCAGTTTTTAACTTCTTATAATGTATCACAGTTACTCTATTCTGTCTTGTTATCATCAGCTGCATCGTCTTCTTCAATATCTTCATCGTCGTCAGAATCATCACTCTCGCAGCATTCCTTTTTCACTGCTTTATTTATTGCTTCATTGGCTTTTGACTTTACACTTTCAAATACGTCGGTGCCTTTCTCTTTTACTTCATCGGCAATGACAGAACCTTTCTCTACCACATCTTCAAAAGTATCCGTTGCGATTTCGCTGATGTCGACGACGTCGCCGTTGTCTTTGACCAGTTCAATGGTGCACTTGGTGCCGAAAACTGCAATGATGCCGGCAACAGCTGCCCATGGGGCCAAAACGGAACCGATGATGCTGACGCTGACCGGTAAATTCAACATGACTTCATCGCCTTTTCTCACGATGATCTTTGAAACGTTGCCTTTACGGATAGCATTCTTGATCTTTTCCACAATAACAGCACTCTGCTCGCCCAGTTTGCTTTTTGCTTTGATATCGATGGATTCTTCGATTGCGATGATGGCATCTACAACACTTCCGTCAGTTGACTCCAAAGCTTCTTTCGCTTCTTTGTAGCTTACACCGGTTCTATCCTTTACCAATTCAATCTTCTCAAGTGTGATTTCCATAATACAAACCCCTTTCCTTTATATCCTGAGCGTTAACATACTTACTTAAATGAGATCGTCTTCGTTTATCTGCGGTCCATACATTCTTCACTCTTCAGACAACTGATATCCAGGTGGTACTCTATGTAACTCTTCAGAACCTCTTTGATCCACTTCAGCGTATCATCGTCCAGTGCCAGGTTTTCCAGCTGCGATAAAGGTCTTTGCGTCAAAAATTTGATCACGTTTACTATACCAAATCCCGTATCGTAAATCAATCGTTCCTTGCTGTCAGACAAGGTTTTACATGACTCACAAACAAGTCCTCCATCCGAAACGCAGAATCCTGTCAACTTCTCTTCCGCACCGCATAGCACGCAGCTGTCCAGCCTGGGTGCACTGCCACTCAGCTCCAGCGCTTTCAGCTGGTAAGCAACCAGTAAGGTTTCGTGTTTCTTTGTGCGCTTTTCCATCATCTCCAGAAACTCCGCCAACAGGAGAAACAGTCTTGGCGCCGCTGCTTCTTCAGGCAGCAGTTTATCTGTAAACTCCATTCCGAAGGAGGCGCAGAGATATTTATCGATGTCTTCCCCTATCGGATAGTGGCTGGCTATGGTTTCACCACCGTTAACGTGATAATGACTTCCGGTCTTATTGATCTGGTACTTGCCATAGGTGAATGGACGCAAAGCTAAAGCGGAACGGTTCTTTCCTCCCTCGCTGATAGATGTCCCTGCACTGATCTTACCATATCGTTTCGTAAAGATTACGAGCATTCGCCTGCCGCCTGCAATCTTTATCTGTTTCAGAATAATGCCTTCCGTTTCTGCGTACATGAGAATCCTTATTCTTTCCGGTATCCGAATTCAGACATTGAAAATGAACTGTCTCTCCAGTTCTCCCTGACCTTCACCCAAATTTCCAGATATACCTTAGTACCCAGTAGTCCCTCGATCTCCATCCTGGCACTTTTGCCGATGCCTTTCAGCTTCTTGCCATCTTTACCGATGACAATCCCTTTATGAGACTTCTTTTCACAATAGATCACAGCTCCTATACTGGTCAGATTTTTGTTTTCCTCATACCTTTCAATGTCCACTGCTATACCATGAGGTATTTCATCCTCCAGATAGAGCAGCGTCTTTTCACGTATGATCTCGCTGACCAGAAATTTCTCAGGATGGTCGGTGATCATGTCTTCGGGGAAAAACATCGGACCTTCCTCTACCATATCTTCAATGGAGCGGACCAGCGACTGCACGTTCTTGCCCTGCAATGCTGAGATCCCGAAAATCTTATGGAACATTCCCATTTCATCATATGCGTCATAGATGCTGCGAAACTGATCCGGCGGTAATTTATCGATCTTGTTGATCACCAATATCACAGGCGTTTCCGTCTGCTTCAGAAGTTCAAGTATATATTGGTCTCCCGGGCCGCTCACATCATCCACGATAAAAATTATGACATCCACTTCCTTCAGTGTGTTGACTGCCATTTCCGTCATGTAGCCACCGAGCTTGGTGCGGGGCTTATGGATACCGGGAGTATCTATAAAAACCAGCTGGCAACCTGTGCCGTCTTCATCGATCCTGGTATAGATCCCTCTTATGCTGTTCCTTGTAGTCTGAGGTTTATCTGTGGTTATGGCAATTTTCTCATCTAGTATTGCATTTAGCAGAGTTGACTTTCCCACGTTGGGGCGACCAATAATTCCAATAAAACCTGATTTCATATTTACTCCTGTGTTCATATATTACATTTTTGGAGCGTGGGGTTACGCTCCAGCGAGTGTAAGCAAGTGCCAACAGGGCAGGACGGGCTGATCTGATCCTATGGCACGCAGCGCACGGCTATCGAGCGGGAGAGTAACCCCACGCTCCAAAAATTGATCTTATATTACAGAGTTAACCGAAACCCTTCCGGCAAAAGGTCTTTTATACCATAGACCTTCAAATTATCCGCATCATCGCCGGTAACGATCCTCAGATCATCGCCGAACTCGAACATAAACTGTCTGCAAATGCCGCAAGGCAACACAGCACCCTCTCCCGATACCACCGCAATGGTTTTGAACTTCTGTGAACCTTCTGAAACGGCTTTCACAAACGCTGTCCGCTCGGCGCAAATGGTGGCTCCAAGGGACGAGTTTTCTACATTGACACCTGTGAAAACTTCGCCTGTTTCGCTGAGCAGAGCAGCCCCCACCGTAAATTTAGAAAAGGGCGCATAGGCGTTCTTCAATGCTTTTTTTGCCATTAAGTAAAGATCTCTGTCACTTATCACGATTCCAACTCCTCTCTCTGTAAACCCAGTCGGTTCATAACGCCCTCTTCAAACTGCCGCATATCCTTTTTCTCTTGTTCTTCTCCATGATCGTAGCCAAGAAGATGCAGCATACTGTGAACGAAAAGATAAACCAACTCCCTTTCCGGGGAGTGTCCGAAATCATCGGCCTGGAGCAAGGCCTGCTCCGTGCAGATCACTACATCTCCAAGCAGCACTTGTCCAGTCCCTGGGATTTGTTCCGGGCTTTCATACTGAGGAAAGGATAGCACATCGGTAACTTGATCTATATTCCTGTAGAGCCCATTAAGCTCCTTGATTTCTCCGCTGCTGACGAAAGTTACGGAGACCGTTACCCTATCCGAGTCAAGACCCTGCATCTTAAGGCACAGCTCAGCAGCCTCATACATTTTTTCGAGAATCGAATCTCCCGGTTTTCTTTCATCACTGAATACAATTTCCATAATGACCCTTTCTACTATCGGCTACTCTTACCTTATTCCTGCTCCTGCTCTTGTTCCAGGTCCTGCTCTTCCTCTTCCTGATCCTTTAGTTCTGTTTTCTGATCATATGCGTTGACGATCCGCCTCACAAGGGGATGTCGTACTACATCAGAATCCTTTAAAAAGCAAAACTCGATACCCGTTACACCGTCCAAAATACGATAAGCATCTATGAGACCTGATTTTTTACCCTTTGGCAGGTCGATCTGCGTTATGTCTCCCGTCACTACCGCTTTGGAACCGAATCCCAGCCTGGTCAGAAACATCTTCATCTGCTCCCGGGTCGTGTTCTGTGCTTCATCCAGAATGATAAAGGAGTTATCCAGAGTCCTACCTCGCATATAGGCCAGCGGGACTACTTCGATAACCTCTCTTTCCTTAAGTCGCAGGGCACTTTCCCGTCCCAGAATATCATAAAGCGCATCGTAAAGAGGGCGCAGATAAGGGTCTACTTTTTCCTGAAGATCTCCCGGGAGAAAGCCAAGACGCTCTCCCGCTTCTACCGCAGGTCTTGCAAGAATGATTTTGGCAACATCTTTATTCTTCAGAGCGTTGATTGCCAGAGCAACAGCTATATAGGTCTTCCCTGTTCCCGCCGGCCCTATGCCAAATACAATATCATGGGCCTTGATACTTCTGGCGTAAGAGGTTTGTCCAATGGTTTTCGGTCTGACAGCCTTCCCTCTGTGGGTAAAGCAGATCACGTCTTTGTTGATGTTGCTCTCCCGATAGGAAAGTCCCTTTTCTCTCAGGCTGATTACGTAATTTACCTTCTGAGTATCAAGGATCTCTCCCGATCTGATGATGGCTGTAAGCTCATCAATTACTGCTTCAGCTTTTGCCGCCTCTTTCCCCCGCAATATAATTTCGTCTTGTCGCTGTACAATATCTACATCGTAATTATCCTGAATGATTTTCAAATTCACATCCAGGTTCCCAAAGAGTTGATCGCTGTCATCTTCGTCATCGATCTTTATCCGGATCTCCTCAATCTGCAAATTTTCCAAGTGTTGCTTTTCCTTCCTACCCCATGTTAAGGGGTTTCTGCAATTTCAGGGGCTATAAATGATCTTTTTTCGCCGATCTGTTCCAGAGCCTCGATCATAGCTATAACTTTTATTATATTTTCTTCAGGCAAAAACTTCAAACTTTTATTTAATATTTGCACGGATTCCGGAAGATTGTTTTTAATAAACTCTCTGACCTGACGGTTTGCCTGCTCTTGAATTTCTTCCTGCCCTCTTTCCACCATAAAAAGTTCCAGCTCCGAAACCCGATTGATAGCGAATTCCACCGGAAACGGCCAAAGGAGGTCCAGAACTACCTTCTCCTCGTAGGCGGAGGTTTTATACGGAATGAACACATTCCCCGAATTCCACGTGCGGCTCCCCAGCGTCAGACGAATGCCGGGTATGCTTCTTCCTGTCCGCCTCTTTTCCAGATCATAGATGTCCTGATAGCAGATAAATCGATGTATCGTTCTCGCATAAACTTCTCCGTCAGCATGTACATAGCGGTACAAAACGCTATCCGGATCCCGGCTGTAGGTTTTATCTTCAATTTGTAGTATACCCGAAATCAACACATCTCCAACATGAACAAAGCTATCTTTTTCAACTGCTACTTTCCCTTCCCTCGCAATTGTCTTCTCAATATAGCCTTCTTTCGCTGCTATGATGTTACAGGGTTGATTCTTGTCAACAGGAACTACAGGTTCTGTACCCTCCGCAACTGTCACTTCTGCCAGTCCGCCGTGAAAGGTGATGCCGATCCAACTTAATTGATCTAAGCTTCTGTACATCTCGATCTCCACGCGATTCAGGTCAACAGAACGTGAGCTGCCCACATAGAGCCCTGCATCCTTCAGGCATTCCAGGATCTCTCTTTCCGTCAGCTTCTCATAGCCATATACCCGGATTTCTGAAACAAACAGGGTTTGCATGAAAATAATGATAAGGAAGACCAGGAAGCCCACTATCATGTACCGATTGGATAGTACTCTCAGTACCAGAGGTTTTACGCCTTTTTCTTTCGTTATCGTTAAACGATACTTACTTCCCACAAGACGACTGAACCTGGGAAAGTCACTCCCCCTCACATCTGCCGTGAACTCATAATTACTAAGTATCTTTATTCCTCGCAGTTCAATGCCCTCTTTAAGGCATTGGGAAAGAAGTCTATGAATATCGAATCCCTCAATGTAGACACTTTTGTAATGCATGGCCTACCCCTCGTTGCCGTACAGTTCAATGGTTCGGATTTCACCGCTTACAATGATCCTCTCATCAGATAGATGTCGTATGGTCAGATTTACCCCGGAAAGAGAAATATAGCCGGATCCACATCCGGCTACGATGTTGGTTTCGGTAACGATAAGGAGCTTTTTCACGTGATCCAGCACGCCGGTTCTCCCTCCCACCAGAACACGGGGAAGATTAACGCTGAAATCATAAATAAATTCGTCCATAACAAACATAGCCAGCCCTCCAGTCTGTATAGATTATGATTTCAGTAAAAAAAAAATAACCCGGGGGTACCGGGTTATTCATTAAGCTTATGTTTTGTTCCCAACTACTGCAGCAGATCTTCGACGACTTTTTTTACAAGTCCGCCATCCGCTTTGCCTTTCACCTTCGGCATGACCGCACCCATGAGTTTTCCCATGTTTTGCCTGCCGCCATCAACCCCAAGGTCTTTGGCTGTCTGCTTCACGATTTCGGCAATTTCTGCTTCTGTCAGCTGCTTGGGCAGATATTCCATTAATATCTCGATCTCTTTGTTATAGGCTTCAAATAAGTCCGTTCGTCCTGCTTTCTCAAAATCAGAGAGGGCATCTTTTCTCATCTTTACCTGTTTGCTCAGAATGTCTGTAACACCCTGTTCATCCAGTTCTTCTCTATGGTCTACCTCATACTGCTTAATAGCAGCTCTTGCGAGGCTGACCGTGTTTTTTCTTATTTCATCTTTGGCCTTCATGGCCTCTTTGTAGTCGTTTGCCAGTCTGTCTTTTAAGGACATGAGCAACACCTCTTTACAACTTTTCTTAGTACTTCTTGTTCGCTTTTTTACGAGCAGCTTCTGACTTTTTCTTTCTCTTGACGCTAGGCTTCTCGTAATGCTCTCTCTTTCTGAGCTCAGACATTACGCCGTCTCTAGCGCAAGAACGCTTGAATCTCTTCAATGCGCTTTCCAGGTTTTCACCTTCTCTTACAACAACCTGTGCCATTAATCCATTTTCCCTCCCTCCGTATTTAGGACTTCAGATGCACTGTTACTCCGGCAAAGGTTTCACTTTGCTCTATGGAGTAAATGGAACGGTCTCACCTATAACGAGCCTATTATACACATTACCATATAAATAATCAAGATTAATTTAGTACGAACCTAAATCAAAAATCAGCCCGGTGGCCATTGCATCTTTCTTTTCCCCAAGAGGTGAAAATGGAGATGTTTAACAGTTTGCATACCGTCTTCACCGCAGTTGCATACCAGGCGGTAACCATTTTCCAGCCCCAGTTCAGCAGCAATGTCCTTGACCTTTGCCATTAGCCACCCCATAACCTCCATATGATCAAAAGTCACCTCGTCCAGCGAAGGTATGTGTTCCTTGGGGACGATGAGCACATGGACCGGGGCCTGGGGCTCCAAATCATGAAATGCAATAATCACATCATCCTCATAAGCAATGTTGCCCGGGATTTCCTTGTTTACGATTTTACAGAAAATACAGTTGTCCATTTCTTCACTCCTACCCTGTTTGTCTGACCGGATCAATGATTTTAGTGTATTAGAATATTATACCATAAGGGACTAAAATCTACAAATACCCTTTTACTCCATCCTGATAAACTTCGGTGAATGTCACATCCCGTAAAGTATTCAGGAGCTCGTGCCCCTGCCTTTCATCCGCTACGGGGCAATAGACTTTAATGTAATTGTCGGAAAAGCCGCTGATCATGCCCAGCTCGTGATCATACTCTTCAAATAGTACTCTTCTGGAAGCACCAAGAGTACCCTTCAGGAAACGTTGTGCGGAGACTTCCGATTCGTAAATCAACTCAGCACTTCTGGCCTTTTTCGTCTGAGGGTCCACCTGTTCTTTCAAATCCGCAGCCTTTGTTCCCTGTCTTTTGGAATATGGAAATACATGTGACTTCAGAAAACCCACACGATGAACCATATCGATGCTATCCCGGAAGTCCTCGGTGCTCTCACCCGGAAATCCGACGATCAAATCCGTGGTAAGTCCGAAATGAGGGTCAGCCTCGCGCAGGATCCTCACGATCTCCAGATATTCTGTCCTGTTGTAATGCCGATTCATCGCCTTCAGGATCCTATCGCTTCCACTTTGAAGAGAAAGGTGCAAATGATGGCAAAGTTTATCGTATTTAAGGAGTCTTTTAGCAAGTAAAGGATCTATAACTGTTGGCTCCAGGGAGCTCAAACGAATTCGGAAATCACCGGGCAGATCATTTATCAACTTTACAATAATCTCTATTCCGTAAATGTCCTTCAGGTTTGCTTCATATTCCTTATCGATACTGAAATCCTTATCTCTGCCGTACAGTGCAGTATTAATACCGGTGAGCACAAGCTCCTTAAATCCCTTTTTAATAAGGTTCTTCGCTTCGTTTACCGCATCCTGACAGGCTCTGCTCCTGATCGGCCCTCTGGCATAGGGAATGATGCAGTAGGAACAGAACTGATTGCAGCCATCCTGTATCTTAATATAGGCTCTGGTCCGGGATTCCATTGAGGTAATAATACCGTTCTCCTCATATTCGACCAACTCTTCTCTGGGGAGAATATGGACAGAAGCTCCATCTGCACTCTCCATCTGCTTCTTTTGGATCAACTCGTCAATGTATTCCGGCAGGGCCTTTTTCTCATTGTTACCGACAACCAGGTCTACCCCGACGATCGCAGCAGCCTCCTCAGGATTTACCTGAGCATAACAGCCGATGACTGCGACAATGCTCTCCGGGTTTTGCTTCTTCATTCTGCGGATATACTGACGGGATTTTCGGTCAGCCAGACCGGTAACCGTGCAGGTGTTTACAACGTAGATATCTGCTTCCCCCTGCTCCTCTGCTATCTCATAGCCCCGCTTCAGGAAGCTCTCCTTCAACGCTTGTGTTTCGTATTGGTTTACTTTACATCCGAGTGTATAAAATGCTATTTTCATTTTTGTATTTCTCGCAATTCAATAAGGGATTATATTTTATATCCGTTTGCCGGGTACATTCCCGTAGAAACTGTGAACATCTTGAGGCATTTATGCGCTAACTGATGAAGCGCATCAAAATGCCGTCGGTTTCCGAGGGGATGTACCCGGCGGACGGATTTATATTATACTACATCTCGAGTTCGTACATGATCATGGCCAGAGCCGCCGGCCCTGCAGTCTCCGTTCGAAGGATAGTTTTTCCAAGAGATACGGATCTGCCCTTTAAGGCAGTGACCTCATTGGCCTCCTCATCAGAAAAACCTCCTTCCGGGCCGATGATCAGTGCTATGTGTCTAACCGGCTCCGCCAAACCTCTCAGCGCATCTTTTATGGTCGATTCGTTCTCATTTTCGTAGGGAAACAGAACCAGATCGTATTCCGCCAATCGATCCAGCATCTGGGAAAAGCTCACGCTCCTCTCTATTTCCGGGACAATGCCTCTCTTGCATTGCTTCACGGCTTCAGCTGAAATCTTGTTCCAGCGATCCAGTTTCTTTTCAAATCCCTGCTTTTCCGTTACTACGGTTCGTTTCGTGAATACGGGAACAATAGAATATACGCCGAGTTCCACTGCCTTCTGAATTATAGTCTCCATCTTGCCGTGTTTCGGTACACCCTGAAACAATGTGACCTTTATCTCAGGCTCCCGGGAAAATCTCTGCTTATCCAGGATCCTTACAGTAACCATTTCATGGTCTGCTGACAGGATCTCCGTCTCGTATTCGAATTCACTTGCGTCGGAGACTTCCAGTTTATCTCCGACACAAAGCCTCAGCACCTTGCAAATGTGCTTTATGTCTTCTTTGTCCGTTATTTCAATATGATCAGCCTTAACGGATCCTTGATTCACAAAAAACCGGCTCATGATTTCTCCTTTACAACGAAGCAGCTATGGCGCACCATTCGCCTTCTTCCAAAACGTCAAGTATATGAAATCCGCATGCAACCAGTGCAGACTCAACTTCATCCCTTTTCTCCCTGATGATCCCTGAGGAGATGAACACCCCGTTCTCTTTAAGATGCCTGGCTGCGTCCTTTGAAAGGCGAATAACAAGATCCGCCATGAGGTTGGCCACAATAATATCCCCGCAAAAATCAATTCCCTCAGTCAGATCGCCTTCTATAATACGGATATCCTGGGCGAGGTGGTTCGCTTCTACATTGTTGTTTGCCACTAAAACAGCAACCGGATCAATGTCTACTCCAAGTACCTGCTGTGCTCCCAATTTTGCAGCAGCGAGAGTCAGGATCCCCGATCCGCATCCAACATCCAGAACAGACGATCTTTTTTCACTAATATACTTTTCCAACAGCCTGATACAGAGTGTTGTTGTGGGATGGGTACCGGTTCCGAAAGCCATTCCCGGATCGATTTCGATCACCAGTTCATCCGCTTCCTTCTCATAGGGCTCCCAACTGGGTTTTACCACGATCGTATCCGTGATCTTTGTGGGCTTAAAGTATTCCTTCCACTTGTATTTCCAATCTTCATCGGAAACTCCTGCAATTTCTATCCTTTCAACATCCATGATGCGGATCTCTTCCAATACATCATCCAACATTTCGATGCCTTCCGGCGTATCTTCCAGATAGAAGGTCAGGCTTGGAGATATATCGCTTAATTGCTCCACTGCAGGATCGATATAGTCCCAATCAAAAGGATTTTTCTTATCCAGGAATTCCAAAAAAGTCTGCGCTTCCTCGATCTGAACGCCGGATATACCCTTTTCTTCCAGCATTAAAGCTACAAGCTCCAGATTGTTCGATTCGGTATAGATCTTCACTCTTGTATAATCCATGTTCGTCTCCGCTTCTACCAGAAAAAGTACCCACGGGGTCTTTTCCCGTGGGTGGTTTTATTTGAAAAGCTCTTTTACTGTTTCCCCAAAGCTTTTTTTCTTGCTATAAGCGTCCTCTGTAAGCGACTGGCCTATCTCTTTGATCAGCTTCTTTTGTTTGTTGTTCAGTTTTGTCGGTATCTCCAGATTCACCTTGATATAAAGGTCCCCGGTCCGGTTGGAACGAAGGCTCTTGATACCCTTCCCCTTCAGACGGAAAATAGTGTCAGGCTGTGTTCCCTCAGGAACCTTGTAACTCACCTTTTCTTTCAGCGTAGGTACGATGATATCCGCACCAAGGGCGGCTTGATCAAAGGTAATAGGAATTTCCAGCCACAGGTCATTTCCATTACGCTTGAAAAGCTTATGGGGTTCCACGGAAATCACCACATAGAGATCACCGTTAGGTCCGCCGTTTTTCCCCGGATCACCCTGTCCCTTGATGGAAATAACGGAATCGTTGTCCACACCTGCGGGCACTTCTACGGCAATGGTGACTTGCTTACGGATCTTTCCGGAACCGCTGCATTCTTTGCATGGGTTCTCTACCACCTCGCCCGTTCCGCCGCATCTGCCGCAAGGCTGAACATTGATAAATTGGCCAAAAGGTGATCTTTGGGAGGTTCGCACTTCTCCGGTACCATGGCAAACAGAACAGGTAGTTTTGGATGTACCCTTCTCTGCACCGGTGCCTTTACATGCCTCACAGGAAACATATTTCGTCAGTTGTATATTCTTTTTAACACCAAACGCAGCCTCTTCGAACTTTATGCGAAGGTTCTTTTGCAGATCCGGTCCTTTCTGGGGACCGGTCCTTCTTGCCTGGGCGTAATTAGCGGCACCACCAAACATGCTGCCAAAGAGATCTCCGAATATATCTTCGAAACCTCCTCCGCCAAAACCTCCGAAGCCTCCGCCCGCTCCGAAACCGGCATTTGGATCTACGCCCGCATGTCCGAATCTGTCATACTTATCCTTTTGCTTAGGGTCTGACAGGACACCATAGGCTTCGTTCACTTCTTTAAATTTTTCTTCTGCTGATTTATCACCGGGATTTCTGTCAGGATGAAATTCCATAGCCTTTTTTCGAAATGCCGATTTTATTTCATCTTCCGTTGCACCCTTTTTGATACCCAGCACTTCATAATAGTCTCTTTTCTGTCCTGCCATTGGTTTTTGTTTCCCCCGTTATTACATTGATCTATGACTTTTATCAACCATAGGGTCGCACCTTACTTTTCAAAGGTACGACCCATGATTTCATCTCGCTATAAACTGATTCGTCTCTTAGTTTTCTTCCGGTTTGCTGTCTTCATCCACCACTTCATATTCAGCATCCACTACGTTGTCATGGGGTGGTACATCTCCGCCTCCCATATTTCCTGAAGCTCCCGGATCAAAGCCACCGTCTGCAGCACTGCTTGGGTCAAAACCTCCCTGTGCTCCCTGTGCTTCCTGCGCTTTTTGATAGAGCTTGGCTGAGATGGTATGGAAGTGCTCTGTGAGAGTATCTGTCTTGGCCTTGATATCATCTACTGTACCATTTTCGAGAGCTCTGCTCAAGTCTTCCTTTGCATTTACGATACTGTTCTTTTCGTCATCACTGATGTTGCCTTCCAGATCCTTAAGTGCTTTTTCCGTCTCATAAATGAGGGTTTCTGCACTGTTTCTGACTTCAACCTCCTGTTTTCTTCTCTTGTCTTCTTCTGCAAATTGTTCCGCTTCCTTGATCTTCTGCTTGATCTCATCGTCGCTGAGCTTCGTTGAAGATGTAATAGTGATCCTCTGCTCTCTGCCGGTTCCCAGATCCTTTGCACTTACGTTGACGATACCGTTTGCATCGATGTCAAATGTGACTTCGATCTGCGGTACCCCACGGGGTGCAGGCGGAATTCCTGAAAGCTGGAATCTTCCAAGGGTGATATTGCCTGCGGCCATCTCTCTTTCACCCTGCATAACATGGATGTCTACTGCGCTTTGATTGTCTGCAGCGGTAGAGAATATCTGGCTCTTCTTTGTCGGAATCGTTGTATTCCTTTCGATCAGTCTTGTTGCAACTCCACCCAGAGTTTCGATTGAAAGGGACAGGGGTGTTACATCCAGCAATAGCACGTCTTTGACCTCTCCGGTCAATACGCCCGCTTGAATTGCTGCTCCGATCGCTACACACTCATCCGGATTGATACCTTTGAAAGGTTCTTTGCCGGTAATCTTCTTTACTGCTTCCTGCACAGCCGGAATTCTTGTGGATCCACCTACCAGAATGACCTTTTCCAGATCGGATGCAGTCACCCCTGCATCAGCCATGGCTTTTCTCATCGGCTCAATGGTCTTTTCTACCAGCCCGCCTGTAAGCTGTTCAAACTTGGCTCGGGTCACATCCATGTTCAGGTGGAGAGGACCATCCGCATTGACGGTGATGAACGGTAGATTGATGCTGGTAGTCTGAGAAGCCGATAGTTCTTTTTTGGCTTTTTCTGCAGCTTCACGCAGCCTCTGAAGGGCCATTCTGTCCTTGCGCAGATCGACTCCGTTTTCTTTTGCAAAGCTGTCGGCTATGAAGTTAACAAGAATGTCGTCAAAATCGTCGCCGCCCAACTTGTTGTTTCCATTGGTTGCAAGTACTTCAAATACACCATCTCCCAACTCCAGGATGGATACGTCGAAGGTGCCGCCGCCCAGGTCATAGACCAGGATCTTATGATGAGCGCCTTCTTTGTCAAGACCGTAAGCCAGGGAGGCTGCTGTCGGTTCGTTGATGATCCTCTTTACATCCAAACCTGCAATTTTACCCGCATCTTTGGTAGCTTGCTTCTGGCTGTCCGTAAAGTAAGCCGGTACGGTGATAACTGCTTCCGTTACGCTTTCTCCTAAATAGGCTTCTGCATCTGTCTTTAATTTAGACAGGATCATGGCCGAAATATCCTGTGGTGTATAAGTTTTTCCATCAATCTGAACCGAATGGTTTGAGCCCATATGTCTTTTGATGGATGCAATGGTTCTGTCCGGGTTGGTGATAGCCTGACGCTTGGCGGTCTCACCAACTAATCTTTCTCCATTTTTTGCAAATGCTACTATGGATGGTGTTGTTCTATTTCCTTCTGCGTTTGGGATTACTACAGGATCCCCGCCTTCAAGGACGGAAACGCAAGAGTTTGTGGTCCCTAAGTCAATTCCGATTACTTTTCCCATTTCTTTTCCTCCTATTAAATCATTGTTGATCCGTGAAATTCTGAGCTACACCCACTGGTCTGTTTCCGTAGTTGTCATGAGAAATCTCATTCAGCCACTATTACCATGGATGGGCGTATGACTTTTTTATTCAGCGTATACCCCTTTTGCAATACCTTTGTGACCTGCCCGCTGTCGTGTGCATCGCTGCTTTCCGTCTGAACCGCATGATGGCAGTTGGGATCGAAAGGCTGCCCCTCAGTCGGAACTTCTTCCAGCCCGCATTTCTCAAGAACATCGATGAGCTGTTTCAAGATCATCTCCATGCCCTCTTTCATGCCGGTATCGATGCTTTCTACGGCTAAAGCCCGATCAAAATTATCTATTACATTAAGCAAATCCACCATAAGTTTTTCATTGGCGTATGCATAAATGTCATTTTTTTCTTTTTCTACTCTGCGCTTATAATTCTGGAAATCTGCTGCCAGTCGCAGGTACTTCGTTTGCAGTTCTTCCTCCTCTTTGGTTTGCTGTTCTTCCTTGTCATCAGTCACCTGCTCCTCCCGGGAGGTTTCCTCATTCTCATCAAATGCTTCTTCTGCGTTTTCCATATTATCTTCCGCCTGATCCTTTAGAATCTGTTCGTCTTTCAGATCTTTTTTACTCTTCATCCTCTTCTCCTCCCGTGATAAATGCTTCGCTTAAGTGCTCTGTCATGTATTCGATCACCGATGTGACATGATTGTATTGCATCCTCGTGGGGCCGATGACTCCCAGCTTCCCGACGGGCTTCCCGTTAACGGCATAAGTGGCTGTTATCAGGCTGCAGTCTCTCATGATTTCATCGGCGTTTTCGTCTCCGATGGTAATGATCACTCCGTTTTCCCTGTTGATCAATATATCTGTGAAATCCTTTTTGTTGACCATTTCCAGAAACAACTTGGCTTTCTCAATATCGTTATACTCGGGGATCGTAAAGATGTTCATCAGTCCATCCAGATACAGCTCTGCATCCAGCATGCTCTCCAGTGTCTTCATAAATCTTGGCATGATGGACTCTGCGAGTCTGCTCATGGCCTCAATGTCCGATTCGAAGTTCCGGATGATATCCATTGTAAGAATATCTGTCAGCTTCCTGCCCTTATAATTATAGGTCATAACCTTGCTGAGCAGTTCCAGCTGATCTTCTTTATAAGCTACCTTTATCTTCAGAGTTGTATTGGAAACTTTGCCACTTTCAGAAACTAACACCAGGACTACCGTGTTTTCGTCCACAGATATGATTTTTACATACTTCAGATAATCTTCATGTTGGCTCTGGTTCACAGCAAATGATGTCAGATTTGTAAGCTCCGAAAGCAACCTGGCTGCGTGTTCCATCGTACGATCCAGCTCAAGAGCTTTCAGGTTCAGCTGCTTTCTGATCCGCCGCTTTTCTTCCTCATCCAGTTCATGCCGTTCCATTAAATCGTCCACATAAAGACGGTACGCTTTTGTAGATGGAACTCTTCCCGCTGAAGTATATGGGTGTGTCAGAAAACCCATCTCCTCCAGGTCTGCCATTTCATTGCGGATTGTAGCAGGGCTGATACCCATTCCATATTTACGCGAGAGGGTGCGGGATCCGACAGGTTCGGCGGAGCGAATAAAATCAGACACGATCGCCTGCAGGATTTGAAGTTTTCGCTCGTTCAAATTCATTGTATCTCCTCCCTCTTGTTAGCACTCTTATCAGGTGAGTGCTAAGCTAATATTAGATTACCACCGCACATCTTCCTTGTCAACTGCTTTTCACAAAAATTTTCCAATCGTTCCCGGCTCTGTAAAAGGTTTCGGACGCCTTGTACAACTCACTTTATGCTATCAAGGTATTCAATAAGCTTTTTATGAAATTCACATTTGAAGCCGCATAACTTCTCGGCCCTGATTTGCTTCATGCGCAGGGCCTTTCCCGTATCCCCTATCCTGACAAACAAATACCCGTCTTTGTACCACAAATCTTCCTGCCCTTCATGATCCACGACCCGGCCTTCCAGGCAACGCATGAGCCAATCCATATCCTCTTCGCTGTTAATATGAGCAAAGGGAGCCAATTTAATTAGTTCTTCATAATATTTTTTATGTTCTTTCATGCTTACTCCCTTCTTCACTAAGACAGCGAGAAACGGCCTTATGCCAGCCCTGTAACAGGCTTTTTCTCTTCGTTTCATCCATATCGGGCTCAAATACTTTATCTATACTTCTGTTTTCCTCTACATCCGCGAGGTTCTTCCAATAGCCCACTGTCAAACCGGCGAGATAGGCTGCTCCCAGTGCTGTGCTTTCCCTGTTCACAGGACGCTCCACGGGTGTTCCTATGATATCTGCCTGAAACTGCATCAGGAAGCGATTTTCAGAGGCTCCGCCGTCTACCTTTAAGGCTGCCAGCCGAATGCCGGAATCCTCCTGCATAGCATCGAGAACATCAGAGGTTTGATAAGCGATGGCCTCCAGTGCGGCGCGTACAAGGTGGCTCCGATTGGCCCCTCTGGTAAGTCCTGTGATGATGCCACGGGCGTATGGGTCCCAATAGGGAGCTCCCAATCCCACAAAAGCGGGTACAAAATATACACCGTTTGTATCCGGAATTCCTAAAGCCAGTGCCTCTGTATCCGATGCCTTCTCAATGATCTTTAATTCGTCTCTGAGCCATTGTATCGCAGCTCCGGCAACAAAAATTGAACCCTCTAAAGCATAATGTACTTCACCTTCAATGCCCCATGCAATGGTGGTCAGTAACCCATTTTTCGAATAGACAGGCTGCTTTCCTGTATTCATGAGCAAAAATCCCCCGGTTCCGTAAGTGTTCTTTGCGTTCCCCGGGCGGAAACAAGCTTGTCCGAACAGAGCCGCCTGTTGATCTCCTGCCGCCGAGGCTATGGGTATAGAACCTCCGAAGATCAGAGGATCCGTTTCTCCGAAGGCATAGCCGGACGGCATGACCTCAGGGAGCATAGCACGTGGGATATCAAATATAGTTAGCAGTTCTTCATCCCATTTCAATTCGGCAATATTAAAAAGCATAGTGCGGGCCGCATTGGAGTAGTCCGTTACATGGACCCTGCCCTTTGTAAGATTCCAGATCAGCCAGCTGTCAATGGTTCCAAAGAGGAGTTCACCCTTCCCGGCACGCTCTCGTCCCCCTTCTACATGGTCGAGGATCCATTTCAGCTTAGTTGCTGAAAAGTATGCATCTATGAACAAGCCGGTCTTCTGCTTAATGGCATCGGCAAGTCCCTCGGCTTTCAACTCATCACAATACTCCGCTGTTCTTCTGCACTGCCATACAATGGCGTTATATACCGGTCGTCCGGTTTCTTTGTCCCAGACTACGGTAGTTTCTCTCTGGTTAGTGATTCCAATGGCCGCAATATTGTGATACTCTGCGCCGATCTGCCTCATGGCTTCCTGTGCAACACCCACTTGGATCCCCCAGATTTCCATGGCATCGTGTTCCACCCATCCCGGGTTTGGATAGATCTGTTTGAATTCCTTTTGCGCAAGACTTACGATTTCGCCCTTTCTGTTAAAGAGAATGCAGCGACAGGATGTCGTACCCTGATCAAGAGACATAATGTATTTCGGCATATCTCATTTCCTCCCATTCGTAACCACCCACGGGGACAGACCCTCTGGCTGCTTTTGCACCCATGGGGACAGACCCTCTGGCTGCTTTTGCACCCATGGGGACAGACCTCGTGGCTGAGCATGCAGCTAAAGCCTTGCAATCAGCCGTTCTTGCTTATCCAGCCACCATGGGGTCTGTCCCCATGGGTGCAAAAGCAGCCAGAGGGTCTGTCCCCGTGGGTGGTTATACAAAATCCACAAGCACTTGGTTAAATAAATCCAGTCCTTTAGCAGTCAACCGCAACCGGTCTTCTTTCATATTTAATTCCAACAAGCCAGTCCTACTGTGTTTGCCTATTGCATTTTCATATACCGCAGTTACCGGCTTCCCAAACCTCTCCTCAAAAGCCGAAAGAGATATCCCTTCTATTTTTCGCAGTCCTGTAAAAAGAAATTCTGATATCTCGTCCACTTCTGTGTTCTTGTGATGCCATACTACCCAGGGAGCTAAATACGATAGCGGATCATTACAGACTTCCCGTCCCTCTTTCACACCTTTGGAAATGCGGAGATATTTCTCCAGGTTCGTTTCATTGCTGAAGCGGGTCCCATTAATATAGTAATGAGATCCCAGGCCAACACCCAGATATTCCTCCATAGACCAGTATTTCAGATTATGGCGTGATTCAAAGCCCGGCATGGCAGCATTGGATATTTCATAATGGACGTATCCCTTGTTTTTAAGCCGCTTGAGGGCTTCATGATACATCCTTCGGTCCGTCTCATCATCGACCGCTTTCATAGCTCCCTTTTCCCACAGTCCGTAGAAAGGAGTGCCCTCTTCGATTTGCAGGCTGTAAAATGAAATGTGTTCCGCTCCCAGGGATATAGCCTTTTCAAGACTGTCTATCCATAACTCTACGGTTTGTCCCGGAACAGCAAAGATCAGATCTGCACTGATATTTTCAAAACCGCAGTCTCTCGCTAAATAAAAATTATCGATAAACGTGTTGCTCTTGTGGATCCTTCCCATAAAATGAAGGATTTCATCGTTTAAGGACTGTGCACCCAAACTGAGTCTGTTGATCCCGGCTCTCCTGTAAGCCATCAGCTTGTCAAGGTCCAGCAAGCCCGGATTGGCTTCAATGGTAATCTCGGCATCTTCTGATAAAGCAAAGCTGCCGGTAACGCCTTCCATGATGCGCAGGATCAGATCCCGTTCCAAAAGAGACGGGGTCCCCCCTCCGATGTAGACGCTGTCCAGCAGCATGTCCTGATCCGCATAGTATTGCAGCTCCGCTAACAGGGCTTCAACATATGCTGTATGGTCTTCCTTTTTTGTGTTGCCCCAGGATAGGAAATCACAGTAATTGCATTTCCTTTTACAAAATGGTATATGGATATACAGTCCCAGGGGTTTCATAACAAGCATCCTTTATTTGTTTTCGTCGTATTTCAAAACCGCTGTGAAAGCTTCCTGAGGAACTTCTACGCTTCCGAACTGGCGCATCCTCTTCTTGCCTTCCTTCTGTTTCTCCAGAAGCTTTTTCTTACGGGAAATATCTCCGCCATAGCATTTGGCTAAAACATCCTTGCGTAAAGCTCTTACCGTTTCTCTCGCAATAACCTTCTGCCCGACGGCAGCCTGAATGGGGACTTCAAACTGGTGCATCGGTATGATGTCCTTGAGCTTTTCACAGACAAAACGTCCCCGAGCATAAGCCTTGGATTCATGGACGATCATAGAAAATGCGTCCACCAATTCCTTATTGAGCAGGATATCGAGCTTCACCAGATTTGATCTTTCATACCTTAGCATCTCATAATCCAGAGAACCATAACCCTTTGTTTTGGATTTCAAGGCATCAAAGAAATCGTAGATCACTTCATTCAACGGGATCCCATAATGAAGCGTTACCCGGTTTTCCGTAATGTACTCCATGTGCGTCATGACGCCGCGCCTCTCCTGGCAGATCTCCATAATACTACCTACGTATTCCTTCGGGATCATGATATTAGCCTTGACCAAGGGTTCCTCTATATGATGGATCTGTGTCTGAGGGGGCAAGTTTGAGGGATTCTGGATCATGAGCTCACTGCCGTCGTTCATGACGACCTTGTAAATGACGCTTGGAGAAGTTGTAACAATGCCCAGGTCAAACTCTCTCTCCAGCCGTTCTACAATGATCTCCATATGCAGCAGCCCCAGAAAACCGCAACGGAAACCAAAGCCCAGGGCGGTGGACGTTTCCTGTTCGAAAAGGAACGCCGCATCGTTGACCTGAAGTTTTTCCAGGGCATCCCTTACATTTTCATATTTTTCTCCCTCAGCAGGATAAATGCCGCAATAAACCATTGACTGAAGCTTCTTGTAACCGGGCAGAGCAGTCTCTGCAGGAGCGTTATCCAAAGTGATCGTATCACCCACTCTGGCATCCGCCACTTGTTTGATACTGGCGCATATATAACCGACCTCTCCGGCGCGCAGCTGTTCAACAGGAGTGAGCCCCGGAGCAAACACTCCGACTTCCGTCACCTCGTATTTCTTTTTCGTGTTCATCAGGCGGATCTGATCCCCTGCCTTAACAACGCCATCGAAAATCCTTGCATAAATCACGACACCCTTATAATTGTCGTAATAGGAATCGAAGATCAATGCCTTCAGCTTGCCCTCCGGATCCCCGCTGGGTGCAGGCACTGTGCGGATGACACTTTCCAGTACTTCCTCGATGTTGATCCCTTCTTTCGCAGAAATCAAAGGTGCTTCGGAAGCATCGATGCCTATGATGTCTTCGATTTCTGCCTTAGCCGCATCCGGGTCTGCACTGGTCAGATCGATTTTATTGATTACCGGAACGATCTCCAGGTCTTCATCCAGAGCCAGATATACATTGGCCAGTGTCTGGGCTTCCACGCCCTGTGTAGCGTCAACCACAAGCACTGCTCCTTCACAAGCTGCAAGGCTTCTTGAAACCTCGTAAGTGAAGTCTACGTGTCCCGGTGTGTCAATCAGATTAAAAATATACTCTTCCCCGTCCCGGGCACGGTAATGCAAGCGGGTGGTTTGCAGCTTAATGGTAATGCCTCGTTCTCTTTCAATATCCATATTGTCAAGAAACTGTTCTTTCATGTCGCGACGAGCCACGAGTCCAGTGGTTTCCAGCAGTCTGTCCGCAAGAGTAGACTTCCCGTGATCTATATGAGCGATGATAGAAAAGTTTCTGATGTGCTTCTGATATTGGTCCATATTTCCTCCGATGAAATTCCATAAATATTCAAACAGACCGCTGTTGCGGTCTGTTTATTGTAGCATATTTTTATTCTATATTACAAGATTTTCGATGGGAAAGGAAGTTCTCTGTCCGGAGTGTTGTAGTTGCTCTGCGACTGCCTGTCATCATCCCTTCCTGCTGCCATCCGGGTCAGAACTGAAACGGCTTCCGATGCGCTGTCCTTCATGCGGGACACCTCCGAAAGGATCAGGCTCGTGTTAATCGTAACCTCTCTGCTCAGAAAAGACATAGAAAGATGGTCTTCGTCGATCCTCATTAACTGAAGCGTCAGTGCTCCCGGAGACCTGGTCATTTCCGAGCAGGCACTGTCTACAATAGTAAGGCCCAGATAGAAGGAAAAAACCAGGACAAATACCGCTATTCTTTTCTTTCGGATCAGGCAACGCTCCAACTTTTTCTCAGTTATCTTTTTTCTTTTGTCCATCCTCATAGAATACCCCGGATCGCTACATTTCTTTCAGTATCTCCTCCAGCACCTGAGCGAACAAAGTTGCTGATGCCTTTACTTCTTCTATATTGTTCTGATTGTTCCCCATTTCCAGCAAAATATGATTATCAGCTATGTATTGATTATACTTGTATTCCTTCATGATGATCCCTCTGCTGAATCCGGGATACATGCTGTTTGCTTTCTGATTGATCCGGTTTGCAAAGCGTGTAAGCGCTTCTGCATTGGCATTACCTTCACCGACAACCAGGCAAAACTGTGCAACCGTCTTTCCTTCAGCCGTGAAGGTGTGTTTTCCGTTTCCCGTGTATGATGCCGCATCTCTGTGAAGGTCTATAATCACACGGATAGAGGGGTTTGCCGCGAGCAATTGCTGAGCAGTATCTAAAGATCTGCTGTAAGACTTACTGTAGGATGGAGAGTCGTGGAGGGTTTTATCATGTAATACAGAAATTCCTTTTGCCTCCAGAGCTCCCTTCAATACTTTTCCTACTTCTCTGACAGTACCCTCTTCCTCTACAGAGTGGAAATTCCCAGTGCTGACAGGCTGATAGGATTCCGTCGCATGGGTATGATAAATCAGCACCAGAGGCGCCCCGGACGAGGCGGAATCCAGCACATCCCCCGTCGCTGTCTGTTGACTAGCCTGATCTTCCCACACGGCCTCCACATTCTCAGGGCTACCTTTAATAATAAGACTTTCATCTATTTCCGACCCGGACAGGGGTTCTCTCTTTTCCATTCCTGCACTCCTGCTGACAGCAGGAAACGCTGCAGCCAGATATTGCTTTCCAACCTCCTGTCCCATGTTCGTTTCTTCTCCCGGAAGTCCGTTATTCAGCAAAGCGATGCAGGTGAGCCCCGAAAAGCTCCAGAACAACACTGTAAGGAGCAAAAGCATTCTTTTGTTCCCTGAATTTCTGCGCGATGATTTTCTCCTCATATATACACCTCTTCTTAAGAGGAATATATGCCGGGATGAAGAGTATTATTTATACCATTTGCTATGACATCCGAAAAATCTGCAATAACCTGATCTATGTCAGTTGTGGTTACGATCATGCTTTGACCGTTTTTTTCGATATGCTTCTCTGCCTCTGCCGGTTCCTTCAGATAACCGGACAGATTATCCAGTATCAGTGTCTTGGAATCTATCACCGTAGGAACACCTATCGCCACTACCCTTGTTCCTAACGACTTCTCCGTCAGGTCCTTACGCATATTCCCTGTTCCTGATCCGGGAGAAATTCCCGTATCCGTAATCTGTATCGTAGAACTGATCCGATCCACGTTTCGTGCTGCCAAGGCATCAACGGCAATAACCACCTCCGGTTTTGTAATATTAACAGCACTGCGTATCAGTTCCGCCGACTCCATTCCCGTAGAATACATCACCCCGGGGATGAGAGCACTGACACAACCTGCATCTTCATCGGCCTCTGCACCCGTTATGATAAACATATGGCGGGTCACTTTCACCTTGGAAACTGTGCATGGCCCAAGGGAATCCGGTGTCACTGATTCATTTCCTAAACCAATGACTAAGGCCTTGAGCTTATTATGAAACTTTATGAGTTTTGAAAGCTCTGCAGTCAATGCTTTTACGGTTGCCTCTTTTACCTCTTCCTCTCCGTCCACCAGATCTTTTGCTTCTATTGTAATGTAATTACCTATGGGTTTTCCCATGGTCCTGCTGCCTGCTTCATCGTCGATCTTTATTCTGGTCACCTTCACATTAGGATCGTATTGATCCACATCCACTAAAACTCCCGGAATTTCTATTTTTTTGCCTTTGTTGCTTTCGTCGATCATTTCTTTACTTTCAATTGCCAGATCCGTTCTGTAATTCATCTCATCGCTCCTATCTCTTTTGTTCCGATTTACACGGATCCGTCGCCGGGTGTGTTTCCGTAGAAACCGTGAACATCTTGAGGTTTTTATGCTCAACATTGTTAAGAGCATCAAAAAACCGTCGGTTTCCGAGGAAATACACCCAGCAGGTGGTTCCATGTGAATCGAAACATCCTTTTTCCTATTTTGTACTTGATTTTTCAACTCTATTCAGATATACTTTGTGAGGCTATATTTCGTGAAAGTGGGGTGAAAAATATGGCAAATATCAAATCTGCAAAAAAACGGATCAATGTTATCGCAAAAAAGACTGCGGCGAACAGGAGAGTGAAGACTCATCTGAAAGAAATCGTCAAAAGTTTTGATAAGGCCGTTGCAGAAAACGACATGTCTGTCGCTGCTGAAAAAAGAGCTCTAGCAGAGAAGAAACTGATGCAGGCTGCTTCCAAAGGAACGATCCATAAGAACGCAGCATCGAGGAAAGTTTCTCGTATGGCAAAGCAGTTAAACAAAGCAAAGACAGAATAAATCTCACCCGTCCCCACCAGTGCATAAGTTAAATGCACAAAAGTGAAAACGTAGAAAAGCCGGTAGTGTCTCCCGGCTTTTTTATTTCTCTCTTTATAGGAAGCATAGGGCTGACATGAGCAAAATCCCCGTCTCAATACAATCCTCATTGATATAGAGGTTATCCGAATGGATCGGCGGGTTTTCACGATGGGGAAAGCCGCTGCCCAGGAAAAAGAAAGATCCCTTTGTGCTGTGAAGGTAATAAGAAAAGTCTTCGACACTCATTGAGGGCTTTTTGATCCCGATCAGATTTTCACTTCCGATAAGCTCCTGCGCTATCTGCACCAGACGGTCCGTAGCGGCCTTTTCATTGACCAGGGCTGGATAACCTTTTATAAAAGTGACCTGCCCTTCTCCACCGGATGCTAATGCTGTATATTTTACTATATCCTCTGTTCTCTGCCTTAATACCCGGCTCACCTCCGGATCAAAGCTTCTTATCGTTCCCTCAAGAATTGCCTCGTCGGCTATGATGTTCCCCGCTGTTCCGCTGTGAAAAGCACCTACCGTCAGCACAGCCGGATCCGTGGCTCCCGTGGATCTGCTTACGACAGTCTGCAGACTGCTTACCACCTGGCAACCCGTCAGCAGTGCATCTACTCCCTTCTCCGGAGATGCACCATGGCTTCTCCGCCCCTTTATACGGATACGAAACATATCGGATGCAGCATGGACATGCCCATACTGAAATCCTACCTGACCGGCAGGAAGCTCCGGCTTGATATGCAGTCCATATACAGAACCGACATCAGGGTTACGGAGGCAGCCCGCTGCTATCATCCTTTCCGCTCCGCCCGTCGTCTCTTCCGCTGGCTGAAACAATAGTTTAACATCCCGGTTCAATAAATGTTTATTTTTCGCCAGAACCCTTGCAGTTCCTAGCAAAACCGCAGTATGTACATCATGGCCACAAGCATGCATAAAACCATCTACGGAAGAGGAAAAAGGTAATCGCAATCTCTCCGTTATCGGCAGGCCATCGACGTCGGCACGAAGTGCGATACCCTCTTCTCTGCCGGCGACCTCAGACCGGCTATTTGAGGTGTCCGATCCCTCACAGAGTATGGTACATAGCAATCCTGTGGGAAGAGGATACGAAACCGCAAGCCCAAGACCGTTCAGCTCTTTTTCTATGATTTTCACGGTACGAAACTCCTGATTGCCCGGTTCCGGCCAACGATGCAATTCCCTGCGCAGCTCAACAGCATGAATGGCTGCATCCGCAACCTGCTGCTTTAATAATTCAATATCCATTTCTCTCTCCCCCTGATCTATTTTATTAAGGAGATGGACAGGATATGAAATCATATTATGAAGTCTTTAGCTATAGATATATACAATAGAACTCCATGATACAGAAAGGAAATCATAATGAAAAAACCCGACCCATTAAAAAAGGGGGATACGATCGCTCTGATCGCACCTTCCTCTCCGGTGACGGAAGAAAAGATGGAGGCAGCGCTCAGGTCCATTGAATTTCTTGGATTGCATCCGGTTCCTTTTCCAAGTTGCTTTATGAAAAACGGCTACTTATCCGGCACGGATGAGGCCCGGGCAAAGGATGTGAACGATGCATTTTCAGATCCTTCCATTCGTGGCGTCTTCTGCCTGCGGGGCGGGTATGGGGCGACAAGGATCCTTCCTTTGCTGGATTATGAGAATATAAAGCGCCATCCCAAGCTCTTTGTCGGCTACAGCGACATAACTGCATTGCATACAGTGTTAAATAGGTTCTGTGAATTGGTCACTTACCATGGACCAATGCCCTCAAGGGGCTATTACACTATGGATCGTTTTTCTCTGGAGAGCCTCTCTGCTGCAGTATTCCAAAGTCCTCCGCCAGGATTGATCAGGAACCCTCCCGGAGAGATAATAGAGGTTCTTTGTCCCGGAACGGCACGGGGACAGATCACCGGGGGAAATCTTTCCGTGATGGCTGCTGCTTTGGGCTCGAAATACGAAGTGGATACGAAGGGTAAGATCCTGTTTATAGAGGATGTGGATGAACTGCCTTATCGGATCGACAGGAACCTGACAGCCTTGAAACTTGCCGGAAAACTAAGTGATGCAGCCGGGATCATTTTAGGGACATTTGCTGATATTCCTGAGGAAACGGGTGATCCTGATATGACTCTATCCCTCTCTCAAATCTTCGATCAGACCATTTGTCCCCTGGGAATACCCACCATCAACAACTTCCGGAGCGGACATATCTACCCCCAGATCACCATCCCGATGGGTATGTACGCAGAATTAAACGCCACGGAGGGAACCGTGGCGCTTATGGACTGATCCTTATTTTTTGATGTTCTGGAAACGTTTGATCTTCTTGGTGGTGGTTTTAATGAATTCATCCTTTCGGATGCTTACGTTTCGAATGCGCTTATAGACGGGCAGTTTCAGGTTCACATCCTTGATCACTTCTTTTATCAGCTTATAAACGCTGGCATCGTCATATTCTGCGCCGAACTCCTCATAGATGGTATCATAGTCCGGATGGACCTGAATTCCCACAGTGGTCCCTGCTTCCTCATCTTCATCCACTCCATGGACCATACTTTCGTGAATATATTTATTCCTGTTCACATAAAGCTCGATCTCCTCAGGATATATATTTTTACCGGTTTTCGTTACAATAACGTTCTTCTTTCTGCCGGTGAGATAGAGCCAGCCGTCCTCATCCAGAAAGCCCAGATCTCCGGTATAAAACCATCCGTCGACCAATACCTTTGCTGTCTCCTCCGGCATCTTGTAGTAGCCTAGCATTACATTGGGGCCTTTGAACACTACTTCACCGATGCCGTCTTCATCCTGATCAACAATTTTAATTTCGCCACTGGCAACAACGGGACCAACCGAACCGGCTTTTTTCTTTCGGTTTGCAAAATCCGGAGTCCCGCAAACCAATGGGGAACATTCTGTAAGGCCGTAGCCCTGGAGCATATTGATGCCAAAATCCTCAAATCCTCTGAATACATTGGGATCTATGGCAGCGGCTCCTGAGACTACCATGCGAAGCTTCCCGCCGAAGCTCCCATGAATCGTTTTGAATAGCTTTCTTTCTGCGGGTATACCTACAGCTTTGAGAAAACGGCTCAGCTTAATGGCTTTCTTCAATGCCCCATCCAGTTTGTTTTTTTCTGCCTGCTTCCAGATCTTATTGTATATGGACTCGAAGATAAGGGGCACGCCTATCAGTACTGTAGCCTGTGCTTCCACAAAGTTTTTCGTCACATATTTAAGGCCTTCACAGAAGGCTGCAGAAGCCCCGCTATAGAGGATGAGCAGCATCCCCATAGTGTTTTCAAAGGTATGATGAATGGGAAGAATCGACAGAGTTCTGTCCTCCGGCATGACCTTGACTATCCTGCGGGTATCCATGATGTTCACACAAATATTTCTATGGCAAAGCATGATACCCTTTGCCGTTCCCGTGGTTCCTGAACTGAACAGCAACATCCTCATCTCTTCCGGGTCCGGATCGTTATCCGTGAATCTTCTGTCGCCCTGCTTCAGGAGAGTCTCGCCTCTGGCTAACAGGCTTGTCCAGTTGACAACACCCTCCACAGCCGGCTCTTCTACGAGGGCTTCAGAAGGGTCTGTTCTGTCCCCATAGACCTTCATCCTTATTTTGTGCTTGATCGGATATTCCCTGAAGATCCCTTCATACGTTTCTGTAAAGACAACTGCATCGCATCCCGCCGTTTCCAATAGGTTGTGTATCTCTTCCTGATTGAGTTCTTTGTCCAGAGGAACTACAACCCCTACGCCATTCACCACGGCAAGATAGGTTACGATCCACTCATAGCAGTTTTCACCGATGATGGCTATTTTTGAACCTGCCAGACCTAAATCGAGAAGTCCGGTTCCAAAGGCATCCACGTCTGTTTTCAGCTGGGAGTATTTGATATGCTCGTAGCTGCCTCCTCTTTCTTTTTTAACAAGAAAGGCGGGTCTTTCCGCATACCGTTCTGCGCTGTTATTCAGCATATGCTTCAGTGATATTATTTCTTCGACCTCGTAAAACCTGCCTTCCAGTGGGTTTTCTTTCATTGCAATACTCCTCCATGATTTATTACATTCATAATAACCCAAGCTATTATTTCCGTAAAGGACAATTATTTACGTTATTTATATACACATCAATTAAGTAACAATGGGTCAACCTAAATTATATGATGGCCAATGGCTATTTATTCCAATACCATGTCATTTATGATATACTTTATTTACTGCATAACGAGCATGCTTTGTTACACACTTGCAAATAAATACCGGAGTAAAGGAGAAGAAACATGAGTACAGCCCATATCAATGCAGCAAAGAAAGGCGATATCGCAGAATCCATCCTGTTGCCGGGAGACCCCCTGCGCGCCAAATTCATTGCAGAAACATTTTTGGACAGTCCCAGATGCTATAACGAGATTCGCGGTATGCTGGGATTTACCGGAACCTATAAAAGCGTTCCTGTTTCCGTACAAGGGTCCGGAATGGGGATGCCCTCCATGGGAATATACAGTTACGAGCTAATAAAAGAATACGGAGTTAAAAACCTGATCCGGGTGGGATCAGCAGGTTCCTTCCACGAGGATATCAAGTTAATGGACATCGTTGTCGGCCTGAGCGCATCAACGGATTCTGCCTGGCAGCACACCTATAATATTCCCGGTCATTTTGCACCATGCTGTGATTATGACCTTCTCATTAAGGTGAAAGAGGCCTCTGATAAAGCAAATATTCCCATTCACGCGGGCAACATCGTTTCGTGTGATGTGTTTTACGAGGATGACCCGGAATGGTGGAAGAGCTGGGCAAAGATGGGTGTTATGGGTGTAGAAATGGAAGCTGCAGCTCTTTACATGAACGCAGCCCGGCTGGGAGCCAAAGCCTTGGCAATGGTCACGATCAGCGACCATTTCGTCACCGGAGGCAGGCTCACAGCGGAAGAGCGTGAAAAATCCTTTACAGATATGATGAAGCTGGCATTGGAGGCAGCTGTAGCTTAAAGTTGAACTTGTTTAAGCACTTGTGACTCAGCGTCAATACATCTTCTTTCAAGGCTGTCAGCTTTTTTCAGCAACTCTGCCTTGCTTTCGGGATCTTTAAGAGAAGATGCATTGATCCTGACATTATATAAAGCTCCTCTTACTGTCGTACGAGCCATCAGAGCCGCTACCGCACCGTCGGAAGCGGCATTTTTATTGCCCTTCTCGATGACGATTTCAGCAAATCTGAAAAGTTCGGCTGCTTTCTCCGCGATCTGCAGAGGAATAACCGCAGCTCCGTAGAGGGAATCCTGAATTGCCTGTAGGCGGCAAGCCTTCTCCTCATCAGTATCTTTGGGCATCTTGAAGCAGTCGATAACCTTTGCATAAGATCCCGCATCCTCATCCATGGCATTAAGGAAAAAGTCTCTGGCTTGTTCCATTTCCTGCCTGATAACGGTCATCTCGTCCCAATGCTCTTCATAACCGGCTTTTCCTGCAGTTAAAGACGCTACCATTGCAATGAGGCCAGCCGCTGTTGCACCGGCTAAAGCAGCTGCGCTCCCACCACCCGGAACCGGAGAATCGGACGAAAGTTTTTCTATAAATTGATCGATCGTAAGTTCTTTAAACATATCTTCTTCACCTTTCTGATTCTATTATTCAGCGAAGCATCTGTTTTTATCATACACTACTTCGCCCTCTTTTAACACTTTCTCTACAATGTTAACTGCAAAATGGTAGTTGAGAAACTGATATTTGGGATACTCCAAAAGGATGAGGTCTGCTTTCTTGCCCACATCTATGCTGCCTACCTGCGCCTCTCTCTTTAATGCGGCAGCGCCATTGATGGTCATGGCAGTGATAGCTTCCTCAATGGTCATTCCCATATAAATGGTTGCCAGTGCGAATATCAGCGGAATGGAATTTGTGAAGCAGCTACCCGGGTTGAAGTCTGTCGCCAATGCCACGGCACAACCCCTGTCAATCATATCCCTGGCCCTGGCATAAGGTTCTTTCAGACTGAAGGCCGTGGCCGGAAGCAGTGTAGCTATAACACCTTTTCCCGCCATCTTTTCGATCCCCTCATCCGATGCCTGTAGTAAGTGGTCTGCAGAAACGGCACCAAGCTCTGCTGCCAGTTCTGCACCACCGATTCTAACGATTTCATCCGCATGAAGCTTTACTTCCATTCCGAAACTTTTAGCAGCCAGAAGTAGCTTTCTCGATTGTTCGATATCGAAAACATTGGCTTCGCAGAATACATCGCAGAAATCTGCAAGATTCTGATCTGATACTTCAGGAAGCACCTCATTGATTATATAGTCCACATATGCATCGGTTCTGCCCTTGAACTCCGGGGGTACAGCGTGAGCTCCCATGAATGTAGCCACAATATCTACAGGCTGTTCCTCGTTTAGTTCATTCATGGCAACCAGCTGCTTCACCTCTGTATCCCGGTCCAGACCATAACCGCTCTTTCCCTCCACAGTGGTGACACCGAAGCTTAGCATGGAAGATAACCGCCGCCTTCCATCTTCTTTCAACTGATCCAGAGTAGCGGCCCTCGTGGGGAAAGTGGTGGCGTTGATACCGCCCCCCCGCTGCATGATATCCATATAGCTGACTCCCGTAAGCCGCCAGGAAAATTCCTCGGGTCTATAGCCGCCAAAGACAAAATGGGTATGAGAATCTACAAAGCCCGGCAATACAGCCTTACCAGTGCAATCTATAACCTCTGCATCTGTCACATCGGGAAGCAGATCTTTCGTCTTTCCAACCGCTGTAATGAAGCCGTTTTCAATTACAACCGCCCCATCTTCTATAATGTGAAGTTCCTGCATTTCCTTCCCGCGCTTGGCGGCAGATCCGCTACATGTCACTAACTGACTGGCATTGATCAATATTTTCTTTGACATTTCTCCACCTTTTCACACACACAAATGGTTACTGTTCACACCTTCATGATCTAGCATCCGTCTGTCGGGTGTGTTTCCGTAGAAACCGTCAACCTCTTGAGGTTTTTATGCTCAATCTTATGAAGAGCATCAAAAAACCGTCGGTTTCCGAGGAAATACACCCGACAGACGGATGCGGGTGTGAACGGTAATTACCTATTCCATGATCCGGTTTTCTATAATCTGATCGTGGGAGAAGTTCTCAATACCTAAGTAGTATTCCGCACAATCAATGAGAGCCTGCTGGGGTACGAGGCCGATCACTTCACTGCCTACCACTGGCACCCCATATCTGGCAGCTTCCATACGAACCATTTCAAATGCGCTGTAAATCGTCGTCTTTGTGTAGTCCGTCAGGTTCATAGATACCTGAGTCTGCCTGCGCTCTTTCAATTCAACGCCCATGGCTTTGCAATAGCGAAGCCCGCCTCCGATATGGCGCACTTTTTTAGCGATTGCTGATGCGATTTCCAGGTTGTCGGTTCCAAGGTTTACATTATACGCACATAGGGGCATCCTCGCTCCGATAGCTACGGCACCAAATGTGGAGTGAGGGCTATCCGGGCCGAAATCCGGCGTCCAAAGCTCTGCGTTTTTCATCTTCTCGGCAAGTCCTTCATACTGACCCTTGCGAACTTCCGCCAGGTTTTCTCTGTGAGGGGCTGAGGCGGATTTCTCGTATAGAAATACGGGGATGCCAAATCTATCTCCTACTTCTTTCCCAACAGTTCTGGAAAGCTCAATGGCTTCCTCCATGGTTACATTTCGGATGGGAATGAAGGGCACCACGTCCGCAGCCCCCATCCTCGGGTGTTGACCTTCGTGTTGGTTCATATCGATCAGATCTCTGGCAATTCCTATCGCCTCTATCACAGCGGCCCCCAGGGCTTTCGGTTCTCCGACTACTGTGATGACGCTGCGATTGTGATCCGCATCGGATGAATAGTCTAGCAGCCTCACACCTTCTTTGCCCCGGAAGGCATCTGCGATCTTCTCAACCTTTTTCAGGTCCCTTCCTTCGCTGAAATTCGGTACGCATTCCATAATTCTGTTCATACTCATATTTAATCTCCTAATCTGACTATATTAAGGGAGCTGATGAGGATTGTTCACTGGCGAGTGCAAGCAAGTGCCAACCGGGCAGGACGGACCGTCGCGATCCTATGGCATGCAGCGCGCGGCTTATCGAGCGGGGGAGCAACCTCTCAGCGACTAAATCTTATTAGAATATTTTTGATGGACATAATCAGCCAGCCCGGACTCTTCTTCCACCACGAAGGGCAGCGTAATATGGTTCTCACTTCCCATGCGATTGTAGTCCATGCAGGTCTCCACCGCATTTTCATTTCTCGCCCAGGCCCGTCTTGCAACCCCTCCCATCACATCCCAGGGCATGGCACTCTTAAGAATTTCATCCACTCTTTCGCTGCCGTCCAGAACCATTCCAAAGCCTCCGTTGATGGCTTTGCCGATCCCCACTCCGCCTCCGTTGTGCAGCGCAACAAGGCTCATGCCTCTGGCACAGTTTCCTGCAAAGACTTGCGTGGCCATATCCGCCATGATGTTGCTGCCATCCTTGATATTGGATGTCTCCCGGAAGGGCGAATCCGTTCCGCCGGTGTCATGATGATCCCGGCCCAGCATGATGGGACCGCATTCCCCATCACGAACCAGTTTATTGAAGCGAAGAGCGATATCCCTTCTACCAAGAGCATCCTGATAGAGGATCCTGGCCTGGGAGCCTACCACCAGCTGATTCTTCTCAGCATCCCTTATCCAGTTGTAATTGTCACGATCCTGATATCTGCGTTCCGGGTCGATGCACTCCATTGCTGCCAGGTCTGTCCTTCTCAGGTCTTCCGGTTTCCCGGAAAGGCAGACCCACCGGAAAGGTCCGTATCCATAATCAAAAAGTCTGGGTCCCAGGATGTCTTCTACATAGGAAGGGAAGATAAAACCGTCCATTTCATTCTTTCCGTTCCGGCATATCTCAGTAACTCCTGCATCGAAAACTGCTTTCATAAAGCTGTTCCCATAGTCGAAGAAATAGGTTCCTTTCTCCGTTAGCCGCTTTATCACCTGAAAATGTCCGGCCAAGGTCTTGTTGACCAGTGCTTTGAACTTCTGATGGTCACCGGCCAGCATCTGCGTCCTCTCATCGAAGCTCAACCCTTGAGGACAGTATCCACCGTCATAAACTGCGTGACAGGACGTCTGATCGGATAAAAGATCGATGTGTATATTATTCGCATCAGCGTATTCCAACAGGTCTACGATATTTCCATGAAAGGCGATAGCGATCGCCTCTTTTTCCCTTTTATATTTTTCTGCTTTAGTAAAGGCTTCTTCAGGTGTCTCTGCTTTATCGTGGACCCATCCCTGTTCATAGCGGGTCCTTATCCGTGAAGGATCCACTTCTGCGATAATCGATACGCCCCCTGCAATTTCAGCTGCTTTGCCCTGGGCGCCGCTCATCCCACCCAGGCCGGAACTCACGAAGAGTTTGCCGGCAAGGTTTCCATCGTCGGGTATCCCAAGCTTGAGTCTCCCGGCGTTGAGCAAGGTGTTGAAGGTTCCGTGAACGATGCCTTGGGGACCAATATACATCCAGCCTCCTGCCGTCATCTGTCCGTAGCTGGCTACACCGAGAGCTGCTGCTCTGTGCCAGTTTTCCTGATCATCAAACAGGCCTACCATCAGCCCGTTGGTGATGATCACTCTTGGAGAGTGCTTATGCGACTGGAACAAGCCAAGAGGATGGCCGGATTCCACCACAAGGGTTTGCTGATCCGTAAGTTCCTCCAGATATTTCTTGATCAGTACATACTGCATCCAGTTCTGACAGACCTGCCCCGTTTCTCCGTAGGTAACCAGCTCATAGGGATAAAGAGCCACATCAAAGTCCAGATTATTGTCAATCATGAGCTGAAATGCTTTTCCTTCAATGCAGTTCCCCTTGTACTCATCAATGGGCTTTGCTTTGATTTGCCCGGCGGGTCGAAACCGATAACCGTAGATCCTTCCGCGTGTAAAGAGTTCCTCTAGAAATTCCGGTGCCAATTCCCCGTGCCATTCTGACGGGACGTACCGCAAGGCATTCTTCAACGCTAATAGAGTATCTTCTTCAGTCAGGGTAAACTCCCTCATAGGTGCCCTTCTTATTCCTTCGGCAAAAGGCTTTACCGGGGGCAGTTGACCTCCAAGACAGATATCCATCGATCTTGCGATGAATTCATTGTTCAACAATTTCCCTCACCTCCATACTATTTCAATGGTCCAATAACGGATTCGGCTGCTTTTAGTATAGCTCCGCTTCGAAGCAGTCCGGAACACTTCTCCATATCAATATGCAGGACCCTGTCCTTATCAAGAGGAGGAACCTGCTCACGTATTAGATTATACACGGCTTTTCCTGCCGGTGACAAGCCCTCAGAACCTTGAAATTCCACTGCCTGTGCAGCACACATGACCTCAATAGCCAAAACCTCTGTCACGTTATTCAGGATCTCTCTTGCCTTTCTGGCTGCCGTCATGCCCATACTCACATGATCCTCCTGATTTGCGGAGGATGGGATCGAATCCACTGATGCAGGATGAGCCAGTACTTTATTTTCAGACACTAATGCCGCAGCCGTGTACTGTGCAATCATCATTCCCGAATTCAGACCGCCGTGCTTGACCAAAAATGCAGGAAGACCGCTAAGAGCAGGATTTACCAGACGCTCTATCCTCCTTTCGGACACATTGGCGATCTCCGCCAGGGCAATTCCTAAAACATCCAGACCGATGGCCAGATATTGTCCATGAAAATTGCCTCCGGAGATTGCTTCCTCCGTATCCGCAAAGATAATGGGGTTGTCTGTCACTGCATTGAGTTCATTTTCAATGATCGTTCTGACAAATCCGATGGCATCCCTGCTGGCTCCATGGATCTGAGGAATACACCGGAAGGAGTAAGCGTCCTGAACTCTTCGTTCTCCCTGATGGCTTATATATTGACTTCCTTCAAACAGCCTTCTCATATTCTCTGCGGTTATGATCTGCCCCGGCTGACGACGTACCTTGTGAAGCCGCTCATCCATAGCATCTGCAATGCCGTATTCCGACTCCATGGTCAGTGCGGCTATTACATCGGCGGATTTCATGAGTATCTCTGCGTCGGATATGGCCAGAGCCCCGAGGGAGCACATAGCGGGCGTACCGTTTATCAGTGCCAGACCTTCTTTTGAAGTGAGCTTAACCGGAACGATCCCGGCCATTTCCATAGCCTTGGCACCGCTCATTCTCTCGCCCATATACTTCGCCTCCCCCATTCCAAGAAGAACCAGGGACATATGGGCCAGTGGCACCAGATCGCCGCTGGCACCCAGAGATCCTTTAGACGGAACTACGGGGATCACATTTTTATTTAACATTTCTATAAGAGTCTGCAGTGTGGAAACCCTTATACCCGAGCATCCAACCGCCAAAGCGTTGATGCGAAGGAGCATCATAGCTCTTACTACTTCATCCGGAAGTGGCTCGCCCACCCCGCATGCATGGCTCATGATCAGGTTTTCCTGCAGAGACAGGGTATCTTCCTTAGAGATAGTCACGTCGCTGAACTTTCCGAATCCGGTAGTCAGCCCATACACCACTTTCTTATCTGCCACACATCTCTCTACTACTTCCCTGGATCTGCTTACTGAGGCCTCCGCTTCTGCTGATAATGTCACCTTTGCTCCGCCTCTTGCAACAGCAAGCAGCTCTTCCATGGTCAGTTTTGCCTCTCCTAATGAAATGGTTTTCATAATCTCGCCCTCTTTCATGTGTGTTGCAGTGACTGGAGCATGCCTCTATAACAGAGTAGCGCTTTAGCTCGACACCGCAGTATTCCGATAATTAGTAATTTTATACAAAATAATCCAAATAACCTTGATTAGAGTTTACCATTCCTACCTACTGTTTGCAACGAAAAAAAAAAGACGCCTTGCTATTGCAATTTGGCGTCTTTTACCGATAGTCGGGGATCAGGAGGTGTCCCCTTCAACTCTTAATCTATGATATTCCCGTCTACAGATAGAGTCACGACCTGCCAGGGGATCATCTTTCCGCAGTTCATCAGAGCCTGCTTTACAGCATGCTCAATACCGCCGCAGCAAGGAACCTCCATTCGTACTACTGTAACGCTTTTTATGTTGTTTTCTCTGAGTATGGCAGTGAGCTTCTCGGAATAATCACCTGCATCCAATTTGGGGCAGCCGATTATGGTCACCTTGTTTTTCATAAACTCGTTGTGAAAATTCCCATAGGCATAAGCGGAGCAGTCTGCCGCTACTAATAGGTTTGCATTATCAAAGTACGGTGCATTTACCGGAACCAACTTGATCTGTACCGGCCACTGTCTCAACTGACTTTCCTGCGCGACATGCTGTACTTCTTTTTCATGAGAAGGTGCAGCTTTTGCAAAACTTCTGGTCTGAGAACCGGGACAACCGCAGGGCAGATCCTGTACCTTCTGCTTTTCGGCTTCCATTCTGGCTTTTACCGCAGCCTCATCGAAAGCAGCAGCCTCCCTCTCC
>Ga0123334_1000880_pt1 | contig 40135 bp, 25 predicted proteins | sample BiotimSIPDNA_FD_89706 | JGI IMG/M metagenome (GOLD analysis project Ga0123334, IMG submission 89706) | Anaerobic biogas reactor microbial communites from Washington, USA - Biogas_R1 time_0 SIP DNA | ecosystem: Engineered > Bioreactor > Anaerobic > Unclassified | place: Washington, USA...
GCTTTGTCAGAAGGCTGCCGATACGGGTTCGCTTGAGGTTACCAAGGGCGTGCTCAAAGCCAATGAAACCTTTACTGAGCAATTGTTGAATGCGATAACCGAATCTACATCTTACTGTATTGAATAAGTTTGTTAGTTATTTTTTAGCATTAGCCTGAGCATGTCTAGCGCTGCGGTCGATGCACGAAGGATGTTTCGTTCTCGGTCGCTGGCAAAATATTGAACACTTGTTTCTGTCGTTTTTGGCCCCGAAACAGCAATCCAAACCATACCAACGGGTTTCTCGGCAGTACCGCCGCCTGGCCCGGCTACTCCCGATGTCGCAATACTGTATTCGCTTCCAGTAATTCTTCTAACTCCAAGGGCCATTGCTTTTACAACTTCTTCGCTTACAGCACCGTGTTTCTCAATCAGGCTTGAATCGACACCAAGGACTTGTTGCTTCACTTCATTTGAGTATGCAACAACCGATCCTTTAAACCATTCTGAACATCCGGGTAATGATGTTATTTGGTGCGAAATTAGCCCTCCGGTGCAGCTTTCAGCTATCGAAACCATTGATTTTTTGTGGCTGAGCATTTTTCCAATTACTTCGGGCAAAGACTGATTTCCATACCCAAAAATGGCATCAGGGATAATTGCTTCAAGTCTTTCAACCTGTTGATCAACCTCTTTTTCAAGCGTTTCGAGGTCATTCCCGAATGCCGACAATCGAAGCCTTACCATTCCAGGACTGGGTAAATAGGCTAAATGGATAAAATGGGGTAGGGCATCTTCCCAGCTCTCAAGCTTTTGGGCTAGAAAAGACTCGGGTATTCCGGTCGTTTGAACAGTTCGGTGAATAATGCCAGTACCTTTGTGTAATTCTTTTATCCTTGGAATTACCTCTTCGATCATAAGGTTTTTCATTTCGAATGGAACTCCAGGCATTGAAACAAAGTATACTCCATTGTCTTCAAACCACATTCCCGGAGCTGTTCCTAATTTGTTTTTTAACACGGTACAACATTCTGGCACCAATGCCTGGTCGTGGTTTAGTGTTGTTATTTTCATTCCCCTGCGTTCGAAAAAGCCAGTAACTTGTTGGAGGGTAGCTTCGTTTATAACTAACGGTGAATTAAAATATTGCGACAGCACTTTTTTTGTTCGGTCATCTTTGGTTGGCCCTAGTCCTCCTGTCATCAATATCAGTTCTGCTCTTTTGCGGGCATCGTTAAGTGCGTCGGTTAAGTGTTCCGGATTGTCGGAGATGGAGGTGATTTGGATAATTTTTACCCCAATTTGATTGAGTTCAGAAGCCATCCAGGCTGAGTTTGTGTCAACGATCTGTCCGATTAATATTTCGTCGCCGATTGTTATTATTTCTGCATTCATAATTACTGGTTTTCAAGTTTATTTAATCGTTGCAAAAGGGTTGGATGTGAATAATGGAAAAACACGTACAGTGGATGAGGTGTAAGGTTGCTGAGGTTTTTTTCCGATAATTTTATCAAGGCTGATACTAAGGGCTTACCCAAATCGAACTGAGCTGCAAAGTGGTCGGCCTGATATTCGTGTTTTCTCGATATGTAATTGGTAATGATATTTATAAAGAAAGAAATCGGTGTGTATAGAATTCCAAAAGCAACAAGTCCTATGTGGAATTTGGGTTCATCTACCCCCAGAGCATTCGACAGAGCCGGAGAGTTAACCAACAAAGAGAAAACGTAAAACATAATTCCTGATTCGGCAATCCCTGTTGCCAATCCCGACAGCATGTGTCTTTTTTTATAGTGGCCAATTTCGTGTGCCAACACGGCAACAATTTCTTCAGTGGTTAAATCGTTAATCAGCGTGTCGTATAGTACAATTCGTTTTTTTGGGCCAAATCCTGTAAAATATGCGTTCGCTTTTGTTGAACGTTTCGAACCGTCGATAACAAAAATGTTCTTCAACCTAAAGCCAGCTTTTTTGGCAAATTCTTCAATTTTATTCTTAAGCTCTCCTTCTTCAAGAGGAGTTTGTTTATTGAAAAGAGGCACAATCAGGATTGAATAAAACATAGACATAAAGATCGATAGCAAGGTCACAACAGCCCATGCCAGGAGCCAAAAGAAGTTTCCGGTTTTTGACCAGATAACCATAATAACAGTCAGTATTACTCCTCCCAGTATAGCAGCTAATAATAGTCCTTTTATTTTGTCGCTTATATATGTTTTAACAGTAGTTTTATTGAAGCCGAACCTTTCTTCTATAACAAAAGTGTCATATATAGAAAATGGAGTCATGAGCAATTCTTGGGCTAAGCCAATAATGGCAAAAAACGAAAGTGCCATAAGTATATAATTACTGCTTATTGTAGCTGACCAACTGTCAATTACCGAAAACCCACTGAAAATTAGCATGAATATAATGATGATGAAAGAAAACGACGACGAAATAATCTCAAAACGGTAATTTGCTTTTCTGTATAGTTGAGACTTTCTGTAGTCAGTTTCATTGTATTTCCCTTTCAATATTTCGGGCAAGCGATTGCTCCACTTGGTCGTATTCAAGTAGTCGACAATTCTTTCAATCAAAAAATCGACAACAACAATTATCACGATCACCACAAAAACAAGATCTTCCATAATAAGATTTTTAAAGGCTATAAAAATACAAAAGCAACCTTTTCCCCGGTTCATTTGTCAAGTATTAACTTAATATTGATTCTAAGAAATCATTTGAATTGCTGTTTTTGCAACAAAAACGTTGGTAATCCGTTAACAAATAACTATGTTTTCTTAATAATAAGTTAACAACAACAGGGTAGGGTTATTTTAAAATTAGATGTTTTATAATCATAATTGTTTTAATTCAAGTTTTTTTAGGGAATAATGTAATTGGTGTAATGAGAAAGTTAAGGTATTTAAAAACAAATTTTAAAATTGAAGAGTTGATTCCTAAGAATCATCTTAATATTTACTTGTCGTTTATTAGTATAATTTCGGTTGTTAAAAAAATCAATCTTGAAGATATTAAGGCAGATATCGAAAATTACGAATTCGAAAGTAATAGGCTAATTGGTTGGTTAAGTTGGAACTGATTCATTTATAATTTTAAGTTCCTTGCTATCTTCGTTATAGGTAACGAACGAGTAAATAGTTATTCAAATCCTATTTGAGTTATTTTTTGAGCAGACTATTTTTTCTTCCGTACAAGAAATAAATAACGATACCTATAGCCATCCAGCCAAGTAATCTTATCCAGGTATCGAGAGGTAATGCGGCCATTTGAGCAAGGCAAATTATAACCCCGCCTAACGGAACCCAAGGGACAAATGGTGTTTTGAAAGATCGTGGGGCATCGGGGTTTGTTTTTCTTAAAACGATTACACTTGCACAAACTATTGCAAAAGCGAGTAATGTTCCAATCGAAACCAATTCCCCTAAAATATCGATGGGCAAAATTCCTGCTATAATTGCAGAGGTAATGCCTGTGAGTAATGTCGTTAAGTATGGTGTTCCGTATTTTGGGTGAATGTTTGCAAAACTTTTTGGTAAGAGACCGTCTTTCGCCATCGCAAAGAATATTCGGGGCTGTCCCATCAGCATAACCAAAACCACAGATGTTAGTCCAGCCAGTGCCCCAATTTTAATAAAAGGCCTGAGCCACATTAATCCTTTTCCAGCTTTATCGATAGCCAGAGCAATGGGGGCAGGGATATTTAATTCAGTATAATTAACCATGCCAGTTAAAACAGCCGAAACAGCAACGTAAAGAATGGTACATATTGCCAGCGAGATTAAGATACCTTTGGGCATATCGCGCTGAGGGTTTTTTGTTTCCTGTGCGGCAGTCGATAATGCATCGAACCCAATGTAAGCAAAGAAGATCACCCCGGCTCCTGTAAAGATTCCTGAAATACCAAATTGTCCAAATTTTCCGGTATTTTCTGGTATAAATGGGGTCCAGTTTTCGACATTAATATAAGAAATGCCAAAACCGATAAACAATAAAATTACGGCTACTTTTATAAAAACGATTATATTATTAACGCGGCTCGATTCTTTAATCCCAACAACAAGCAATGATGTAATGAGCAGAACCAATGCGACGGCCGGAAAGTTCATAATACTACCTGTTGCAACCCATCCCTGTCCTGCAATATGATCGAATGGGGCTTGTGAGAGTTGTTCAGGAATGTGAATGCCCAAATCGTGAAGAAAACTAACAAAATAACCCGACCAACCTACAGCTACCGTCGACGAGGCAAACAAGTATTCGAGTATCAAATCCCAGCCAATAATCCAGGCAATAAACTCACCCAAAGAAGCATAAGAATAGGTGTAAGCGCTGCCTGCAATTGGAATCATCGAAGCAAACTCGGCATAACAAAGCCCTGCAAAAACGCAGCCGATACCCGAGAGTATAAATGAAAGAATAATTGCCGGACCTGCATAATTTGCTGCTGCAGTGCCAGTTAAAACAAATATTCCGGTGCCAATGATAGCTCCAACACCAAGTGCGATAAGGTTACGGGCAGTGAGCTCCCTTTTTAGTCCCGATTCGGAGTTTGCTTCGAACAGCAATGATTCAAGCGATTTTTTTCTGAATAGTTGATTCATAAGGAAACACACAATAAATACAATGAGTAATAATACTTATTTCTCGTTGCAATAATAATGAAAAAAGCAGATATCAATCCGAAAATGCCTGCACCAATACTTTTTTCGCGCTTAACGATATCGCTTAATGCGTTTCTTTTATTGATTGAACGTATTTTCTGACGGAATTTCTAAGCAGATTTTTATAATTGATCGATAACTTATTTGCAATAATATAGTCGTCGATAATTTGGTCCAGTTCTTTTGGTGCCAACGCAACCCAATCGGTGTTTTTTAAAGAATGAAGCATGATTTTGATCAGACTGATAAACACTTTGACAGAATTGGGACTATAGTTGTTTTTTCCCAAAAAAGTTTCGAATTGTTTAAGACTATTACGCTGTTCATCGGTTAGATTAACATGTTTACTCCTTCTTTTTCTTTCTTTTAAAACAGGTTCTTTTACTGTAGGAGTAAAAGTTCTAAATGCAGAATCATCGACAGTGCAAATCTGCCCTAAGTTCTTTGTCAACAATTCGAGTGCATTCTCAGAATAAGGTAAATGCCAAAAATGATAGCCAGTACTCCATTCTGCATCATCCATTTCTCGGATTATTTCATCAACATCCGAGTTGTTTAGACTAAAGATTGCAATATGATCATTCTTTCGAAACTTGATCGGCTGCAAAATAATTTTTAATGTATCGTTCATAGTATCCCCTCTTTGATTTTTCAAAAATAAATAAATAATTATACAATGTCTACAAAGAATTAATATTTTTAATTATGCTCATTTTCACCTCACATGGATAAGGCGATTTTGAATGTAAACTCAAAAAAATGAAAATTTATAGTATAATACAGCTTTCCCAACGGGTAAATATTAAACAAATCTTATTTGCGTACTACTGTCTTTTTGTTTGAAAAATTAGCGTTTTTAGCAGCAAGTGAAATAATAAATCGTTGAATAATATCTATTTTCTGTCTTAATTGGAGGGTGACTAATAAAATAAAATTGTTGTTTGGTGAAAATTAAATCTTATAAAAAAGAACAAATTCGGCTCAATAATGTTAATTTTTTTTAATTTTACGCTAAGTACATTAGAAAGTGACAGGGGGTAGCAAGTATATACAATTAAATTTTTGTGTTTTTTACACAAAACGTATTTGGAAAATGTGCATTGAGTATTGAAATCTAATCTTAGTGAAAAATAAACGACATAGGCCGGAGATAATCCGGTAAAAAGAAATTGCGAGAAAGTCTTTTTATTAACCTAAATTTAAATTTTTATGAGAAAATTTGCGCTTTTACTAACATGCCTGCTTTTGTGCGGGGTACATGTAGTTTTTGCCCAAAGTCGGTCAATTACCGGTACGGTAACTGATTCCGATGATGGTAGTTCTTTACCTGGGGTATCGGTAGTTGTGAAAGGGACAACCATTGGGACTGTAACCGATATTGAAGGGAAATTTACACTTAGCGTACCCCGCGATGCAAATACATTGCGATTTTCATTTGTGGGTTATTCGCCTCGTGAAGTAGACATAACAACATTGACTGTTGTTAATGTCGCACTTGCAAAGTCGGCCTTCGATGTCGATGAAGTTGTGGTAACAGCAATGGGTATTAGTAGGGCTACTAAAGCTGTTGGTTATGCAACAACCACTGTTTCTGGTGAAGATATTTCAGCAACACAGGCAGTAAACCCGATGAATGCCATTCAAGGTAAAGTTGCCGGTGTACAAATAACGTCAGCACCTGGTCCTGGTTCAACCCAGAATGTATTTATTCGTGGAGCATCATCATTCTCCAATAATCAACCATTGTATATTGTTGATGGTATACCTTTGATTAACGAGCAAATTCAGACAGGTGATGCGTTAAATTTCCAAGCAGACTTTGGTTCTGGCTTGAATGCAGTTAGCCCAGACAACATTGCGGATATGACTATATTGAAGGGAGCTGCAGCTACTGCTCTTTATGGATCACGTGCTGCAAATGGTGTGATACTTATTACTACCAAGAAAGGAAGAAATACTGAAGGTAAAATGGTTGTTTCTTACGATGGGTCAGTTGGCGTTTCCCGAGTAGGTAGAATTCCTAAAAGGCAATCTCAGTTTGGTCAGGGATGGAGTGGCACCCGTGCGCTTGATGAAAATGGAAACTGGGGAGCCCCGTATGACGGAAAAGATAGGGTTTGGGGTAATGTGGTAGACAATAGTCAGTTGGTTAAACCGTATAAGTTTTTAGAGAATAGAGTTCGTGATTTTTATGACTTAGGACTAGATTATAAAAACTCCGTTTCTTTGAGTGGAGGAGATAATCATACAAATTATTTCTTGTCATTTTCACAGAATAGTGTTGATGGAGTAATACCAACTGATGCAGATAGTTACAACCGTTACACTATTTCTACTAGTGGAAGTCATAAAACTAATAAGATTGAGGTTTCTTCTTCGATTAACTTTAGTAATGAAAAAACAAAAGTAGTCCCTTCTGGACAAGGTGCTTCATTGTTCCGTAGTTTATGGGAAATCGCAGAAGATATATCGATTGTAGATTTGAAAAACTACAAAGATAAGTACTATAAACTGGATGATTATTTCACACCTTATGGTATTAACCCTTATTTCGCTTTAAATGAAAATGGTGCTACCCAAAACAAAAATAAACTATTTGGTAAAGCAGAAGTGAAATATAAGTTTCTAGATAATTTAAGTTTGATGTATCGCTTTAGTGGTGATATTGAAAATTCAACAACTGAAGCTTGGGTTGCTAAATATCAGTTTTCTCCATCTTCTCCAAATTATGGAACCAATGCAGGTTCTGTTGGTAGTTATGAAAATACTAAAAGAACCAGATACGAATATAGTCACGACTTCTTATTGAATTTTGATACTGATTTGTCTAGTGACATTAGTCTTACTGCTTTTTTGGGAGCAAATTTCAACGAACGTGGTTACGATTATGTTTCAGGGAAAATTACTTCAATTGATGTTGAAGGGTATTACAACTTTTCGAATAGTCTTACAGACCCTGTAGCATCTCAATATTTGAGGAAAAGAAGACTTATGGGTGTGTTTGCTAATGTTGATTTAAGTTATAAAGATTATGCATTCCTAACAATTACTGCCCGTAATGACTGGTCTTCGACGTTGCCTTTGAAAAATAATTCATTCTTCTACCCTGGTATTACTGGAAGTTTTGTTGTGACTGATTTCCTGAAGGATAGATCTATTGAAACCGGTTTTTTAAGTTTTGCCAAAGTTCGTGCAGCTTATGGATGGACAGGTAACGATGCAGATCCATATCAAATTTATCCAACTTTTGAACCAGCTGATGCAGCTATACCAGGCTACCCTGAGCTTGATGACTTGAAATTCCCGTTGAATGGTGTTAACTCTTATGAGATTTCGAATCAGCTTGGTAACACAGAATTAAAACCTGAGATTACTAAAGAAATTGAACTTGGGTTGGATCTTCGGTTTTTTAATAATCGTTTAGGGTTCGATGTGGCACTTTACAATAAAACCACTGAAGGTTTAATTACAACATTGCCAGTAGATCCTTCTTCTGGTTATACAGAACAGATTACCAACCTTGGTGATGTGAACAATAAAGGTATTGAAGTAACTGCGATGATTATTCCTGTGAAAACAAAAGATTTCACATGGAATATTAGCTATAACTACTCAACAAATGTCAATAAAGTTACCGATTTAGCAGAAGGTGAAATAATGATTGATGGGTTTGGAAACGGCACCATTGTTGCAGTTAAAGGGAAAGAACTTGGATTATTCAAAGTGAATATACCTCGTACCGTAGTGATCGACGGAGTTGAAAAGGTTATTGTGGATGGTAATGGTAATGTGATGCCTTCGGCCGATATGGTTGTTACCGATCGTAGCGTGAATGAAGATTTTGCTATGGGTTTAACCAACTCATTTACATGGAAAGGTTTGACTCTCAGCGGTACGCTTGATCTGCATTATGGCGGTTACATTTATTCATATACTAAAGATTATATGCACTGGACAGGTAGCTCTTATGAATCGACCATGAACGATCGAAATCCGTTTATAGTTCCTAATTCAGTTGTTGAAAATGCAGATGGTACATATAGTGAGAACACAACCCCTGTTACACAGAATACACAGCATAGTTTTTATGGAGACTATGGGGCATTTGAAGCAGGTCTTTATGGTGTAATTGATCGTTCTTTCTTAAAACTACGTGATGTAAGTTTGTCCTATTCAATACCAGAAAAGGTAACGAAGAAAGTTAAAGTCTATGATGTTCGATTGTCAGTAGTAGTAGGCAATGTTCTTTTGTGGACGCCTTCTGATAATACATACATCGATCCTGAAACAACCACATTTGGTAATGACCTGGGAGCTCGTTTTGGCGAGTTTGGAGCAAATCCAAGTAATCAGACATACTTATTTGGTTTGTCATTTAAATTCTAAACAATATAATTTTGAATAATATGAGAAAATATATATATGCCGCATTTCTGTCACTTTTCCTTTTTTGGGGGTGTACTGATTGGTTAGATGTAAATAAAGATCCCAATAGTTTGGGTGAACTTCCAAATTCGAATGCTTTGATTCCAATTTCTGAAGTTACTATTGCTAATAACTTAATGGGATGGGATTTTGGATTTGCTGGTGGCTATTGGTCACAATATATGGCTCAAAACTACAATGCTTCACAGTTTAAAACTCTTGAAGAATATAGCGAGTTCAGTTTTAATACTGCTTACCAGGAATTAACTGCTGGTGCTCTTAACGACTTAAAACGTATTAAGCAAATTGCGTCGGAGAATGAAGATAATGGGAGTTACCTTTTAGCTGAAGCTCTTTCTATATTTGTATGGCAAATTATAACTGATACATGGGGCGATATTCCTTATTTTGAAGCCTTAAGAGGTGACGAAGGAATTTCATCTCCTGCATTTGACAGTGGTCAGAAAATCTACGAAGATCTCTTATCTCGCATTAATGGACTTCTTGCTAAGGATTTTAGTAATGCTGAAATTAATCCAGATGCCGATTTTATTTTTGCAGGTGATGTTTCAAAATGGATCCAATTTTCAAATTCATTGAAATTGAAGTTAATGTTGCGCCTTTCTGAAACACCTTCTTATAATAATGCTGATGTCTTAGCTTTTGTTAACTCTGCTGATTTATTGCAAGAGAGTGCTCAAATACCAGGATCGATTTTTGAAAATAAAGATGGGAAAAGACATCCTATGGCTGAGTTTGAAGCAGGTAGTGCAGGTTATTTGACCACAAATGTTATTGCCAGTAAAACTTTACTTCAATATCTTGTTGATAATTCCGATCCTCGCCTCGATAAAATTTATGTAGCTCCTGCATCTGGACATCGTGGTGCTTTCCAAGGAGATTTTGATTCTGATGAAGATTCTGATGGTAATACAACTTTGGACGAAAAAGAGGCTTATAGCACAATGAGTTTTCCATTTGACATGAATATCCCATTGATTTCTCTTTGGGAAACTGAATTTCATCAGGCAGAAGTATTTGCAAGGGCAGGTATGCACGCTGAAGCAAAAGCCCATTATGAAAATGGTGTAAATGCTTCGCTGGCTGCACATGGTGTTGCTAATACTATTACAGTTGATGGCGGTTACGCAAAATGGGTCGATGGTTCTGTTGAAGAAGAGATCAAACAAATTTCCATGCAAAAGTGGGTGGCCAATGCTAAATATCAACATTGGGAATCGTTCCTCGAAAGGAACCGTACGAAATATCCTTCTGTAAATGAAATTGATGTTGCAGCTGATCGTAAATCTGCATGGGTAAATTTCCCTGTTGGAGATTTTACAATTTCGGTTAAAGGTCGGGCAAAACTTCAAGGAAATCTTCCTGCTTCTGCAATTTATCCAAATGCTATTTTAACAAGAAACACCAGCCCTACAAAACCTTCGCAGAAGGATAATGTAGGACAGAAGGTTTGGTGGAATTTAAAAGCCGGGAAATAGCAGTAGTCATAATAATATTTAATAGATACAATATGAAAAAAATATTAACAATAGTCGGACTTGCTTGTCTTTCTCTCTTTATAGTAAGCTGCGAGAAAGAAACAGAAGGAATATCTCATGAGACGAATTATGCTGTTTTTGATTTACAGGGGGGAAATACAATTTTTCATACATTAGGTGAACCTTTTGTAGATCCCGGGTATAGTGCTAAAGAAAATGGTCAGAATGTAGATGTAGCCTTTTCCATTTCAAGTTTGTACAATGGATTAAATACAGTCGATGGGAACACACCAGATGTGTATACTATTTCTTATACTGCAAAGAATAGCGATGGATATGAAGCTAGTACTTCTAGAGAAGTATATGTATTCAATACTGGAGATATGGTCAATAGTATTGAAGGCTTGTATACTAGTACTGTAGTCAGAAATGGCTCTTCAGGAGCACAATATACAGATATGGAGTATATTTTCATAACTAAAACTGGCGATAATACGTATTCTATTTCTTGTGGGATAGGCGGTTATTACCAATTTGGAAGAGCTTATGGAGTAGATTATTCTGCTCCTGCAACAGTTGTTGCAAATAGTATTCCTTCGAATGATTTCTCATTTGAACAATTCTCAGTTGGCACTTTCGGAGGAGCTGTTGATATTACTTCCTTGACCGTTGATCCTAGCAGTAAGACAATTATCTTTACTTCTGTTTGGGATTCAGGTTATGAATTCGTTGTGACACTTAAACAAGTTCAAATCTAAAATTGAATTGATATGAAAAAAATAGTTTTATATACACTTGCCCTCTTTATGATTTTTTCAGTATTTAGTTGCACTGAAGATCCAGAAGTGTGGGATAGCAAAGTCTTAGAATTATCTGGCGATTGGTTTGTACGTTATGACCATGAAAGCTATGGTGAAGATCCTTTTGGTTCAGGATTTACTCCATTGATGACTTTCAATACAGCAAAAGACGATGGTACGGAAATTTGGATCACTGATGATGGAAATTTCTGGGATTATAAAGTAAAAGTTAATGTAAATGCATCAAACCTTACTTTTGGAAGCGATCAGGCATTGGTAAATTCTGTAGATGGTTATGAAATTGGCGTTAAAATTATGAATGGTAAAATCATAAAAAATGCAGTGACTCAACCTTCGGGATATGTTTCTGATAGCATCTATTTTGAAATCTGGTTTGAAGACCTTGAGGATGCTACAGGCATTGCTAACGATAAATTATTGGTTGGCGGTTTCAAAAGATCAGGATTCACTGAAGATTTGCATTAATCTATGCTGAAATAAAATCAATAGGCTGTCGATTTTCGGCAGCCTATTATTTTTTTATATCTGCCCATTTCTTTTTAACAATTGTATTTTTTTTTATAAGCAATACTTTTGTATTATTGCATTTCATGGTTGTTAGCAATGATTTATATTCTCGGAAATCGTCCCTAATTAATTCTTTTCAACAGTTAAAACAGACTGAGGCGCTAGAATATATTGTATTCGCATTTTTCAACCGCTTATAATTTCTAATGTTAAAGTAAATTGACGTTGTACTGCTTTATAGTGCCTGTGTCTATTTTATTGTTGAAATAACATGGTGTTCGATAAGGCCTTAAATATAATCTTAGATCTATGAAAAACTTTTTGACCTGCCTCTTTTTCTTTTTTTTGTATATAGGGGGCTATGCGCAAAGCAAAATGGTTAACGGTGTTGTGGTTTCTGCCGATGATGGTCAGCCTATTATTGGAGCATCTGTTACTGTTGTTGGAGAGGCTGCTATGGGTACTGTTACCGATATCGATGGCAAGTTCAAACTTACTGTGCCGCAGAACCGCAATTCCCTGCTTGTTTCATACATAGGAATGAAACAACAGCAAATAGCTGTCGGTACCAATTTGCGCATTGAACTTAAATCTGATGATCAGCAACTTGACGAAATCGTTGTTACTGGCATGCAGCGAGTCGATAAGCGCTTGTTTACAGGAGCTGCTTCGAAACTGAATGCCGATGATGCTGCACTGAGCGGTGTCGCCGATGTAAGCCGTCGTCTCGAAGGTCGTGCGGCTGGGGTGTCGGTTCAAAATGTATCTGGGACCTTCGGAACGGCTCCGAAAATAAGAGTGCGTGGGGCAACATCAATTTATGGAAACTCAAAGCCATTGTGGGTAGTCGATGGGGTGGTTATGGAAGATGCCCTTGACATTTCGAGCGACGACCTTTCTTCGGGTAATGCCGAAACACTTATTGCTTCATCTATAGCGGGACTGAACGCCGATGATATTGAAAGTTTTCAAATCCTCAAGGATGGTTCCGCAACTTCTATTTATGGTGCCCGTGCCATGGCTGGTGTTATTGTTGTTACTACCAAGAAAGGTAAAGCAGGGACAAGCCGTTTCAGTTATTCTACCGAATTGACCATGAGGTTGAAGCCTTCGTATGCCAATTTCAACATTATGAACTCTCAGGAACAGATGGGCATTTACAAAGAAATGGAAGAAAAAGGTTGGCTTGAATTCACATCGCTGGCTAATGCATCTTCGAGTGGTGTTTATGGTAAAATGTATCGTTTAATTGATGATTATCAGGGGAATGGTAGTTTTGGGCTGGAAAATACGCCTGAAGCCCGGAATGCCTATTTGCGTCAGGCTGAATTCCGGAATACTGATTGGTTCGACCTGCTTTTCAATAACAGCATTATGCAAAATCATGCGATTAGTATTTCATCGGGAACCGAAAAAGCTCGTTTCTATGGTTCACTTTCGATAATGCGCGACCCGGGTTGGTCGTTGTCGAGCGGGGTGAATAGGTATACCGCCAATGCAAATGCCTCGTACGATATTTTCAAGAACCTGACTCTTAATATTTTGTCTTCGGGGTCGTATCGTAAACAAAAAGCACCGGGAACATTAAGTCAGGAAGTTGATGTAGTGAGTGGTGAGGTTAAGCGTGATTTCGACATTAACCCTTACAGCTTTGCGCTGAATACTTCGCGAACCCTCGACCCCGATGAGTATTACCGCCGCAATTATGCTGATTTCAATATTTTTCATGAGTTGCAAAATAACTATATCGATTTGAATGTGAGCGATGTGAAATTTCAGGCCGAGTTGAATTGGAAAATACTCAAAGGACTTGAAGCCAATTTCCTTTCGGCCATAAAATATCAAACCTCTACACAAGAACATCATGTAAAAGACCGTTCGAATCAGGCAGAAGCGTATCGGGCCGGAATTTTACCCGAAGAAGATGCTACCATTCGCGAAGCAAACCCTTTGCTATATACCGATCCTGATGTTGATGGGGCATTACCCGAAACAATTTTGCCCGAGGGGGGTATTTATACGTTCACCAACCATTCTATGAAAGGCGTTGACCTTAGGGCTACAATGAGTTACAATACCAGTGTAAACGATATGCATATAGTAAACCTTTTTGGTGGTGCAGAAAGTAGTGCTATCGACCGCAATAAGGTATGGTTCAGGGGTTGGGGCTATCAATACGATAACGGGGGAATTCCGTTCTACGATTATACTGTTTTCAAACAAGGAAAAGAGGAGAATAGTGATTATTATGGGAATAGCTGGACCTATGCCCGTAACCTTGCCTTTTTTTCATCGATGACTTATTCGTATGCTGGTCGTTATACCGTTAACCTGACGGGGCGTTACGAAGGGTCGAACAAACTGGGGAAATCCCGATCGGCTCGTTGGTTACCAACCTGGAACATCTCAGGGGCTTGGAACGCTCACGAAGAATTGTGGTTCGATGACCTGTTGGGAAATGTGCTAAGCAATGCAACTTTTAAAGCTTCGTATTCGCTTACAGCCGACCGTGGCCCGGCTTTCGTAACTAATTCAGAAGTGGTGATTCTTAGCTATAATCCATGGCGCCCCACGGCCGATATTACCGAATCTGGCTTGTATATCGATGGCTTGGAAAACAGTGAGTTGACTTACGAGAAGAAAAATGAGCTAAATGTAGGCGCTGACTTTGGATTTCTGAAAAACCGGATTAATGTTACTGCCGATGTGTATTTTAGGCAGAATTTTGATCTCATTGGGCTAATTTATACGCAAGGAGTTGGGGGCGAAATTGCCAAGTATGCCAATGTGGCTTCGATGAACTCAAATGGAGTAGAACTGTCGATAGCTACAAAAAATATTGATAATAAAAAGTTTAAGTGGTCTACCGATTTCATTTTTGCTTCTGCAAAGAATGTTATTACCGATCTCGATTCACGTTCTAATGTAATTACACTCATTTCGGGCGAAGGATATGCACGCCAAGGATATCCGGTGCGTTCGCTCTTCTCGATCCCATTTGCCGGGTTGAACGAAGAAGGTATACCAACATTTGTTAATCAAGACAATGAAACAACTGTTACTAACCTTGATTTTCAGGAGTACGAAAATCTTGATTTTCTTAAATATGAAGGTCCAACCGACCCCACGATTACCGGAAGTTTAGGGAACACCTTTTCGTGGAATAGTTTCACGCTAAATGTGTTCATTACCTATTCGTTGGGTAATGTTGTTCGTCTCGATCCGATTTTTAAATCCTCGTATTCCGATTTAACTTCGATGCCAAAGGAATTTAAAAATCGCTGGGTGATTCCCGGAGATGAAGAGGTTACCAACATCCCGGTTATTGCCAGTCTTCGTCAGGACAGGAATTACGATCCGCTCTCGTATGCTTACAATGCCTATAACTATTCGACTGAACGTATTGCCAAGGGCGATTTTGTACGGATGAAAGAAATCTCTTTGTCTTATAGCTTTCCAAAGAAGCTGATAGACAATCTTAAAATTGCCAACTTATCGATGAAACTGCAGGCAACAAACTTGTTCCTATTGTATGCCGATAAGAAGTTGAACGGACAAGATCCCGAGTTCTTCAACAGCGGAGGAGTAGCAACCCCAATGCCCAAACAGTTAACGTTTACCATCAATATGGGTATTTAACCAATTAATGATGAATGGATTATGAATATATCTAAAAAAGTAACAATACACACGGGAGTGGCAATGGTTTTGCTTTCGTTCATGTCGTGCAACAATTTTCTCGACAAACTTCCCGATAATCGGACATCGTTACAAACAGCCGATCAAATTTCAAAACTTTTAGTTTCGGCCTATCCAACGTCGAACATTTCGCTGTTGGCAGAGTTGAGTTCAGATAATTTTGTCGACAATAATTCGCCCGATGTTTCTGTTGCAAATAACTTGGCCAGTTTAGAACGCATGCATGACGAAATATATGCGTGGGAAGAAATTACCTCTTCTGAAGATGATAGCCCCTTTACTATTTGGGAAGAGTGTTACAATGCCATTGCAACAGCAAACCATGCACTAAAGGCTATTGACGAACTGGAGGCTTCGGGTACTTCTGAAAATCTTGCTCCACAGCGCGGCGAGGCGTTGCTTTGCAGGGCTTATGGTCACTTTATATTGGTGAACATGTTTTGTCAGGCATATAAAGATGCCGAAGCAAGCCGGCTCGATTTGGGAATTCCTTACGTTACAGAACCGGAAACCTTAGTAACCGTGCAGTACGATAGAGGAACTGTAACCGACGTATATGAAAAAATAGCTGCCGACATTGAAGCCGGTATTCCTTTGTTGGGTGATGATTCCTATTCAATACCAAAGTATCATTTTAACACTCAAGCTGCTCATGCTTTTGCTGCCCGATTCTACTTATATGCCCGCAACTATGAAAAAGTGGTTTACCATGCCGGCAAAGTGCTGGGCAACAACCCGCTTTCGGTATTGCGAGACTGGACTACCATTTACGACAACTCGGATGAAGAAACCTATGCTTACATAAAAGAAACAGAGTCGGCTAATTTGCTCATTTTGCCAACGAACTCAGTTTTTGCCCGTATTTTTTACAAGACCCGTTATGCATTCAACGGCAAAGCTGTACGGATGATCTCGAGAGGCGGGCCTAACTGGAGCGGTTGGCCTTCGTTCTATTCGGGAGGATGGTGGTGGACCTATGGGCAGGAATTTGGTCTGTTTTGCTCCAAAGTTGGAGAACTGTTCGAATATACCGACAAAATTGCTGGCATTGGATATACCCACGTGGTTCGAACTGAATTCACTACCGACGAAACCTTGCTTTGCAGGGCCGAAGCCTTACTTTTTCTTAATCGCACCGATGAAGCGTTGAATGATCTTAACACATGGTGTGTGAGCCATAAAATAAATAAGCCACTCACCGAACAGCAGATTCTGAGTTTTTATACTCCTGAAAGGATCAACGTAGTAAGCCCGTTGAATTCTTCAAAAATGAGCAGTTCTTTTATTGTAACGCCGGGTCAGGAGCCTTTTGTTCAGTGTATTTTACACTTTCGTCGTTTAGAAACCTTGTTTGAAGGGCTTAGATGGTTCGATGTTAAACGATATGGTATTGAAATAGAACACCTTATTGGAGCTAATAAACGCGATGTTTTACGTTGGGACGATTCCCGTAGGGCCATTCAGATTCCGCAAGATGTGTTGGCTGCAGGGATGACCAGAAACCCATCCTATAGTGCCCCGTCAACAAACTTAACAATACAACCAGCAATACGTAACAGCGATGAATAAGATAACCTTCATACTAATAGCAATATGCATATTTTCATCTTTTTATGCATGCAAAGAAGATGAATTCACCGATTCGGTTTTTCAAGATGCTCCGGCTATCGACCCAACATCTCCAGCCTATAACTTCGAAATGTGGCTTGAAAGCAATTTCAGAAAACCATACAATCTTTCTTTCCAATATAGAATGGAAGATGTTGGTTCTGATCAGGATTATAATCTGGTTCCGGCTTCGCTCGAAAAATCTAAACAACTGGCTCAGTTAATAAAATACCTTTGGTTCGATGTGTATGCCTCCATGGTTGATGAAGAATTTTTGAAAAAATATGGTCCCAGAATGATCCATTTGATAGGTTCAGCAGCGTATAACCCAAACTCGGGAACTATGTTGCTTGGCACTGCCGAAGGGGGTATTAAAGTAACACTTTATAGTTGCAACGATCTCGATTTAACGAGTTTCAGTCAGAATAATCTCGATTTAATGAACGAGTATTATTTTAAGACCATGCATCATGAGTTTACCCATATTTTGCATCAGACAAAAGATTATCCGAGAAGTTTCGAGAAAATTTCGGCCGGAAAATATTCTCCGATGGGGTGGCAATACCGAACGGATGAAGAAGCTGCTAAACTTGGGTTTATCTCTACCTATGCAGGAAGCGAAGCTCGTGAAGATTTTGTTGAAATTATTGCCAATTATTTGGTAAAGAGCGATAAAGATTGGAATGCAGTAGTTGCGATGGCCGGGACAGAAGGCGCTTCAATTATTAACCAAAAGTTGACTGTTTGCACCGATTGGTTACTCGAAAAATGGAATATCGACATTGCCAAGATGAGAGCAGAGATTTTGCGTCGCCAACAAAGCCTTGATGCAAGTTTCTATAATAATGACCTTTAAGATCTTGATTATGAATAGGAAAATTTTATATATAGTAAGTGTAACCCTTGTATTGTTCTCGGGCTGTTTGAAAGAGCAGGAAGATCTGTTTTCTGAACCCGCAGCCATTAGGCTGAACAACGCAATTGGTTCTATTGACAGCGTGCTTACCCACGCAAAAAATGGTTGGGTGATGCAGTATTTTGCTGATAGCAGCAGCGCCGGATATACCATGTTGTTACGCTTCGAACCGAACGGAAAAGTTACTGTCGCCGCTAAAAACATGCTTGTAGGGGGCCAATATGCCGAGTCTGTCAGTATGTTTGATGTAATTGGAGATAATGGGCCAGTAATCACATTTAATACCTATAATGAAATATTGCATCGTTTCTCTGATCCTTCAAATCCGGCAGGAATTGGTTTGGGTGGCGATTATGAGTTTGTAGTTTATTCTTATGCCGACACGCTAATCCGCTCAAAAGGCAAAAAAACAGGGACTGAGATTTTATTAATGCCGCTAAATGAACAAGAAAATTGGAATGATTATTTGGATTCTATCATTGGGATGAAAAAGATTTTATTTTCCGCTGGCTCTCCTGATCTTAGGCTTGTTGTCGATGGTGTTAAAACAGATTATTTGTTTACCAATGGATCGTCGATGATGTTTACTGTGGGAAAATTACAAACTGATTTAACCTATGACTGCCCATTTATTTTAACCCATTCAGGTTTTAGATTATATAATGCAGAGCCTTTTTCTAAGAAGGGTGCGAAAAATTTTGTTCTTAACGGCGATAAGTCTGCATTGGTGAGTGCAGAGGACCCAACAGTTAAATTGCTTGGTCCAGACGATCTTGCTTTATATATTTCTGAAACATCTGTAAATTGGGTGTTAGATGAATCATTAATGAGTGAAGATGTTAAAATATTGTGCACTCAGATTATACAGAGTGTTGAAAGCAAATATAACGGGGTTTCCGATGTTTATCTTGCTGTACGCAAGCTGGATAAAGAAGGCGTATTTAGTCTTTTATTGGGTTTTACGTATAACAGAAAAATTATTGAGGCGGAATTGTACTTTGATTATTCATTAATTGATAAGAATGTGCTTGGATTGTCAATCCGTGGAGATGGAAACAGTGCTGGAATTGCTCTTTCAAAATCAATTTCTGGCTATATGGATTTTGCAACTTTACTTTCATCCTCTTTTCAATTATCAACAGATGTTCTTGTTTGTCCGAAAAACATAACTTTTACCAAACAAAATAATTCCGGTACTTGGTTTGTATCAACTCGGGAATAGAAAAATAAACAATTAAAAATAAATCAGATGCAAAGAAAAATTACATTGATCTTGTTGGCTGTATTTATTTCAACTTTTGTAAATGCGCAAATGCGAGATTTAAAAGCTGGAAGAGGGCCAAAAAATGCTTCGATGGTATCGAATAGCATAATTCCAACTCTTGAAAAAAGAGAATCTACTATGCTAAGTGCGACAAATGCAGTTAAATACAAAGGGAACGGTTTGTCTCGGTTAGATAACATTTCTAAAAATAAACGGATACCTGGGGCAGTTGGTTTTAATCAAAAAAACATTAATACCTTGGACTCTGTGGTGTTTATGAGGCCACTGGGCTATTTTTGGGCGGGTATGACCACTGATTTTGGGTATTATTATGATTATTATCTGTTAGGTCCTGCTTACAGCTCATCTAATTGGAGAAATTACTCAGGAGGTGCTACTTCTTATTTGTGGACTTTGCCCGACCCGAATGGACCATTTGATGAGTATAGTATCTCGTTGGCTACTTTAACCTCTACGGAAGAAAATCCCGAAGCATATTTTCCTTATGCTATATTTTTTAGTACCCCTTCTTTAACGGCAACCGACGGGACTAACACCATGACTTATTCGTTGGGTGGGGTAGATAGTACCTACGTTTTTGCAGGTGGAAGTTTTGGAGATTTAGAAGTAGGTGCATGCAATTATGATTGTCATCAAAATATGTATGCGTATTATTTCGAAGAAGGCGATTATTTGTTTGGATCTAGCCTTGATGGCTCTGTTGATGCCGTAGCAAACTATTTTGAGAAACCGACCCATGAGTATATTTTGGATAGTTTATGGATAAATGCGACATATTGTACCCTTCCTGCTGGCACTGAGTTGCAATTGATTATACATAAATTAGACGATGAAGGTAATCTCAGCGATACAATTGCTTCTGCAACGGCTAAAGCAAATAATATTTTAGGTCCATTTGGTTCCGAAAATACTTACTATACAATAGTTTTTAGCGAATTTTCGGTATTCGACGCTGATCTTGGTTTTGAAGTTACTCAAGATTATATTGAAATTAGCGATGCAATCCTTATTGAATTAAAAGGGTTTAATGTTGAAGGAGCAGAATTTTCGGTAATGGCTCAGGAATTTGATACGTCTCCGGTTAATGAAAACAATGCATTTGTCTTTTACTATGAGGATGGCGTACGTTACCTTGACGATTACGAAGGAAGTACTTCTCTCGCATTTAATTTAGGTATTTTTTATTCATATTTATTAGCCGATGACAATACGTATATTGCTTCTGTAGGTGGCGACAGCAAGGTTTTTAATATCACTTCGATGTATTCTCCCGAGGATATTTGGTTCGAAAATGAATTGCCTGATTGGCTCTCGTATGATTTCACCTTCGATGAAGTTACCTGGGATATTACATTGACCTTTACCGCAGAAGCACTGCCTTCAGGAGTAAAAGGCAGAGGAACTACAGCGCTATTAAAGACGTATGGGGCAAGTTTTCCAATTTCTGTAACGCAGGGCGATTATACAAGTATTAATGGTCGTGAAATAATGAAAACAAGAGTTTTTGCCGATAATGGGGCCATTAATTTAACCTATGCCAAGGAGTACAATAATGTATCAGTTTATTCTACTTCCGGGCAACTTATTGGTCGTTATTCATTGCCATCTTCAGGATCATTCTCGTTTGTACCCACAGTGAAACAAAAAGGCTTGTACCTGTTAAAACTTAACGGGGAAAACAATCGTACAGAGACTGTAAAAGTTGTGTTGTAAAAGCAGTGGTTTTGATATTATTCGCTGAAATGCAATTGCGGAGTCAAAACAATGTTAACATTTGCATGATTAAATCATGAAACGAGCATGTTCGTTACAAACACAACTTGTCCCGATTTGTCGGGAAACACGGATAAAACAAAGTTCAGCGTTAGCTAATATTCACATGCGAGTTCCATCCGACCTTAAAAAACAAATAATATTCGGATGAAATACTATATAAATGTCGGGGACGTAATTGTTCCCGACATTTTTTTTACAACCAACGCTGCTTTATATGGTAACGAACTCAGGTTATTAAATAGCATCATGGAATCATCTCGGAGCAATATTTGAATTTCTATCGCGTATTGTGTTTCTTTGTGAAAACCTTGATGATTGCTGAGTTTTCATCGGGAAATTCAGAATATTGAATTGCAAACAAATCCCCATTAGATTATTGGTTGATGTATGAAGAAAATTTACGACTGGATCTCGTGTAACCGATTAATTGGTTGCGTAATAGCTTTTATTTACTATCTGCTTATTGTGTTACCCCACGAGCAGGTAGGTTTGGCCGTGGTGTATTTGTTTAAGACAAAATCACGGTTATTCTACCAAAATACAATCATGATTTCCGGGGTGCTGCTTTTAGTAATTTTAGTGGCTTTCCTTATCCCCAAAATTATTGGTCACCCTTACCGCAAACGTATTTTAACGGGCATGGCTATAACCTTGGGGTTAATGATGGCTTCGTTCAAGTTGCTGTTGGTTCACAATGTCGAAATGATTCATTTTGCCCAGTATTTCAGCCTGTGTCTTTTTATCTATCCGTTGGTGAGGAATCTTAATCGTACATTCATAATTAGTACACTAGCCGGTTTCTTCGACGAATTATACCAGTATTTGATTCTTGCCCCTCAACGTACCGATTATTTCGATTTTAACGATATTTTCCTCAATGAATTGGGCACCGCATTGGGGGTTTTGTTCCTTTTTTCAATAGGTTTTTCTACTATTAGCCGTCCAAAATGGTATCATACATCAGAGTTTTTTGTTTTTGCGGCTATTTTTCTGTCGCTTGTAATAATGTATTGTATAGGCGAATTTTCATATTTTATGCCTACCGATGGTACTTCGCCGATATTTGTTTTAATTAAAAAAGAATATCCCGGTTTTTTTACGGTAATCAGCCATCTCAATGTGCGTTTTCATGTGCTGAAACCTTTACCTGGGTCGTTACTGATTACTTGTACTGCAATTTTTTATATCTTGTTGTTCGGTACCGAAAGAAAGAAATCTGATGCGTAGATTATTGTTTTTGCTTGTTTTTATTTTCGGGTTTGTGCTAACTTCTAGCAGTCAGCTTATTGGCGATCAATTGCTCGACGAAGCTTTGCAGTGTATTGGGCGCAACCGTTCAGAATTGGGCATCAGGCCAAAAGAATCGTGGAGCCGATTTCCTCACGAGGTGATGTTTAAACCCGTATATTTCGATAGTTTGTATGCAAATCCATTGCAGCTTGGCGATTATACCACTCAATTAAACAACAGGTTGAAATGCAAGCCAGATGATCGGGGAACGAATAGGTCAGCCTCTGTGCTTCGTTCACTATTGTCGGCCACTTTTTACACTTTGCTTTCGGATAGTATAGGAGCAAGCCAGCAGATGAGATCTTCATCGGCAAATTTGTTCCGGGAAATTAAAAAAATTGACAGGTTGGGCAACGATCGGCTCATTTCATCAGAAAAATTACGGAACGATCTGTCTAATTTACCACAATGGCTTCATGACCCATTGGCAAAACTTTTATGTGAATTCCGACGATCGATAAAATATAATCGACTCTCAACTAATGGAATACCTATAGATGTGAAAAATGAATTATTTAATTTTACCGGAATTCAAACCTTGTATGACTCTGATTCTTTACATTCACTAGCCATTGAAAAAGCTGCCAAAAAATTCAATCCTTATTTTGTTTGTAAATCTGCTGTTTGTATGGTCGATGCCTGTAGCTTGTTTATTCAAACTGTTGACTCGTTGTCGGCTCTTCATTCTTTTTCACAGGCTTTTCATGTTGAAATACAAACTTCGTTGGGAACGATTATTATATCCGACAGGTCTGACAGGCAGTATGACCTTGTTAACCCGTTGTTGGTTATCGACATCGGAGGCAACGATACCTATCGGGGGACATTTGCCGCCACTTCGCCAACGACACCTGTTGCCGCGTTGATCGATTTCGACGGGAACGACCGTTACCTATCTTCAGAAGCCGGATTGTCTCAGGGCGTTGGGGTTCTTGGTGCTTCATTGCTGGCCGATTTGCACGGCGACGATAACTATTTGGCAAAGAATTATGCACAAGGTTTTGGTCTCTTTGGTGTGGGGATTTTATACGATGCCGGGGGAACTGATTCTTGTGTTATGCAAAATTCGGGTCAGGGCTGTGCGTATTTCGGGGCTGGTATATGTGCTGGTGGGGCAGGTAACGATTATTATTACATTTATGGCGATGGTCAGGGAATGGGCGGTAGTTCGGCCCTTGGCCTCATGGTCGATTATTCTGGGAACGATGTTTTTGTTGCTGAAAGTAACCCTGCAAAAAGCCCCGGTCGGGCCGATTATCATTCCGACGGGAAAGTAAATTTTTGTTTTGCGCAAGGTGCAGGACAGGGAAGGAGAGAAGTACCTGGCTGTAAGTTATCTTGGGCTGGTGGAACAGGTGCTTTGGTCGATTTTGAAGGGAACGATACCTATAAGGCAGGGAATTTTTCACAAGCGTCGGGCTATTGGTTTGGAACAGGGGTCCTTTTTGATGCTCAAGGGAATGACCTGTTCGAAAGTTGCTATTTTAGTCAGGCTTCAGCGGCGCATTTTGCTCAGGCAGTATTGGTTGATGACAGTGGCGATGATCGGTATTTCCTTGATAAAACATCGGGAGCAGCGCTTTCTTTTGGATGGGACTTCAGCAATGCCTTGTTTGTCGATGGTAAAGGAAACGATCGGTATCGGTTGAAAATGTTTGGCATTGCTAATTCGATGGTGCGGTCGAACACTTTTTTTATTGAGATGGAAGGCAATGATTACTATGATGTTGGAGAAATTGATGGATTTTTTGGACGTTGCGATTTGTTGGAAACATATAAGAATAAGACCGATGCCACAGCTCAGTACGAGTCGGCTCAGCATGCCATTTTTATTGATGCTGGCGGAGAAGATGTTTACTTACTTAACCCCAAAGATGGGCAGTTTAGAGTGAAAAATAACACCAGATGGCCACAACCTGATTCTTTGGGGCTTTATAACAATTATTTCATTGGTATAGATTCTGAGGGAAAGGTTGAAAAGGAGCAGAAATTGAAGACTGAAGGTATTTTCAAATCAAATTAATCCGCAACATTTCTTTCATTTTTTGCATTGTCTTGAGTTCTTTTATATTTTTGATTCAAATTGCATAAGAACAGTGGGAGGTTCACTTGTAATTTGTTGGAGATGCCATTTTTTTTGGCAGGGGAAAAACTTTAATTCACATCACTCACATCACTAAGAACCTGTATATGAGAAGGTTTATTGTAATTCTTTTTTTTATTGTAGACTGTTTTTTGCATGTCAATTTGATGTTTGCATCTAACGTTAAATTCTACAGTATCAATGATATGTATGGAGTTTCCATGCGCGAAATAAATTCAATTTGCAAAGATTATAACGGCTTTATTTGGGCTTCATCAAAAACAGGTATTGTTCGGGTTGGCGATGATGATTACCGGGTGTATTATTTGCAATACGAAACAGCCAATATAATTAGTGTAAAACTCTCCTACGACAACAATAAGTTATTCGCCTATACAAACAATGGCCAATTGTTCTATTATAATCCCATTAACGACAGGTTTGATTTAATTATTAATATGAGTCGTGAATTGAAATCTAATTATCTGTCTGTAAATAGTATGGTTGTAGATTCAATGGGAAGGTTATGGATTGGTTCATCGGCAGGGTTGTTTATGTACGATCAAGAGGGGTTGCATTGGGTAAACGAAATTGGCGGAATTGTTTCCAGTTTAGAAAAGATTGATGGTAATCGCCTGGCTTATACAATTTTTAATACATTGAATGTCATCGATGTTTCTAGCATGAAGAATGAAAAATTGACTGACTTTTCGATTCACGGAATGTCGCCAATATCTCATATGAACTACGACAGTAAATTACGTCGTCTTTGGATTGGTACAGTATCCAGCGGACTTTTATTTTACGATTTTAATCAATCATCATTGAAGAAAGCTACTATCGAGAACTTTCCGCTGCAACCCATCTTAGCTATTACCCAGAATACCGATTCCACCTTGTTATGCGGAATTGACGGTCAGGGAATTTGGGAAATTGAAAAGTACAGTCAGCGGGTTGCCAATGTGTATAAAGATAATTCCGACGACCCTTATTCTTTACGGGGTAATGGAGTGTACGATATTTATTGTGATGAAAATCAGCGAGTATGGGTTGGTACCTATAGCGGTGGCCTTTCTTTTTTCGACCAGGCCTCTTCTGAATTGACACAAGTAATTCACTCTTCGAACAATAAAAATTCATTGGTTAACAATGATGTAAACAGTGTTATCGAAGATCGTAGGGGCAATTTGTGGTTTGCAACCAACAATGGAATCAGTTTTTGGAACCCTTCTACTAATCAATGGAAATCATTTTATCACAATACCCAAAAGCAAGCCCAGGTATTTATGTCGTTATGTGAAGATCGTGACGGAAATATTTGGGCAGGGACGTATTCTTCGGGGGTGTATTTGCTCGATGGAAATAGTGGGGCAGAAATTGCCCATTACTCAACAAGCGGACCAGAGGGTACTGTTGGTAACGACTTTGTATTCAATATATTTCGTGATCGTGGCAATAATATTTGGATTGGTGGGGTTCAAGGAAATCTTATTGGATACCATGTTGCAGAAAAGATTTTTATTGCTTATGCCCCGCTTCCTATATATTCTGTTAATGAATTGGATGATAATTACTTATTGCTTGGGTGTACATTTGGACTGGTAAAGTTTAATAAAAACGATGGTTCTTTTCAAAACCTTGTCGAGGGATATTTGATTTACGATATCCTTGTTCATGAGAATGTTATATGGTTGTGTACCAGTGGTGATGGGGTTATAAAATATGATTTGGGAACTGGCGAAACCAAAAAGTTTACCATGTCAATGGGGTTGCCCTCAAATTTTGTTAATAGTATAATTTTAAACAATGGATTTTTGTGGGTAGGTACCGAAAATGGGTTATGCCGGATAGATCCCAAAACAGAAAATATTAAGAATTACTCATCAAATATCTCATTATCAAATGTTTCTTTTAATTTGAACTCAAGTTTCAAACTCAAGAATGGGAATTTGATATTTGGAACAAACTCAGGAGCATTAATTTTTAACCCGTTTAAACTTCAACAAGGTAAGCCTGGAGGAAAAATTTTCATTCAGGATTTAGTTGTTTCCGGAAGATCTATTCGTGACAAATCTGTCATGTCTTTAGCAACTCCGGTAGACAGTCTTAAAAAGGTGAAATTGAAACATAATCAGAACACGATTACAGTAGAAATGGTACCTATGGGAGTTACTGAGGTAGGATCCCAATTTTCGTGGAAAATGGAAGGGCTTGACAAGGACTGGAGTCAGCCTGGAAATTTACGTAAGCTCACCTATACAAATATTCCTAGTGGAGAATTTGTGTTGAAAATAAGGATGTTGGATTCTTCTTTGACAAATGTTATCGACGAAAGAGAGATACAGTTCGATATGGTTCCTCCGTTTTGGAGAACTTGGTGGTTCTTGTCAATCTTGCTCGTGTTGGGTATGATAATCATCTCATTCTCATTTTTGTATTATATCGATAAATTGCGAGAAACACATTCTGAAGAGAAAATTAAGTTTTTCACCAACACGACACACGATCTGCGTACCTCATTAACGCTGATAAATGCGCCAATCGAAGAACTTGTCAAAGAGAAAAACCTTTCATCAAATGGCCGTTATTATCTCGAACTTGCTTTGGAACAGACAGCCCGATTGGTAAAAATATCGACTCAGCTTCTCGATTTTCAGAAAATTGATATTGGCAGGGAGCAACTTTCCCTCGAAATGATAGATATCGTGAGTTTATTGCGTCATCGGATGGTTATGTTCGAATCGTTTGCCGCAAAGCATAACGTTAAACTTGTTTTTTCTTCTGAACAAGAGGAATATTTTACGGCAATCGATGAGTCGATGGTTGAAAAAGTAATTGATAATTTGATTTCAAATGCAATAAAGTATTCAAAATCTGGCGGAGAGGTTCTTGTGACTTTTGATGGGAAAGTTGGTACCTGGTCCGTTGAAGTAGCCGATCAGGGTATAGGTATAAGTAAAAAAGCTCAGCGACAACTTTTCAAAGAATTTTATCGTGGCGAAAATGCCGTAAATTCTAAGATCGTTGGTTCGGGTATCGGTCTTTTATTGGCAAAAAAATATGTTGTAATGCATGGTGGCCGAATTACTTGTACCAGTCAGGAAGATGTGGGCTCCGAGTTTAAAATAATAATGCCTTACAACCAAACCAGTGAATTAGGTGCTATTAAAGGTGAAATAAAGCCAACTGTAAAAGAATCAGTAGAATCGGAAGAAAACGAAAGCAACGGAACTAAAGAAAATTTGATGCGAATTTTGGTGGTTGAAGACAACGAAGACCTTCGAAATTTTATGAAACATCCACTCAAAGAACAATTCCAGGTAAGTACAGCTTGTGATGGGGAAAAGGCTTGGAAAGTTATTCAACGCGACCTGCCCGATATTGTTATCTCAGATGTTATGATGCCCAATATGGATGGTTTTGAGCTTTGTCGATTGATGAAGTCGACTTTTGAAACAAGTCACATACCAATCATTTTACTCACTGCTTTAAATAGCAAATCGGAACAGTTGCATGGTCTTGGCCTTGGTGCCGACGATTATCTGACCAAACCATTCGACATGGGGCTCCTTATTCAGCGAGCAAAGACTATTCTGCGCAACAGGGAACAAATTCGCGACAGGGCCCTTAAGCTGATAAAAGGCAGCGAAATGGAAGCTGAAACGATCTTTGAAAATGAATTGAATGATAAGTTTATGAAAAAGGCTTTGGCAATTGTAGCTGATAACCTTTCCAATTCAGCTTTTGGAAAAGATGAGTTTGCATCTGAAATGAATGTGAGTACTTCTTTGTTATATAAAAAGATAAAGTCGCTTACCGACCAATCTCCTTCAGAATTCATTAAATTAATCAGATTGAATAATGCACTACAATTGTTGAAAACAAAACGTTACTCGGTAACCGAAGTTAGTGAGATGTGCGGTTTTTCAAGTGTGGGATATTTTGGAACAGTATTTAAAAAGCATTTTGGGAAATTGCCTACCGATATTCTTGTGTAATTTCTAAACCATACGGTTGTAGTGTCTCTACATCGAAGTTGTTTTTTATTATAGAACAATCTTTTCTCTAAGTTATTTCTTTTGATTTTCAGTAAAATAGCTTTGTGTTCTGTCTTTTTTTGTGTTTTTTTTCACCAATCTGAATGTCTAAAAATATAAATTGAATGTCTATTATTATTAAATTTAATTAAAAGTGCATTCTACTTTTATTTCCTGAAACTGATAAACTGATTTAGGAAATAACAATGAAAATGAATACTATCGTTCTTATGCAGAACAGGGGTCATTGTCTGTTTTATGCTAATGTTGAGAGCAGAAAAGACAATGATTTAGAACAAGCGGATATTCAATTACAAGGTGCTTCAAAGAGTTATTCTTTGTATACTGAAGGGATATTAATAAAAGGTATAACCAACCTTTTCTCATACAAACTACCTGAAATATTTCGTTATTGGCTTTTTAATCCTACTAATGGGCAATTTGTTCCGAATGTTATCAAAGCGATTCTGCTTTCGATAAGTATTGCTATTTCAATTCAGTTGTTTCTTTAATTTTATTGTTTTGATAATCAGTTATATGTGTTTTGTTTATTAAGATAAATAACATAATAATACATTTAAAAACCAGTGCTTATGAAGGAAAAAACAGTAAGGAGGACAAAGTATCGAAATGTAATTCATGATTTTTTAAGTAGTTAATAATCAATTTCTAGCAAGTATGTGTGTTTGATGAACAGACATTTTAGTAATTATATAATTAACTTATTGTAAGGAACAGATAATAAAAAAAGAACGAATGAAAAAGAAAACCAAATTTATTGAGCAGTCGTTTTCTTTGCCGGCAAATACTATTCGACTAACCAAAGCATTGCTAACCATTGTTTTAGTGATGTGTTTTGGGTTTCAGTCGGTAGGACAGTCAAAAAATGTTGTTAAAGGAAAAGTAACTGACGAGCAGAATGAGCCAATTATTGGAGCATCTGTCGTTTTAAAAGAAAACACAAGGATTGGTACCGTTACCGATGTTGATGGAAATTTTTCATTGGAATTGCCTCAGGGAAAGCAAGTCCTGCTTGTGTCGTTTATCGGGATGGAATCAACGCAGATTGAAGTTTCCGGAAATACCAGTGTGTCTGTGAAGCTGAAAAATTCCAATATCAGTTTGGGAGAAACCATTGTAATTGGCTATGGTCAGCAGAAAAAAGAGAGTGTGGTAGGAGCTATTTCGCAAACCAAAGGCGAAGTGCTTGAGCGCTCAGGGGGCGTTTCCAGTGTGGGGGCAGCTTTAACCGGAAGTTTGCCAGGTGTTGTAACTGTTGCAACACAAGGAACGCCGGGGGGAGAAGATCCCAAAATTTATATCCGTGGTCAAAGTACCTGGAATAACAGTGATCCACTTATTATGGTCGATGGGATTGAACGCTCAATGAGTAGTGTTGACATCAGTTCTATCGAAACCATTTCTGTACTAAAAGACGCCTCTGCTACTGCAGTGTTTGGGGTAAAAGGGGCAAACGGGGTTATACTTATTACTACAAAACGAGGAAAAGAAGGTCGTGCAGAAATCCACGCCGGAGCTAGTGCTACTTTCAAAGTGCCATCTCTTTTGGCTGGGAAATATGATTCGTATGATGCGTTGCGTATCCGTAACGAGGCCATCGAACGTGAATTGGCCATGTATCCTTCTTCTTGGGACGAGTATATGCCTTATGGTGAACTCGACAAATACCGTAATCCTGCAAATCAGGAAGAACGTGAACGCTACCCAAATGTCGATTGGGCCGATGTATTGGTGAAAGATTTTGCCATGTCGTATGCCGCTAATATCAATGCTGCCGGGGGTACCTCTTTTGTTAAGTACTTTACAGCAATTGATTATCTATATGAGGGCGACATCATGAAGAAAATCGACAACAACAAAAATTATAGCCCTGGCTACGGGTTCAACCGTATCAACGTGCGAAGCAATATGGATTTTAACCTGACTAAGACCACCGTGTTAACAGCAAACTTGTCGGGTTCTTATGGAGTGAAACAAGATGTTTGGGGACAAGATGCTTGGGAGTATCGCATTTGGCAAAGTATTTATAGTTCAGCTCCAGATAATTATTTGCCATATTACCCCGACGGTTCTTGGGGTTTTTACCCACCCGACGAAGTGTCGACAGTTAATTCAGCGTTGACAATGGGCAACAATGGGATAAGGAAAATAACAACATTAAATATCAATACCGACTTTACGTTAAAACAAGACCTTGCCTTTTTGATGAAAGGGCTTAGTGCAAAAGGAACCTTGTCGTTCGATAATGTTTTTAAAACACGAAGCGGAATTTATGATCCGGGAAATGTTCAGCAAAAATATGTAGACCCGTTTACTGGTGAAGTAACCTATAGCCAGTATCTTGGTACGAATCAATTCGACTGGATTCCTACACGATGGAGCACCCGTCCTGAAGAACCGTATACAAACCAGTGGGGAGGGAGCGATAACTCGCGAAAACTTTTCTATCAGTTGCAATTGGATTATGCCCGCAAGTTTGGCGACCATGATATTACTGCAACCGGTGTTTTTAGCCGCGATAAGAAAGCAACAGGAAGTGAATTCGAGCATTTTCGCGAAGACTGGGTTTTCCGCTTAACCTATAATTATCAATCGAAATATATGTTCGATATGAACGGTGCTTATAATGGTTCCGAAAAATTTGGACCCGATTACCGTTTCGCATTTTTCCCATCGGGAGCAATTGGCTGGATGATCAGCAACGAAGACTTCATGAAGAGTCTTGAATTTATCGACATGCTTAAATTCCGTGCTTCGTACGGAGAGGTTGGAGACGATAACATTTGGGAACGTTGGCTTTACATGACTGAGTGGGCATACGGACAGAATGCTTCGTTGGGACAAACACCAGGTGATGCTAGTCCCTATACATGGTGGAAAGAATCCAAAATTGGAAACGAGAAGATTCACTGGGAAAAAGTAGCAAAATTTAACGTAGGTGCCGATTTTTCGTTTCTCGATGGACTTATTGCCGGTAGTGTCGACGTATTTAATGATCACCGTACCGATATTTTGCTTGCAGGCGACAAACGATCGGTTCCTTCCTATTTCGGGGGAAAACCAGCTACCGCTAACATTGGTGAGGTAAAGGTTAAAGGGTACGAGGTTGAAATCAGAACCAATAAGGTATTCCCTAACAAAATGAGAGTGTGGAGTGAACTCAGTATGTCGCATGCAAAAGATGTTGTTCTCGAAGCCGACGATCCACAATTGTTAGACGATTATAAGAAAAAAGCAGGAAAACAAATTGGTCAAAACCGTTCGCAGATCGATGCCGGTTACTATAACACTTGGGACGAAGTGTATGGAAGCACTAAACTAAATACTTACGACACTGAAAAATTGCCTGGCAACCTCAATATCGTTGACTTTAATGGCGACGGTGTTATCGACGATTACGATCAGGTACCCTTCGGTTATCCGGAAAGACCACAAAACACCTATAATGCTACAGTTGGTTTCGAATGGAAAGGGTTTAGTGCATTTGTACAGTTCTATGGAGTGAACAATGCCAACCGTTATCTCAATTTGTCGAGTTTCTCGGGTCACCTTAACAGGGTATACGAGCAGGGCACTTATTGGAGTAAAGACAATACAAACCCAGATGTTCCAATGCCTCGTTGGAATTCTCACATGAATTACTCAGGAACAACCTACATGTACGATGCATCGTATGTGCGGTTAAAGAATGCTGAAATTGCTTACACCTTTGGAAAAGAAAGCGTAAGAAGGCTTGGAATGAGTTCGCTTAAAGTTTTCGTTAATGGAAACAACCTTTGGATGTGGACTAACATGCCCGACGACCGCGAAGTAAACATGGAAAAAACTTCTGCTTATCCTACGGTTCGCCGTATAAACATGGGTGTTAATATCGTTTTATAATATGATTTTGCTATGAAGAAAAATATATATAAAATATTTCAAATTTTTGCCTTTCTGGTGGTTACCGGGTTGGTTTCCTGTACCGAGTATCTCGACAGGTCGCCTGAGGCAGAAGTATCGTCGACCGATGCCTTTATAAACTTCACCAATTTCCAGGGGTTTACAGAAGAATTGTATTGCTGTGTCCCCGATTTTGCAACCCGTACTTGGGCTACCGACTGGAATATGGGGGATGAAGTACTCCACAAAGATGGAGGTATTTGGCTGAATGACCTTTTTGATAAAGGTGACTATTGGGGATGGACTACACAAGCTTGGATTTCGTGGCTCGATAAAGATGCTGCAAATTCTGATCCCGGTGAAAGGGAAAAAGGGCTATGGCCTAATGCTTGGTATGCTATCCGCAAAGCCAATCTCGGGTTGGAAAACCTCGAGAACTTAACCGATGCCACTCAAGAGGAAAAGGATTTTATTAAAGGTCAGTTGTTGTTCTTTAGGGCATGGTTTCATTTCGAACTAATGACTTACTGGGGCGGTATGCCTTATATTGATCATGTGTTGAATTCGGATGATAAATTGGAACTACCAAGGTTGAATTGTCATGAAACAGCCGAACGTATTGCCCAAGACCTCCGTGAGGCTGCCGATTTGTTGCCTGTCGATTGGGACAAAACAGAAGCTGGTCAGCGTACTCCGGGGCAAAACTATCAACGTATTTCAAAAGTTATGGCCTTGGCTTATCTGGGGAAAAACTACTTATATGCCGGGAGCCCATTGCTAAACAACGAATCGACTGGAAGTGCAACGTTCAACACTGAGTATTGCAAGAAAGCAGCTGCTGCTTTTGCCGAGATGCTGTCTTATGTTGAAAACGGTCAAAGCTGGGTTAAACTGGTTAACTTCAAAGATTACAGCACGTTGTTTTATTCTAACGGACGTTCTATTATTCCAGGTTTTCCAGAGACTGTTTTCAAAGCACCGGTGTACAGTACTTGGTTCAATGGCTGTCCATGGGGACCTTCTTCAATCTTTATTGAAGGGAATATTGGTGGTGGATATTCGTCTCCAAACGCAAAATATGTCGAAAACTACGGGATGGCCAACGGGCTGCCTATCGACGACCCTGAATCGGGTTACAACCCGGCCGATCCTTGGGTGAACCGTGATCCTCGTTTTTATAATGATATAATTATCGATGGAGACCAAATTATTTCAGGTTCTGCTTCCGAAGCGATGGAGAAGTTCCGCTACGCAAACCTTTATAACGGAGGGGCAAGCCGCGATAACCAGAAAGTGGGAAGAACCGGTTATATGTTGCGGAAATTAACCCCCATGAAGGTAAACGATGTTGACAATGGATATGGGAATAACTACATGCATTTGTCGTATATGCGCCTTGCCGATGTATACCTTATGTATGCCGAAGCAGTGTTACAAGGATATGGTTCAGCAACCAGCAGCCATCCGGGCTATATTACTGCTGAAGAAGCTTTCAATAAAGTACGTACCCGTTGTGGTGCCGGTCCTGTTGCTCAAAAATTTGTTGGCGATAAAGATAAATTCATGAAGGAAATCATTCGCGAGCGTGCAGTTGAACTGTCATTTGAAGGCGATTTCAGGTTCAACGATATTCGGAGGTGGATGTTGTCTCCTGAATTGAAATACAGGCAAAAAACCTCTATCGATTTCGATCGCGACCAGGTAACCAAGAAACCTATCAACATAAAAGAGACGGTTATCCTTACCCGTCCGTTCGAAAGCAAACATTACTGGTTGCCAATTAAGATCGATGATGTTTCCTTGTATCCTTCATTTGGTCAGAACCCAGGTTGGTAATCACGAAGTTTTGAAAATTTAAAAGTGAATGAAAATGAAACTTATAAAAATAGCAATGATATTATTGGGGGTTTACCTTTGTTTTGTATCTAAGGTTACTGCCCAACCCATTGAAGCAACCGATACTCTGGCTTCTGCGAAAGATTCATTGATACATATCGCGTTCGGAAAGGTTAAGATCAACGATTTGCCCGGAACTGTTTCAGTTATGGATCCTGACAATTACATTGATAAAAGTTTTTCGAATTATGCCCTTGATTTCTCATATGCTTATGTTGGTGGTGCTAACCTTTGGAATATTGGCAATCCACTTGTTCTCGTCAATGGGGTTCCTCGTTCGGCGAGCGACATTACAGCTTCTGAAGTAGATCAGATTACTTATATGAAAGGCGCTCAAGCGGTTGTTTTATATGGTAGCCATGCTGCTAATGGCGTGATACTTATCACTACTAAACGCGGAAAAGAAGGTGATAACTTGGTTAATGTTAGGCTTCATACAGGGATTAACCTCCCTAAAGCTTATCCAAATTACCTCGGATCGGCTGATTATATGCGATATTATAACCAGGCAAGCCTGAACGATGGCTTAACTCCGCTCTACGATTCAACGATGATTAGCAATTATGATTCCAAATTGAATCCATATCAATATCCGGATGTTGACTATTATTCGTCGGACTATTTACGTAAAATGTCGAACACGTATATGGTGAACACCGATTTTACCGGAGGAAATGACCGTGCAAAGTTTTATGCATCAGCTGGCCTTGAGAGACTAAACTCGTTGCTGAAGATTGGCGAAGGTAAAAATGAAGGCATTACTCGACTGAATGTTCGTGGTAATATCGATTTAAATATCAATGATTATATCAGCACATTTGTTGATGTTTCGGCCGTATTTTACGATGCACGTACTGCAAACGGTAATTATTGGGAAAAATCGGGAACATTGCATCCACATCGTTATGCTCCGTTAATTCCTATCGATTTGGTTGAAAAGGATAACGAACAAGCTCAAAATTATGTTGATGCCAGCCGACATGTTATTGATGGAAAATACATTTTAGGTGGTACACAGGAATACCTTACAAACCCTATTGCCGATGCGTATGCTGCTGGTCACAGAACATACACCAGCCGCCAGTTTCAGTATACTGCTGGGTTAAATGCAAATCTTTCACCAGTGCTTAATGGATTATCATTCCATGGGCAGGTAAGTGTAGATTATTCAAATAGTTACGTTCAGTCTGTTAATAATACTTATGCCGTTTTTGTTCCTACTTGGAAAAAGTACGATGATGTCGATTCTATCAGCAGCTTAACCAAGCATAACAAAGATGCGAATAATGGAAACCAGAACTTGAGCGATAACTGGAACAATCAGAACATCGATTTCAATTTGCATTTTGATTATCTGAATACCTTTAATGCCGATCACAATGTGTTGGCCAGGGTTTTGGTTAATGGTTTTCGTGGACGTCGTACCGGAGAATTTCAAAACCGCACCAACAATAACATGGGCGTGCAGTTGAATTATAATTACGCACATCGCTATTATGCAAACTTTAGCGGGGCAATAGTTAATTCTACAAAGTTACCGGCCAATACTCGCGTAGCATTTTCTCCTACACTTGAATTAGGATGGGTGCTTAGTGAAGAGGAATTTCTGAAAAACTCAAATGTAGTCAATCGCTTGAAAGTTTATGCTTCTGCAGGGGTGGTAAATACTGATCTCGATTTCCCACAGTATTATATGTACGACCAAATCTATGCTTCAACAGCCTATTTTTCATGGCAGGATGGATACAGGACTAACCGTACAACGACTATGTCGCACGAGAGGAATGAAAATCTGGGTTATGTAAAGCGCAAAGAGGTAAACATAGGAATTAATGGAGCTTTATTCAATAATTCACTTAATTTCAACATCAATGCGTTTACGATAACCAAAGATGGCATTCCGGTTCAGCGGTATACCCAGTATCCAAGCTTCTTTTATTCCTATTATCCCGAAACATCGTTTGTGCCTTACACTAATTACGATGCAAACAGTTACAGAGGTGTTGATTTTCAGCTCGATTATACCCGCAATCTGGGTGAAGTCAAGTTAGAAGTGGGTGTTGCCGGATCGTATGTTGTTTCAACAGCCAAAGTTCGCGAAGAATTATTTGCCGATGCTTATCGCAACCGGGCAGGAAAGCCAGTTGGTGCTATTTTCGGGCTGGAAAGTGAAGGGCTATTTATGAGTCAGGATGAAATTGTAAACCATGCCAGACAAAAGTTTGGCGAGGTTAAACCTGGCGATATCAAGTATAAAGACCAAAATAACGACGGAGTTGTAGACGAACTCGACGAGGTGATGATTGGCAATTGGCAATCTCCTTTTGTTGCAGGCGTTCACCTCACCGCCACATGGAAAGCGCTTACATTTTATGTGTATGGAACTGCTCAGTTTGGGGGTACCTCCATTAAAAGCGGTGATTATTACTGGGTTTCGGGAAACAAGAAATTTTCAGAAGTTGTACTCGACAGCTGGACTGAGCAAAACAAAGAACAGGCTAAGTATCCACGCTTGACTACGCTTGGTGGTGATAACAATTTCCGCTATTCAGATTATTGGACCTATAAATCTGATCTTTTCAACCTTGCTCATGCGCAGTTAACCTATTCGCTGCCCAAAGCAATTGTAAGCAAGACATTTGTGAAAGGTCTCGATATCTATTTGAACGGATCAAACTTGTTATTCGTGTCGAAGAATAAAGATATAATGGAACTGAGTGTAGGCAGTACGCCTCAAATGCGCACATTTAGTATGGGCGTTAAAGCTGTATTCTGAAACTCAAAAAAATAATAACGGATATGAAAACAAAATTAATCATATTACTTGTATTGGTTTCATTTTTAACCGGGTGTGACGATTATTTGTTACCGGCCGATGAGAACAATCGTAAGTTAGAAGATATTTATACCGATGCTGCTTTTGCCGAAGGGCTTTTGATGAACGGATATGTGCGTTTGCCTAATGGGGGGTATTCTTTCACCGATGTGGCTACCGACGATGCTGTTTCGAATGATCCCAATAGCGGTTACCGTCAGATGGCCGGCGGAAAATGGTCGGCATTGAATAATCCCGTTGAAAGATGGGCTGGCGCTTTTGCTGCTATTCAATATTTAAATATCATTCTTGAAGAAACCGATAAAGTGGAATGGGCTAAAACTGGTCAGTATGTTAACGAAATGTTCAACGACCGTACAAAAGGTGAAGCCTATGGTTTGCGGGCCCTTTTTATGTACTATTTGCTTCAGGCACATGGCGGCTGGACTTCAGGTGGTGAGCTTTTGGGTGTCCCCATTATTACTAACTCACTCTCTGCGGAGTCTGATTTTAATTTGCCAAGAAACACGTTTGAAGAATGTTTACAGCAAATATATAGTGATCTCGACAAAGCCGAAAGTTACTTGCCTCTCGATTTTGAGGATGTAAGCGATACAAGTTCGGTACGTATGCTCGAAAAATATGTTGGTAAAACCACTATGTCTGATTACAACCGTGTTTTTGGGGCTTTCAACCGTCAGCGCCTTACATCACGAATTGTAAAAGGAATAAGGGCTCAGGTAAGCTTGTTGGCAGCTAGTCCCGCATTTAGCGAAGGTACATCGGTATCTTGGGAAGATGCTGCAAATGATGCCGCAGAAGTTCTTAATCTGATTGGAGGAGTATCGGGAATGGCTGCAAACGGAGGGTACTGGTATGCAAAGAAAAACAATGCAGAGATTACAGCCATAGCATTGGGGAGGAACCCACAGGAAATTCTTTGGCGTACAAATGTGAGCGACTCGAAAGATCTGGAAACAGAAATGTATCCGCCATCGCTGTATGGAAAGGGTAGGGTTAACCCAACACAAAACCTTGTAGATGCTTTCCCAATGCTCAATGGTTTCCCTATTGGAGACTCTAACAGTGGATACGACCCGGCTAGTCCATATACAAACCGTGACCCGCGTCTCAGTATGTACATTGTAACCAACAATAGCAAATTTGGTCCACAGAATTCAACCATTCTTACACAGGTTAGTAAAAATAATGAAAATAGTAATGGATTAAATGCTATTTCAACATCAACACGTACAGGGTATTACATGAGAAAACTCCTTCGCGAAGATGTTAACCTTAACCCGACGAGCAGTACACAGCAAAAGCATTATGTGGCAAGAATTCGTTACACCGAACTTTTTCTCGCTTATGCCGAGGCTGCAAACGAAGCTTGGGGACCTGACGGAACAGGCTCGAATGGATACTCTGCTCGCGATGTTATTGCAGCCATTCGGCAGCGTGCAGGGATTACCCAACCCGATAATTATCTGGCATCAATTTCTTCTAAGGAAGCCATGAGGGCTTTAATCCGTAACGAAAGGCGCCTTGAACTTTGTTTCGAAGGATTCCGCTTCTGGGATTTACGCCGCTGGAAGGAAGATATTACTATTCCTGCCGGAGGAATGAAAATTCAAGACGGTAAATTTGAGCCGATGGTTGTTGAAAACAGGAACTATCAAAATCACATGTTTTACGGACCTATTCCATATAATGAAATTCTTAAAGCTGGTAAATTAATCCAGAATCAGGGATGGTAAATCGCGTAACGTTATAATAATAAGTGAAATGAAAAAATTAATTTATCTATTAATACTATCGACAGGAATTTTAACGGCTTGTCATAATCAAAGCTGGGATTTCCCCGATTACGATTATACAACGGTATATTTTCCTTATCAATATCCAGTCAGGACCTTGGTTCTTGGTGAAGATATTTATGATAATACGCTCGACAATGCCCACAAATCGAAGATAATGGCAACTATGGGCGGTGTTTACGAAAATACTAAGGATCGGACATTGAAGGTTGAAGTCGATAATTCGCTTTGTCTCGATGCTCATTTCGACAGTATCTATGGCGAACCTGTTATTGCAATGCCATCAGAATATTATTCGTTGGCTGCTGACAAGCAAATTGTGATTCCGGCAGGATCAATTTCTGGGGGAATTGAAGTGCAATTTACTGATGCTTTCTTTGCCGATAGCAAATCGGTTTCAAATACCTACGTGATTCCCTTAAAGATTACCAGTGTTGATGGTATTGATTCTATTCTGAGTGGAAAAGCTGCAGTTGAAAATCCGGATCTAAGGGTTGCCGATGACTGGGCTATTGCTCCTAAAAATTTCATCTTGTATGGAGTAAAATACATCAATCCATGGCATGGTGCATATCTGAGACGTGGAAAAGATGATTGCAAAGGAAGCAATGGAAATTCAGCTCTCGACACGGTAATCGTATATCGGAAACAATATGTAGAACGTGACCAAGTGGTGAAAATGAAGACAGTTTCAATGAACGAAGTGTCTCTTACTCTTGATACCCGGGTTCGCGGAAGTGAAAAAAACATTCCTTTCGAGATTCGGATTTCTGTTGATGGACAAGGAAATTGTACCGTTGCTCAGCCTAATGATTCAAGTTATGTAGCTACCGGAAACGGCAAGTTTGTAAATGATGGTGACAAATGGGGCGAAAAACCACGTGATGTGATGTACCTTAATTATTCTGTCGATTTTGGGACATCGGTTCACACGTTTACCGATACATTGGTGGTTAGAGACCGCGATGTGAAGTTTGAAAATTTTTCTATGGTTATTAAATAGAATAGTTTGATTAGTTAGATTTTTGAGGCTCTGCAAGGGGAAATCCCACTTCCCCTTGTCAGGGTTCAAAATCATTTGGATTGCATTTTTTATTTCATCTCATATTCAC
>Ga0123334_1000889_pt1 | contig 39925 bp, 31 predicted proteins | sample BiotimSIPDNA_FD_89706 | JGI IMG/M metagenome (GOLD analysis project Ga0123334, IMG submission 89706) | Anaerobic biogas reactor microbial communites from Washington, USA - Biogas_R1 time_0 SIP DNA | ecosystem: Engineered > Bioreactor > Anaerobic > Unclassified | place: Washington, USA...
TCACTCCTGGTCAGGTGCAAGGGTTTTGCTTGTTTTTCAAGGTTTTCCTTGCACCAATTATACCAGAAAACCGCTGAGAAGTGTTGTGAATGCTGGGGTTTTTGCTTGTTCAGGGGACACTAAGTCTGCTCGATAAAATAGGTTTGCCGCGCTGCCTCGGCAATCGCGTTGCTCTTGTTGCACAGCAGTTCAATCTCCCACTACTTGACGATAACCTAGTCAATTGTGTGCTTCTTATGTGCATCATTTTCCCAGTTCGTTTTTTACTGATTATACTTCTACTAGCCCTGAAACTAGTACAAGCTATGGAGGAAGGTCAAGGCGGCACCCCGGTGGCAGAGAAGTTCCCGATGGCCAACTTCAACTGCAGCTTCACCAACATTGAAAAGTGGGAAGACCTCGCCGAGTTGTTCTACCTGCTGATGCTGGGAAGCGGTGTCGGCTTCAAGTCAACTATTGAGATGGCCAGGAACATGAAACCCATCCGCACCAATGTCAACCTCATCCTGTCCGAGTACAACCCCGTGCCGGTTGACTACAGGCTTGAGAACACCGACACCCGGTTCCTTGAGAACGGCTTCGCCAAGATTTATGTGGGAGACAGCAAGGAGGGTTGGCGCGATGCGCTGATGGCTTATTTTGGGCTGCTGACCAAGCCGGAGTACGAGCACATTCACACCATCAAGGTGTCCTTCAACTCCATCCGCCCCAAGGGTGAGCGGCTGAAGACCTTCGGTGGCACCGCCTCTGGCCCTGAGCCTCTGCGGGAGATGTTTGCCGGGTTTGACAACATCCTCAACAACCGGATTGACCCGACCCTTGCCCCCATTGAGGTGGATGAGAAGGGATACGGCCAAGTCCGCCCCATCCACATTCTGGACATGGGTAACTTCATCGGGGCCAACGTGGTTGCGGGTGGTGTGCGCAGGACGGCTGAGATTATGCTGTTTGAGGCCAGCGACTATGAAACCCTGTTTGCCAAGTACGGCATCAACGGCTTCTGGAGCGAGGAACACTTCCGGCAGCACGAAAAGGTCAAGGAGCAGCTGCTGGCGCTGAACATCCCCATCCCCGGATGGTTTGATGAGGTTGGCGAGCGGATGTACGACAGCAACGTCAACGGTGACAAGCCCTTCAACTGGGGCCGCAAGAACATCAACCACCGCAGGATGTCCAACAACTCCATCGTGTTCACGGAGAAGCCCATCCGTTCCTTCCTCCACCTTGTGTTCCAGATGATTCAACTGGACGGTGAGCCGGGCTTCATCAATATGGAGGAGATGAGCAAGCGGCGTGAGAACGCACAGGGAATCAACCCCTGCTTCCGGGGAGACATGCGGTTGCTTACAGTTGACGGGTACAAGCGGTTTGATGAATTGGATGGTCAAACTGTTGAGTTGATTAACCTCAACGGTGATATTTCTACCGGAAGGGTTTGGTGTAGCGGTGAAAAGGAAATCTATGAAATCAAGTTCATGAACCGGCCAAGCATTTTTGCCACAAAAGACCATGTGTTTGCAACAGTGGACGGATACGAACTTGAGGCGCGCGAACTGCGCCACCAAAGGTTGATGCCGTACCTGAAAGAGCAAAGAACCCACAATCCGGAACATGTCAAGCTGGGCTTTTTGCAGGGGGATGGAAACCTCACCCGGTTAGACAGTGATACCCACAAGGGATTGGAGGTCAACATTGGGTCGGATGATGAGGACATCTTCAACCTGTTTGGTGTAAACGGTGATGGTCGCAGTTTCTATATCAACGGTTACAACGATGAACTTAAGAAACTTGGGTTCAGCGCAACGCCCCTGCCTGAAAGGGTGCTGCCCTCTACCTACCCTGAGTGGGGACATGCCAAGAAGGCGGGATTCCTGTCTGGTCTTTATAGCGCCAATGGGTGTGTTGTCAAGAACGGTGGAAGGATTGCGTTCAAGTCCACCTGCAAGGAATTGGTTGAACAGGTCAAGGTGTCGCTTAAAGATGACTTCGATATTGAGTCCTACATCACCACCAATAAAGTCAAACAGGTGGCGTTTGACAACGGTGTTTATGAGTGCCGTGAAAGTTATGACCTTAACATCCAACAGTTTGATAGCCGGGTGAAGTTCTATGAGGAGATTGGTTTCTACCACCTCTACAAAACTGAGACCCTGATTCAAACGATATTGGAAACAGCCCCTATGGTGATTAGTGTAAAAAGCACAGGGACGTATGCGCCTGTGTATGACTTCACCGAACCCAAGACTCACTGGGGTGTTGTTGAGGGTGTTGTTGCCCATAACTGCGCCGAGATCCTGCTGGACAACAAACAGCAGTGCAACCTGACCACCGTCAACCTGGCGGCCTTTGCCAAGGGTGACACTTTTGATGTCCTCGGGGCCATCAAGGCACAGGAACTCTCCGCGCGGGCGGGTGTACGGATGGCGCTGGTAGACCTTGAACTTCCTGAGTGGGACGCCATTCACAAGCGCGACCGGCTGACCGGCTGCAGCCTGACCGGTGTGATGGATGCCATCGGGTCCAAGCCGATTGACAGGCAGAAGACCATCCTGCAGTACCTGTCAGAAGCGGCGAACAATGCGGCCTCCGACTATGCCGCCAAACTGAGGATTGCGCGCCCCCTGCTTGTGACTGCGCTGAAGCCGGAGGGGTCTCTTTCCCTGGTGGCCGGTGGGGTCTCCCCGGGTCTGCACGATGCCCACTCCAAGTACTTTATCCGGCGCATTCGCATCTCCTCTGATGACGCACTGGCCAAGGCTGCTGTGGTTCACGGCTGGCAGATTCACCCCGAGGTGGGCACGCCTGAGAACAAGATTGAGAATGCCAGGACCCTGGTGATTGACTTCCCCGTGAAGTCTGGTGCCACCAAGACCAAGGATGACATGACCGCCCTGGAGCAGTTTGAGAGATACCTGATGTTCCAGGAGCACTACACCAACCATAACTCCAGCAACACCATCACGGTCAAGCCGGAGGAGTGGGATGATCTTGAGGCTGCCATTGATGAGGCGTGGGACAGGTTTGTGGGGGGTGTCCTTCCTCGCCTTTGACGGCGGCACCTACCAACTGGCCCCCTATGAAGCGATTGATGAGGAGCAGTACAACGAACTGGTGGCCAAGTCGATGCCGTTTGACCCGCGCATCCTGCAGTTCTATGAGAGCGTTGGCATCTCCGACCTCGATGAGAATGACCCGGACTGCGCCACCGGCGGGTGCCCCACAAGGTAAGTGAAGGGAGCGGGGATGGGCGGGGAAGCCTGTCCCCCTCCTCCCTCAAAGGTGGTGATATGATTTGGCAATTTCTGAATAGAAGTTAATCCGTGACATTGAGCGACTGATTGCGAGAAGCTGCGCCAACTGCGTGGACGGCATCTGTCTGCAGAAGGACGCGCCCTGTGTCTGGCGGGAGATGGACATCAACCCCGACACCGGCAAGCCCTATCCCTTCTCGGACAAGGGCATCACCTGCCACTGGCTGCGCAAGGCGGTGCTGCCGGGTGACCCTTAGCTGGAAGCGCGGTATCACGCCTATATGGACGCGGCGCGCGGCAAGGTCAACATAGAGGTGACCGCCGACACCTGTGAGCGGTGTGGTGTGCCCATCATCAAAACAAGCAACAGACAGAAATATTGCCTGGCCTGCGGCAAGGAAGAGAGAAGAAGGAAGCACGCGGCGAGGATGCGAAAAAGCCGCTCCTGACAGGGGGGTCAAACGTGCGCATTTAGAGCCAAAAAAAGTGAGTAATATCAAGGCTTCCCAGAGGCGATTTTTCAGGGGCAAGGTGTTTCCCTTCCTTCCTCAAATGTGCGCATTTAGAACCCCCTAAAACGCAAAAATTGCCCCGGTGGCAGGAACACATTTTTCACCTAAATCTGCTCTTGCTCCGGGGCTTCTTTTTTATCTGTTTTGACAGGGGTCGAACGTGCGCATTTAGAGCACAAAAACATGAGGTATATCAACGGGTTTGAGAGGTCATTTTTTAAGGGTAAGGTGTTTGGTCATCTATCCCAAATGTGCGCATTTAGAAACATGAAGAATATGGTATAATGAAAGGGTGATATGTATTGAATGATAATACTCACGAGCACCTTGAAAGTAGAACATACATGAACGGTGGTTCATCTTTTGAATCAGGTGTTGATGAGTTTGCAATGGCAAAGATTAGAAGACCATACCTGCTCAATGGCATACAGGTCTGGGTAACAGGTGAGTCAGAGCAGGAGGTCGCGGACAAATACGCTGACCTTAAATACGCAATGACCCAGACGCAACAGCAGCACTACTATCAACCCCCCGTGAAGAAACACAACTTCAAGCGGTTTGCACAGGACAACTGGCAGTACATCTCCCAGACGGTCTCTGAGGGAACAAACAGAGACTACAAGTACTACCTGGACAGGGACATCCTCCCCTTCTTTGGCAAGATGGACGTTGAGGACATCGACTGGCGCAGTGTCCAGGCATTTTATGACAAACTGAAGCATTATTCATTCTCCACCGTGCACAAGCGCAAGGTCGTGCTGTCCCGCATCCTTCAGATTGCCCTGGGGGACGGCCTCATCTCCAATGACCCCACCAAGGACAAACGCTTGACGCACACAAAGAAGCGGGTCGGCAGACCAGTCCCTGACAACGACCTGTACAAGCAGTTCCTCAGCGACATCAACAGCCTTGAACACGCACATGAAAGACTGTACATGGCGCTGGTCGGCTATACCGGGCTTCGGCGCGGGGAGATACTGGCCCTCAGGTGGTCAGACATCTCGTTTGATAAGAACAACATCCGGGTCACACGAGCGGTCAACACGAGACGCACAAGCGAAGCATCACCCGGATTAATCAAAAAACCGAAAACAAGTTCGGGCATCAGGACAGTCCCAATGATCCCGGCCTTGAAACAAGTGCTTACCTCCAACAAGCACAAACACGACTACATCATCACAGACGCAAGAACCGAAGAACCCCTCCATACCGAGGCAAGGTTCAACACGATGTGGCGAAGCATCAGGCGACAGATTAACACAGGCCCCTACACCTCTCACTCCTTCAGGCACGCGGTGTGTTCCACGCTGCTGTCCAGCGGGGTTGACGTGAAGACCACGCAGTCCATCCTCGGCCACGCACAGGCCAGCACGACACTCGACATCTACGCCCACGCGATTCCTAAAAACATCGCCGAAGCCGGATTATTATTCAGTGGCAAATTAGCCATTTGACGATTCACTTGACGAGGCCCACAGCCCCCAACCCCTTATAACATAAGGAAAAAATAATGGCGTTTCTGGTTACCACTTGACGATTTTATTGACGAATACCCCTATACACGCAACTTTTTACTTGACACAAAGCGTTGAAAAGCCTATGATTTCAACGCATTCGCCGGTGTGACGGAATGGCAGACGTAGCGGACTCAAAATCCGTTGGTAGCGATACCGTGTCGGTTCAAGTCCGACCACCGGCACCAGTACGAGTGTCCTTATTGGATCTGAGTATCCTGCGGGGGCACTCTTTTTGTTTGGGTAACTTTCCTGTCCGGCACAGCTGACAAATGCTCCTTTTCGCGTGTAGATACTTATGTCTGGCGGTGGCAGCGCAACTGTTTCCGGAAGCTCCAGAGAACCGAAGCGGTTGTAGTGAATCACCAGCATATGTTGCCAGGTGCCATCCACCTTATTTGCGTGGCAGACCTCAATGTGGTTGATTAGTTCCATAAGCTGCTTGGGTGTCAACAGCACAGGAATGTGTCCGTGTTTGATGCTGGCATGATGATGCGTTATGATGATGTGCGAGTCATCCAAAGTGCTTCGGCGTCCTTGTGCCGATGAAGGACATGAAAGCTTGAGCTGCTCAAGCAAACGGTAATCCAATCAATGGCAACAAATGGAAGGGATCGCAACAACTTATGAAAAAGAAAAATAGGAAATGGCGCTCAGGTATATTGGTTCTCCTTGCCGGGCTTCTCATCCTCCTGGGCGTTGCTGTTGCTGATGCTGAAACGAAGGGGATGATGGATGTTGACGAAATGATTGCCAACGATGAGCCAAGACCAAGTGATGTGCCATCTTTTCATGCAACCGTTCCCTTTGAACCCATTGTTCTGAGTCCATATGAACTGATGAAGCAGGTAGAAACATGTAAAAGCAGTGATGAGATCATGGCGCTTTCAATCAGTCTTGGCCTTCCACTTTCCGCCAGTGATTGTGATTATATCTATCAATGCAGGAACAACCATGCCCTCACGCGATATCCTTTACCGGTAGGACAATGGAAGTTCAGCGAAGCCGTCACCTTAAGCTATACGTTTGCTGATGAAGAAGGCAGCAGTGATCATCTGACTTTTGTCTTTACTGGTGACGGCGAAACCTGCAGCCTCATTGATATCCTGCTTTTCATTGATCGTTTACAGGTGGTGACGGATGCAAACCATGAGACATTATGGCTCGTCGGCGAAGCAAGATCAGGTGAGAACAAGTCCATTCGCTGGTACAATCTGATGAGGAGGGAGTATGGCCTTTCTTATCTTGTGAAGGGTTTGATGGCCAATCGAGTCGATTATCATATCAAAGTACAATCCGTGTCCGATCCCATTATTGATGGAACCCTTCCTGCGGATGGCATGCTGGCAGTTCGCAAGCAAGTGAGCCTCAGGGATTTGACGAAGGCGGTTCCCACAGAAGACCCTGAAATCCCCCTTTATGCACAGGTTGATATCTATATGTACCAACCGGGGATGGATTTGGTGCTGCTCAGGTCAGAAAAATATGAAGGCATGGATCTTCAAACGGTTTCCAATATTACATACGAAGAGATGATGAACAAAGATGACCAGGTAAAGTAAGGTGCGCAAATCATGTGGACAGGGGCTGTTGTTAAGCACCCTCTAAGAGGCTGAAAGGCTGTCTAAATGGCAGTATTGGTCAATCCCCTACCGCCTCGCATGATGAGGTGCTGTTTTCACCTACGGTTGAAGGTTGTACAGAATTGGAGACAATCCTTATCGTAGCCCTTCTGGAAAAGCTGATTCGTCATCAAGCTGGCGCCTGCCGGTGTGCTGCCCCACAAATCATGGTGGCGTAGTTCACGGCGCCGCGGGCTACACGAAGCTCGCGACGCTTCTTTTCAAGAGACATCCCGTGCGTTCCGCCACTACGTCGATTTAAAAAAGCCCAGCCCATGACGGGCATAGCTTGCAATGAATCCTCTGGGATTTCAGCTGATTGAAAAATGCGCTCCTTGGAAGGAGAGCACAGTTACATATCCCCTGTGTTTCTTTGCAAAACCTATTCCCGACGCTTTGGATCAAACAAAGCGCTACATCAGCTTTAGCAGCAAGTCCACTGTTTCGTCCACCGTCATCCGGCTGTTGTCCACCCAGGTGCCCAGGCGCGGCGTGGTTTGATGGAAGTCCTCATAGAGATCGGCAATGGAGAAGGCGTGATACCCGGCCTTGCCACGGGCCGCTTCCCTTTCCTGGATGACCTGCAGGCCAGGGTCAAGAACAAAGGCCTTTGGCTGCCAGCCAGAAAGCTTGTCCAGCATGTCTGCCCAGTGCTGGCCATAGTAATTGTCCTGCAGGACAACATCAAAGCCGGCCTTCAGGTATTGGATGGCCACCATGGCGCTGAGGTGATAGCGCAGCTGCAACTGGTCCAGGGCCTCCTGGCTGGGGGCGGGGCCCATCTCGGCCCGGCCCGAAACGATCATCCGCCGGAAAAGATCCCCGCGCAGATGGACGGCCCTGGGCAGGCGCCTGGCCAGCGCCTCCGCCACCGTGGACTTGCCGCTGGCCATCAGGCCGGTGATGATAAACAGCATGGCGCGCTCCTTTCAGGAATCGGACAAGACAAGAATACCATGAATGCACAGGACTGTGCATGGTTTCAATACGCGGGGGCGCTTGGCGCGATAACATCCGGTGCCCGGCGCCAGGTATCTGATTTTGCAGTTGGCGAGATCATTGCTTTCATTCACAACCCCACAGGAAGGGCACATTGTTTTGTGAAGATCGCTGGGAGTTGTCATGACAAGATATGAGAACAACCTGGCCTTTGTTTTTCATGATTCGGCGGATACAGCTGACCTATCCCAACCTTGTGACAATCACCAGCCGTTTGATGATGGATGCTATTGCCAACCGATGAATGATGGTTCATTTTACCCCAACATACAAGCAGTTTGGCCTGGTGAAGTAGCCCCCTCCTTCCCGTCAGGTTTGCAGCATCAACATGAGGAAAGGCGCAGCGCCGCGTCAATTTCGTGGGCTTCGGGACCGTTTGACACACTCCCGCAAATTGGTTATATTGTTCCCATAAAACGCATTTGAGTGGCAAATGACTTGGGCGATGTCCTTGCTTGCGCGCGAGGAATGGCCAGCGTGAAACAAAGGCAGAAACCTCTTTGTTTAAGGCTGAATCCTCAGGTCCCCAACCATAACCCGCAGATGAAGCGGGGACCTTTGAGTCACGCGCGAAGATGACAGCCTCTTTTGCCCAACGGGAAGTAGGCATACACCCTGCCGGTGGAAGCACTCACCTTGCCTGGCATGGTGGCTGAACGGCCACTGGCCATCGGGTGGGTAATGCCACCCGCACAGACCCCAGAAAGGTTGCTGGCAGCTTGATCAAGTTGCCTGAGAAAGGACAATCCAAATAAAACTTGGGAGGGAAGGATGAAAAGGCTGGCGGTTATCCTGGCGCTTGTTTTGTTGGTATCAGCAGCCGGAATCGGCGTGCTCCTCGACCAAAACAACCAGGCAGACACCAAAATCAAAACACTTGAAGCCGAACTTGCTGACACACAGAAAATGCTGGAGACCACAAAGACGGAGGCCCTGCAGGCGCAGACCGAGGCCCAAGCGAAGGAAACCGCGCTGACCGCGCAGGTGGACCGCCTGACGGCCCAGCTGGAGACGACGAAGGCGGAAGCCCTGCAGGCACAGACAGATGCCCAGGCCAAGGAAGCCGCACTGACAGCGCAGGTAGAAAGCCTGACGGCGCAACTGGAGACCGCCCAGGCGGAGGCCCTGCAGGCGCAGGCGGAAGCCCAAGCAATGGAAGCTGGGCTGACCGCGCAGGTAGAAAGCCTGACGGCGCAGCTGGAGACCGCCCAGGCGGAGGCCTTGCAGGCACAGACAGATGCCCAGGCAATGGAAGCCACGCTGACCGCGCAGGTGAACAGCCTGACGGCCCAGCTGGCGGCTGTCCAGGCGGATGCCCTGCAGGCGCAGGCAGATGCCCAGGCCAAGGAAACCGCGTTGACCGCGCAGGTGGAAAGCCTGACAGCCCAGCTGGAGACTGTCCAGGCGGAGGCCCTGCAGGCACAGACAGATGCCCAGGCAAAGGAAACCGCACTGACAGCGCAGGTGAACAGCCTGACGGCGCAACTGGCGACCGCCCAGGCGCAAGCCCTGCAGGCACAGACCGAGGCCCAGGCCAAAGTGGACAGGCTGACCTGGCAGACAGCTGTCTATCAGGCATTGCTGGGGACCACCAGGTCTGATGCCTCACAGGCAGAGAAGAAAAGCAAGGCCAATGCAGACGCGTTGACCGCGCAGGTGGAAAGCCTGATGGCGCAACTGGAGACCGCCCAGGCAGAGACACTGCAGGCGCAGACCGAGGCCCAGGCAAAGGAAGCCGCACTGACCGCACAGGTGGACAGCCTGACGGCACAGCTGGAGACCGCCCAGGCGGAGGCCCTGCAGGCACAGACCGAAGCCCAGGCCAAGGAAACTGCGCTGACCGCGCAGGTGGAAAGCCTGACAGCCCAACTGGAGACCGCCCAGGCGGAGGCACAGCAGGCGCAGACCGAAGCCCAGGCAAAGGAAACTACACTGACCGCGCAGGTGGAAAGCCTGACGGCGCAACTGGAGACAACGAAGACGGAGGCCCTGCAGGCGCAGACCGAAGCCCAGGCCAAGGAAACTACGCTGACCGCCCAGGTGGAAAGCCTGACGGCGCAGCTGGAGACAACGAAGGCGGAGGCCCTGCAGGCGCAAACCGAGGCCCAGGCCAAGGAAACCGCGCTGACCGCCCAGGTGCAAAGCCTGACGGCCCAGCTGGAGACAACGAAGGCGGAGGCCCTGGAGGCGCAGACTAAAGCCCAGGCCAAGGAAACTACGCTGACCGTCCAGGTGGAAAGCCTGACGACCCAGCTGGAGGCCGCCCAGGCGGAAGCCCAGGCCAAGGCAGATGGGCTGAGTGCACAGGTCATGAGCCTCACAACGCAGCTGGAGAGCGCCCAGGCAGAGGCCCTGCAGGCGCAAACTGAAGCCCAGGCCAAAGTGGACCGGCTGACCTGGCAGACAGCCGTCTATCAGGCATTGCTGGGGACCGCCAAGTCTGAAGCCGCACAGGCAAAGAAGGATGGCAAGGCCAACGCGGATGCGTTGACCGCCCAGGTGGAAAGCCTGACAGCCCAGCTGGAAACCACCAAGACGGAGGCGCTGCTGGCGCAGGCGGAAGCCCTGGCCCAGGCGGAGGAATCAGCATCGCAGCAAGCCCTGCTGGAGCAGAAAATCGCGGAATTGGACGCTGAACTCCATGAGATCACTGCCAAAGCCCTCAGCCTGCAAACCCTGCTTGATGATACCGAAATTGAAAACACCGCCGCCCGCACAGCGGCCCAGACCAGGATAGACGAGCTGACCGCGCAGGCCGCCAGCCTGTCCGGTGAGCTGGAAGATGTCCTGGCCCAATTCGCGAGCAGCACCACTGAAAAAGAGGCAATGATCGCCAGGCTGGAGGCCAGGCTGGCCGAAAGCGAGGCCACCAGGGACAAGCTGCAGCGCAAGGTGTTCAGCATGACAGCCCATGCTGTCTACTGGAACAACACGGCGTGCACCTTTGGCCTGCACCTGCGCGACCTCCGGCCGGACCTGACGGACAAATGGTACACCATCACCCCCATCGACCTGAGCGAGGATGGCACCCAGCGCTTTGAGCTGGTGGGCGGGAACATGTGGATCATTGGCCATGTCAGCGTGACGGTGGAGGGTGACAGCATGCTGATTGACCGCGAGATCATCTTGGATGGCAAAGGGCGCACCAAGCTGCTGTCCGAGTACCTCAACCTCTTCAAGGACCTGGACAGCATCACCCCCGAAGCCCTGGAGCATGATGGCCTGTACGGAAGGGGCTACCAGTTTGGTGAGCCCATCAGCATTGAAAAGGATCTGGGCGGGGACACCAAGGTAATCATGTTCGTGCGCGACGTGGCCTCCTTCAACCCCCGCGTAACCGACGACCACTTCCTGGCCCGCATGTGGCCCAACCTGCCCCACCGGGTTGCCCAGCGCAGCGCGATGCTTGAGATCATCAATGCCAGCAATGATTAGGCGGTTCCGGAACCCGCGCCCCTGACCAAAGCACGCCCTGCTGACGCGGGGCGTGTTTCATTACCACGTGCTGCCCAGGTAAAAGCGAAGACCTGCTGTCAAGGTTTGACCACAGCTGCCAACACAGGACAGAAAAGCGGCTTGTCAGGCCGCTCCTCTTTGGTTGGATGCCTTGGGCCATGACCATGAGGTGGCCATGCGCAAGCAGCATCCGGGCCGGTTCGCGGGATGCCCCTCCCAAACGCGGCCCGCAGCGGCGGCAGGCGCGGTGCCGGGGCTTTGGGCGCAAGGTCAGACAGTCCGCAAATTGTTGTCAGCTGACCCTGAGCGCGAACCGGCACGCATTCCAAAAGTCTCTGTGCGATGATGTGCCCGCAGACACATCTTTGACCCACAAAAAAAGCGGCCATGCTGACCGCTTGAAGCGCTGTCGCGCGCCTGGCTTCAGCCCAGCATCGCCAGGATGTTGGCCTTGGGCACAGCGCCGATGGTTTTGTTGGCCACCTCGCCGTTCTTGAAGACGTACAGGGAGGGGATGCTCATGATGCGGTACTTGCGCGCCAGGTCCTGCTGCTCGTCCACATTGACTTTGCCCACCTTGATTTCCGGGTGCTCGGAGGCGATTTCCTCCACAATGGGGCTGACCATGCGGCAGGGCCCGCACCAGGGCGCCCAGAAGTCAATCAGCACGGGCTTGTCTGACTGAAGGACCTGCTCCTCGAAGTTCTCTGCTGTGATTGTGATAACTGCCATGTTTGCCACTCCATCCTTAATAAAGTCAAGCCCGCAGGCTGATTCAAATATACCCTGAAGCCATGGGGCGTAAACCGGATTTCAGTTTGGCGGGGCAGATTGGGGCGCGGACCAGGCCTTGCCCCGGCCCGCCATCCCCGGGATGCCGGATTCGCCCCAAATTTACACAGACGCGCCTGGCGCCGGTGGACAAGCGCGGCAAACCGATATATACTATAGGCGAGGAATCCCCAATACATTCAAGGAGAAGCACCATGAAAAAACTGCTGGCCATCTTTCTGTCTGCCCTCATGCTTTTCTCTTTCACCTCCGGCCTTGCCGAGGCCATCGTGATTGACGAGCTCAGCGTCGTCTTTGTCCCCAGCGCGAGCGTTGAGGAAATGCTCAGCGCCTCCGAGCCCCTGAAGGCCATGCTGCAGGAAGAGCTGGCCAAGAGCGGCTATGACGTGAAGTCCGTCACCGTGGACGTCGGCACGGACTATGCCGTGGTCGGCGAAGGCATGATCTCAGGCACGGTTGACGTGGGCTTCCTGCCCGCGGGCACCTATGCCCTGTATTCCCCCGACGGCGTGCAGGTCATCCTGACCTCCACCCGCGCCGGCCACAACGTGGACTCCGATGACTTCCGCGACTGGAACATCGTGGTGGAGAACGACCCCTCCGTCGTGGCCAACGGCTACCGCTCCCTCATCTACGTGAACGCCTACACCGAGAAGGGCGCGGACCTGCTGGCCAAGGCCGAAGCCGGCACCCTGACCTGGGATGATGTCAACTCCGCCAAGTGGGCCCTGGGCAACCCTGGCTCCGGCGCTTCCTACACCTACCCCTCCATCTGGCTGAACAAGAGCTTCGGCGAGGGCGTCGGTGAGTCCAAGAAGACGGTGGAAAATCTGGCCAACGCCACCTTCGGCGGCGGCTACCCGGACAACCAGGAGACCGTGCTGCTGGGCCAGGCGGACATCTACGCCGGCTTCGCGGACACCCGCACCAACGACTACGCCCAGCCCGCCTTTGCCGCCGCCTACCCCGAGGAGGCCGCCCAGGGCAAGACCGTGTTTGACTGCCTGAAGGTCATCGGCGTGTCCGACCTGATCATGAACGACACCATCTCCGTCGGCACCGCCGACTACATCACCCCCGAGTTCATCGCCGCCCTGCAGCAGGCCTTCCTGAACATCATCCAGACGGATGAGGGCAAGGCCACGGTGAAGCCCTACAGCCACAGCGGCTATGTCATCGCCCAGGACAGCGACTTTGACGGCGCCCGCGCCGCCCTGAAGATTTTTGAATAAACCCGACAAGTAAATCATGCACGGAGGCTGTTGCATTGCGCGACAGCCTCCCTGCGCACAGGGCCCCGCTGGCATGCCAGGGGCGGAGTGAAGACATGATCAAGTTTGAGCAAGTGGACAAGGTATACAGCAATGGCGTCAAGGCCATGGACAAGGTGAGCCTGACCATTGAACAGGGCGAGTTTGTCGCCATCATCGGGCTGTCCGGTGCGGGCAAATCCACCCTGATCCGGACCATCAACAAGATGATTGACATCACCTCGGGCAAGCTGACCGTCAACGGCGTGGATGTCAGCAAGCTGCAGGGGGCCTCGCTGCGCAGGTTCCGCCGCAAGATCGGCATGGTCTTCCAGTCCTTCAACCTGGTCAGCCGCATCAGCGTCATCAAGAACGTGCTGTCCGCCCGTGTTGCGGACCTGTCCCTGTTCCGGGTGCTGTTTGGGCTGTACTCCAAGAAGGACAAGATCCTGGCGCTGGAATCCCTGGACAAGGTGGGCATCCTGGAGAAGGCCTACATCAGGGCGGACCAGCTCTCCGGCGGGCAGCAGCAGCGCGTGGCCCTGGCCCGCACGCTGACACAGACACCCGAAATCATCCTGGCGGATGAGCCGGTGGCGGCGCTTGACCCGGTCATGGCCGATGTGGTGATGGAGGACTTCAAGCGCATCAACCGCGACATGAACATCACCGTCATCATCAACATCCACCACGTGGACCTGGCCTTGCAGTATGCCGACCGCATCATCGGCATCCGGGCGGGGGCCATTGTCTATGACGGCCCCAGCGCGGATTTCAACAAGCACATCTTTGAGGAAATCTATGGCCGCAGCCTGACTGAGGACGATGTGATGAAGGAGAAGATCGATGTTTGAGGACCTTCTTCACATCTTTTTCCCGCGCTCCTACACCCTGGGCAACGGCAAGCAGGTCCGGGAGAAGTTCAACCCCTTCCCCTACCTGCTGATCCTGTTCATCGGCGTGGTGGTGGGCTTTTCGGTGTTCACCCGGGTGAACCTCGCCACCCTCATCAAGCGCGGCAACAATTTTTTTGACATCGTGCGCGCCATGATCCCCCCCAGCTGGGACTACTGGCCCACCATGGAAAAGGCCATGCTGGACACCATCAACATGTCCCTGCTGGGCTCGGTCTTTGGCTGCGCGGTCGCCCTGCCGGTCAGCTTCTACTTGTCCTCCAACTTCAAGCTGAACAAAATCTACCTGGTCACCCACCGCCTGGCGCTGAGCCTGCTGCGCACCCTGCCCATCCTGGTCATGGCCTTTTTCTTCCGCACCGTGCTGGGCATCGGCGCCCTGGCCGGCACCCTGGCCATCTCGGTGTTCTCCTACACCATCTGTGTCAAGATGATGTATGAGTACATCGAGACCCTGGACATGGGCGCCTACGAGGCGCTGGAATCCACCGGCGCCACGCGCCTGCGCTGCATCCTGGGCGCCATCTGGCCGCAGGTGAAGGGCTTCTTCCTGTCCACCTTCCTGTATTGCTTTGAAACCAACGTGAAAAGCGCGGCCATCCTGGGCTTTGTGGGCGCGGGGGGCATCGGCCTGAACATCTCCGGGCAGCTGACCCTGCGGCGCTACGGCAACCTGGGGCTGGTGCTCATCAGCATGACCCTCACCATCATGGTGCTGGAGGCGGTGACGCGCTTTGCCCGCAGAAAGCTGGTGACAGGATGAACCAGAGCTTGCTGGACCTGCAGTACAAACGCTACCCCAAGGCCTGGCCACAGTTCGCCTTCGGGTTTCTCGGCATCCTGCTGGTGGCCATCATCTGGAACATCACCGTGTCCTTTGGCGGGTTCACCGAGCGCGGCTGGGGCATGCTGGCGCTGGCCTTCCAGGGGCTGCTGCGCCCCTCCTGGGACGTCATCACCGACCTGGGCCCCACCGGCCTGCTGATGATGCTGGTGGAGACCTTCGCCATCGGCTTTCTGGGCACGGTCTTTGGCACAATCATCGCCATCCCGCTGGCCTTCATCTCCAGCCGCAACATCGCGCCGCGCTGGGTGAACGTCATCACCCTGGCGCTGATCACCATCATCCGCGCCTTCCCGTCCCTGATGTATGGCATCATGTTCGTCAAAACCGTGGGCACCGGCGCCTTTGCCGGCGTGCTCACCATGACCATCGGCTCTGTGGGCATGCTCAGCAAGATGCTGGTGGAATCCATTGAGGACATCAACCCCGGCATCATCGAGGCGCTGGACGCGGCCGGCTGCACCGGCTTTCAGAAAGTGCGCTACGGCATCATGCCGCAGCTGAGCTCCAGCATCATCTCAAACGTGCTCTACAGGCTGGACATCAACGTGAAAAACGCCTCGGTGCTGGGCCTGGTCAGCGCCGGCGGCATCGGCGCACAGCTGATTTTCGCCATCCAGTCCCGCCGCTGGGATGACATTGGCGCCATGGTCTGGGGCCTGGTGCTGCTGGTGCTGCTGATTGAGTACGCCTCCACCAGCATCCGCAACAGGCTGGCGGGCAAGGGCTGACAGCAAGGGAGAAACCCACCAAAACCAAACAGGCGCGCCGGCTATCGCTGGGGCGCCTGTTTGCGTGTGGATTGGTTTATCGGTCCCGCACCACCAGGTTGAGCAGCCGGCCGGGCACAAAGATGCACTTGAGCAGCTGCCTGTCCCCCACCAGGTCGCGCACCTCCCCGCGCTGTGCCAGCTCCTGGCCGTCCTGGGCCCTCAGGCCTGAGGGCACCATCATGCGCAGGCGCACCTTGCCATTGACCTGCACAGCGATCTCCACCTCATCCTCCACCAGGTAGGCCTCGTCATAGGCAGGCCAGGCCTGCCCGTGGATGTAGCCCGGGTAGCCCATCTGCTGCCAGACTTCCTCGCAGATGTGGGGCGCGGCCGGGGAGAGCAGCAGCAGCAGCGCGCGCAGGTCATCATGGCTGACCTGCCCCTGCTCGTAGAAGGCGTTCACCAGGCTCATCATCTGGGCGATGGCGGTGTTGAACTTCATGCGCTCATAGTCCTCGCCCACCCGCTTGATGGTTTGGTTCACCAGCACGCGCAGCGCGGGCGAGAAGCCGGGCTGGTCGCCCCTGACCATTTCCTGCAGGCGCCACACCCGTTCCATGAAGCGGCGGGTACCCCGGGCGCCGTTCATGCTCCAGGGGATGGCCTGGTCAAAGGCCCCCAGGAACATCTCATACACCCGGAAGGCGTCCGCGCCAATCTCGTCCACCAGGTCATCGGGGTTGATCACATTGCCGCGGGATTTGGACATCTTGTCCCCGTTTTCGCCCAGAATCATGCCGTGGCTGGTGCGCTTCTGGTAGGGCTCCGGCGCCTTGACCAGACCGATGTCATGCAGGAAGAAGTGCCAGAAGCGGCTGTAGAGCAGGTGCAGGGTGGTGTGCTCCATGCCGCCGTTGTACCAGTCCACCGGCATCCAGTAATCCAGCGCCTCCTGTGAGGCAAAGGCCTCATCGTTGTGGGGGTCGCAGTAGCGCAGGAAATACCAGCTGGAGCCCGCCCACTGGGGCATGGTGTCGGTCTCCCGCCTGGCGGGCTTGCCACAGGCCGGACAGGGCACGTTCACCCAGTCGGTGATGGCGGCCAGGGGGCTCTCGCCCGAATCGGTGGGCTGGTAGCTTTCCACCTCCGGCAGCAGCAGGGGCAGCTGGTCCTCACCAAGGGGCACCATGCCGCAGTCTTCGCAGTGCACGATGGGGATGGGCTCGCCCCAGTAGCGCTGGCGGGAGAAGACCCAGTCGCGCAGGCGGAAGTTGACCTTGCGCTGCGCGATGCCCTGGTCCACCAGCCAGTCGCTCATCACCTCAATGGCCTCCTGCGCGGGCAGGCCGTTGAGGAAGCCGGAGTTTACCATGCGGCCGGATGCCACGTCAGTGTAGGCGGCCTGGCTGACATCCCCGCCCGAGATGACCTCCACGATGGGCAGGTCAAAGGCGCGGGCGAACTCCCAGTCGCGCTGGTCGTGGCCGGGCACCGCCATGATGGCGCCGGTGCCGTAGCCCATGAGCACATAGTCGCTGACCCACAGGGGGATGGCTTGCCCGGTGGCCGGGTTGATGGCGCTCAGGCCCTCCACACGCAGGCCGGACTTGTCCCGGGCCAGCTCCGTGCGCTCAAAATCGCTCTTGAGGGCGGCCTGCTCGGCGTATTCCCGCAGCGCCTCCCGGTTGTGGATGGAACTGGCCAGGGTGTCCAGCAGGGGGTGTTCCGGGGAGAGCACCATGTAGGTGGCGCCGAACATGGTGTCCGGCCGGGTGGTATACACCCGCAGGGTTTCCTGGGTGCCCGCCACCTGAAAATCCACCTCGCAGCCCTCGGAGCGGCCAATCCAGTTGCGCTGCTGCGCCTTGACGCGGTCAATGAAGTCCACCGTGTCCAGGCCGTCCAGCAGCCGCTGGGCATAGCGGGTGATGGCCAGCATCCACTGGGTTTTGACCCGCCGGGTCACCTCATGCCCGCAGCGCTCGCACAGGCCGGCCACCACCTCTTCATTGGCCAGGCCAATCTTGCAGCTTGGGCACCAGTTGATGGGCATCTGGGCTTTGTATGCCAGGCCGTGCTCGTACAGCTTGAGGAAAATCCACTGGGTCCACTTGTAGTAGCTGGGGTCGGTGGTGTCCACCTCACGGGCATAGTCAAAGGAGAAACCCAGGCGCTTGAGCTGGGCGCGGAAATGGTTGATGTTGTCCCGGGTAACCTTGGCCGGGTGCACGTGGTTCGCGATGGCGTAGTTTTCCGTCGGCAGGCCAAAGGCATCCCAGCCGATGGGGTAGAGCACGTTGAAGCCTTCCATGCGCCGCTTGCGCGCGATGATATCCAGGGCCGTGTTGCTGCGCGGGTGGCCCACGTGCAGCCCGGCCCCGGAGGGGTAGGGGAACTCAATCAGGCAGTAATACTTGGGCAGGCTGGTGTCCGCCCGGGCGGCGAAGGTCTGCCTGTCCTCCCAGAACTGCTGCCATTTGGGTTCAATGCGTTGGGGTTCATACGGCGCGATGGGCATACTGCGTCCTCCTTTGTATACCAGCAAAGTATAGGCACAAAGGAGGAAATTGTAAAGCGTGGGCCGGCGGCCGCGCCCTGCTATGCCAGGTCGTCCAGGAAAATGGGCTGGCTCCAGGCCTTGCGGCCCGTGGGCCCGATGACCTCCGCGCGCACATAGAGCAGCCCCGGGTCAAGGGGCCAGTCCAGGCTGGTGAAGCTGGCCTGTCCCGGCGGCGGGTAGTGGGTGGGCGCGTAGCCGTGGGCGGCCACCAGGCGCACCTCCTGGGCGGGGCTGAAGCGCATGACCAGCCGGCCATCCCGCACCCGCAGATCCTGGATGAGGGGGCCGCTGGAGGCATAGTACCGGCCGCTGTCCAGCGCGTCCATCAGGCTGGGGCCGTCCCCCTCTGGCGCGCTCACCATGGTGAAGCCGCCCCTGCCCTGGCGGGCCTGGTCGGCGTAGTCATGCACATCATCCGTGGCGATGGCCAGCACGCGCTTGCCCCGGCTCAGGCAGTAATCCCATTCGTAGCCGGACTCCGCTACGCTTTCGCTGGCCTGGCAGCCATGGTTCCAGATTTCCAGCGCCTGGCAGCCTTCAAGGGCCAGCAGGTCCTCTGGCAGCAGGCGTGACCAGCGCGGGTGGCAGAGGAACACAAAATGCCCCTGGCTTTTGTGGCGCGCGATCAGCTGGTTCCAGGCGCTGATGCCGGTGTCCGCCTGCCGGGGGATGGCCTGGCCATGGCCCCAGGGGGGCGGCTGGACAGACCGCAGGCGCTCGTCATAGACAAGCAGCAGGTGCAGGCTTTTGTGGCGCTGGTCGCCGATGCTGTGCAGGCCGCGGCCATGGGGCGCCAGGCTGACCTCGGATCCCGCCAGCAGCAGCATGTCCCCCGCCTCAGCCATAGGCTGGTCCCAGTACAGCTCGTGGTCGCTGACCATGATGAAATGGTAGCCGGCGTCACGGTAGTAGGCGATGGCCTCCCTGGGGGAGGCCCTGCCGTCTGAGCGCGTGGTGTGCAGGTGCAGGTTGCCCTTCCATTGGGGGAGCGCGCCATCGATGTAAATCCGGTCCTTCACTGCCGCGTTTTCTCCTGTTGCTGGATTTGAAGCTGCCTGGAGTGTACCCAAAGCGGGCGGCCCTGACCAAAAAAAGCTGGCCGCCCGCAACTTGACAGCCAAAAATGGCCTGCCTATACTTTGTGGCAAGCACATGAAAGGATACGCCCATGAGAAAAGTCGCCGCCCTGCTCCTGATGCTGCTGGCGCTGCCTGTGGTGTCCGCCTTTGCCGGGGAGGCGGCTGACCTGACCGGGCAGGTGGACATCAAGGCGGGCTCCCGCGCCTTCGCGCTGGAACGCCTGCTGGACCGGGACTACACCACCGCCTGGCGGGGTGAGGGCAGCGGCCGGGTCATCACCGTCACAAGCCGGCAGGCGATGCACGGGCTGTACATCTGCTTTTTGGAGGAACCCCGCGCCTGGACAGCGGAGTACAGGGTGGACGGCGCCTGGCAGGCCCTGCCCCGGCAAACCAGCCGCTACCAGCACCAGTACCTGGCCTTGCCGGGGGTGTTTGAGCTGCGCCTGAAGCCCACGGGTAACAACCGCGCCTGGTTCCAAATCAGCGAGCTGTATGTGTTTGGAGCGGGCGCGACGCCGGGCTTTGTGCAGCGCTGGCGGGAGCCGGCGGAGGAAAACGCCCTGCTGGTGCTGTTTGCCCACCCGGATGATGAGGCGCTGTTCTTTGGCGGCGCCATCCCGGTGTATGCCGGGCAGCGGGGGCTGAACGTGGTGGCTGTCTGCCTGAGCGCGCCCAGTACGGTCCGGCGCGCGGAGCTGCTCAACTCCCTGTGGGAGATGGGCATGGACGCCTACCCGGTGTTTGGCCCCTTTCAGGACAAGCACTCCCTGAAGCTCGCCACCGCCTACAAAAACGCCGGGGAGACCCGGGTGAAGCGCTTTGTGGCCGGGCTGTTTGAGCAATACCGCCCGATGGTGGTGCTGACACACGACCTGGAAGGCGAGTACGGCCATGGCCAGCACAAAATGTGCGCGGACAGCGCCCTGCACGCCTTTGACCAGGCGGCCAGGCGTGCAGACGCCTTCCAGGTGCGCAAGCTCTACCTGCACCTCTACCCCGAGAACCAGGTGGAGATGGACTGGGACCAGCCCCTGCCCCGCTTTGGGGGGCGCAGCGGCTTTGAGGTGGCGCAGGCGGCCTACCGCTGGCACCAGACCCAGCAGCACCTGGGCCAGTTTCAGGTGGAGCCGCGGGGCTCACGGCACTCCAGCTACCGCTTTGGCCTGGCGCGCAGCCTGGTAGGGCCGGACATCAAGGGGAATGACCTGATGGAGCACATCGACCTGGACGAATACACAGTGAACACGCTGGACTGACCAGCATGTCAGGGAGGAAGCGCTTATGAAGGTACTGGTCACAGGGGGCGCGGGCTACATCGGCTCCCACACCTGCCTGGAGCTGTTGCAGGCCGGGCATGAGGTAGTGGTGGTGGACAACCTGCGCAACGCGGACCGGCAGGCCCTCACCCGGGTGATGGAGCTGGCCGGGCGGGAGCTGGCCTTCTACCAGTTCGACCTGCGCGATGAGGAGCAACTGGCCCGGGTCTTTTACGCGCATCGCATGGACAGCGTCATCCACTTCGCCGGGCTCAAGGCGGTGGGCGAATCAGTCAGCATCCCGCTGGAATACTACGCCAACAACCTGGGCTGCACCCTGGCCCTGTGCCGGCAGATGGCGGCCCACGGCGTGCATGACGTCATCTTCTCCTCCTCCGCCACCGTGTATGAGCAGGGCAACCGGATGCCGCTCAGGGAGGAGGCCCGCCTGGGCTGCACCAACCCCTATGGCTGGACCAAGTTCATGGGCGAGCAGATCCTCAGGGACGCCGCGGCCGCGGACAGCAGGCTGTCCGTCGTGCTGCTGCGCTACTTCAACCCCATCGGCGCCCACCCCTCCGGCCGCATCGGCGAGGACCCGGCCGGCATCCCCAACAACCTGCTGCCCTACATCACCCAGACCGCCCTGGGGCGGCTTGAGCGCCTGACGGTGCACGGGGATGACTACGACACCCCGGACGGCACCGGCGTGCGCGACTACATCCATGTGGTGGACCTGGCACAGGGGCACCTGAAGGCGCTGGACTACGCGGCAGCCCACCGGGGGGCAGTGGCCATCAACCTGGGCACCGGGCAGGGCTACAGCGTGCTGGACATCCTCCATGCCTTTGAGAAGGTGAACCGGGTGAAGGTGCCCTACGTGGTCGGCCCCCGTCGCCCGGGTGACATCGCCACTGTGTACGCCGACCCGGGCCTGGCCAGGGAGCTGCTGGGCTGGCAGGCGCGGCTGGGCATAGAGGACATGTGCCGGGACGCCTGGCGCTGGCAGAAGAACAACCCGCAGGGGTACCGGGGCGCCTGACCCGCTGCTGATTGCCCATATACACCATGCACCGCCCGGCGCTGCCGGGCGGAGATATTTTTATGACGAGGTTTGAGGGGGGCAGGCCTGGCCGGGGCCAACAGGCCTCAGTATTCCGCGTGCCCCACCGTGCGCGGGAAGGGCAGCACGTCGCGGATGTTGCCCATGCCGGTCAAGTACATCACAAAGCGCTCAAAGCCCAGGCCGAAGCCGGCGTGCTTGACCGTGCCAAAGCGGCGCAGGTCCAGGTACCAGCCGTACTCCTCCTCCTGAAGGCCCATTTCCTGGATGCGGGCCAGCAGGCGGTCGTGCCGCTCCTCGCGCTGGGAGCCACCAATTAATTCGCCGATGCCGGGGACCAGCAGGTCCATCGCGGCCACGGTCTTGCCGTCCTCGTTCATGCGCATGTAGAAGGCCTTGATGTCCTTGGGGTAGTCGGTCACAAAGACCGGGCTGTTGAAATGCTGCTCGCTCAAGTAGCGCTCGTGCTCGGTCTGCAGGTCCATGCCCCAGGACACGGGGTACTCAAAGGCCTGGCCGGAGGCCTTGAGCAGGTCAATGGCCTGGGTGTAGCTGACCCGGGCAAACGCGCTGCCGGCCACATGGCGCAGGCGGTCCAGCAGCCCCCTGTCCACAAAGCGGTTGAGGAAGTCCAGCTCCTCCCCGGCCTGGTCCAGCACAGCCTGGATGACCGTCTTCACCATGTCCTCCGCCAGGGCCATGTTGTCGTCCAGGTCGGCGAAGGCGATCTCCGGCTCGATCATCCAGAACTCGGCCGCGTGGCGGGGGGTGTTGCTGTTTTCAGAGCGGAAGGTGGGCCCAAAGGTATACACCCGGCCCAGGGCCAGGGCGAAGGCCTCCGCCTGCAGCTGGCCGGACACGGTGAGGGAGGCGGGCTTGCCAAAGAAATCCCGGCTGTAATCCACCTGCCCCTGGGCGTCCCGGGGCAGGTTGTCCAGGTTGAGGGTGGTCACATGGAACATCTCCCCCGCGCCCTCGGCGTCGGAGGTGGTGATGATGGGGGTGTGGGTGTACACGAAGCCCCGGTCGGCAAAAAAGGCATGGACCGCCTGGGCAGCCAGGGACCGCACGCGGAACACCGCTGAAAAGGTGTTGGTGCGCGCGCGCAGGTGGGCCAGGGTGCGCAGGTATTCAAAGCTGTGACGCTTTTTCTGCAGGGGATAATCGGCCGCTGAGGCGCCCAGGATGGTGACCTGCTGCGCCTTGAGCTCAAAGGGCTGCTGCTTGCCCGGGGTGTGGACCAGGGTGCCCACCACCTCCAGCGCCGTGTAGAGGCTGGCCTTCACCACCTGCTCAAAGTTGGGCAGGCTGTCCTCGCACACCACCTGCAGGTTGCGGAAGGCGGTGCCGTCATTGAGCTCAATGAAGGCGAAGGCACGGCTGTCGCGCAGGGTGCGCACCCAGCCTTGCACGGTGACGGGGCTGCCGTCCTTGGGCGTGTGCAGAAAAAGCTGCTTGATGTCGTAGGTTTTCACAGGGATTCGCCCTCCTTGAGCACCTTGCCCAGCATGGCCGCGCCGATGATGCCCGCGCTGTTGCCCAGCACGGCCAGCTCCACGCGCCCAAAGGGCATGGTCTTGAACATCAGGTATTGGGGGATTTTTGCCCGCACCGCGTCCAGCAGGAAGGCACCAGCCTGGCTGATGCCCCCGCCCAGCACAATCATCTGCGGGTCGATGAAGGAAACGATGGTGTTGATGGCCAGCGCCAGGTACCTGGTGTAGCGCTCGAAGGCAGCCAGGGCGGCCGGGTCGCCCGCGCGGGCGCAGTCAATGACCAGCTTGCCGTCTATGCCCTCCGGGCTGCCGGCCAGCCGCAGCATCTGGCTGTCAGGCCGCTCCGCCAGCGCCTCCTTTGCCAGGCGGATCAGCGCAGTGGCCGAGCAGTAGCGCTCCAGGCAACCGTCCTTTCCGCAGGTACAGGGCACGCCGTCCAGCGCCAGGGTGAGGTGGCCCAGCTCGCTGGCCACGCCATGGGCACCGGTCCAGGGCTTGCCGTCAAAGATGATGCCCCCGCCCACCCCGGTGCCCAGGGTCAAAAACACGCTGGAGGAGGCCCCGCGGCTGACCCCGGCCATGCTCTCGGCAAGGCCGGCCAGGGTGGCGTCGTTGTCGATGAACACGGGCTTGTCAATGTAGCGCTGCAGCTCCTCCCGGAGGGGCACCTGCTCCCAGCCCAGGTTGGTGCAGAAGATGACCACGCCGCGGTCATTCTGGGCGATGCCGGGGATGCCCACCCCCAGGGCAGCCACCTCCTCCAGGCTGTGGCCGGACTGGTCCAGCGCAGACAGGGCGCAGGCGGCCATGTCCGCGATGACGGCCTGGTAGGGGCGTTCCGCCCGGGTTGGGGTGCTGTCGCGGGCCAGGATCCGGCCCGCGCTGTCCGTCACCCCGGCGGCGATGTGGGTGCCGCCCAGGTCGATGCCGATGTAGAACATTGCAGCACCTCCGCCTATTGGTTCATCAGGTCGCCCAGGCGGCGATCCAGCTCGCGCGCGGCGGAATAGCCCATGCGCTTGAGGCTGAGGTTGCGCGCGGCCACCTCAATGATGATGGCCAGGTTGCGCCCGGGCTTGACCGGCAGCACCAGGGTGGGCACCTGGACCTCCATGATGGTGGTGAACTTGTCGTCCAGGCCCAGGCGATCGTACTCCTTGGCCTCGTTCCACTGCTCCAAATGGATTTCCAGGTCAATGGACTTGCTCATCAGCACCGAGCCGATGCCGTACATCTGGCGGATGTCGATGATGCCGATGCCGCGGATCTCCATGAAGTGGCGGATGGTCTCCGGCGCCTCGCCCACCAGGCGGGTCTCGTTGACCCGGCAGATGTCCACCACGTCATCGGCCACCAGCTGGTGCCCGCGCTCGACCAGCTCCAGGGCCGCCTCGCTCTTGCCCACGCCCGAATCCCCGGTGAGCAGCACGCCCACGCCGTAGACATCCACCAGCACGGCGTGCATGGTCATGCGCGGGGCCAGCACGCGGTTGAGGTACATGATGGCCGACACGATGAACACCGTGGTGGACATGTCAGAGCCCAGCACCGGCAGGTTGCGCGCCCGGGCCAGCGCCAGCATGTCCGGAGTCAGGGTGTGGCCGCGGCAGAGGATGACGCAGGGGATGTCGTAGGAAAAGAAGCGCTTGATGGCGGCCAGCCTGTCCTTCTCCGGCAGGCCCATCAGGTAGCCCATCTCGGCGTTGCCGAAGATCTGGGGGCGCTCCATGGCAAAATGCTCATAATACCCGCTGAGCTGAAGCCCGGGGCGGTTGAACTCCGCCGCGTCAATGGCCAGCTCCTCCCGGGTGCTGGGGGAGAGCACCCTGAGGTTCAGGTTCCGGATCAGATCCGCCAGATTAACCAAGTGTCACCGCCTTTTGGCCCGTGGGCCCGCATCTGGCGAAGAGTATAGCGCAAGCGCAGGCCGGGTTCAAGGGAGGCCGCGCATCAGGCAGCGCCTGCGGTGTCCACCGGAAGGCCAGGCTTAAACCCCATCCGGGGCTGCATGAGGCAGGCAAAAGGGCTGCCGCGGTCGCGGCAGCCCCTTGAATCGTATGGGGAAGCGGGGGTTAATCCTCGTCTTCCTCGTCCTTCTTGGCGCTGTCCACAATCTTCTTGGACACGTCGCCGGGCACCTCTTCATAGCGCTCGAAACTCATCGTGAAGGAGCCGCGCGCCTGGGTCATGGAGCGCAGGTCGGTGGCGTACTTGAACATCTCCGCCTGGGGCACCTCGGCCACCACCTGCTGCAGGCCGTCCACCTGGTTCATGCCCATGATGCGGCCGCGGCGCTTGTTGATGTCGCCCATGATGTCGCCCATGTACTCATCGGGCACCAGCACCTCCACGTGCATGATGGGCTCCAGCAGCACGGGGCTGGCCTCCTGGCAGCCCTTGCGATAGGCGATGCGGGCAGCGGTCTTGAACGCCATTTCAGAAGAGTCCACCGCGTGGTAGGAGCCGTCATACAGCTTGGCGCGCAGGCCCACCATGGGGTAGCCCGCCAGCACACCCCGCACGATGTTCTCGCGCAGGCCCTTTTCCACCGAGGGGATGAAGTTGCGCGGCACCACGCCGCCCACCACCGCGTCCACAAACTCAAACTCAACGTTGGTGTCCCCGATGGGGGAGAACTCGATCCACACATCGCCAAACTGGCCATGGCCGCCGGACTGCTTCTTGTGGCGGCCCTGGGCGGAAACCGTCTTGCGGATGGTCTCCCGGTAGGGCACCTTGGGGTCCTCCAGGCTGGCCGTGGCGCCAAACTTGCTGGCCAGCTTGGAGCGCACCACGTCCAGGTGCAGCTCGCCTTGGCCGGACAGCAGGGTCTCGGTGGTCTCGGCGTTCTTGCTGGTCTGGATGGAGGGGTCCTCCTCCTGCAGGCGGGCCAGGCCGGTGAAGACCTTGTCCTCCTCGCCCTGCTTGGTGGCGAAGATAGCCTTGGAGATGCTGGGCAGGGGGAAGGTGATGGGCGGGAACTTGACCAGGTTGCCCGGGTCGCAGAGGGTGTCGCCCGTGGCGGTGAAGTTGAGCTTGCTCAGGGCGCCGATGTCCCCGGCGTTGAGCTGGGGCACGTTGGTCTGCTTCTTGCCGCGCATGACAAACAGCCCGCCAGCCTTCTCGGCCTTCTCCTGGTTGGCGTTGTACAGGGCGGTCGCCGGGGTGAGGGTGCCCGAGGTGACCTTGACCAGGGACAGCTTGCCCACAAAGGGGTCGGTCACGGTTTTGAATACATAGGCGGAGAAGGGCTCCGCGTTGTCGCAGCGGCGCTCCACCGGCTCATCGGTCTTGGGGTTGACCCCCTCCATCACCACCCCGGCGGGGGAGTTGAGGTAGTCCACCATCATGTCCATCAGCTTGGCCACGCCCACGCCGGTCAGCGCGGAGACCGCCACCACCGGCACAATCTTGCCAGCCTGCATGCCCTTGCGGAAGCCCACCAGGATCTCCTCATGGGTGAGCTCGCCTGCATCAAAGTACTTCTCCAGCAGCTCATCATCCGCCTCGGCCGCGGCCTCCGTGATCTCCTCGATATACTGGGCTACCTGGCCCTCCAGGTCCGCGGGCACCGGCACCTCCTTGAGCGCCTTGCCCGCCCCCTCAAAGGCCTTGTTCTCCAGCAGGTTGACCACGCCCTTGAAGCCGGACGCGCTGCCAATGGGCACAATCAGCGGCACCACGCTGGTGCCGTACTTGTCGCGCAGCAGGTGGAGCACCTTGTCATAATCGGCGTTCTCGCGATCCATCTGGTTGATGATGATCATGCGCGCGTTGCCCTGCTTCACGGCGGCGTCCCAGGCCTTTTCCGCACCCACGCTGATGCCCCCCACGGAGGACATCACGATGCCCACGGTGCGCACCACGCTCAGGGGCCCCACGGCCTCGCCCACGAAGTCAAAATAGCCCGGGATGTCCACCAGGTTCAGCTTGACATTCTTCCACTCCACCGGCGCCATGGCCGCGGAGATGGAAATGCCGCGCTTGGTCTCCTCCGGGTCAAAGTCGGTGGTGGTGTTGCCGTCCTCCACCTTGCCCTGGCGGTCAATGTTGCCCGCAGCAAAGAGCATGGCCTCCGCCAGGGTGGTCTTGCCCTCGCTGCCATGTCCCATCAAGGCGATGTTCCTCAGGTCCTTGGTCTGATATTCAGCCATCTGTCTTCCCCCCGTATTCAAATTGCGATCGCTCGCTGTTTTGTTACAACACCGGATATTCTACCATAAGGATGGGGTGGTGACAAGCAAGGGGGCGCGCGGCGCGCGGGCCGCGCTTGAAATCAGGCGCCGGGCTGATTATCATGGTGTCAATCAGCTTCTGCACACTGAAAAGGCCCGATGACATCAAGGAGGTGCGCATGGCAAACGCCTTCATGAACCAGGATTTTCTGCTGCGCGGGCCCACCGCCAGGCGGCTCTACCACCAGGTGGCGGCGAAGATGCCCATCATCGACTACCACTGCCACATTGAAGCCCGGGACATCTTTGAGGACCGGGTGTATCCGGACCTGGCCGCCCTGTGGCTGGGCGGGGACCACTACAAGTGGCGTGCCCTGCGCGCCTGCGGCGTACCGGAACGCTACATCACGGGAGACGCCAGCCCCTATGAAAAGTTTGAGCGCTGGGCGGCTGTCCTGCCCCGCCTGATTGGCAACCCGCTGTATCACTGGACCCACCTGGAGCTGCAGCGCTACTTTGACATCCATGAGCCGCTGGGGCCGGACAGCTGCGCCGGCATCTGGGAGAAGGCCGGTCAGCGGCTGCCAGCCCTGAGTGCGCGGCAGATCATCGTGCGCTCCCGGGTGCAGGTCATCTGCACCACGGATGACCCGGTGGATGACCTGGCTTGGCACCAGCGGCTCGCGCGGGACGGGTCAATGACCGTGCGCGTGCTGCCCACCTTCCGCCCGGACCGGGCGCTGAACATTGACAAGCCCGGCTTCCTGGACTACATCAGGCAGCTGGCGCAGGCCAGCGGCACGAGGATTGCTGACCTGGACAGCCTTGAGGGCGCGCTGGCCAGGCGACTGGATGCGTTCATGGCCCTGGGCTGCAGGCTCAGCGACCACGGGCTGGGCCGCCTGCCAGGCGCCATCAGCCAGGCGCCGGAGGCCGCGCTGCAAAAGGCGCTGGCTGGCCAGCCCCTCAGCCCGCAGGAAGCGGACAGCTACCGGGCGGAACTGCTGTGCCGCCTGGCCGGGCTGTACCGGGCGCGGGGCCTGGCCATGCAGTTGCATTACGGCGCGCTGCGGGATGTGAACCCCCAGGCCTTTGCTGCGCTGGGCCCGGACAGCGGGTTTGACGCCATCTGGGGCTGCGCGGACAGCGGACGGGACCTGGCGGCCCTGCTGGGCCTGATGCAGGCCCGGGGCGGGCTGCCCCGCACCATCGTCTACTCCCTCAACCCCAATGACAACGCGCAGATCACCACCGTGCTGGGCGGCTTCCAGGACGGGGAGACACCCGGCAAGATGCAGCACGGCAGCGCCTGGTGGTTCAACGACACCCGGCTGGGCATGGCGCAGCAGCTGCGCAACCTGGCGGACACCGGGGTGCTGGGCACCTTCATCGGCATGCTGACCGACTCGCGCAGCCTGCTGTCCTATACCCGGCATGAATACTTCCGCCGGGTGCTGTGCGACCTGTTGGGGGATTGGGTGGAGCGGGGCGAGTACCCCCAGGATGAACAGGCGCTGACACAATTGGTCAAAGATATCTGCTACAACAACGCGGTCAGCTACCTGAACCTGGCATAAGGAGCAGGCAATGGGCGAATACAAACAGGCCGGTTACAAGGTTTACAAGAACTCCGTCCAACAGGTTGAGGGGCATACCATTTGCATGGCGCAGACGGACAAAGGCGACCGCCTGCTGGTGCTGGGCGAAAGCCTGGGCTTTGAGGGAAATGCCTTTGAGTATGAAGGCAGGCCCTGCCTGCTGGCGGAACTGAGCCACCACAACGCCAAGCGGCTGCGGGCGGTGCTGCCCTTCACCGCGCCGCGGCCGGGGCTGAGTGGCACCTGTTCCATTGGCGTGGGCGACCGCCTGGGCCTGGCCACGCCCGGGCACCTGCGCGCCTTCCGGCGGCACCCCGGGGTCTTCCCGGTGCTGGCGCAACAGTCCATCAGGGAACTGAACCTGACCGGCCGCAGCTATGGGCAGGTGTTGGACTGCGCCAGCTGGGCGGTTTTCCGCGAGGGCTGGACGGAGGGCTGGGGCGCGGACGGCGACCACCTGAAAAAGCATGAGGAAATCCAGTACGCGCTGGACTGCGGCTTTTCGATGATTACGCTGGACTGCTCCGAGCACATCCGCAACCAGGCGGCGTACATGAACGAAGCGGAGCTGGAGACCGCCTACATCCCGGACACGGCATTGGAAAGCTTATACGCGGACAAAATTTTCACCCTGGAGGGCGGTATCAACCTGCGCTTTGACCGGGCGGAGCTGGCGCGCTGCCAGCTGGTTTACGGCGAGGCCATCAACTTCATGAAGGAAGTCCATGAGCGCTTCATCAGGGGGCGTACGGGGGACTTTGAGATTTCCATAGACGAGACCAGCACCCCCACCACCCCAACCCAACATTTCTTTGTGGCCAACGAGCTGACCCGGGCCGGCGTGCGCTTCCAGTCGATGGCGCCGCGCTTCTGCGGGGAATTTCAAAAGGGGATTGACTATATCGGGGACATTCAGCAGTTTGACGCCGAGATGAAGCAGCACGCCGCCATCGCGCAGCATTTCGGGTACAAGGTGAGCCTGCACTCGGGCTCGGACAAGTTTTCCGTCTTCCCCTCGGTGGGAAGGATCACCCACGGCGTGTTCCACCTGAAAACGGCGGGCACCAACTGGCTGGAGGCGGTGCGCCTGGCGGCCATGAAGGACCGGGCCCTCTACCGGCGCGTGCACGCCTTCGCGCTTTCCAGTTATGAGGCAGCCAGCGCCTACTACCACGTGAACGGCCGGCCAGAGCAACTGCCGGACATCACCCAAATGGCGGACAGTGACCTGCCCGCCCTGATGGACCGGGATGACGCGCGCCAGGTGCTGCACATCACCTACGGGCTCATCCTGACCGCCAAAAAAGAAGATGGCGGCAGTCTGCTGCGGGATGAGCTCTACCGCTTCTGGGAAAAGTACAAAGAGGACTACGCCCGTTTGTTGGACCGCCACATCGGCAGGCACCTGGATTTGCTGCTGGCGGGGAAGCAAATGGAATAAGGGATAAAATGATTGCGTTTAAAAACAATGGAAACCCCATGGCCAGGCAGTTGATGGCCGCGCCCGGGGTGCCGGCCACCCGGTAGCCCGCCAGCGCGGACAGGTTGATGCCGATGGCGCCGAGGTGGACTGGGCCACCGCGGCCCGCGCGGTTGCTCTGCCTGCTTCCGGCACACGCCGGGCGCCGCGTCCGCATCAAAAAAGCCGCCGTCCACTCCTGCTTTGGCCTGATGGAATGAATGCTTTGCTTACCCGGCGGCAACTACTGATATTCACTCAAAACGGGCTGCGCGGGCCAATGGCGGACCGGCGTTTGGGTCACCGTATCGTGCATCTTTCCGGATGAAAGAACCCCGCACTGAATGCGGGGTTCTGCTGGCGCGCCTTAAGAGATTCGAACTCCTGACCTCATGATTCGTAGTCATGCACTCTATCCAGCTGAGCTAAAGGCGCAGGCGCTGTTTGACAGCTTGATGAGTATAGCAAGGTCTGTCAAAAAGCGCAAGTGCGATTTTTCGGGGACCTGGCGCGAGGGATGTTCAGCAAGCGAGGGTGACACGTTGGGGCGGGTAGTGCCGGGGACTGTGTGCTGGCGGTTTTCCCTGAAACGGCTTTCCGCCTCACATGGCCGCTGGCCGCGCGGGTGGGCGCGGCCAGGCGGAAAAGGCCGGGCTTGTCTCAGGGCGCGGGCGCGGTGTCCGGCGGGGTGACCAGCCGCACCATCAGCGCGGTGATGGCGCTTTGCAGGCTGGTCTGCAGCTGCTGGGACAGCGCGCGCAGCTGGTCAGGGCCCAGGTTGTCCACCCGGGTGGCGCCGGTGGGGTCCACCGCCTCCATGGCCCAGGGCGGCGCGGTGTTGCCGGTGATGTCAGCGGTAATCAGGGCCTGGCTGCCCTCGTCCTGCCAGGTGAGGGTGCCGGTGAAGTAGGTGGCCGAGCGCGAGTTGAGGCGGCTGGACAGCTGCACCTGGGCCTTGATGAGCTGGGCCGCGCGGGTGACATCGTCCTGGGGCACCAGGCGCAGGGTGAACTCAAAGGCGCGGGTGCTGGACTGGCCCGTGCTGTCCACCAGCTCGGGGCCAGGCGCGAAGAGCAGGTTGAAGCCATAGACGCTGGCCGTGGCCTGCTGGCCGGCGTCCACAGTGAAGTCGGTGGCATCGGGCTCGGGCGTGTGGGTGAGGGTGCCGGCAAAGGACAGCTCCCCGCTGTCATCGGAGGTGCCGCCCTCGTATGCCAGGGTGGTCAGCGCGCCCTGGGTGTTGCCCGCCTGCTTGGGGGCGTGCTCCAGGATGAGCGCGGTCTGGCCGCCTTCCTCATCGGCGGTAAAGGTGTACAGCGCCCGCAGCAGCCCCTTGGCGCCGCCCAGGGGCAGGGTCAGGCTGTTTTCTATCACCTGGCCGGTCTCATCCAGCAGGCGGGTGCTTTCCAGGTTGCCTGAAAGCTGCAGCTGGTCCAGCGCCTGGAAAAAGCTGTTCATCATCCCCGGCTGCAGCCAGGCGGCCTCCTGGCGGGCGTCCAGCTCCTGGGCGAGCAGGGCCAGCAGCTCCTGGTCGTTGTAGGCGTCCAGCAGCAGCTGCTTGATCTGGGCCTTGAGCTGCAGCGGCGGCACGGACACCGTGACCCTGGTCTGGGGGCGGTTGGCCGCGTCGCGCAGCGCCTCGGTGGTGGTGTAGCCCTGCAGCCAGACGGTCAGCTTGACCAGGTAGGTGTCCAGCTTGCCGGCCACCTGGCCCTGCCAGGTGGACTCGGCCGTGTTCAGTTTGAACAGCAGGCCTTCAATGCCCGGCCAGGTGGGGTCCTTGCCTGACAGCAGCGCCATGAGCACGCCGCCATCGCGCTGGTCCACCAGGCGCAGGGCGCCCAGCAGGCTGGAGGTGAGCTGCTCATACTGGTTGTCCTTGAGCAGGTGAAGGTCGGCCAGCGGCAGCCCGCCCCGGGTGAGGCCCAGCTCCAGCTCCTCCTGGCCCTTGAGGGTGCCCACGCCGCTCAGGTAGCGCAGGCTGAGCTGAGCGCCGGGCAGCAGGGCGTTGAGCATGGCGTTGGTGGCCGGGTCCAGCACGCTGAAGGCGCCGCCGGTTTTTTGCGTGCTCAGCGTGGCGCGCAGGCCGGAGCCATCCTTGACCTGCTTGTAGAGCTTTTCATCCAGCGTGTAGTCCGTGGCCGCCGCAGTCAGGCCGGTCAGCAGCAGCAGGGCACACAGCAGCAGGGCGGTGATTCGTTTCATGGGTGTTCCTCCTTGGGCGGGTTGATGCCGTTCTCCGGCATGACGGTGAACGGGCCGTCCGTGTCCGCCAGGGGCGCGACCCCCGACAGCTCCAGGGCACGGCGCTCACGGCCGATATCGTGCAAAACCAGGTAGCGGACCTCATCTGGCAGGGCCAGCAGGAAGCCCTTGAGGGCAGGCAGCAGCGCGGTCTGTACCCGCGCGCGTTCAAGCGCGACCAGGCTCTCCTCCGCCTGGTGCAGGGCAATTTCCGACATGGCCGCAAGGGGGGTCAGGGGCTCATGCGGCTGGCCTTGCAGGCTGAGGGTGAGCGCGCGGGCCAGGCGGCCATCCACCTGCTGGCTGATGTCCAGGGTGCCACTGAGCGCCCCCTCCTTTAGATACAACTCCGGCTTGAGGGTGAAATCGCGTTTGCTGCGCGTTCCGGCAAGCGTGCGCTGGGAATGGGCAGTCAGGCTGCCATGCAGGCGCTCGCCCCCCTCCTGCGCCACGCTTTTGAGGTCCAGGGTGCCAGACGCGCTGTGCCGGTCCTTGCCAGCCACCTCCCTGAAGCGCCAGTCGGCCTTGAGGCGGTTGTCCTGGCGGGCCAGGGAGAGTTGCAGCTCAAAGGTGTCATTGCCCCGGGCGGCGGGCAGCTTGAGGCTGAGGTAGCCCCCGGTGGCCGACCAGCCGCCAAAGAGGGTGAGGCGGTGCCGGCGGCCCAGCAGGCTGATGTTGCCGGTGAGCTGCAGGCCCAGGTCCTCCCCCGCCTGGTCCAGCACCCGCTTGAGGGTGAGGGCGCCGTCCGGGCTGAGGGTGCTGAGGGCCTCCCCAATCCACGCCGCCCGGGCGGGCAGCAGGGCCTGCAGCAGCGCCTCCAGCCGGGGCAGCAGGCGGGGCGCGTGAGCTGCCCAGTAGGCCTGCGCCTCCTCCGCCTTGAGGGCATACACCAGCTGGCTGGCACCCCGGCCGGCGTTTTTGATGGAAAGCGCCGTCTTGACCGGCTTTTCATAGGGCAGCAGGCCGGGCAGCGCCTCCCGCGCCAGGGCCTGGGCAGCCTGGGCCGCCTGGTGCGGGTCCATCAGCCAGGGGCCCAATCCCAGCAGGGTGTGCCCGGGCGGGCTGTCCACTGGCCCCACATAGCTGACCGGGGGCATCCAGGGGGTGGCAAGCGCCAGCCAGGCCTGGTCATCCAGCCCGCGGGTCTGAAGGGTGAGCAGCTGCTGGTCCTCCTGCCACAGCGCGGCCTGGCTGAAGGCGTCCTCCTGCTGAATGACCAGGTCCAGCCGGGCCTTCTTCAGCCAGCCCTGCAGGGCGGACAGGCTGCGCGGGTCCAGGTCCGGCCAGGTATCCAGGGTGGCGCTGAGGCTGAGCTGGTAGGCGCCGCCTGCCAGGTGGCTGCCCAGGGCGTCCAGCCCCGGGGAGAAACCCGCCAGCGCCGGCGCGCACAACAGCAGCAGCGCCAGCACCAGGGCCAGGGCCATCAGCGCGCGCAACCGCATCCCAGCCCCTCCTTTCCGGCCTTCATCCATTCAACGCGGCTGGCCATGCCATTCATGCATGGCCCTCCCCCTGCCCATGCAGCGCGCTGTGCAGCGCCTGGGCAGCCTGGCGTGTCATGCCGGGCACAGCGGCCAGCGCCGCCACGTCCGCCTGGGCGATGCCCTTCATGGAGCGAAAGGCGCCCAGCAACGCGCGGCGGCGCGCGGGGCCAATGCCGGGCACCTCCTCCAGGCGCGAGCGAAGGCTGGCCTGGCCCCGCAGCTTGCGGTGGCGGGTGATGCCAAAGCGGTGCGCCTCGTCCCGGATACGCTGGATGAGGTGCAGGGTGGGCGAATGCCGGTCAAGCAGCAGGGGCTCGTCCCGGTCGGGCAGGTAGACCTCCTCCAGGCGCTCGGCCAGGGAGAAAATGGGCACGTCCAGGCCCAGGCTGTTCCGCGCCATCAGCGCGTAGGCCAATTGCTGGGGGCCGCCGTCCACCAGGATGAGGTCCGGCAGCGGCCAGGGCTTGTCCGGCAGCAGGGCGCGCTTGAAGCGGCGGGTGAGGGCCTCGTTGAGGCTGGCGAAATCGTCCGGGCCTTCCACCGTTTTGATGTTGAAATGGCGGTATTCCTTGCGCTGGGGCAGGCCATCCACGAACACCACCATGCTGGCGACGGACTGGCTGCCCTGGGTGTTGGACACGTCAAAGCCCTCAATGCGCCGGGGCACGGCAGACAGGCCCAGGGCCTGGGCCAGCTCCTGGCTGGCGCCCAGGGTGCGCTCCTGCACCACCTGCTCGCGGGCGTTGCGCTTGTTGAGGGCGTCTTTAGCGTTTTGCAGGGCGTTGTCCACCAGCTTTTTCTTGTCCCCGCGCTTGGGCAGGGTCAGGGTGACCGCGCCCCGGCGCTTGCCGCGCAGCCATGCCTCCATCGTCTGGGGGTCGGAAACCGCCTGCGCAATCACCTCGCGCGCGGGCAGGCGGTCCTCATAGAACTGGGTGACAAAGCCGTCCAGCACCTCCTGCACCGGCTCGCTGCCCTCCCGGGGCAGGGCAAAGGAGCGCGCCTCCAGCATCTTGCCCCCGCGGATGAACAGCACCTGGGCCATGGCGTCCAGCCCGTCCTGGGCCACGGCAATCACGTCCTGGTCCACCCGGGAGGTCTGCAGCGCGTTTTGCTGCTCCATGAGGCCCAGGATGTCTTTGATGCTGTCGCGCAGCTGGGCGGCCCGCTCAAACTGCATTTTGGCCGCGGCCTCCCGCATCTGGGTTTCCAGGCGCTCCACCACCGGCTTGTAGCGGCCCTTCAAAAAGGCGATGACCTCGTCCACCAGCACCTGGTACTCCGCCTCGCTCACCAGCCCCGCGCAGGGGCCCAGGCACTGGCCCATCTCATAGTTCAGGCAGGGGCGCAGGTTCTTTTGCCCCGGCAGGGGCAGCCTGCAGGTGCGCAGCGGAAAGGTGTTGCGCAGCACGCCGGTCAACTGGCGGATGGCACCGGTGCCGTAGTAGGGCCCAAAGTAGCGCGCGCCGTCGTTCTCCACGCGGCGGGCCACCGTCAGCCGCGGGAAGGGCTCGTTGACGCTGATGCGGATGTAGGGGTAGTGCTTGTCATCCATCAGCTTGATGTTGTAGTAGGGCCGGTGCAGCTTGATCAGGTTGCTCTCCAGCACCAGCGCCTCCAGGTTGGTGGCGGCCAGGATGATGTCAAAATCGTCAACCCGGTCCACCAGGGCCTGCACCTTGGCCGAATGGGGCTGGTTGGTAAAATAGCCCCGCACCCGGTTGCTGAGGTTGACCGCCTTGCCCACATACAAAATCTCACCCTGCCCCTTCATCAGGTAGCAGCCGGGGCTGTCCGGCAGCAGGGCGATTTTGCGCCTGAGGGTGTCATTCATGGGGCTCAGCCTTCCTGCCCCTCCCCGCCCTGCCAGCGCGCGCGGATGACCGGGATGAGGCGCTGGGCCAGCTCCTCCTCCACGGGCTCAAAATCCTCAATCTCCTCGCCTTCCTCGTCCCGGGATACGGCCACCCGCATCACGTAGAGGGTCTCCCGCTCCTCAGGGGGGGCCGGCTGGGCCTTCTCCTGGTACTCCTTGAGCAGCACATACTCATCGCCGTTGTAAAAAAAATACTTCTCCACCGTCAGCAGCAGGCGGTTGCCATCCTCGTCGGTGCCTTCCACAATGTCCAGGCGCTCTTCCTCTGACATGGTTCCCTCCCCCTTTCCTCGCCCTGATTATACCGCCAGACCAAAGCAGGCACAAGCAAGGCGCCCCGGCCTGCCTCCTGATGGGAATCTACCCGGGCACCGGCCGCATGGACGGCCAGCCAGGCAGGGGCCCAGGCGGTTGCCCGGCAGGTGCAATGCTTGGGCGCTCATACCAAGCTGCGAATGCCAGCCAAAACGCCAGGCCCTGTACAGGAACCTGGCATTTGTATTTGCGCTTCAGCCAGCTTATCTGCGGCCATCTGGAGGCAGCCGCTTCCTGGCAGGTGGATCAAAACCCGGGAAACCGCCTATTTCCCCTCCGGCCTCACGGTGATCACCCAGTTCATGTCCTGCACCCAGTTGCTGTCCGGCCCTTCCCGCAGGTGCTTTCCTGACCGGGTGATTTCCCAGTACTGGATGCTCATCTTGATCTGGTATTCCGGCATTTCCGGCACCATGGGCACCTGGAAATGGTAGCTTAGGCTGCCGTCCCCGTGGCTGCTGTAGTCATACATGATTTCCCACCCCTCCTGGAGCTCGCCGTCGATCAGTACCCCGTGGGGCCGGGCGGTGGCGATCAGGAGGGCCGCGTCTGTTTCCAGGGCCTTCTGCAGGAAGGTGGGGGTGCCGGGGGGTGCGGTTTCCCCCTTGTGGCTGTTGTAACCGATATACTCGCTCAGCAGGGTGTCCTCCGGCAACAGCACGATGTTGGCGTCTGCAGCCGGGCTGATGCGGATGGTGCCGTACAGGGAATGCTGTTGGTAGGAATAGTCCTCCTTGTCCACCTGGCCCTCCCCCACATAAATGGCTTCCAGCACCTCGTACCGCACCTGGCCCAGCACCTTCACCTGGTGGATGGGCATGTGGGTGCCGACTTTGAGCTCGTCGGCCCATCTGTCGCCATATATGCCCTGAATCCAGCTGATGGTGGCGGGCCAGCTGATGGCCAGGGCAGTGCCCAGCAGGGCCACCAGGGCGAAGGCCACCACCAGGGAGACGGCCCGGCGCCGGGGCTGCCTGCCCTGGGCCTTGCTGAACACGGCCGCAATGTGCCTGTCCTCCACCTTCATTCCGGAGAGGCGGCGGTCCATGGCGGTTCTCAGGTTGTTGTCATTCGGTTTCATGCCATCCCTCCAATTGTATTCTCAGCAGGTCCTGGGCTTTGTTCAGGCGCTTGTAGACGGTGGGCAGGGCGACCTTCAGGGCGCTTGCCACGTCGCCAGCCGGCAGGCCCATGTAATAAAACAGCAGCACGGCCTCTTTCAGCTTGCGGGGCAGGGCCATCACGGCGGTGATCAGGGTGTCGTCCGCCTCCACCGGCGGCGCGGCGGGCTCCGGGATGTCCTGCAGGGAGATGCCCCGGTTCACCCGGCGCATCCAGGCGCTTTTGGTGATGTCCTTGCACACGTTGATGGCGATGCGGGTCAGCCAGGTTTTTTCCCCGCTGTCCCCCCGGAAGCCGGTAAAGCCCCGGTAGGCCTTCAGGAAGGTTTCCTGCATGGCGTCCTCGGCCAGGTGGTAGTCTCTCAGGTACACAAAGCAAAGCCGCAGGATGCTGTCACCATGTTCGCGCATCAACCCTTCCACGGCGTGCTGGGCGGCCAAACCCTCAGGACGGTTCACGATTTTCCAAAATCCCCCCATCTCCATGCTGATTGGACGACTGATTGCCTGAATGTTGTCATCTGCGCCACAACTATTTTGCCTGGGCACGGCCCTGACCCCCTTCCCGGTAAAAGAGCACTGTCAGGGCGCCTTCCTGGGGCAGGACGGACAGGCGCAGGGGGTAGGGCAGCAGGTTGGTGAAGGCCAGATCACTGTAATCGCCCACAGCGGCGTCAAAATACTGGGGGACATACTCCACGCCCCGCTTCCGGTGCACCTCCCACTTGTCAATCCTCAGGGGTAAACCCAGGGCGGCGTTGTAGAGGGTGGTGGACAGCTGGCACACGCCCCCGCCATACCCCTTGCCGTTGCCGCCGATGATGGGGGCCAGCTGGTAGCCCTTGCTTTTCAGGTAGGGGGCACACACCTGGTTGAAGGAGAAGGCGCCGTCCCGGGGCACCACCAGGTTCTCGAGCAGCCCGGCCGCTTTTTCGATGTTGAAGGCCCGGTTTGCGGCCAGCCTGCCGCCTGTCTCTTCGTTGTAATAGGTGGTGAAGGCGTACAGCAAGTCCCCCTCCTGGGCTTCCTGCCAGGGCACAAAGGGGGTGAAGCCCGCTTCCTGTACCGGCAGGGCCGCCATGTCCCTGTGCATGTGGAGGAGGGCCCTGTCGCCCTGGACCTGATGCACCGCCACCACGTGCCCGGGGCGCAGCTGGTTGCCCGCGTAGCCGGGCACCGCCACCCGGGCCGGGGTTTTCAGGGTGAGGATGCCGGACTGGGAAAGTCTTCCTGGGATTTCGTGTGCCGGGTCCAGGGCGCAGAACTTGGCCAGCCAGCGGGTGCGGGCGTAGCCGGTTTTGTGTTCCACGGTGATTTCGCACCATTCCTCCCCAGCTTCCAGCACCATCACCTTGCTGTCCTCCGGAACCAGGCGCAGCCTGCGGGCGCTTTCTTTCGGCGCAGCCCGCAGATGAAAATCCACTGTGGCTGTGGCTGTGTAGAGGGCGCTTTGGCCCAGGGCGGGCAGGTCAGCCAGGACGCATACAAGCACCAGGGCCAGGGCAACAGACTTTTTCATGGACGCAACCTCCCTTTCATCCATTGGACGAAGGAGGGGCAGAAAATTATCCTTGGGGGAAATAATGCTTCAAATCCGGATCATTCCGGGTGTTGCTGATGTCCGGAACCACCTGGCCCGGGAAGGCCTGAGCCTTCAGGTATTCCCGTTTTCTGCCCGGGTGCTGATTAGGGGGGCAGGGCGGCAGGCTGGCGGTACGGTTCTCGGGCGGTGTCAGTGTTCAGAAGGAAATTGGCGTCATGAAGGGCATTTTCATTGGCCTTCCTTCTTGATGCGGTTTTGCGCTGCCTGCTCCCAGGCCCCGCTGTTTGCAAAGCCCGCGGCCAGGGCATCCGCACCTGCAACCACCCTATCCGGAAAATCCAGTTGGGCCAGCAGGCGGATGGCGTTGCGGGTGGTGCTGGGACCGGTCATGAGGCGGTAGGGGAAGGTCATGCCTGTGTTGGTCATCTCCTCCCGGAAGTGGAACTGCTGGTAGTCAGGCAGCAGCTGGGTCAGTTCGATGTCGTGGGTGGCGGCCATGCACAGGGCGGGCTGGCTGCGCAGGTAGCGCAGCAGGGAGGTGGAGGAGGCGATGCGCTCGATGGTGTTGGTGCCCCTGAGGATCTCGTCAATGAAGCACAGAACCAGGGGTTCCTGCATGGTGGCTGTCAGGATGCGCCGCAGGCTCTTGATCTCCACGATGAAATAGGGCCTGCTGAAAAAAGTGATTCGCGCTATGGTCGTTCCTTCAAACAGCTGCTTGTGCTATCCCAACCGATTCTCCAGTCCAATTTACGCTCTTCAGCACGCGCCAAAAAAGAGCTAAAA
>Ga0123334_1000890_pt1 | contig 39907 bp, 33 predicted proteins | sample BiotimSIPDNA_FD_89706 | JGI IMG/M metagenome (GOLD analysis project Ga0123334, IMG submission 89706) | Anaerobic biogas reactor microbial communites from Washington, USA - Biogas_R1 time_0 SIP DNA | ecosystem: Engineered > Bioreactor > Anaerobic > Unclassified | place: Washington, USA...
AAAGGCTGGAAAAGATTAACCAGATCATCGACTGGTCCGAAGTGGAAACTGTTCTGCGGCGTAATTATACTACGGGTACCAGCAATGAAGGCGCTGATGCCTATCCTCCCCTGATGCTGTTGAAAGGTCTGCTTCTCCAGAAGTGGTTTCATATAGATTCCGATCCGGAGTTGGAAAACCAGATTAATGATCGGATTTCCTTCAAGAAGTTTATGTGTCTATCCTTCGATCAGTCTTCTCCGGATCATTCCACTTTCTCCCGGTTTCGGGGGCGCCTTTCCAAGGATGCCATGGACAAGATCAACAACATTGTTCTCCTGCAGTTTTCCCGGAAGGGGTTGGCCATCAATGAAGGCGTGGCTGTGGATGCCCGCCTGGTTCGCTCTGCCAGTCATCCCATCAGTAATGAAGAAATAAGGAAGCAGCGGGAAAAAAGGGAGACTCCGGAGGGAAAGCTGGACAGGAACGGGGATCCCCTCAAGTTTTCCCGGGATTTGGATTCCGACTGGACGATTAAGAATGGCGAGGCTCATTACGGATTGAAGGAGCATGCTGCTGTAGATGTCGACAACGGTTTTGTTCTCTCCACTAATTTGACGCCGGCCTCGGTGAACGACAGCATCTGTCTTCCCCTTTGTGTGGCCGGCAGCTGTCATACCGAAGAGCCGATCAAGAAGGTTTATGCCGATAAGGGATACTATGGGGAACCCAATAGAAATTTTCTCCACATGAATCAAATGGAAGACGGCATCATGAGGAAGGACACAAAATCAACCAAATTAACGGAAACTGAGAAAGAGCGGAACAAAGAGCTATCGAAAAAGCGCTATATCGTGGAGCAGTACTTCGGGTTAAGCCACCTCCACAACAATGCTTCCCGCGCCCGGTTTACCAGGATCGTAAAGAATGCCATTGATGTTCTTTTCCGACAGATGGCCTTCAACCTCCTGAGAGGAACGAAGGTCGTGCCTGCAATATAGCAGCAAGGAACGAAAGAGGGAGATAAAGAAACCAAAGGCGGACTCAACGGCAACGATCAGTTAACAACTTGAAAGAACAGGTTCAGGAGACAAAAAATGTCACCCTGAAAGCGATATTTTCCATTTAATCTGACATCTCACAAGAAAATAAGGCCGTTTTTAAACAAAAAATCGGCGAGGAACATAGCGCTGATCAAATTCCGAAAAATTCAAAGGTCTCTCTTCCCCTTTGTGTTGCCGGCAGTTGCCATACCCAAAACCCTGTCAAGAAGGTCTATGCCGATAAAGGCTACTTTGGAAAGAATAACAGAGATTTCCTTCATCTCAATCATATCGCCGACGGCATCATGACCAAGGCTGTCCGGGGAACAATATTAACGCCACATGAAATCAAGCGGAATAAAGCCATTTCCAAGACCAGGTATATTGTTGAGCAGTATTTTGGGCTTTCCCATCTCCACAACAATGCCTTTCGGGCCAGGTTCACGAAGTTGATCAAAAATGCCATTGATGCTCTGCTTAGGCAGATGGCCTTCTATCTTTTAAGAGGCGAGACCTTTGAACATTGACAAATTTTTCTGGTAATCAGTTTCATGACCGAGATTTTAGGATTTCGCATTCAACTTCCAACTTTTGGAACGAACAGGCGATGATAATTTTGTTAAGACGAGTCCACTTTACCTCCAACAGCGGTCATTTTGGGGGCAGTTAATACTGCTCCCTGGAAATATGTCGATATTCTTCCTTTTCTATACCGGCTTTAGTACTTTGGTTCCTCTGAGAAGATTGAAGGCCATCTGCCGGAACAGGGCGTCCATGGCATTTTTAATCAACCTCGGAAACCTGGCCCGGAAAGCACCGTTGTGGAGATGGGAGATCCCAAAATATTGCTCGACGATATACCGGACTTTGGAGATGGCCTTGTTACGTTCTTTCTCAGATGTTGTTAATTTCGCATTCCGGACCGCTTTCCTCATGATGCCGTCTGCGATATTGTTCAGATGCAGGAACTCTCTGTTATTTTTTCCAAAATATCCTTTGTCGGCATACACCTTCCGGATGGGGTCCTTGGTATGACAACTGCCTCCAACGCACATAGGAAGGTAGGGACTGTCGTGGTGGGAGGCCGGGGTCATTTCCGTGGCCAGGACAAAGCCATACTTGGCATCAACAGCCGCATGTTCCTTGAGACCAAAATGCGGAATGTCATTTTTCACCGTCCAGTCCGATTCGAGATCACGGGAGAATTTCAGGACATTTCCGTTCTTATCCAGTTTCCCCGCGGGGGTTGCTCTCTTTTGTCTTTCTTCCTGCAGCTTCTCTTTGCTGAGTGGATGACTGGCCGACTGAACCAGCCGGGCGTCAACGGCCACGCCCTCGTTGATGGTTAAACCTTTGGCAGCGAATTGTTTAAGGAGTTCATTGTTGACCAGTCGCATGGTATCTCTGGAGATTCTTCCCCTGAATCTGGAGAAGGTGGAATGATCGGGAGCAGGATCGTCAAAGGAAAGACCGAGGAACTTTTTGAAGGAGATTCTGTCGTTGATCTGGGTTTCGAGTTCCGGGTCGGAATCGATGTGGAACCATTGCTGGAGCAGCAGGCATTTCATAAGGATAATAGGCGGGTAAGCTTCGTTTCCCTCAGCACTTTTGCCGACGGGATAATTTCTCATGAGCATGCTTTCGATTTTCGTCCAATCTACAATGGCATTGATTTCGGTCATTCTTTGGATGGCCCGGTTCTTTTCCATGGAAGGGAAGAGGGAGATATCAGTAAAGGTGAGGTTGTTTTTCATTTTCTTGAAGCCCATAAGATCCTCCGGGGATGAATTTGAAGGAAATATGGCATAAAAATTGGTAAATATCAAGTAAATTCAGTATGTTGACTTGTTGCGAGTGCATTTTTCTACGATGCGTTAACGCACGAGGACAAAGGTCCTCGCGTAGTCGTGCAAAGGTCTCGAGGCGTAAAAGTATTCAATCCAGCATAGGAAGGAGGGTAGTCCGGCACATTGCCGCAGAGCTGATTCAACTGTGCAGGAAGCAACCAATATGAACTCGTCATAGTAAAACATCGTCGTCGGCTCATTCCCTGAGCCGTAACTGGAATATGAAATCTTTAAAAATTGGTCTCAAAACTGATTACTCAATATTAACCGTTGTTCAAACCTCTCAAAATGATTGCCAGCATGAGCCGTAAAGGCAACTGCTGGGATAATGCTGTAGCAGAAAGATTCTTCCGCAGTCTAAAAAGCGAGCTGACCGATCATCAATTGTATTCAACTCGCACCGAGGCTCGCAAAGAAATTATTGAATACATTGAAATGTTTTACAACAGTGACCGACTGCATTCCCATTTAGGTTATCGCTCTCCTTCTGAATTTGAACAAAGATTCTGGAATAATCGGAATGCACTTAACTGAATGTCTGTTTTTACTTGACCACTTCATATCTTGGCTAGACATCACTATGCCCAGAGATTACGCTGCGAACTGATATATACTTATTCATAAACCATTCTACGCCGTAAGAAAAACGCATTGGTTTCCATATTAAATTAACGAATATAAAGAGTGGTATCCAGAATCCGGCATTGATCAGTAGCCAGTATTCATCGCCCGAATATACTTTAACGTTGCCTTGCCCCACAAACCTCATGAGGATTACGATGGCATACTTATAAAGCAAGTGGATGTAGTACACCGAAAGAGAGATAAATCCAAGATTCTTGAAAAAATTCATTTTAAAATATAGAGGATAGTACTTGATCGTCTCAGTTAAAAGTATAGTTCCAATAAAGAAAAACGCTATTATTGCCATTGAAGGCAAAGTTGTTCTCTCTGTTAACACATGTTTGACTTCCACCCATCCTCCGAATCCGAAGTGTATAAAGGTAAATGCATACATCAGCACTCCAACTATGGCTAAATAATTAATCCTTCTGCTTAATTGGGAATAGAATTTAACTATAAAAATTCCCATTATCGAACCCACAAAAAAATAATTTAACCACGGAATAATCGGTACAATGCCAACGGTTAAAAAGGAAGGGGGTAGAACATTGTTAAGAAAAAAGACTAACGTTAATGAGGGGATAAGAAACCACAGGTTCCACATCCCAATAAAGATGGAAAACATGATTCCGATGCCAAGCAGTTGAAATATGTTCCACTCCCATATAGTCCCAGATTGAAAAATAATTAAAGCTGCAAAATTTAATGGGATGGTAATAAAAAGAAGGAATATTCCACGTTTTAGGGTAATAGTAAATATCTGGTTCAGGCTTTTCCCACTTTTTTTATAATTATTATAAAACATCACCATACTAATTCCCGCAATCATAAGAAAGAAAGGTGCCGAGATTCTCCCAGGAATATAGATGAGTTGATAAAGCCAAAATGATAATGAACCTTCCTTCATAAACCACCGCATAAAGTGATACTGACCCATCATCAAGATCGAGATGCCCCTAATGATATCTATGGAGTCTATTCGATTTGGTAATTGTTCTGGCATTGAGAGCAGAGTTGGTCGGGAAAAACTTGACAGGTGGAAACGCTTGAACAAGGATTAAAATTCCTAGTAATCAGTTTTGAGACCGATTTTTAAATATTTAAATGAAACAATTTTTAGTATTTTTCAGGACTAATAAACACTTTATTTGCGGATACGGGTTCACCATTGCCGTCAACAATAAGCCCCTGATTTAAAAGTCCAACGTGTTGACCAAAGATTTTAACTCTGTTATAGGTCGGATTTTCTAGTATTAGAATAGGAATTCCCTTTCTTCTCGCCATTTGACTTCTATCAAGATTGACGCCGTATAGTTGTAGCCCTGCACTTCGAGCCGTCATCCGAACTGCTGCGTTACACATGTCTATGTATGTTCCAAACATCGCAGTCGCTGTCGGACCATCAATCAACAAAGGCGTCCCAGAAACGGCAATTCGTCCGCCATAGAATGTATGAGTATTGGAAAACCCACCGGTTGGTTCCCAAGTCCCCTTTTCTGTTTTTTTTCCTTCATACCTTAGCTCAACACCCCGAATACGCGGATCGTATGGTTTCTTTGCACCATCTTCTCCATCGTATATATATAGATCCCTATAAGTATGCAGCCATTGCCGGTTCCCATAAGTGCACAACGATAGTAATCCCAATTCATATCCTTGTATTTCCACATCTTCAACGAGCACCCGATAGTTGTTTTTTAACGTTATTCCTGTTCCTTTATTCCCGATACCCTTCAAAGTAAATCCCTGCAAGCGAGGATCTTTTCCAGCCAAAGTAATACCACCAGGTATCTCAAGAATAGTAATCCCCGATCCTTCACCCTTAATAGCAAAGTGATCCAAATTCGATTCCAATTTATCCAAACGGTGAATTCCTGCAGGAAAGTATTTAATATGAAGATTCACTTTTTCGCTTTTGGCATCAAGAGGATAAAGGTTGAAAAGGCAGCAGGAAAAAAGAGCCAGCACAACTCTAATACCCAAGGTTTTGTCGTTAATAATGTTCTTATTCATATTCACTTAGTTGAAATTCAATCTGTTTTTTATCATTTGCTGTGATTCGGCACGAATTTTTGCAATTAAAGAAAGCAGAAGAAACCATATTAAAATCCTCCCCCCCGTAAAATCATTTGTGAGACAAACCATTAGCATGACAGTAAAGGAAGCCATCAGGATTTTCCCAAAAGAATTGATATTTTTATCAGCAACAAACTCATTAAACGAATAAAACACTGTCATTATAATTAGTAGTAGAAGGCATATTCCAACCAAACCGGATGTCATCAAGGTACTGACCAATATATTGTGAGAAGAGGCCATTTGGAATTTATTCCCACCCAGATCTCCCTTTTCAATTTTATAACTCGAAGCACCACTTCCAAGAATAGGATGTTGAAGTGCACGTCTGGTCTGCGTACTCCAAAATGCAAAGCGTTCACCCAAATCTTTGGCATATAAATTCTTCTCATATAAGCGACTTGCAGAACGTTGAACCTCTTTTTGATTTTCAACTTTTATGGGCTTTGTAGAAATAATTGTCCCTGCTACAAGAAGGACAAATAAAGTTACTATTGACGTTAGAACAATAGCTCCGAATATTTTTCTGAGATGTTTTTTAGTCCATATTATATGGACAAATGGCAGAAGAATCACAAAGCTAATTATGGCGGCACGTGTATACGTAACTGATAGCATTGCGAAAAATGCTATAGTTAATATTAGCCTCAAAACCCATTTAGCTACTCCCATTTGCTTAAAATTCCCCCAGAAAAGTATGAATAAACTTATACAAAATAAAACGCTCAACGTTACGATACTAGATACCCCCTCAACACCTACTGGTCGGCTATGATTGATCAAATAATATTTGATAAGTAAAAAACCTTGAAAGAAAATCCCCGGCAACATGAAGAACATTGCTTTCCTTAACTGATATAGCGATAGCGGGCTGAACCTCACAACGGCATATAATAGAACCGGACCAAGGACCATGTGCCGATAATATCTTGCTGATTCATACAATGATTCAATACCTACAGCAACGCTTAAAAGGTTTGAAACCAGATAGGCAATGACAAGAAAATCAAGTACGCCAATCTCCTGACGCCTTGATTTAAAGCTAAATGGCAGTAATAAACTTCCCATCAAGACTGGGATGTCAACAAGAAGGATATGCTCGGCAACAGATGCTTGATTAATAAAAGGGATCAACAAGAAAATGGCATATGTGATATACTTCATTTCTTAATAAATGGTTCCACTCTTACACAAATTATGAAGAAATACTTCTAATTCTCTGGCCTGACTTGTCCAACTAATTGTTTGCTGTAATTTATCGAGATTAACTGATTCCATGCGAATTTTTAACGCTTTACGCAAAGCTCGCTCCAGAGATTCCGGTTGTTCATTCTTTGCAAGAACTACCCCTCCCGTTTTTTCTACGACGAATCGATGAGCTTCTATATCCGTAGCAACAATTGGAATGCCGACAGCAAGATATTCCATAAGTTTTATCGGACTACTCACAGCCCACCATTCAATGTCTGGAAAGGGGAGAACCGCAAGGTCTGCACACCGGACATAATTAGCTATATCAGAATAGGGTACTCGTCCCACAAACTGAACCTTTTTTGTCAACTTTAGTGTCCTCACAAGATCTTCAAATTCGCTTCGTCCTGGACCATCGCCGACAATCAAAAAAATCAGGTCTGGAAATTCATCCCGTAATAGATCCAACGCACGGATAACATTCTGTATTCCCCGGTTCGGTGATAATATCCCATGGTACAGAAGGACGCGCTTCCCGCTAAGTCCAAGTTTTTTTCTTCTGTCCTCACCGTCTCGGGTAAAGTGCCTTAGATTAACACCCGATGTCCATATACCGATTTTTTGTTTCAACCGTTTTAATTTGGATTGTAAGGTGCTGGCAAGCATAGGGGTTATAGCTGTTAATCCGTCACAATATTTATCCGCCAACCAAATAGATAAATTATATCGCAAGATCTCTATTCTTCCATCAAGACCTGGGGAAACATCGACCGGTATTGTCCGTATGTCCATGACAAATTTCTTTTTTATTCTCGTTCCTCGAGAAAGCGCGGCCAAAGGCATCAAATGAGCCGCCGGAAAACCGAACATAATTACATCCGCATCTGACTTCCAAACCGATTGAATCATTCTCCAATGAAATTTAATTTTTGCAAACAAAGACCCGCGCTGAGTATGGACATACTCCACATCACTAAAGCCATCCAATGGCGTTTGTTCATTAATATACGCAACAGTTGTCGTAATCTCGTTTCCTATATCACGAAACGCCCTGGCAAGCTCATTTTTGCTTGTAAATTGAAAAACGGAATCACAAGTGAGGGGTATAAGCCAATGAACTTTCATATATTTTCACCAAACCGCAAGTCGCTAATAGCAATAAACATTTGTTTTTATCACAGATATGTCAAATAACTTCATTGTGCGTTTACCGGCGTCTATACAATCAATGCACACATAGTTGCCCGATGGGCTGATCCGAGGATGGAAATCACATCGCGTCTCAGCATTGAATTTTGAAGGCATGTATTGCTTGTGAATCACTTTCACACGGTCATAAACAATATCATATAGCAACAAGGATAATTCGCCATATTGATCCGGGTAGGTGTCTGTAATCATTTGCTTGCCGCCAGGCAGGTATGACGGATGGCCGTCCCTGTTCAAAGTGCCGGCACCAATAAATCGGCTTTCACCCGAACGGGTGTCAAACAGAAAGTACCCCTCACCCTTTCCTTTCACCGTCGAGTAACACAATAGGTGATTATCATCCATCCAGCAATAATGGGATGCATGTCCACTATTGTTAATCACTCTAATATCATTTCCATCAATACGGCTTGTCAACAACCGGATTTTCCTCACGCCATCTGTTAACTGCAAAACATGAAAGAACATAAAACGGTCGCCAGACTTGTTGAAAAGAATATGGTTGAAATAATGATGCACACCCGTTTCAGAATACTCCTTATTAATTTCTGAAATATCATGAATTGAAAAAAGCATTTTCTCTGTGCCTGTCACCATATTAATGCACCATATCCCATCTCTTGAAGGTGCAGATTCTCTCATTGATTCATCATCAGGCAAATTATTATACCCATAGCCTGGTCGCAGTCTCTGTAATCTTGAAAAATTCAATGACAAGCCCAATTTTCCATCAGGACTCAATGCATAAATTGGCCGTGGAATTGTTTTGACAACTTTTCCGCTATTAACATCCTGGACGACACTTCCATACTGATCACCGATAAGATCATTATAGAGAACCGTGGGTGCACTTTCGGATGGATACCACTGCAGCCGGCATCCCTGCTGCCAGCACCATACCGATGATGAACCAAATTCTCGGAGCTCCGGGAATTCATCATTCAAATCGTAAAAACCTAAACGTACAATCGATCCTAAGGGAGGCGCCTTATTAATCAATGGGGCTGATATGGCCAAAAGTCTTTTCTCATCACGACTAAATTGTGGAACCTCATAGTAACCGAAGAAAACGTGCGCATTTGGTAGGCCAAACACTTTTACAGGACTTAAAAGGTTATTATCAAATCGTCCACCAAGAGCTCTAAGAAATCTTTTCCTTTTTATACCCAATGCTTTTATCAGGATGCCGATCTCTGTAGAGTTACGGCTGCCCAAGAGATTTTTAATCGTTTTTTTCAAGGTATTTAGGTCTGCCAGTTATACATTAAAAATTCGTCGTTTACAGAACCTGTTAACGAGTTCCCTATCGCGCACATCAAGACAATTGTTCATTAGAAACATACCAATATAAGCACAAGTGCCAACGATTAGGGAAAAAAACATCCACAAATTAGTATTGCCGAGAAGGCCTACTAAGTAAGTCAGAGTTGCTGCAATGCTCGTATTAACAATAATCTTAAACAAGCCTCTCCACTGGAAGGATATGCCCGTGTATTTACTCGCCATCACATAAAAAAAAACGCATTTACCCATCGCCGCGCTACCAGTCGCAAAAGCCACTCCCATTATCCCATACTTTGGCATAAGCAGAATTGCAGCAATGAGATTGTAAATTGCGGCAAACATAGCTGCATAAAGTCGGACATGAAGTTTTTCTATAGACTGCAAAACAAGATCACTGGGCAATTCAAAGATCGTAAATGCGTTGAATACAAGAAATATAAGAAAAATCGTTGTCGATTCTGCAAATTTAGCTTCAAATATTACAGTCAATATCCCTTCGGCTTGAACACCCGCAAGGGCCAGAATGGGGAAAAGAAATGCTGCATTCATAATCACCAGTGAGCGAAACATGAGATTCAACTCTACATTCTTTTCCTTAACGGAATAATATCGTTGAAAAAATGTCGGACGAATGACTGACTGCAAAACGTTCTGTGGCATAATTGATAGAAGCATTTTGCTAGCTCTGGAACCGAGAGCATATATACCAACTTGATTCATTGTAGACATCGCGGCAACAACATATACATCCATTGCCTGACTCAGTATGATTCCTGCCGGAATTGTCGCTGAACTGTATAAAGAAAAAGAGAGCAACCGTTTCCACTCAATACCAGCAGCAGTGTCTTCGAACCATTCTTTTTCCTTAACGTACACTTTCGAAAAAAATAAGAACCATAGGAGAAGACACCCGATTAGATAGGCAATAATATCAGCATAGAACGCCCCTATCAGCCCATATCCCATGTACAACAAACAAGTTATTAAAACTAATCGTAATCCTAAGTAGAATAAAGACCCTATGGCCGTATAAAAATGCAGGAAAATTGAATTGAAAGCAATTTGGAGAAATTCAATCTGAAAAAAGGCATAAGATCCGATACAGAATAATACAAAGGGAATCCAGTATTGCTGAATCTTAAAAAAAGGTGCAAATAAGTCAAAACTAATAGTTGCTAAAACAATTGCTATCAAACCGCTGACAGCTCTAAACCCCTGAGAGAAAAAAAATGTATTAAATAACCGTTTCCATTCTTCTTTTTTTTCGTACTCAGGTAAAAAACGTTGTAGAGATGAACCCAACCCAAAGCTTGTAACTAGACTAAATACGAGGATAAAACCTGTAATAACGTTATAAACTCCGAAATGTGAAACAGAGAGAAATCTCGCCAGCACTACTATAGTTAATAGACCTATTGCGCGACTCCCTATCTGACCTATAAGAACAAAAAAAGTACCTTTTCGACTTTTATCTACAATGGAATGCATTCAGGATGTTATGGTTTTTCATATTCTTTTGATAATTTGATAAATTCTGACACAGACAGACTTTCATCGTAAAAATGTGACATATTCGCTACAATCTTTTTATAATCCCAGTTCCACCATTGTTCAGAAAGAAGCATAGATATCTCTGACTCCGAGAAGCGCATCCTGATTACTCTTGCGGGAACACCAGCCACAACTGCATATGGAAGTACATCTTTTGTCACGACAGAACCAGCTCCGACAATCGCGCCATCAAGAATATTAACGCCTGATAAGATTGTAGTATTAACGCCTATCCAGACATCATTGCCTATTGAAATATCCCCTCGACTTCTTCCATGCTTATAATTCTCTCTATCAGAAAGTGACAGCATTCGAGGTAAAGCATAGGTGGATATATGACTTCTATGTAAAGCACCAATTATTTGTATACCGTTTGCAATTGATGTGAATTTTCCAATTCTGATTTTTGTGTTTGATAAGCTAGAAATTCGACCAGAGCCAATATAGCTATAATCACCAATGGTTAGGCATCCTGCATTAATTGCTAAATCTTCACTGATGCATACATGCTTCCCTATGTTTAAAGAAGCAGCATTTCTCTGGATAGGAATTCCAACCATCTTTCTTAATAAAGTTCTTATTAGTGCCTTCATTTTTGTATATGTTAACGTTGTGAAGATAATTTTTCCTTATCATTCAGATATTTAAATCAGATTCTCCCTCGCTGGAGATTTTCATTATTTTATCTATTAATAATTGCCTGAAGTACCTCTAAGTACTTTTCCCCAACAGCCCTCGCTGTGTGATTGGTATCGTATCGCCTCATCCCTCCCTGCTGCATGCGATCGTATAGAATGTTTGAATCAAGCAAGGTATTTATCGTCCGAGGAAGTTCATAAATATCCTCAGCTATCAGTGTGTCTTCGTTTTCAAGAAATCCATCAAGTTTATGGGTAGTGATCAGAGGAGTTCCTGTGCCCCAGCAATCCCCTATAAAACCAAGACCGCAGTCCGTAACAGGTGTGTATCCAAACCCCGCCGAACTCAATAGGCACATGGCATCAGGCCGAGGGAGTGATTCAATGTATTGTAATCTTGGCCCGTATTTCGTCACAAGCAGCTTTATGTGAGGCGCAAAATCACCGGGACCTACAACAATGAATTTCTCTGTTGCTGTTTGTTCCAGAATCAGAGGAATAGCCGTAACAAGTTCTGCAGCGTTCTTAAAGGTGTCTAAGCTTCCTATATAAATGCCAACTTTTTTGTTTCGCTTTACTTGACTCAGATTGTTCTCCGTTTCCGTACACCAGGGAACATAATAAATGTTCTTGCACTCTTTTTTGACTTCCGTTGCAAATGGGATATCCCCATAATAAGAAAACATAATTGCGGCACAGTGTTTTGCAAGATAACGGCGAAACTGCTTGGAACAAAAGCGGTAAATGCTGGGAGAATATTTGCGTATTTTACCACTTCCTCTAACCGGTAAAGAAAACTTGTCTGGTCGCAGATACTCAAAAAACATGGCAAGAGGCAATTGAAAATGACGGCTCAATTTAAGAGGCAAACGAAAGAATGCGTCACCGAAACCAATGACAGCTTCTGGTTTGAACTCAGCAACTACACTTTTCACATTCAGCCAGCAGATATTGGGTCGCCAAGTCAAGTCTTTCGAAGAAAGGTATGGTCGGTAAAACTTCGTGCAGCCCAACTTCTCAAAAGCTGGAGCACTGACCTTCCCCTTTAACGAATCTGACATTTTGGAAGTGATAACAAGCACATCATGGCCTTGACTACCTAAGTAAATGGGACCGCCTGAGATAGAATTTACACTTGGTGCGCAAAAAGGAAATGTAAACAGTATCCTCATTCCAATCCCCTAGGATATCGATCAATAAATGCATTTAACCGCCTGGCCCAAGTATTGATAGTATTTTTCTGGTTACGCTGAATTTCCATCATACTCAAACACATGGAGATAAAATATATAGGAGTGAGTACCCAGAACAACCTTCGGTTGATAATGCCAGAATCTTCGTATGCCGCCACCGCGTTAACATATAGGTCCCTATACCAGCCATCTCGCAGCATAAATTGAGTATATGACTCCTCCGCCGACAAGCCTGCACCGAGTAATTTAGAGTTTGATGTAAAGAAATGATTAAGATCAAAAACAGGAAATTGTCTCTGTTTGTAATCCTCCCAGTCGATCAGATTAAAGTCATTTAGACGATTTTTGTTAAATGTCACTAAAATATTGTGTGCGTTAAAATCTCCATGTTGTCTACAAAGTCGAACTTTTTCCCCCATAACTTTTAGCGGAAGGTCTGCCAGATATTGTGTAGCCTGAGGAGACAGGATCTCCTCTGACAAAAAGCTTAGTACATCCAAAAAGCAAGCTATAGGCTTTTCAACTAGGTCATGTAGTACGTCGCCCTCAATCAAACAATCCTCCATTCCATCAGCATGAAAATCAAACATCCATGGGAGTATTTTACCGTAGAGCTCTTCTATAGATTGGCGAGAGATCATTTCACGAACCATCGGATGGCCATTACCTGCAGCCTGTAGCAAAATTGAAATACCGTCAACTTCTATCATCGATCCATTGCATGTTATCTTGCCTAAAACAGTTTTGTTCGTGATTGAGTTCCTGAGATTTACCATTGCAGCATATTCGTGCTGGATACTTGGAGCCAATAGTGGATTCCGTGGTATCTTGCTCACCGCCACGGGACCTCGTGAATTTCCGTCTAAGACTAAGCCAATGATTGCCGCGTTAGGTGACGTTTTCCCCGCTACTTTTAAAAAAATCAAAGGTCCGGGCTTGGGGATATCTGGATGCAAATGATCCCAGTGTAATTTTACTAAATCGCACACCAACCGTTCCAAATTCATTTCATACACCTGATGCCATAGCTGTACGCCAACAAGTGAAAGGGCAACTTAGATACGCCTATCTTTTTAAAATAGCGATACTTCCTCGAACGGCTAACCGATAACTGATCCAGCCAGTACTGTTTGACCCACGGTGGATCAAGAGGAATCATATAATTAGGTTGATGATAACTTGGATAGGGAAGATAGAAGTCTACTTTACCGAAACCAGCATATTTTAATAACTTCCGGTAGCCATATATAGAATAAATATATGTACGATGCTGCCGTCCCTGAACGAGTTTTGTGATAAAATTCGAAATTATCCGGGGCAATAAACCCACAAATGGAAGCTCTCCATGAATTCTTTGTCCGCCCAATGTTGATATGGAATATCGGTTTTCGATGCCGATATACAGTGAACCTCCAGGTTTGAGAACACGGAAGATTTCTTTAAGAGCCTCTTTCTGTATGCGTGCAGGTGATGCATCTATATCTACCGCACCCATCCATTCCAATACTCCGTTAAGAAGTGCAATATCAATTGATGAATCTGGAAATGGTAATTGTAAAAAATCATTTGGTTCATACTGGAACATCTTAACATTCTTAATAGCTCGATCTTTCATTCTTGCACGCAACAGTCGCAGATTTGTCATGTTCACATCACAACAATAAACAAGCCTGCACCTAGCAGAAAGGCTGATGGCAATATTCCCCCAACCACTTCCAATATCAAGTATTATCGATTTTTTATTAATAGGAAGAATTACATGCCAATCAGCACGCGATTCATCTTTGATATAATTGAGCGTGTAAGTACCTATAGTGCTGCTATACTTTTCAATTGCTTGTAGCCAACTTACTTGTTCGGCTAATTCGGTAACTTTATCTGCCACGGCATCATTGAACACAGAATATTTTACTTCATTCTGTGCAAACCTAGGTATCCCATACTCAATGGGCCATTTCTTATTGCATTTTGGACACAAGTAGGAATCAACCTTTGTAGATAAAATAACCCTGCATGCCGGACAAACGTATTCCATTACGAGACCTTTGCACAACTACACCAGATTGATATCCTTGGTGCGATAATATTCCATTGAAAAATGCAATTATAAAAAGACAACGTATTGTATTTACTTGATAATTATCTATTTTTATGCCATACTTCCTTCAAATTCACCCCACTGGAGGACTTATGGGCTTCAAGAAAATGAAACAAATCAATGCCATCGTAGATTGGACCAAGATCGAAAACATCCTCATGAGGAATTATCCCGGCGGTAAAAGCAATGAAGGAAACGAAGCTTACCCGCCGATTATCCTTATGAAATGCCTGCTGCTCCAGCAATGGTTCCACATCGATTCCGACCCGGAACTGGAAACCCAGATCAAAGACAGAATATCCTTCAAAAAGTTTCTCAGTTTTTCCTTCGACGCCCTGCTCCAGAACATTCCACCTTCTCCAGATTCAGGGGCAGATTCTCGAAAGATACCATGCACATGGTCAACAATGAGTTCCTTAACCAATTCGCTGCCAAAGGCTTAACCATAAACGAAGGCGTAGCTGTTGATGCCCGCCTGGTTCAGTCGGCCAGTCATCCCATCAGCAAAGAGAAGCTGCAGGAAGAAAAACAAAAAAGAGCGATACCGGCGGGAAAACTGGATAGAAATGGACATACGCTTAAATTCTCGCGGGATCTCGATTCGGACTGGACAATCAAAAATGACACCCCTCATTTTGGTCTCAAAGAGCATGCCGCCGTCGATACCCGTAATAGATTTGTTCTGGCCACGGAAATGACCCCGGCATCCCACCATGACAGTCCCTATCTTCCTCTTTGCGTTGCAGGCAGCTGTCATACCAAAGACCCCATTGGGAAAGTGTACGCCGATAAAGGATATTTTGGGAAAAATAACAGGGAGTTTCTCCATCTGAACAATATCGCGGATGGCATCATGAGGAAAGCGGTACGAGGTACGAAATTAACATCAGGTGAAAAAGAACGCAACAAAGCCATCTCCAAAGTCCGGTACATCGTTGAGCAATATTTTGGAATCTCCCATCTCCACAACGATGCTTACCGGGCCAGATTCCCGAGATTGATTAAAAATGCCATTGATGCTCTGTTCCGGCAGTTGGCCTTCAATCTCCTCAGAGGAACCAAAGTACTAAATCCAGCATAGAAAAGGAGGAATATCGACCTATTGCCAGGGAGCAGCATTAACTGCTCCAGAAATGACCGCTGATGGAGGTAAAGTGGACTCGACATAACAAAATTATCATCGCCTGTTCGTCCCAAAAGCCGCAAGTTGGATGCGAACCCCTAAAAAATGCGGTCTTGAAACTGATTACCATGAAAATTTATCGATGTTCAAAGGTCTCCGCTTATCAATGTCGGAAATCCGACATTGATAAGCATCTGTAATTATTATGAATTAATCGACAAGTGAAAAATTATACCTTGTGATTACTGGGGATTTGGGAAGGTTCGGAGCGCTTCCTGAAGGGCCACGAGGGTCGTGCTTACTGCGTTTTTCTCTTCTTCCGACCAGCTTGCAGGATCAGCGGCAGCCAATCTCGCCAGGATTTTCTCCATCGACTGGCAAAGAACCATAGCATGTGTTGCCTTGACTTTCTTTTCCCGGCTGTTCTGCTGTTTCGCGACCTTTTTCTTGTACTTCTGCCAGGCAGTCAGCATGCTCCGTGTTTGCTTCTTCTTGGCAATCTCGATCAGGGTGCTCTTGTTGACTTTAAGGTTTGTGCGGCACTCGTCTCTGATTTCCTGGGGCAGACGGTTCAGGGAGAGGATCTCCGTAAGGGTTGTCCGGGCCTTGCCGATAACCCCGGCAAGTGTCTCCTGCGTGTATCCGTGCTCCTTCATGATCCGGTCCATGGCTTCCGCCTCTTCCACAGGTGTCAAATCCTGGCGAAGAAGATTTTCGACCAGGGCGATCTCTTCGTGGCTGCCGTCGACAAAAATGGCGGGAACTTCGTTAAGGCCGGCCTGTTTAGCGGCTTCCAGGCGGCGTTCCCCGGCGACGACGATCAACAGCCCTTCTCCGTCCTGGCGAAACAGGATGGGTTCCAGGATGCCGTGCTTGGTAATAGAGGCGGTCAGTTCCTGCAGGGCCTCGGGGTCCATGTATTTCCGGGGCTGGTGAGGGTCGTTCTGGATTTCTCCGATGGGCAGTTCGTACAGTTTTCCTTTTTCGTAAGCGCTCAAGTGTCATTTCCTCCGAAGATTAGTAAGAGTAGCTCAGCATTAGCTCTGCCCTTCCTTACCCTTTCTCCGCCCCTGTTTCAACTGATTAATGCAGCGGAGATTCTCTTCGAAGGATGCTTATGGACGGCGGCACAGGATGGACACGATCCGCTCCGCTGTATGGCCATCCCAGATTGCTGGGCAGCGACCCTGTCGGCCTTGCCCCTCCAGGACATTGTTCACCTCGGCCACGATTTTTTGCGGATCATCATGAACCAGGACGTTCGTTCCCTCTGTCAGCATAATCGGACGTTCTGTCGAATCCCGCAGTGTGATGCAGGGTCACCAGGGCATAGGGGATATCGGCAAGGCCTAGAATGGCCCGGATCAGGGGGGCGACCTTCATGAAATTCGGTCTGGCGCCGACCACCAGGATCCATTTGGACGTCTCAGAGATTCCTTTCACGCGTAATACTCCCGATACCACGCCACGAACCGCCGGATGCCTTCCTCGATGGGGGTGGACGGCTGGAAGCCTACATCCCGCATCAAATCGTCCACATCGGCATAGGTGGCGGGGACATCGCCGGCCTGCAGGGGCAGGAGATTCTTTTCGGCCTTTTTCCCCAGGCAGTCCTCCAGCACCTCGATGAAGGAGAGCAGTTCCACGGGGTTGTTGTTCCCGATGTTGTAAATTTTGTAGGGGGCGTAGCTGGTTCCGGGGTCGGGATGGTCGCCGCTCCAGGCCGGATTGCCCTCGGGGATTCTGTCCATCACCCGCACCACGCCCTCGACGATGTCGTCGACATAGGTGAAGTCCCTCTGCATTTTGCCGTAGTTGAAGACATCGATGGGCCGGCCTTCGAGAATCGCCCGGGTAAACAGGAACAGGGCCATGTCCGGACGTCCCCAGGGGCCGTAAACCGTGAAAAAACGAAGGCCCGTGGCGGGGATCCCGTAGAGGCTGGAATAGGTGTGCGCCATCAGCTCGTTGGCCTTTTTGGTGGCCGCGTAGAGGGAAACGGGATGGTCCACGTTGTGGTGCACGGAAAAGGGCATCGCCGTGTTGGCGCCGTAGACGGAACTGGAGGAGGCGTAAACCAGGTGCCGGACTCCGTAATGGCGGCACCCTTCGAGGAGATTGACAAAGCCGACGATGTTGCTGTCGATGTAGGCGTAGGGATTGGTCAGGGAATAGCGCACCCCCGCCTGGGCGGCCAGATTGACGACGGTCGCGAAGCTCTCAGCGGCAAAGAGGGCATGCAGTTTCTCCCGCTCTTCCAGGCCCTGGCGGACAAAGCGGAAATTCGGAGAGGGCGTCAGCCGGGCCAGGCGGGCCTCCTTCAGGCGGACGTCGTAGTAGTCGTTCAGATTGTCGAGACCGACGACCGAATGTCCCGCCGCCAGCAGACGCCGCGACAGATGAAAGCCGATGAACCCGGCGGCGCCGGTGACCAGTATGTTTCCTCTTTCAGTCATGGCGGATCAGAGTCTCCACAGGCGGATTCCGGCATCCGCCAGGGCCTGCCGATCAAAGATTCCCTTGACATCCAGCACCACGGGCCTGCCCAGGGTCAGCGCCGTCAGTTGATCCGGCGTCATCCCACGATAGTCCTGATGGGCAACCGCCACGATCACCGCGGAGGCGGGCAGCAGCCGGTCAAGGGGGGTCAGAGCGACACCGTATTCGTGCCGGGCCTCCTCCCCATCGGCCATCGGGTCGGAGACCTGCAACTGAACGCCGTACCCCTCCAGCTCCCGGATGATGTCGATGACGCGGGAGTTTCTCAGGTCGGGGCAGTCTTCCTTGAAGGTCAAACCCAGCACCGTGACGCGGGCGTCCAGGACGTTGTGGCCGGCAAGGATCATCTCCCTGATGGCCTGCTGGGCGATGTATTTCCCCATGGAATCGTTGATGCGGCGGCCGGCGAGGATCACCTGGGGGATGTAGCCGATCATCTCGGCCTTATGGGTCAGGTAGTAGGGATCGACGCCGATGCAGTGCCCGCCGACCAGCCCCGGCCGGAAGCCGAGGAAGTTCCACTTGGTGCCCGCGGCCTCCAGGACGTCGCCGGTGTCGATGCCCAGCCGGTCGAAGATCAGGGCCAGTTCGTTCATCAGGGCGATATTCAGGTCGCGCTGGGTGTTCTCGATGACCTTGGCCGCCTCGGCAACCTTGATCGTCGGGGCGCGATGGACGCCGGCCGTCACCACGGACTCGTAAACCGAGGCCACGATCTCCAGCGTTTCGGCGTCCTGGCCGGAGACGACCTTTTTGATTTTCGTGAAGGTGTGCTCCTTGTCGCCGGGGTTGATCCGCTCCGGGCTGTACCCGACGGTGAAATCGGTTCCGCAGGTCAGGCCGGAAACCCGTTCGAGGATCGGCACGCATTCCTCTTCCGTGACGCCGGGATAGACCGTCGATTCATAGACGACGATATCCTCCTTCTTCAGGGCCTTCCCTGCGGTTTCCGACGCGCGCAGGACGGGGGTCAGGTCGGGTTGATTGGCGTTGTCCACCGGCGTGGGGACGGCGACGATATGAAAATCGGCCTGCCGCAGCTCGTCAATGTCACTGGTGAAGAGGATATCCGCGGCGGCCAGATCCTCGGGCGTCACCTCGCCGGTGCGGTCGTGCCCCTTGCGGAGCTCGGCAATGCGGGTCGAATTGATGTCGAAGCCGACCGTCCTTTTCCGTTTTCCAAAAGCCACGGCCACGGGAAGACCGACGTATCCAAGGCCTATCACTGAAACAACTCTGTTCATTCGCACCTCCGCTCTCAGGATAATTCAGACAGATGCAATTCGATGCCGCTTTTCATGATTTCCCTTGCAAAAGCATTATCTTCGGTAAAGTCTTCCGGTCGGAAAGGGTGTGGTTCGATCTTCGAATCCGATTTCAGCAAAAATGGAACTAATTTTTTATGATCATTAAAATCGATCCCCGAAAAATCCTCCGAGACAATGGCGAGATCCACGTCGCTCCATTTTCCCGCGGTTCCCTTTGCGTAAGAACCGAATATAACGACCTTTTCCACCTTGATATTGGCATTTTTGACAAGTCGGACAAATCGTCTCACGGCCTCGATTGTTTCATTTGAGATACCAGCCATTCGTACAATCCCTTTATTTTTGTGAAATAGTCCGTCGCAAATTCTTTTGTGCAAATCTTATTTTTCGAGAATCTGATTGTTCCTCGATAAATGTATAAGGGTCATGCCGCCTTCCTTACCCTTTCTGCGCCTCTGTTTCAAGGGATTTCATAAAGCCGGGAGATCGATCCCTGCCCCAGGAATCCTCATCCCGCGTTTCTCCGATCGAACGCTTTGGTTATCTTCTCCGTAACGATTCTGGGGCAAAAGGACGTATCTTTTTTTCGCCACCGAGCGCCCGGCCCGCGGCCTAGGCATTCCACGATTCCCGCTTCCCGCAGATCGCGCAGGACTTTCCGCACCATGTCGTGGCTCACCTTTAAACACGCCTTCTCCAGTTCCGCAAGGTTAAAATCTCCGGGAAATGCATTCACGGCCGCCTCGACCAGTTCGGTTTTCGCGCCCCGCGGACTTCTGGGTTCATTCAGGCGATCCTCGAATTCCCCGTAGGCCGTCTTGAAGATGGAAAGCAGATAGTCTATATACGGCCATGGGTTATGCCGACCGTTGCGCCACCTTCGCGAGCTCTGTTCGAGCGTCTCGCGATACTGGTCTTTATTCTGTTCGATCAGGCGTTCCAGGCTGATGTACCGCCCGACGCCGTAGCCGAGATGGATGCTCTGGAGCAGCAGAAGCAGACGGGATAACCGTCCGTTCCCATCGCGAAAGGGCCGGGTGCAGAGGAAATCGAGATTGAATGCCGCCAGGACAATCAATGGGTGCACCCAGCGTTTCTCGAGGGATTGTGAGAACAAAGCAACCAGCTCATTCAGTTCGTCGCTGAATGCGGGGGCTCCGGCGGTCTCTGTGTTCCCACAGGCCAGCGTATGCAGTTGCAGAATGGTGTCTCCGGAGACGGGCGGTTTCGTCTCCGGATCGAAAATCCGGTCCAACGCCCGGCGATATCCCAGAACTTCTTCCGCTTCGCGGAAATTCAGCGGCTCGCTGAAAAAAATCGCGCCACCCTTCTTCCGATCGATCGCCATGCCTTCGATCCGGTTGGAAGACGCGACACTTTCAGCCAGGGCCTGCTCCCGCATAACCCGAAGCCACTGGATGGGCTGCCGTGCGGATGATGCCTGCCGTCCCCGCGCTTCCGCCAGGTCGGCAATAACTAAGGATGTAGCTGCCGGAATGGTCTCCGGCTTCCCTGCAAGCAATTGCAATGTTTTCATTCAGATAAAGCTCCGCCCCTTCAATTCCATTTGCTTCTTTTTCGGAATGAAGAGTTACGACAGTCTTTCGGCTTTTCATCCCTGGATATTGCCTTCGCCGGAATGAACAAAACCTCGACTTTTATCGTCTTTCTTTGTTATTTTTTACCACGAAGGGGTAAAAGGATGATATCGGGCAATTAAGTATTATTACCCTCTTTTTCCCTTATTCCGATCTCATCCAAAGGATGAGATGTGGGGAGGGAAAGCCATCAGGATTTGAAAGAAGAAAAAAACGAGAAAGGCTATGAAATGTTTTATGAATGCGGAGCACTTCTTACCCTGAAATCCGGTGTATAGTCCGGCAAGGTTTTAAGGCATTTGCAGAAAAGAGCCTTCACATATTTCTGTAAAGGCTCTTTTCCTTTCTTGACAGCCAGGATTTATAACTCCTTTTTCATCATTTCTTAAAGAGGTCGCCCCTTCTCCGAATGCCTACCAGACCGATCAAGCCCGCGCCCAGAAGCCAGACGGTGGCAGGGATAGGAACGGGGTTAACTGTCTTGCTCATGCCTGAGGGAAAGGATTTCTTATTGCCACCATAAGGTCCCGTATATGCGTATGTCAGTGTGCCTAAGACCTTCCCTTGCGAATCTGTAAAGGTCACTGCGATAGAGGCGCCCTCCATGTCTGAACCGCCGGGATTGGTATTTGAGTTCAGTTTATCTAAGTCAACTAACAAACCCCATGCTTCCCCGGCTCCATAGTCGTTGAAATTGAGGGTCGCCGACTTCTCGCCATCCAGAATGTCTGAGCTGAGCGGCCCTGCGTATCCTACTGCCGTCCCTGATGAAAGAGGGTATGATGCGTTGCTGTTTTTGAACTCAACACTCCCCGCGGCTTCCTGAAGAGTTACGTCGACTGGGTCACTCGCACTGCCGCCAGCCACCGTGTCAAACTGCATGTTTGAACCCAAATTAAAAATCACCTGCGAAATATAGACTCCGGAATCCGAAGTGCTATGGATTGCAAACAGGCCGGTATTCGTGTTAATTTCGGCTTCAAAGCCTATGACCAGCGCGGCGGAAGCACTATTGGCAGTGAAGAGCAGGAACAGAAAACCAAACATCAATCTTTTAAGTTTTTTCATTTATTTTTCCCTCAAAGCAAAAGATAACAATGGTAACATTTCCGAGAACGCAACATCAATATCCCACCGTCGCAGGGATCATCCATTCGACAGGATTACAAAGCCCCCAGAGGGCAGACAGCTTGCACCCCTGGAAGCTTCAAATCAGCTTTCCTGTCTCACGTTCACAGGAGGATCGAGGGAGAAATGTTCGTTATTTCACCATTCGGCGGCGAATTCCCACCAGACCGATCAAACCGGTCCCCAACAGCCAGACGGCAGCGGGGATGGGTACTGGGGCAACCAATCCCTGATAAGCTATAACTTGACCATTACTATCTAATTGTCCTGGTGTAATCCATCTGAAATTCGCAATATTCCCACTATTGCTACCGAGTGCCGCTAACATAGCGTTGTACTGAGTCACTACATTAGAAGGGTTGTTAGCAGGATCAAGTTGGTAAACACTTGACCCATTGACCACGGTCCATATAGCCGCCTGGAGAGCCTTCGCCTGGTCTCCCTGACCGCCTGTTCCATAGTTTTGCAATAGCCATGCAACCTGGCCTGCGTTATTGAGCGGATTGCCGTAAATCAAGCCTGCAGTATTTACGGTTGTTGCAGTATAGCTGCCAGGCACATAGACTGTCGTAAAAGTGTCGACACAGTAGATGTATGGAAGGACTTGTCCGTTCAGATACGAAGTATCTATCGACCCACCTCCTTCATTGGTTGATACTGGATCCCATATTGTATCACCATCGGTGTCAATAAGAGACCAAATGGGAGATGAGTAAGAACCTCCCAAAGTTAACGTATCAGCCCGCGCCCATCCTGCCAAAAGGAACACGATAAATGCTGTTAAAACTAATACTTTTGTGAATCCTTTAATCATCTCAACTACCTCCTTTCATTGTCACCTGTTATCCATCATTTATTTTCTTTGAACCACTTCATGATCTCTCAATTCGCAAATAACGGACCATTGTGACAAGCAGAGCAATTGTAATTGCATACTTCTGTTTTTACATCAATTTTACAAAACTTAGGGATTTCATATCGTCTTATCAACAGGCAATTTCTCACGGTATACAGCAGGTACCCGCTGGATATCGCGGTTTGTTCTTTTTGTGGTAGAAGGCAGCTCAGGAAGGGTTTTCTATAACACTTTTACATCTTTTGATATTCAGGTTTTGCATGCGAGTCCGCAAGTTGCTCGGATTTATGTCAAGGCGTTGCGCAGCACCTACTTGACCGGTCTCGGTAGGGACCACCCTTTCGGATGGTCCCCCGCACAGATCCCATCCCAGTGTGCGGAACTACCGCACTGGGGTCCTACCTCGGGTGTTTGGCGTCAAAGCGCAAATGTGGATGGGAATCCGATAGGAGTCTGTCGGATTTTTCCGGTTTTATGTGATATAGTTGCTGATCCTTGAAACAGGAGTATCCTTGGGATGAGCGTAAACGGTAGTGTAAAACATTTTGTGTGAAATTTCAGGTATCGGTGAAAGGTAGCAAAAAAGGCGCTTTTCCTTTACAGGTTTGTGGGTACAAACCTGTAAAGGAAAAGCGCCATGAAACTGGAAGTAACGGTATCTGAGATTGCGGATATATTCCAGGAGATTCAAGAGCAGCCGGGGAAATTGTTTGATATGATTCGCTTGGATATCAGAGAGGTTGTTGGGCACTATCTTACAGCGATGAGGAAGACGGAGCTGAGCCATTATCTGGGAAGAAAGCCGTATGTACGGGTGGAGGGAAAGAAAGCAAATCATCGCAATGGTTTTTATGGTCGTGGTTTTACCCTCAAAGGGATTGGTGAAGTCCATGTGGATATTCCCAGGGATCGTAACGGTGAGTTCAAGACAACCGTTATTCCTCGGAGCAAGCAGTATGAAGAGGATGTGGCCAGGGACTTCAGCATCTTATTTTTAGCCGGCGTCAGCACCAGTACCCTGTCCATGCTATCCGAGAGGCTTATAGGGCGGAAGATTTCTCCAGCGGAAATCAGCAGCGCAAGTAGCGATCTCAATGCGACCGTCGAAGCGTAGCGGCGGCGGAAACGGGTACGGAAGCAGAACCGTCCGGACGCGCGACATACCAACTGCTATCGGCAGTAGCATCAGTAAATCCTCTATTCCAAGCTTGCCCCTGATTTCCATCCTTTACATAGATGTCACCCCATACGGGCTCACGCCAAGTCACCAAAGAAATAATAAAAGGGTTAGCTCCGTATGATGCACCACTATTATTAAACTTAATACCGTACATATTGCCTGGCATATTTGAATTACTTCCACCTGAAGTCCAGTCGGCCGGTGCTACGGGGTTTACGGTTCCGGAAACAGCAGAGAAGTATCCCAGAGACGCCGGATTTGTCACCTCGAAAATGATATGGCTGACGTTTTTAAGATTCTCGACTGGCTGTGTAAAGGTGTATGTGTAGGTAAACAATTTCATGTTGAGATCGCATACAACGCTCCGATCCATCGTCGCAGCCTTTTCGGTCGTTGTTCCATCCCAGATGTTATAACCAGACATTAACGTTGAACCACTGATGGATTTACCATCCGCCCAGGTTCCCGGAAAAACATCCAACCCATTATTCACACTGCCGGCTATCGCCGGAGCAGTAAAAATGAATACACATAAGACCACCAAGATACTCATCCATGGCTCTTTTCTCATTAACTTTTTTACAATCTTTCTTCCTGTTTCATCCTGTCTCTTCAATAATATGAAACATCATTTCCCGGTCGTGACATACTTTTTCATCAAGCTCTCCTTCATGGCGTTTTATACCGGTAAATGTAATCAGGCTAAAACTTATACCGTTTGATACATTCAGGGAAATAAAGATATAAGCACTTAATTTTAAGACTTTATCATGAATCATAAAGATTTCGTGGCATCCACCGGCCAGAAATTTATCCGTGGCATGACACGGATGCCGTGGGATGTTGCGGGTTCATTTCTTGATGGGGGAAAAAGGTGGTTCGGGCAGGTCTCTGAAGGCAAAAAAACTTTCGTGTGCCATGTCAAATCTGAGAAATTCTGAAAAAGACGGGAGATTTCATTCCATCACATATACTAATACATAACCTAACTACTCGACATTACGCTGTGGACACCGCGGAGCAATCCCGTTATGGCGGACCTGCTCGGAAAATAAATGGCCTGATCTCTGTGACGGTTGATTTTAAGTCTTTTCCTTAGGTAAAAATACTGATTTTCAAGTATTGACCTGCAGCCGGATTCTATTCTAACTATGCAACTCTTTTCGTTCCAGCCTATAAAACGGCTGAATTCTGTTGCAACTCATCCCGTATTTCTCTCGCACAATTAATAAAAGAGCGGGAACCCGAATGCAGACCACATGAAGACTACATTGACAGGCAAAAAAGAGAAGCGTTACTTCAAACTCATCAAGCTTACCGTTTCCACGGGAATGATTCTGGGGATACTGTTGTTGATTGCCGGATACTGGTATAACGCCAGCCGGCAGAAGGAACTCAATCGGCAGGCTGAAAACGGCGCCCGGAACTTTTATCTGGCCTGCCTGTCCGATGTCGATTTCACTGGGGACAAGTTTTTCGACGGCAACCATCTTCCTCCCGATTATTACGGTATGCCTCCTTTCCGTGGTTCATTTGTCTATGTCGTTTCCGGCATTGCCATTCGATGCGACGCGAAGTTCAAGCACCCCAAGGGGACAAAAACATACGCGCTGGATTCGAATGGAAGAGTCAGCGTCTCGCCCTGAATTCCCCGAAGGAAATCCCCGCATTAATATAGTTGAAGAGGAAAGCGATTTCAGGCAGGTTCTATAATGTCTCCGGCCTTTTGATCTGCAGTTTTTTCATCCGGGTCCTCAGGGTGCTCGGGTTCATTTCCAGGCGCTGCGCCGCTCCTCCCGGCCCCTCGATCTTCCATCCCGCTTCCTGGAGCGTTTCGAGGATATGCCGGCGCTCCACGCCGTTGAGTCCTTTGAAGGCCGGCTTTTCCGAACCCTCGATCCCCCTCTCCTTCCTGGATCTGATAGAGCGGGCGCTGAGTTGTCCGGCAAGCTGGAGTTCGGTCCCCTGGGTGACGATCACCGCCCGCTCTATCACGTTCATCAGCTCCCGCACGTTTCCCGGCCAGCCGTAACTTTCCAGGGACTTCATGGTCTGCGCGGGGATGTGGCGGATGTTTTTTCTGTGAACCTTGCTGCATTTATGCGTAAAAAATTCTACCAGAAGAGGAATATCCGCTTTTCTCTCGCGAAGGGGCGGAATGACGATCGGAAAAACGCTGAGCCGGAAAAAGAGATCCTCCCGGAACCGGCCTTCACTGATCTCGTCTTCGAGGTCGCGGTTGGTCGAAGTGATAATCCGGGAGTCCACCTTGATGGAATGCGGGCTGCCAAGGCGCTCGAATTCCCCGTCCTCGATGACTCTGAGAAGCTTCGCCTGCAGCTCCAGGGGAAGCTCACCAATCTCATCGAGAAAAATGGTTCCCCCGTGGGCCAGTTCAAAGCGGCCGATCTGCCGGGCCGTCGAACCGGTGAAGGCCCCCTTTTCCCTTCCGAAAAGCTCGCTCTCGATCAGGTTGTGGGGCAATCCGGCGCAGTTGACGTGGACGAAGGGTTTGTCCGCGCGGCCGCTGTTCTGGTGAAGGAAATGGGCGAAAACCCCCTTTCCCGTACCCGTTTCACCCGTCAGAAGCACCGTTACCGAAGTGCGCGCCACCTGCAGCGCCCTGTGCAAAGTGTTCCTGATCGCCTCGCTGTCACCGATAATTTCCCCGGCGCCATGCTGCAGCCCCACCTCTTCACGAAGATAGGTGTTTTCGGCCTCCAGTTTTTCCTTCAGCGCCTGGATCTCCTCATAGGCCCTGGCCAGCTCTTCCTCTGTCTGCTTCCGCATTCGGAGTCTGTGGACGGTCCCAATCATGCGCACCGGCTTGCCGAATCCGTCAAAGGTCACCTCGCCCTTTTCGAATACTTCGCATTCTGCTCTATCAGGAAGGAGTATCCGGTGACTCACCGAATAAGGGATACCGGGATCGGCAAGGGACAAATTCACACGCTCTTCGACGGTCCGGCGGTCGTCGGGATGTATCCGGGCAAGGAAATCATCATAGGTCGCGCCGAATTCCTGCGGACGCAACCCGAAGATTCGATAAACCTCATCGGACCAGAACAGTTCCCCCGTGACGATGTCCCAGTCCCAACAGCCGAGATGGGCGATCCGCTGGGCGTCGGCCAGCCTTTTCTCCCTCCTGATGAGGGCCTCGTGCTGGCGCTTCAGGGCGGAAATATCGATCATCGCCCCCGTTATGACGTCCCCTTCAAGGACGGCATTGACCAGCAGAACAACGGTTTCCCCCTTTGCCGTGACACATTCCGCCTCAAACTGATCAATCCGGCCGGTTTTCCCCAGTCTTTCCAGGAAGGTTTTCCGGTCCTCCGGATTCCGATACCAGGCGACAGCGTCTCCCGGTTTGGCCTCATCGAGATTCTCCAAACCCAGCATCGCCAGACCGCATTTGTTGATATAAAGGATATCGCCTTTGAGATTGGTCCTGAAAAGGCCGATTCGGGCATTGTCAACAAGATCGCGATAACCGGCGGAAAACGAACTGGAATCCCGGATCGGGACGACATTGTCCGGCCATTTCTCCATGCCGGATTTTTTACGTGAAATCGACGATGCCAACGCTCTATCCACCTTTCCTTCTTTTCTGTTGCCGGTTTTCTGCACTTCACAGCCGGGCCCTTCAATAACAGGGAGCAGGCGAACGATTGAATTGAATAATAGTGGACAATGGTATCTTACAGTTATTCCCTTGTTTTTTTTACATGAATCACGGGGAAAATGCCATCAGGATGTTCAGTATAATTCCTAATTAAAGCCTGAAATGGGCCAGAAAATAACCTTAGAAAGACTAAGGGTTTTTACTGATCACGATCACGTCTCTCGTAAGGACCTCAGATTCCCGTTTCTGACTGGCGATACCCCTGCCCTGTTAGCACCCGCTTGATTCACTTTCATGTTGTGTTCAAAATGACTCTCTTTTGATTTAACCTTAACCTCATGATCGATTAAATTCAACAGGGGCAATGTGATAATCATTACTCATAACAATGTGATATGGTTCACTGTTCCACTCTGGCCACGCTTGAACCCGTATGGGGTCCTCTGAGTATCAGAGAAGATGCCCGTCAAACTGACGGGCATCCATCAAGATTGCTTGTTGGTGAGGAATGAGAAATTGAATCAGGGCGTTGTTTCAGCAACAACTGGGGATGATTGCCTGATTGGAAGGAAGGAAAGGCGGTGTCAGTGACCTGCATTTTCTCATCTTTTTTTACCTGATCCTTGATCCGCCTGATGTGGCCGCGTCCCAGGCCTTTGACTTCGCGTCCCGGTTCTTTGATACTCCCACAGCAAAAGCAGTGAGAGTATCAACAGATCGATTCACTTGGATTTCTTTCTTGTATGAGTTTTACGGTGAGGGATTTCACGCCTTTCCTTTCAGAAGGGTTTGATATTTCAGTTCCCAGTCCCAGGCGGTTTTAATGATGAACTCCAGGTCGTCGTGGCGGGGCTGCCAGCCGGTGAGGCGGCGGAGTTTCGAACTGTCGGCCACGAGTTGCGGCGGGTCACCGGCGCGGCGGTCCGTTTCCTCAACCGGAAAATCGATCCCCGTCACCTTTTTCGCGACGTCCACCACCTCTCTGACCGAAAAGCCGTGGCCGTAGCCGCAATTCAGAATTTCCGTCTTCCCCGTCTCGACCAGGTAATTCAGCGCCCGGATGTGGGCGTCGGCCAGATCGTCCACATGGATATAGTCGCGGATGCAGGTGCCGTCGGGAGTGGGGTAATCCGTCCCGAAGACGGACAGTTTAGGGAATTCCCCATTGGCGGTTTTGAGCGCCCGGGTGATGAGATGGGTGGCGTCCGCGTAGGCCTGGCCGATCCGGTTTCCGGCATCCGCGCCGGCCACGTTGAAGTAGCGCAGGGCGATGTAGCGGAAGTTCTCCCTGGCATCGGCGATGTCCCGGAGCACCGTTTCCATCATGACCTTGGAGGCCCCGTAGGGATTGATGGGATTGAGGGGCAGAGATTCATCGACGGGCATCCGCTCGGGAATGCCGTAAACGGCTGCCGTGGAAGAATAGATGAGATTCCGGACGTCGTGGCGCTCCATGGCGTCCAGGAGATTCAGCGAATTGGCGACGTTGTTGCGGTAGTAGCGCAGCGGCTCCCGGACCGACTCTTCCACCTGGATGGACGCGGCGAAATGAAGAACCGCCTCCGGCCGGAACGTCTGCAGGACTTCATCCAGGCGGCGGGAATCTTCCAGTTCCCCCACCTCCAGCCTGCCGTAAAGGACGGCCCAGTCGTGCCCCGTGGACAGGTTGTCATAAATGAGCAGGTCATGTCCCTGCTCCCCCAGCGCCTTCACCACATGACTGCCGATATAGCCGGCCCCGCCCGTCACCAGAATCCTCATCCTGCATATCTCCTTTCGAACGGTTAACCCGAGTTTCGGTCCCACTCAATCCATTGAGCAGGGTGAAAATCTAAATCACATTTGCATTAAAAATACCACGACATCTTCACATGCCCTCAGCAGGAGCCCATACTTTCAAAGAAGGGCTGTGAGTTTTGATCGGCATTGACAGCCTGGAAAACAAAAAAAACAGGGCCAATCCGGCCCTGTTTTCCCATGCGGAAAACGAATTTTGTTCAATAATTTAATTTATTTGTTCCTTTTCTGGATGTAAAAATTTAAAAATTCACACCCAAAATTCGAGTAAAGGGAAAAACCGACTTCTGCAAACGGGTTTTTCCATTCCATCCGATTTTCCGGAGGGGCCGGAATATTTTCTACTCGCCCTCCGGTCTATGGCGTGGTCGAGGTCGAATAGGTGACCAGGAGCTGCGGCGCCTGACTCGCCGAGCGCTCATACGCGGAGGCGGTTCGCGTACCTGAGCCTGTGACGATCAGCGCCAGGCTGTTTCCGGACTGCCAGCCGGGACGGCTGACGATCTCCTGAAGAACGGAACTCAGGTTGGGCGTCTGCTGATCCGGACCCGCTGCGCCCACCGCGGGCCAGGCAGCGGGAATCCAGTTCACCGCGGCCGATGTGAGCAGCCGGCTGCTGATGTTGTAGCGGGATGTGGTGAAGGTCGTGGCATGGTCGGCAGCCTGCCCTCGAATCACCAGGCTGCAGGCCCCGGTTGTGGCGTCCTTGACCGTGAACTGAATACGGGCATCGAGAATCGTGGCCCCATTCGGAATGGGGATGTTATTGAATCGCATGCCTACAATCTGAACCTGGGTGTCGTAAATCAGTTCGAGATCATTGCCGGTGAGATATATCCAGCCGTTCGAGGCGGTGAACTCTTCCGCGTCGTCGCTGCCCGCCGAAACGCGTAAGGTAAAACTCTGAGGCTCTGTGCCCCCACTGCCGTTCACCGTAACGACCAAGTCGTCGCTCGACGACAGGGCGCTGTCGGAAACCGTCAGGCGCAGGGTGTAGGTCCCCGCTGATGAGAAGCCCGCCGTTGTCGTGAGCGATGAGGCACTGCCGAAGGTCACCGTTCCCGGCCCGCTGACCGTACTCCACGCATAGGTGAGCGTTGCGGGAGGACTGGGCAGGCCGTCGTCCGAGGCCGTGCCGGCAAGAGTCGCACTGCCGGGTAGCGTGATCGTCTGATCAGCTCCCGCATTCACCAACGGAGCCAGGTTTGTGGGTGTGGAGGACTGCACCGTAACGACCACGTCGTCGCTCGACGACAGGGCGCTGTCGGAAACCGTCAGGCGCAGGGTGTAGGTCCCCGCTGAAGAGAAGCCCGCCGTTGTCGCAAGCGAAGAGGCGCTGCCGAAGGTCACTGTTCCCGGCCCGCTGACCGTGCTCCAGGCATAGGTAAGCGCTGCGGGAGGGTTGGGAAGGCCGTCGTCCGAAGCCGTACCCGAGAGGGTCGCAAGATTGGGTAGTGTGATCGTCTGATCTGCTCCCGCATTCACCAACGGAGCCGAGTTTGCAGGTGTGGTCGAGGTCGAATACGTGACCAGGAGCTGCGGCGCCTGACTCGCCGAACGCTCATAAGCGGAGGCGGTTCGCGTTCCCGAGCCCGTAACGATCAGCGCCAGGCTGTTGCCCGACTGCCAGCCGGGACGGCTGACGATCTCCTGCAGGATAGAGCTCAGATTGGGGGTCTGCTGGTCCGGACCCGCTGCGCCCACCGCGGGCCAGGCCGCGGGAGTCCAGTTCACCGCGGCCGATGTGAGCAGTCGGCTGCTGATGTTGTAGCGGGATGTGGTGAAGGTCGTGGCATGGTCGGCGGCCTGCCCTCGAATCACCAGGCTGCATGCTCCCGTTGTCGCGTCCTTGACCGTGAACTGAACGCGGGCATCGAGAATCGTGGCCCCATTCGGAATGGGGATGCTGTTGAAGCGCATGCCTACAATCTGATCTTCACTGTCATGAATCAGTTCGAGATCATTGCCGGTGAGATATATCCAGCCGTTCGAGGCGGTGAACTCTTCCGCGTCGTCGCTGCCAGCCGAAACGCGCACGGAAAAACTCTGGGGTTCTGTCCCCCCACTGTCGTTCACCGTAACGACCACATCGTCGCTCGACGATAGAACGCTGTCGGAGACCGTCAGGCGCAGGGCGTAGATCCCCGCTGATGAGAAGCTCGCCGTTGTCGCAAGCGATGAGGCGCTGCCGAAGGTCACCGTCCCCGGACCGCTGACCGTGCTCCACGCATAGGTAAGCGCTGCGGGAGGGTTGGGAAGGCCGTCGTCCGAGGCCGTGCCGGCAAGGGCCGCACTGCCGGGTAGCGTGATCGTCTGATCTGCTCCCGCATTCACCACCGGCGCCAGGTTTGTGGATGTGGAGGACTGGACCGTCACAACCACGTCGTCGCTGGAAGAGAGGGCGCTGTCGGAGACCGTCAGGCGCAGGGTGTAGATCCCCGCTGATGAGAAGCCCGCCGTTGTCGCAAGCGATGAAGCACTCCCGAAGGTCACCGTCCCCGGACCGCTGACCGTGCTCCACGCATAGGTAAGCGCTGCGGGAGGGTTGGGAAGGCCGTCGTCCGAGGCAGTGCCGGCAAGTGCTGCACTGCCGGGAAGCGTGATCGTCTGATCTGCTCCCGCATTCACCACCGGAGCCAGATTGTTCGAGGGCTCCAGCGGAGGGAAGGATATCTCGTAAATCCGGCCGTCGTTCTCGTAAGGATCGGCCCCGTTGTCCACGCCGCGGGTCACCATGTAGAGGTTCATTTTACCGGCAATGCTGCTGGAGGGCGCATAGGTCAAACCGGCACACATTTTCGCACCATAAGAGGTCTTGAGACGGGAAATATCAATGTAGCGGATTAAGGTCCCACTGACGGTGGTCTCCGCGATCCTGTCGCATTTGCTGCTCAGCAGATACAGATGGCCGTTGTTCGTATCGAAGGCGATCCCCTCCGGATCATGAATTCCCATAGCCTCCGTATCGAAGTGGCTTACCTGATCATCACCCGAAGCTCCGTCAAACACGCCGTTGGCGCCCGGAGAAATATCCCAGACCTCTTCCCCCGTGCCGTCTATGACAACCAGATGGCCTCGCCAGCTGTCAAATACGACGTCTTCCGGGTCCACAATCCCGAACGAGGAAGTCCGGAAATTGGTGAGAACATCGTCTTCCGTATTGTAAACCCCGTCGCTTCCCGGCTTCACGATCCAGATCCGTCCCTCGTCGTCGTCGCTGACGAACAGGCGTCTGGTGGAAGGATCGTACCCGACCCCGGTGGGTTCGTTTGAAAAGGAGGTCGTCGTCAGCGTGCCCAGCAGGCTGCCTCCCAGAGTCGCTTCAAAAAGATTTTCCCCCGTGAAGTAGGGAGGCATCTCGTCGACTTCACAGTCACTGATCAGCAGGGTGTTGTAGTCCGAAAGATAGACGATCCCCGCCGGATCGGGACTGGGCGGCGAAAACTCCGAAGTCAGGGTGATCCGCTCCAGCACGGCGGTTACGGTGTCGGCGGCCAGGACTGCCGGCGCGAAAAACCCGGAAAAAGCGAACAGGGCAGCCAGCACGGCAAGGAAATATCTTGTTGCTTTCATCTCAGCACCCCTTCGGCAGGATCCCTCCAGCGGCACAGTTAACCACTTCCAGCACGTTTTCGTCCGTCATCGTGGGATACAGCGGCAGTGTGACAATTCTCGCGGCAACCTCTTCCGTAATCGGCAGTTTTATCCTCTGCGCATCACCCTCTTCCCGATAGGCGCTGAACCGGTGGATCGGCGGGTAATGGATGCTGGTCTGGATGCCCCGAGACTTCATATGCTCCATGAAGCGGAGGCGGTCCGTGCCCGGCGGCAGCAGAATCGGCATGAGATGCGCGGCCGATACGCCCGGGTGACTGGAAAACGGAAGAGAGACCTGCGGCGCTTCATTCCGCAGCAACTCACGATAGAGCCGCGTAAATTCCCGGCGGCGGCGATTGTTCCTGTCCAGTCTGCCGAGCTGCACAAGGCCCATCGCCGAGCGGATTTCATCGATGCGGTAATTGTATCCCAGATCAACCACATCGTAGCTCCACGCGTGCCCTTTGTGGCGGTCCAGCGTCAGGGTGGTCATTCCGTGGGACCGGAGCAGGCGGAGCCTTTCGGCGAGGGCGTCGTCACTGGTCACCAGCATTCCCCCTTCCGCCGTGGTCATGTTCTTGTTGGAAAAAAAGCTGAAGCATCCCACGTCTCCCCAGGCGCCCAGCTTTTTCCCCTGCAGTTCGGAGCCGATCGCGTGCGCCGCGTCTTCGATCACAGCCAGGTTGTGCCGCCGCGCCAACTCCAGAATCGCGGGCATGGCGCAGGCATACCCGCCGTAATGGACGACCACAATGGCGCGGGTCCGTTCCGTGACGGCCCGCTCGATCGCCTCGACCGAAATGTTCAGGTCCTGATCCCCGACGATATCCGCGAAGACGACGGAGGCGCCCGTGTAACGGACCGCGTTTGCCGTGGCGACAAACGTCAGCGAAGGGACAATCGCCTCTTTCCCCGGCCCCAGCCCCGCCGCCACGCAGGCAAGATGCAGGGCAGCCGTGGCGTTGGTGACCGCGATGGCATGCTTTGCCTCCACATAGTCGGCGACCGCTTTCTCGAATTCCTGCGTTACCGATCCCATGGTAAGCCATTTGCTGCGGAGGACGCGATCCACCGCCTCGATTTCTTCATTTCCCATGTCGATGTCGGAAAGCGTTATGCGCCAGTCCATGATGTCACCCTCTGCATTCCATGTCAGGAAGGAACTGTTCGCGCATGCTTTCAAAGTCGCGCGACGCCCTCTCGTAATCATCCGGCCGCCCCAGATCTTCCCAGTAGCCGTGGAACCGGTAGCCGACCACTTTTTCGCCGGCGGCGATCAGCTTTTTCACCAGATCGGGAAAATCGAGGTATTCCCCGTGGGGGATATAGGAAAGGACCTTCGGCTCGAACACATAAACCCCCATGCTGACGGTGTAGTCATAGACCGGCTTTTCGATGTAGCCTTTCACTTCGTAGTTGCCGTTCCACTGGATGACGCCCAGGTCGATCTTCGTCTGCCTCTGATGGACGGCGATTGTCGCGGCGGCTTTCTGCTCCCGGTGAAAGCCGATCAGCTCGCGCAGGCTCAGGGTGGTTAGCACGTCGCCGTTGGTCACCAGGAACGTCTCGTCCAGGCCGTCGATCAGGGAGATCGGCCCGGCGGTTCCAAGCGGACATTTTTCGTAGCTGTAGGAAATGTCGACGCCGAATTGACTGCCGTCCTGGAAGAAGGCGCGCAGGAGTTCGGACAGATGTCCCACGGTGAGGATGACATGGTCGATCCCGGCCACTTTCATCTGCCGCAGGAGAACTTCCAGAATGGGCATGTCCCCTATGGGCATCAACGGTTTGGGAAGAATTTTTGTGTAAGGCGCGAGGCGTGCGCCTTTTCCGCCTGCCAGGACTACGGCTTTCATAGGTTGCCCTCCCTTCTATAATTCATACTATAATTCATAAACGCCGATGCGGTAATTCCCCAGATTCTCCCGAATCCAGGCGATGGTCCTGTTGAGTCCTTCATCCAGGCCCACTTCGGGCCTCCACCCGAGTTGGGAACGGGCCCGCGAATTGTCGGACAGAAGCCGCATCACCTCGGAGCCTTCCGGACGGAGCCGTTCCTGATCCAGTTCGACTGAAACGGGGACTCCGATTTTTTCGATGATTGTCCGGGCAAGAACGCCGATCGCAATCTCCGACCCCGTCCCCAGGTTGAAGGTCATGCCTTCGATGCCCTCCTTCTGCGCGGCACAGAGAAAACCGCTGACGGTGTCGTCTACGTAGGTGAAATCACGGGTGGTTTCGAGATTTCCCAGACGGATGCTCTGCCGGGCAAGCACCTGGGTGATGATCGTGGGGATGACTGCGCGGGCGGACTGGCGCGGGCCGAATGTGTTGAAGGGACGGACGGTCACCACCGGCACGCTGAAGGCGCAGAAGAAGCTCTCCGCCAGTTTGTCCGCCCCGATCTTGCTGGCGGAATAGGGGGACTGCCCCTGGAGGGGATGCGCCTCGTCGATGGGGACGCGCTGGGCGGTGCCATAGACTTCGCTGGTGGACGTGTGGATCAGGCGCTCCACGCCGAGGTCGCGGCAGGCGAGAAGCACGTTCAACGTCCCCATGAGATTCGTCTCGGCCACTTCCACGGGATGATAATAGGAATAGGGAATGGAAATGAGCGCGCCCAGGTGGAACACAATCCGGCAGCCCTCCACGGCCTTGCGCACGGCATCGGAATCCCGCAGGTCTCCGCCGATCAGCTCGATGCTGGAAAGAATCTCCGGAGGCGCCAGCTTGAGCAGCCCCACGTCGGCACGGGAGTTGTAGCGGACGAAGGCCCGCACTGAAGCCCCTTCCCCGGCAAGCCGCTCCACCAGGTGACTGCCGATAAATCCACCGGCGCCGGTTACCAGCACTTTCTTATCCGCCCAGAAACTCCCCATGTGACCTTTCCCTCCTGTTGTGATGAAATTCCCGCAGAACTGCAGACCTCTGCATAGATCAAGGAAGCGTTACTTCCCGTCGGCCGGCGTCTCCACGTGGGAGCGGATTCTGGCCAGACAGTGGCGACACTGAAAGCTGTCGAGGGCAGGCGTCGAAGGGCCGCCCGACACGGCCCGGGACAGACCTTCCATGGAACCGTAGAGGTCGGGCGCAACGGCGATCCTGACGGGAATGTCCTTCAGGGCTTCGCGCAATAGACTATAGCTTGACTCATCGAGGCGATGGTCCGCCAGGATGACTAAGCCGACATCCTTTTCCTTAACGATCCCGGCGATGTTATTCGTTTCGCCGACCACTTTGACACCGTAGACTTTCATCCCCTGCGAAAAGAGGTCATCGTCGATGATGCCCGCAACCTGATACTTCAGGGAATAGGACGGATGATCAAGGAGCCAGAGGACGTGCTCGGCGGTCCGCCCGGAGCCCACGATCAGGACGCGTTCCGCCGTGGCCTTCGCCTTGGTCCGGCGGATCACGATGCTCCGGAGCAGCCCGATCAGCACGCGGCTCCGGTAACGGGCGAGCAGCATCCCCGTCAGGAAGAAGATGGAAGACATCAGTATCAGGATCCGTCTCAGGTCGGATGTAATCCCTACCGCGAAATGGATCGCCACCACGACCGCCGTGGCGATAAGCCACGCCATGGTGAGACGGGCGGCATCGCGGTTGGTGGCCTTGTCCCAGCGGGTCAGATTGGCCCCCGTCTTGACGGCGATCAGGCTGTAGAGCGCCAGGTAGGCAAAGGCCATCTCCAGCAGCGCGATCCAGTCTATTCTGATGGGAGCGACGTCCCGCAGCAGCATGACCGAAATCCCGATCGAGAAAAGCAGAACAAGAAAGTCCAGAATATACCAGCTCACGTGGCGCTTGATCAGGCGGGTAACCGGACCCACGATCAAAAACGATTCCGGAGGGGAATAGGCCCTAAGCCGGGGCAGTAAAAGCAGGACCGTCCAGAGCATCGTATCGAGATCGAGCAGGAAGGAGCGATGGCGCACGTAAAGCTGGTCAAGCCGGATCTTGTTGGGGCTCAGGTCGCACAGATACTGATTGATGAGATTGTCGGCGCACAGCAGGCTTTCCTCGTCCCGATACATGACGGAGGAAGGACTGGTGATGCCGGGGCGGACGGACAGGATTTCCCGCGCCACCTCGGCGGGCCATTCCGTGGCGAGTGTCGGGTCTTCGGGACGCGGACCGACCAGGCTCATCTCCCCTTTGAGGACGTTCCAGAACTGTGGGAACTCATTCAGCTTGGTGTCCCTCAGCCAGTGCCCGAGCGGTGTGACCCGGATGTCGTCCTGCGCGGTGACCCTCGGGCCGGCATAGCTCTGGGGATTCTCGTACATGGTGCGGAATTTGAGGATCTTGAAGCACTTCCCTCCCCGCCCGACGCGCGCGCCTCGATAGAAGACGGGACCGGGTGTTTCGCGCGTGATCGCCAGCGCGATGAGGGCAAAAAAAGGCGCACAGAGAACCAGCACCGTCAACGAGACGACGATGTCGAAAATTCTCTTGAAGAAATCACTAACGGGTTTTGCTTCCTGCTTTAAAACACCCGAAATGCTGATGCTGATTGCCATGGCCCGCCCTCGTAAACGCAACCCCTTTTACAGCGTAAAAACTCACTCTCATTAAGGCCTGGATGAACACTTTCTGACGACATCAGTTTCCCGGGTCAGCCTGCGGAGTTCCTTGATCATTTCCTCCTGAACCGTTTTCCCTCTCCGAATTCACCTCCCTGGGGATTCTTGCTCTTTGAAGATCAGGGAAAAGAGCTGACACGGGCAGTCAGTTCCTTGCTTGCCGATTTAAAAACGTTGACGGTAACCTGCTTTTTCAGGACCGGGGCTCTCCTCCGCATGTCCGCAGGGAAGAGTGTGAGGAATCGTTTGAACGAATTCTGAAGTTTATGAAGTGCTGCAGAAGATCAAGCCGTGTCGAAATCACTGGAATGCTTTTCGGGAAGCAGCGATACAGTTGCCGAAAACGTGATCCGTGATCGTAGTGACCGTGTGAACTGCGGTTTGAACCGTTACTGAACGATTACGTCCTGTGCTGCGTCTGTCTCAATTTTCCTTATAATAACAATCTGATCAGCCGGATGCTATCGGGGAGAGTCTGATTTTAATCTTCCAAAAACCTTACTTGTAGGGATGAGACAGGAGGGTAACCATAGCAAGTGACCGTTTATACGGACATTTTATCACGTTTGATATCTATCGCTTTCCTCTGTCTTTTCTTCGGAGGAAACAGCGAGCAGAACGCCCACCATGCACATGATCCCTTTGTCTAAAAAGGAAACGGCTGCTGTATCGATCATGAAAAGAGTCGCCACGAGCAACAGGAGGCGGATGCAAAAATCCTTGGACTGTTTCAGCGCGTTGCACGCGATTATGGCGTACAGGGCGTAAAAGAAGATCAACGCGATAATGCCGCCGGATACGGCAAGTTCAATATAATTGTTATGGGCATAGGAACCGGTTTTACTGAGAGTCGCAAACTGATTGAGTCCATATCCGAATACAGGCGCTTTCTCCCACAGTTTCAGGCCGAAATCGATCATGGACAGTCGCGCGTTGATGGAGGCATTCTCTCCGGCAAAAGCGGTCAGAATCCGGTCAATCGCGACGATCTGTGTGCTGTATTTCGCGGCAATTGCCGTAAGGCCCCCGTAAAGCGCCAGGACAGCCGCGGCGGCCGCAGAGAGATAGGCCAGGATTCTGACCATGCTGAGCTTCACCAGGTGGTTCATGAAAACCAGGGCGAACAATGCCATCGCCATCAGGACGCCTTTGATCGACCCCGTGATATACATTCCGTACAGCACCAGGAATATTCCCAGCGCCCGGACCTGTCGACTGAAGCGCTCGGGGTAGAGCCATATCAGAAATGCAGCCAGGGCCATACTGATGGCAAGGGCGTTGGCGTTTCCCATCAGTCCCGAGTAACGTCCTATGGCTTCAACATCATGACTGGATGTTTCCACTCCGGCGAAGATAGCCACAACATTGATAATCGCGGCGGCGATCGCTCCATAGGTTAACGCTTTGTAGGATAGCATTCTGTTTTGCAGAGCAATGCCGATCGATAGCGTCCCCAGAAATACCGTGGTAAGAGTGCTGAGTCTGTAGATGGGCACATTGCTCAAAGCCAATGCGGGCAGGGCGAGATAAAGGTAAAACAGCGTCAACACGAGCATCCAGAGCGACAGTTTGAGTTTTCCCATGCTGAGAATCAGCATCGCCAGAAGCATCACGGATGCATAAAGCGCCAGGCGCGACAGACTCGGGATGGCGCTCAGGCCGAAGGCAACGATGACATAAACGAAGGCTGCCCCGGACATCGTCCAGACATAGAACGAGGAATATTCCGATGCAGACTCCGACGTAGACTCTACTGGTGAAATTTCTAACTGACTCATGATCCGACTCCTGAACTCCTAAGTAGTCCGTCCTGAAAAATAGGATGTGAAAAATTTTTTGGTTGATCGGTTCTTTGAAAACTGAAGATGATTGCGGCTAAAGAAGAGATTTTCTGAATGATTTTCTCTACACTGTCTGTCG
>Ga0123334_1000897_pt1 | contig 39781 bp, 30 predicted proteins | sample BiotimSIPDNA_FD_89706 | JGI IMG/M metagenome (GOLD analysis project Ga0123334, IMG submission 89706) | Anaerobic biogas reactor microbial communites from Washington, USA - Biogas_R1 time_0 SIP DNA | ecosystem: Engineered > Bioreactor > Anaerobic > Unclassified | place: Washington, USA...
TATTGGGCTGGAACAGCGTCTTCCTTTGCCTTGGTGGCAAACTGCTGAGGTGTGATGGAGACAGGCTCAATCATGAACTCAGGTCGGTTGAAGGAACGAAGGAAGAAGGTGTAGAAGTTTGGATCTTTCTGAGGAATGAGGAATGGCTTGTGTGCCTTGCCCTGACGATCAAAGTAGGCGATGTAGGGACGTGTGTAGTTGCCATCATCACGGCGAGAAGCAACCATGATCCAACGACCGTTGCTCGACCAACTGGGGTAACTCTCAGAACGAGGGCTGTTGATGGCATCAAGTTTCTTCACCTTGTTGGTTTGCGTGTTCAGCATATAGATGTCCGCATCGTTATGCCATACATGGAAGCATCCGTATTCACCTTGGGCAAAGAGGACATGTTTGCCATCAGGGCTTACACGAGGCAAGGACACGCTTGCATTGATGGAGTCGGATGCTGCATCATACACCATCTGCAGATTGCTGAACTCTTTGGTCTTCGGGTCAAAGTCGATAGAGTAGAGGCTATATTTCACCTCCTTGTAGCGCAGAATCATTTCGGCAGACTTCTCAATGCTGTCATTGTGATATTCGAAATGTGCTGAACAGAAGTAAAGTTTCTTGCCATCGGGAGTCCAGGTAGGGAAGACTTCCAGTTCGTCGTCAAGTTCCACGATGTTGCGCACCTCATTCTTTTCCACATCATAGAGAATCAAATCACTCTCAGTGTCCTGCACCTCAATCTTGTTGGCATCTTTGGTGTGGAAAGACTGACCTGTCTTGTTGGTAGAGAAAGCGATGAGGTTGGCTGTGGGATGCCATGCTGGATACACTCCTGCACTCAGTGTCTCTGCTGTTTTCAGATCCACCTTCTTGAGTTCTCCATTTGACACAATCATTGTGCCACCAAAGCCTTGTCGCATGTGGAAGAGCATGTTGTCGGTCTTGTAGTTCTTGTAGGAGTGGCAGTTGATGCACTGGCCCATATCTTCGGTGCTGACAGACATGTTGTTGTATATCTCACGCTCATCAAAATTGGTGAGGTTGAGCTGGTTGATGCTCAATTTCTCGTAGGCCACATAAGATGGCTGGATGACACGATAAGAGATATAGGAATCAATAGAGTCGGGGGCTACATAGATGTTGAACGGCTTATAACTTTTCCATGTGTCGCCAATTTTGGCATACACCTCCACCTTGATGCTCTTTTCTATTGACGCCTTGAGGATTTCTTGCCATTCCTGCTCGTCAATCTGCACTTTCTGCCCTTCGCCATAAGTGTATTCTCCACCAGGGAATGACAATCGAGCCACCACCTCGCTTGCACCTTCCTGCACAGAGAAGTTCATTGGACTGATGTTGCATGGGATGGTCACTTCTGTGTAGTCAGGAAAGATTCTTGGCAGTCGTGATTCTGCCTGTGCGTCAGTAGGTACGGTAGGATGTGTGCATGATGCCAGCAAGGCAACGAGTGCAGTCAAGGATAAGATTTTTTTCAGTTTCATATCTGATGTAGTTGTTTTCTTTTTTTTGTTTGTCAAGAATCGGAGAATCTTTCTTCTCCATGTCAATAGACTCTTGTTTGGGTACTTGGTACTTATATTAGTAAGAATGAATGTCTCTACAGAAGAAGTAGAACCAATAGAAGGTGTGTCCGTAGGAAACCTTCATGGCCTCACCCACAGCTTTTGCATCCATGCCCGATGCGAGCAACTGATGTGACATCTGTTGGAAGCCCTGATAGCTCTCTCTTACCTCTGGACGGAAAGGCATGCTGGAAATGTCCATGCTTTCTGGTTCCAGACTGCCATAGAGGAGGGCTGCCTCCTGATAGTGGTCTGGCATAGGCTCGCCACTGTGAAGTTGGGCATAGAGCATGAAGCGTTGCCAGAAGAGTTGTATGTCTTTCTGTATCAAAGCATAGGCAAGCGTGTACTCTTGCAGGAGTTTGCTGTCTTTGTTCATGGTGTGGCTGAAATAGTTGATCAAGTACATCTCGCACAATCCGTCATCGCCATCCAGTGCTGTGCCCATGTTGTCACGCAATTCACGCACGGAGTCAAACTCGGGATACTTCTTGATGAGTTCTGGATTCTCTGTGATTGGCAACAGGTGTTCTGCCCACGCTCTGTAGTAGAGTGTGTTTTGCAGAATGGTCAGATAGCGTTTAGCCATTTCCATTTCTCCATCTATCAGGGCACAACGAGCCAAGTTCTTCAGATTGCGGTAACTATAACCGTACTCCACGCTGTTCTCAATGCTCCAGCGAGTGGAGAAATTAGTCTTTCCGTGATAGTAGTAGATGAGTGGGGCTGCTGTCTGCACCATGTGTACAAACAGGGTGTCAAAGTCGTTCTCTGGCATCTTGCCCATATTGTTGTACTTAAACATTTCGTTGCCGATAGTGCCTTTATTGAGCAAGGCCACATTCTTCATGATCACCATCTCACGAGGTGCATCGCCAGGCAGGCTCGCCATCTCGTTGAGTGCCTTGTCCCAGTCTTGCTCGTCCATGGCTTTATACATTCGCATGGCTGCCTGATAGTTGTGGTCGGTGAAGTTGCGCTTTTCCAGCCACATGTATGAACCCACCAAAGCAGCAATGCTTATCACTGCGCCACACCATGCCAAGTCACGTTTGCCCTGGTCGAGTTTAGACAAGAAAGGGAACACCAGTGGCACAGCGGCCATGATGATGAAAGGAACGGTGCGTGAGAAGGTCACAATCGGGCTGTCTGCAAAGATGTAGAGCCCCACTGTCCACATGTCTTCTATGCGAATGCTTGTGTAGAGATTGTAGCAGAGGAGTGGGATGATGCCGATCAGCACCAAAGGAACAGCAGGAATGACTATTTTGCTGAAGAGCGAGTCGTCCGCTTTGATTCTGGAAATGGAGAGAAGGCAGATGTAGAGCAGTGTGAGGAGCGCATACCATCCTAAAAAAGGATAGGTGGCAACTATAAGTGCCATGACAATGATGCGGTCTGTCTTTTTCTTGAAGAAAGAGAAAAACAAGGTCAAGAGCATGGAGAACAGATAGCCCACTGTGCCATAGAAGAAATAGCCAGTCTGCTTGATGTAGTAGATCCAGTAGCCTGTGTCAATCGTGCTGACCAAAAGACACAGGACAGGTATTGCCAAAACACCCATCCAGACGGCTTTCACCTTAAATGCATACTTGCTCAGCCACATGGATAGAATCCAGAGAGCAATGATGATGCCCGAACCAAGTGCTGGATGATAGAAGAATTGGGTGAGGAATGCCGCAACCCAACTGATGAAGCCTCCGGGATAGTGCATGCATGTGTCGATGAAAGAGCGGTCTGAGGTGAAGAAACTGAGGGATTGTGCTGTGAAGAGCACATCGCTATTGAGCGTGATGAGGTAGTGAACACCCAACAGAGCCACAGTCACAGTGGCCGCAACGGCTATGACAATGGGCAGTCCCTTTGTGACAATTGTTTTTCCCGACTTCTTGTTTGTGTCATTTCCCTTAGAGGAAGGCTTCATCCCGTTCGTTCCCTTTTCTGGTGCGGCCTGCGCCAATGGTGCTTTCTTTTGCCCCACAGGTTTCTCTCTTCTATTAGTTCTTTTGTTCATGACAATGGCTTTGGTTTCATTGCTCAGAAGGTATCTTCTGGGTCGTCTTGTAAATTTGGCTACAAAGTTAATAATAATTGTGAAAAAGACCAAATAGAAGCAGAAAAAAGTGTGTGGCTCTGCTTTTTGGTCATCAACACTCTGTTTGCAGGGGATGATGTGAAATCATTTTGCAGAAAGGAAGTCATGAAGAAGTGTCTTCCGACAGCAAAAGATGTCCTTCCATTGAAAAAGACTTGCCTGTGGAAATTTCTTCAAGAACACTCTTGGGGGAAGTGCCTTTTGCTTCTATCATCCTTCGAGATGCCTTCGAGATGCCTTCGAGACGCTTTCGAGATGAAAAGAGGCTTAATTTTTAGTTTTTCCTTGATGTTTTTCATGAGAATTCTTGAAGCCATCTCTCCGCAATAGTCTGACCTCTTTGGCGGATGTTTAATTGCCGAAATCATAATGAGTTGCGAAAGGCCTATGCGACAAAGTTGCATGATTTTCCTCTACAGAGTAAAAAAAACAGCACCATTAAGAAAGTTTTTCATGAAATAGTCGGCCTTTCTATTTTATTTTAGTAATTTTGCACCTCGAAAGAGAAGAAAACACACATTTTATTAATTAATAAATTTGGTTTACAAATATGGTTTATTCAAAAGAAGTACAGGAAATGTGCTGTGTGGCCAAAGGTCCTAACCACGGACCAGCTCCAATTCCAGAAGAAGGAAAGTGGATTCAGGCCAAGGAGATCAAGGACATCTCTGGTATGACACACGGTATTGGTTGGTGTGCACCTCAGCAGGGTTGCTGCAAGCTTTCTCTCAACGTGAAGGAAGGCATCATTGAGGAATGTCTCGTTGAGACTATCGGTTGCTCAGGTATGACTCACTCTGCCGCTATGGCATCTGAAATCCTCCCAGGCAAGACCATCCTTGAGGCTCTGAACACAGACCTTGTATGCGACGCTATCAACACTGCTATGCGCGAACTCTTCCTCCAGATTGTTTACGGTCGTACACAGTCTGCATTCTCAGAGGGCGGTCTCGTGATTGGTGCAGGTCTTGAAGACCTCGGCAAGGGACTCGTTTCTCAGTGCGGCACACTCTATGGCACAAAGCTCAAGGGCACACGCTACCTCCAGCTCACAGAAGGCTACATCACAAAGATGTTCCTTGATGAGGACAACGAGGTGTGCGGCTATGAATATGTCCACATGGGCAAGTTCATGGAGGCTATCAAGAAGGGCATGGACGCAAATGAGGCTATCAAGAACGTCACAGGCACTTACGGCCGCACAAAGCCAGAGCAGGGAGTTGTTAAATCTATTGACCCACGTAAAGAATAATAAAGGAGGAAAAAGACTATGATTAGAGAAGTTAAATTCGAATCACAAGACCGCCGCGTGCAGCAGATACTTGCTGCTCTCAAGGAGAACGGCATTTCCTCTATCGAAGAGGCTAACGAAATCTGCGAAAAGGCAGGTCTCGATCCATACATGACTTGCGAAGAGACTCAGCGTATCTGCTTTGAAAATGCAAAGTGGGCTTACGTGGTAGGCACAGCCATCGCTATCAAGAAGGGCTGCAAGAACGCTGCAGACGCAGCTGAGGCTATCGGTATTGGTCTTCAGGCATTCTGCATCCCAGGCTCTGTGGCTGATGACCGTAATGTAGGTATAGGTCATGGCAACCTTGCTGCCCGTCTTCTCCGTGAAGAGACAGAGTGCTTCGCTTTCCTTGCAGGTCACGAGTCATTCGCTGCAGCAGAAGGTGCTATCAAGATTGCAGAGATGGCAAACAAGGTGCGCCAGAAGCCACTCCGTTGTATCCTCAACGGTCTTGGCAAGGACGCAGCCATGATCATCTCTCGTATCAACGGCTTCACCTATGTTCAGACCAAGTTCAACTACTTCACAGGCGAACTTGAGGTGGTGAAGACAAAGGCATACTCTGACGGCTCACGTGCTAAGGTGAACTGCTACGGTGCAGATGACGTGCGCGAAGGTGTGGCTATCCTCTGGAAGGAGAATGTGGATGTATCCATCACAGGTAACTCTACAAACCCAACTCGTTTCCAGCATCCAGTAGCAGGCACTTACAAGAAGGAGCGCATCCTTGCTGGTAAGCCATACTTCTCAGTAGCATCAGGTGGTGGTACAGGTCGTACACTCCACCCAGACAACATGGCTGCTGGTCCAGCATCTTACGGTATGACAGACACCCTCGGTCGCATGCACTCTGACGCTCAGTTTGCAGGTTCTTCTTCAGTTCCTGCTCACGTAGAGATGATGGGCTTCCTCGGCATTGGCAACAACCCAATGGTAGGTTGCACAGTGGCATGTGCCGTTAATGTTTCTCTCGCACTCAACAAGTAATCAATCACAGATTATATGATGAAGGAGGTCTTCCAGATGGAAGACCTCCTTTTGTTTTTTGTGGCTTCAAAGGATATGCCATTGCAAGCGTCACTCCGCTCACCTTGATGGGTAGGGTGTCGCATGCTCAACCACATGCGTTTGGGATATACAGGTCTGCCCACCCCTAACCACACACCTCAAAGGTGCTAAGGTCTAAAAAGTAAAATGCGGAGGCAATCAAACAGGTATATCTCCTGCTCAGCAGATATATGGTTGCTAAGTGGCAACCATATAGTATTCTCAGTAGAAACCATATAGTTTCAGCTCACAAACCATATAGTAGTTTGAGGGAAAAAGGTGAAGTTCTTTAGAAAATAATTGGGTGTGACAAACTTGCCACACCCAATTATTTTATTTCTTCATCACTTTCTTGCCGTTCACAATGTAGATGCCTGCAGGAAGTTCGTCATATTCAGCCTGCATGCGTTGCCCTTGCAGGTTGAAGATCACCTCCTCGGTAGTGGTAGGTTGGTTCACCTCAATCTCGTCAAGACCTGTAAGCACACCGCCCAGACCACGCACAACACCTGCATAGATATGCTTGCGGTAAGCGTAGTTCAAAGCCCAGATGCCGACAGGAGTGTTGGCACGCCAACCACTGTTGGATGGAGAGTCGGTGGCACACCACTGGCAGAAACCCCATTGCTGGTCTGCTGGGATGAGAGTCAGATACTGCTTGAGAATCCATTCATAGTAGTTTGCCATGCGCTTGTGCATGACCTCAGTCATCTGGTCAGTAGGCACATCCTTGCCGTTGGCATCTACCATTCCCATGTCGAACTCGCTGACACGAACCAGTTTGCCTGTCTGAGCCATGAGTTTGAACATATTGGTGATGGCTCTCTTCTTGTTTGCCTGAGTGGTCTCATTCATGTAGCAGGAGATGTGCATCTGAGTGCCTATGCCGTCAATCTTGGTCTCTCCATCAGCCTCCCACTTCTTGATCCAGTTGATGAGAGACTTCACTTTCTTGTTGCTATCCCAGTCACTTTCCAGATTATAGTCGTTGATGAAAAGCTTGAGGTCTTCTGGACCGTACTTGCGAGCCAAGCGAACAGCCTGACGCACATATTCCAGGTCGCCCATGTAGTCTTGCCAATAGAAGGCATCACCACCTACATCCCATGTGGTAGCACCTGGCACATAGCCTGAAGAGTGTTGCAGGGTATAGTTGCCCTGTCCGTCATTGCCACCGCCGGAGATGGCCTCATTGACCACATCCCAAGCCTTCACCTTGCCGTTGCACGCCTGCATCATGCCCTTGATCCACTTGTCCATAGCATAGACGAGAGTGTCATGTTGCTCCTGCGGAGTGAGTGGGGTAGAGGTTGGCATATATAAGTAGGAGATACTGGTGGCAATCTCGGGAGCTTCTACACCCTTGGAGTATTCTTTGGCAGCAAAGGAACTGACATCTGTGCCTTCAAGGTCACCATTCTTTATCTTCTCAATGCCATTGACCTTGAGACTGATGTTGTCGAAGTAGTATGTGTTCTCATCAGCCAACTCGCTCAGGTTGAAGGCGATGGACTTGCCCGCAGAGGTCAGTGTGCCAGAGAGGTTGATGGTCTTCCACTCTGTGGTGAAATTGATGTTGCCTATACCATTACCTACATAGTTGCTTGGGTCATTGTGAATCTGAGTAGAGGTCGTTGCGGCCTTGTCAGCACGTATGTCCATGCTCAATTCATACTTGGCATTGGCGGCAAACGAGCCTGGCACGAGCCAGAACTGGTTGTCCCAAACCTCTGATTGCTTCTCTGTGGCATGGATTGCCAGACAGCGGCGGTCTTCAGTCACGTTCTTTGCCCACTTCTCTTCCTCAAAGGAAATGGTGCGGATATAGATGTCACCTACAAAATCGCCGCATTGCAGGAGCAGGAAGTCACTGCTTGGAATGCTGGCATAGGTTTGCTCCACCTCTTTCCATTCAGTGGTAAAGGAGATGTCGGCAGTCTTGCCTGTGCTCCAGTCGCCCACCTTGGTGTGGAGTTTTCCCGCTTTCGATCCCTTGATCATCATCTTCATCTTGTAGGTCTTTCCCTTTGTCAGGCCGAGGTCGCTAAATGCCACAAACTGAACCTCCCAAGAGTTCACCTGCTTGGTAGTGTGGATGTTCAGTCCATCAGTGTTGCTAAAGTTGAGCGAGAAGCCATACTGTGTCTTGTCGGCAGTCCAGCCCACGTTCTGAGTGGTGCGGAAGTCCTTGCGCGACACCTCCACTCCTACCTTTACATCGCCTGATGTCAGATCCTCTGCTGGTTTATCTTTGAGCAGGCTCTTGAGCCAGCCAATAGGCTGTTGAGAGTGCCATGCCAGCGTGTGTCCATACACATTCAGCCCTGCCGCATAAGCCGCATTGACATATCGCTTGACCAGATCGAAGTTCATGTCACCATTGCTGTTCACCACGCTTCCCATCTTCATGCAGTTGCCCGGTACGGTCTCTGTGAAGTACTCATTAGACACCTTCCTCACGGTGGCATTGTTCAGATAGTCATTGGCACCAATGGCAAGGCCCAGTCTGAAGTTTGGATACTTTGAGTAGTCGATGTATTCCTTGAGAGGACTATAGTCCTTCAAATAATCGTAATTGGAATCATTCGGTTTGCCCATCTCATAGTTCTGCTGAGCCATCGCCATAGACAGACTGCAGAAAGCACTGATGATCAAAAAAGTTTTCTTCATTGTCGTATAAATGTTGTGGTTAGATATTCTGTTTGTGTAGAATGCAGTGAGTTTATCGACCACAAAGATAGGTGTTTTTTTCTATATGACCAAAGAATTGATGGATGGATTTTTGTCACGGTCTCCTTCGTGCGCTTATTTGTCCATGCTCTTTCCTTCCCATTTTCTTGAAAAATTAGCAGGGGAAACATCCGAAATTTGTGTGAGATGGAAGAATGCTGAAGCGATTCTGACAAGTCTTTTCTCCAGTCGGCTCAACCAAGAGTGATGTGATGATTCCGAAGGAATAGAAGAATGTGTATATCTTATTGTGATTGAGTGTATTATCGGTGCAATAACAGGTGTGCGCTGTTGGGACGAAAACGCACGCATGGTTCGTTGGTCATCGCAGTATGGTTCGTTGGCACTTGCAACATTATTCATTGACCATCGCAGCATTGTTCATGGCCACTTGTAGCATGGTTCATTCATCAGAAGTCCCAAATGGTCAGAAAAGCCCAGTTGCTTCCACTCTTTCCTGCATGGGTTTTACTTACCCTCTCCAATGGACTGTTCGGAGGAGAAAGAGCAGATGTTTTCATGAATGATGGTCATAAGAGGGAATCGTCCATCCAACAGAAGGACATTGCAGGCCTGGGTTCGGCGAGTCCAGAAGAGGGAAGGGCGGAGTGCCAGTGGTGTGCTTTCATTGGTATAGCCTCTGCTTGCACCTCATAGACGCAAAGCGGTTGGCGACACAGGCACATTGGTGCCCTATGCTTTATATAGACGTTGATAGCAGAAATAATGTTTGCGAACCTTCTTGGATGCAAGGGAGGTATTGAGCATGTCGCTTGCTTCGGTCAGTTCACGAGTGGAGCCATCGTTGAAGCGAATCTCGATGAGGTCGTCGTCGAGGGAATACATGTCTTTGCCCACCTCAATGCAGGAGATGAGAAGGCTGGCATCTTCGATAGAGATGTGGAAATGCTCGGAGAGTTCCTGAAGTTTGGCTTGTTTGCGCTCCTCGCTGACTGGTTCGTCGCTCATCTCAACCTTGAAGATGCGACGGTTGATGAAGTCGGAACTGAGGAGCGATAGCACGGGGTCGGGATGATTGCACCATGTCTTGAGGGCAGACCAGATGTCGTTGTCGTCGAGTTGCAGATATTGTTTCAGACATTCGGGGTTGCTGAAAAAGGTCTTGCGGTCTATCTGCTGATAGAGGAAGAATCGGAGGGCGGGCGAACAGAAGAGGTCTTCCCCCTGACAAGCAAGTTGCTTGGCACGTGTGAGTGCATTGATCATGACATGTTCTGCTGCCACAGAAGTCTTGTGGAGATATACCTGCCAATACATGAGGCGGCGACACACGAGATAGTTCTCTATGGAATAGAGCCCTTTCTTGTCCACAACCAACTGATCATCCGCCATGTCGAGCATGTCGATGATGCGTGATGAGCCGATATTGGCCTCGTTCACCCCAGTGAAGAAGGCATCGCGCTTGAGGTAGTCAAGGCGATCCATGTCGAGTTGGGAAGAGATGAGTTGATGGAGAAACCGCTTGGGGTATTCATCCTTGAATATCTTGATGGCGAGCGAGAGTTGTCCGCGCATCTCCTCATTCATCCGCTCCATCACCATCAGGGATATGTCTTCGTGGCTGACACCACTGATGAGCGTGTATTCAAGCACGTGGCTGAAAGGGCCATGCCCGATGTCGTGCAACAGGATAGCCGCCTGAACGGCTTCAGCCTCACTGTCAAAAATGAAAGCACCCTTTTCCTGCAAAGAGCGGATGGCATTGCCCATGAGGTGGAAAGCCCCAAGGGAATGCTGTAGGCGGGTGTGCTGTGCGCCTGGATAGACGATGTTGGCACCTCCCAACTGCTTGATGCGGCTGAGGCGATAGAAGGCAGGGTGTCTCACGATGTCTAAGAGCAGACCTCGTGGAACACGGATGAAGCCAAATACCGGATCATTGATGATTTTGGATGTCATGGTTAGCTTTGTTTTGAGTGAGAAGTGAATGGTGAACGGTGAAAAATCTATGTTTCCATTTGTCAATGAGATGAAAAGCGAATGCTTTCTGCGTTCTTATCGGCAATATGGATTTCTCACTGTTCGCCATTCGCTTTTCACTTATAGCAGTGTAGCCATTTGGTCGGCTACTTTCTTTGCTTCCTGACCAGCAACAGTGGCAAAGTTTTCTGTCTTGTCGGCATAGATGATGGCGCGAGAAGAATTGACAAGGAGACCGCAATCCTTGGTCATGCCATATTTGCAGACCTCTTCAAGGCTGCCACCCTGTGCGCCAATGCCTGGCACGAGAAGGAAATGAGTGGGGGCTATCTTGCGGATGTCCTCAAACATCTTTCCCTGTGTAGCACCTACCACATACATCATGTTCTCGTCGTTGCCCCATTCTTGGCTCTTGCGGAGCACTTTCTCGAAGAGGCGTTCTCCCTCGGCATCAGCGGTGAGTTGGAAGTCGTGGCTGCCCTTGTTGGAGGTGAGAGCCAGAAGGATGACCCACTTGCCTGGGTATTGGAGGAATGGAGTGACGCTGTCCTCACCCATGTAGGGCGCAACTGTGAGTGCATCGAGGTTGATTTCCTCAAAGAAGGTGCGGGCATACATGGCAGATGTGTTGCCGATGTCACCACGCTTGGCGTCAGCAATGATGAAATGCTTGGGGTAGTTCTCGTTGAGGTAGGTGATGGTCTTCTCAAAGGAGATCCATCCCTTCACACCCATGCTCTCATAGAAAGCGAGGTTGGGCTTGTAGGAAACGCAGTAGGGTGCGGTAGCATCGATAATCGCCTTGTTGAAGGCAAAGATGGGGTCATCTTCCTTCAAGAGGTGTTCTGGTATTTTCTTAATATCGGTGTCGAGGCCTACACAGAGGAAGGTCTTCTTCTCGAAAATCTGTTCGATGAGTTCTTTGCGAGTCATATTGTGAAATGAAATGTTATTGATAATTGAGTTCTATTTCTTTTGTAACACAAAACCGTCAATGTCGAGTTGGGTGGAGCTCATATCGAAGTAGGTGGCATAGAAAAGGTTTTTGCCACTCTTGGAATGGAACATAATGGGGGGCATTATGGATCCATCCGCTTTGTTCCCGTAGGCTTTCAACGTGTCGGTGCTGATGAGGAAGGTGTCTGTCACCAGGTCATTCTCCGTAGGCGCAAGTTTCACCATCTTCTGATTCTTCTGGATTTCTATGCTTTGGAAAGAGCACCTGATGTATCGGTTGTAGCCTTCTGGAAAGTCGATGAAAAAGTCATTCTCAGATCGGTAGTATGTGCCAATTTCCTCTACCATTACTGTGTCTTCCTCCAACTCAAATTTGTAACTGTAGAAAGACACGTAGTTGTTTTTATCCTTCACATATTGTTTGGAGGCGTCAGACCCGAAGGCCTCCTGTAGGTAGAGCAACTGTTCATTTAGCGTGATGGCTTTCTCTTTGGGAAGAGTGTGAATCATATTTTCGTATTGCTCTATATTGAGTGGAAGTTTCTTTCCTTCCAAACGATGGGAAATACTGCTGTGCAGGTAGTTTCTTGTGATGCTGGTATAGTTGATGGGAAAGGATGATGTGAGTAGGAAGATGATGGCAAATGAGATGGTAATCCAGTTGATGCGCTTGGCTTTTGTGATGAAAAGCACGATGCAGACAAAGTAGAACCAGATGTTGAGTGTGATGATGTAGAGTCGGTTGATGGTAATGCCATAGTCGTTGAAACGTCGTATGATGCCGATTGTCATGAGTAGCAACAGTGGCAAAATGGCAAGTGGAAGGTAGCGGGCAATGAAGTGGTCTGCGTTCTTCTTACTCAGTTTGCGGATGGGGTACAGTCCAAACTCGATGATGATAAGCCCTATCATAGAGGTCACGACGAGCAGGGAGACTCCACCTGATGGCAGTTCCCAGCGCACGAGGATGCGGGCTGCATAGATGTAGAGCACGATGATGTATAGCCCTACAAGCGGAAGGAACAGAAATCGGATGACTGCATTGAGGAAATTGGAATCAAGAGGTTTGCGGTCATACTTCCTTTCTCCCTCTGGAATGCGACCGATAAGCAGCCATGACGACAGCAAGAGGGTGGTCAGCACACCAAGCACTCCATACCATTTTCCGTCGAAATCTATATCGAACAGTACTTGGAGCGACACGAGCAGTATGCTTGTGCCTCCCCACATGATGAGTCCTACAACCAAGCAGATGACACCGTTTGCAATCAAGTTCATTGCAAAGTTCCATGAGGCGATATTGTCTTTCTCCTTCAGAAATGAAAGGAAGAAGATGGACAGGAGCAACGCAAATGTGGTCGCAGCATGTGCTATCAGCAACTCATAGTTGGTTTGTCTTGCGTCAAGTGCATAATGCAGGTAGATGGAGTCTGCCAGCAGGATGGCATGTGATACAATGAAGACAATGGTTGCGGTGCGCTTGCTGACACCCTCCTCAGCCCATAGCTGTATGGTGAGCGACAGCAGAAAGGCTATCGACAGGAAGTAGGAGGTGACACCAATAGCCTTGTCGCTGAGTGATTGACCCTCGTCTATCAGACAGAAGATGAGGAATGCAGACAAGGATGTGACGAAAAGGGATGGTGCAGGAAAACGCATGGCGCACATGCGGAAAGCCTTGATGATGGCCTGCGGGGCTGACGATAGTTTCATCATATGATAGTGGATTAGAGTTCTGCCTCCCTATTGAAGGTGAATTAGAGTTCTGCTTCTTTCAGCCTCTCAGCATTCTCAGCCACGATAAGGTGGTCGATGCAGTCCTGGATGTTGCCATCCATGAAAGCAGCGAGGTTGTAGATGGTGTAGTTGATGCGGTGGTCGGTGATGCGCCCCTGAGGATAGTTGTAGGTGCGTATCTTTGCAGATCGGTCGCCTGTGGATACAAGGGTCTTGCGTCGAGAAGCAATATCGTCGATGTACTTCTGATGCTCACGGTCGTAGATGTAGGTGCGCAGACGAGCAAGAGCACGCTCCTTGTTCTTGGGCTGGTCGCGTGTCTCTGTACATTCCACAAGAATCTCTTCTGTCTCGCCAGTGCTGGGGTTCTTCCACATGTAACGGGCACGCACGCCGGACTCAACCTTGTTTACATTCTGACCACCTGCTCCTTGACTTCGGAAGGTGTCCCATTTGACTTCACCTTCATTGATCTGCACATCAAATGGTTCTGCCTCGGGGAGCACTGCCACTGTAGATGCAGAGGTGTGCACACGACCTTGAGTCTCCGTGACAGGAACACGTTGCACACGGTGTACGCCTGATTCATATTTCATCGTGCCATACACGTTTTCGCCTGTGATGTTAGCCACAATTTCCTTGTAGCCACCTGCGGCACCTTCAGAGAAGGATGATATGGTGAGATGCCAACCCTTGGTCTCGCAGTATTTACTATACATGCGGAAGAGGTCGCCAGCAAATAGAGCCGCCTCGTCTCCTCCTGTGCCACCACGAATTTCGAGGGTGACGTTCTTGCTGTCTTCTGGGTCGGCAGGGATGAGAAGAAGTTTGATTTCCTCTTCCAGAATTGGAAGACGCTTCTCGTTGGCTGCTAATTCCTCGCGTGCTATCTCCTTCATTTCAGGATCATCCTCCAAGGTGATGAGTTCCTTTGCTTCTTCAATGCCCTTGACAGTGGCAATGTATTGCTTGCGGGCATTCATGATGTCCTCAAGGTTCTTGTATTCTTTGGTCAATTGCACGTACCTCTTTTGGTCGGCAATGACATGAGGGTCGGTGATGAGTGTTGATACCTCCTCAAAGCGAGGAATCAATCCTTCCAGTTTCTCCAGTATTTCCATTAATAATTAAATGTTCCGAATTCGGATTTGATGGTGAGTGACTTCTTGCCTTCCTCTATGTGACCCACAATCTGTGCATCGATATTGAATGACTTGCTGATAGAGATGACTTTCTCTGCGTTTTCGGGAGAAAGATACACCTCAAGGCGGTGACCCATGTTGAACACATTGTACATCTCAGCCCAGTCGGTGCCTGACTCTTGTGCTATGACTTTGAAGAGTGGAGGAACAGGGAACATGTTGTCTTTGATGACACGGCAGTTGTCGCCCACAAAGTGAAGAACTTTGGTCTGTGCACCACCTGTGCAGTGTACCATGCCGTGGATGTCGGCACGCATCTCATCAAGGATCTTCTTCACGACAGGAGCGTAGGTGCGGGTAGGAGATAGCACAAGTTTGCCTGCATTGACGGGTGCGCCTTCCACTGGATCAGTAAGCTTGTATGAACCTGAATAAACGAGTTCGTCTGGCACAGCCTTGTCGAAAGACTCTGGATATTTCTCAGCAAGATATTTCGCAAAGACATCATGACGGGCGGAGGTGAGTCCATTGCTGCCCATACCGCCATTGTATTCTTTCTCATAGGTGGCTTGACCGCAAGAGGAAAGACCCACGATGACATCGCCAGGGCGGATGTTGGCATTGTCGATAACGTCACTGCGCTTCATGCGGCAGGTGACTGTGGAATCTACAATGATGGTGCGTACAAGGTCGCCCACATCAGCAGTTTCACCACCTGTAGCGTAGATGCCCACTCCCATCTTGCGCATCTCGGCAAGGAGTTCGTCTGTGCCATTGATGATGGCTGAGATGACTTCGCCAGGAATGAGGCTCTTGTTACGACCAATCGTGGATGATACGAGAATGTTGTCCACTGCGCCTACACAAAGAAGGTCGTCGGTGTTCATGATGAGTGCATCTTGTGCAATGCCTTTCCATACAGAGATGTCGCCCGTCTCTTTCCAATACATGTAGGCAAGGCTGGACTTCGTGCCTGCTCCGTCTGCATGCATGATATTGCAATATTCGGGGTCACCACCCAAAATGTCAGGAATGATTTTACAGAAAGCCTGTGGGAAGATACCTTTATCTATATTCTTGATAGCGTTGTGCACGTCTTCTTTGGCAGCACTGACTCCACGCATCATGTATCTCTGCTTGTTGTCGATGGTCATTTTAGTATGTTTTTTATTCGATTTGTTGATTTTATGTTGCAAAGGTAAGGAAAAAACATGATATTATGACTGTATGTCGAAAATCTTTCCTAAATTTGCAAACATATTACGTAATTAAAACTCATTAGATGGTTTTTACCGCACAACAAATAGCAGGCTTTACTGGTGGAACCGTAGATGGTAATCCTCAAGCTGCGATTAGTACATTTGCGAAAATAGAAGAAGGCACGGAAGGTGCACTTTCTTTTTTAGCAAACCCTCAGTATGAACATTATATTTATGAGACACAATCAACTATTGTGCTCGTAAATGAAGATTTCAAACCCTCACAAGAAGTGAAGGCCACATTGGTTCGTGTGAAAAATGCATACGAGTCTGTGGCTAAACTCCTGCAGCTATATCAGAGCATGCAGCAGAAGCGTGTGGGTGTTGATTCCTTAGCATTCATTGATCCTTCTGCCAAAATAGGTAAGGATTGCTATATTGGCCCATTTGTGGCAATTGGTGAGAATGTGGAGATAGGTGATGGTGTAGTGCTTCACCCTCATGTGACCATAGGCAGAAATGCAAAGGTGGGAAAGGGCACGGAGATTTATAGCAATGCTGTGATTTATCATGACTGCATTGTGGGTAAAGAATGTATCCTGCATGCAGGATGCGTGATTGGCTCAGATGGTTTCGGCTTTGCCCCTACAACTAATGGCTATGACAAGATTCCGCAGATTGGCATTGTGACCATTGAGGATAAGGTGGAGATTGGTGCGAACACATGTGTGGACCGCTCCACTATGGGTAGCACAATCATTCGCAAGGGTGTGAAACTTGATAACCTTGTGCAGATTGCCCACAATGTTGAAGTGGGTCAGAACACAGTGATGTCTGCTCAGGTGGGCGTGGCTGGTAGTTCCAAGGTGGGAGAGTGGTGCGTATTTGCTGGTCAGGTAGGTATAGCAGGACACCTGCAAGTGGGTGACCGCACGGTGATGGGCGCACAGGCAGGTTTGGCTGGTGGTAATTTGGCTCGTAAGGGTGGTGCCACTCTCATGGGCTATCCTGCTATTGAGCACAAGAAGTTTGCAAAGAACATGGCGGCACTCAACTCTCTTCCAGAACTATTGAAGGAGGTGGCAGCGCTGAAAAAAGAAATTGAAGAACTCAAAAACAACAAATAAATGCAAAAACAATTAACTCTGAAGGAGTCTTTCACACTGAAAGGCAAAGGACTGCACACAGGTCAGATGATTACAGCCGTGTTCAATCCTGCTGAAGAGAACTACGGTTATAAGATTCAAAGAACAGATGTTGAAGGTCAGCCAATCATTGATTGTAATGCCGATCTGGTGGGTGACACGCAGAGAGGAACAGTCCTCGTGAAGGACGAAGTCAAGGTGAGCACCATTGAACATGCAATGGCGGCCCTTTATGCTTTGGGTATCGACAACTGCCTGATTCAGTTAGATGGTCCTGAAATGCCTATCTTGGATGGTAGTGCAATGCCTTTTGTAGAGGCGATAGAAAAGGTGGGTCTGCAGGAACAGAACGCTAAGAAGGATTATTATGTGGTGAAACACAAGATGGAAATCAAGGGTGAGAATGGTGAACACATGATTCTGATACCTGATGATCACTTCTGTGTGAATGCGCAGATTGCTTTTGACTCACAGATCCTCGATAATCAGTTTGCCAATCTTGACAATATGGCTGATTTCTCTAAAGAGATTGCTTCTGCTCGCACATTCGTGTTTGTGAGAGAGATAGAACCGCTTCTCAATATGGGTCTCATTCGTGGTGGCGACTTGGACAATGCCATCGTGATTTACGAGAAGGAACTGCCACAGGATCGCTATGATAATCTGGCGGACAAGCTTGGCATTGCTCATATGGATGCTACTCGTTTGGGCTACATCAACCATAAGCCTCTCACTTGGAACAATGAGCCTTCACGTCATAAGTTGCTTGACATTATTGGTGACCTTGCTTTGGTAGGACGTCCTATTCTTGGTCGTGTTGTGGCTACTAAGCCGGGACATACTATTAATAATAAGTTCGCGCGCGCAATCAAGCGTGACATCAAGAAGCATGAGGTGCAGTGCCCTGCATATGATCCTAATGTTGCTCCTTTGATGGATGTGAACAAGATTCGTAGTTTGCTTCCTCACCGCTATCCAATGCAGTTGGTGGACAAGGTTATTTCTGTGGATGAGCCAGAAATTGTTGCTGTGAAGAATGTGACCAGCAATGAACCTTTCTTCACAGGACACTTCCCAGAGGAGCCTGTCATGCCTGGTGTATTGATTGTGGAAGCAATGGCACAGGCAGGTGGTCTGCTGGTGTTGAATGCAGTTGATGAGCCAGAAAGGTACTCTACATACTTCCTGAAAATTGATGGTGTGAAGTTCCGCCATAAGGTGGTGCCAGGTGACACGCTGATATTCAAGGTCAAGATGATGGGACCTTTCCGCAGAGGTATTGCAACAATGAGCGGTCTTGTGTTTGTGGGTGATACGGTAGCAGCAGAGGCTGAGTTCACGGCACAAGTTGTAAAGAACAAATAATATAATAGAAATATGGCAAAGATAAGTCCTTTAGCATTCATTGATCCAGAAGCTAAGATAGGAGAGAATTGTGAGATCGCTCCTTTCTGCTTCATTGACAAGAATGTAGAGATTGGTGATAATAATGTGTTGATGAACAGTGTTACTTTGTTGAATGGTACAAGACTGGGCAATGAGAACACTCTTTTCCCTGGTGCAGTGATTGGTGCTGTGCCTCAAGACCTGAAGTTTAAGGGAGAGGATTCGTTTGTTGTGATAGGTGATAGAAACAAGATTCGTGAGAATGTGACCATCCACAGAGGCACAGCCAGCAAGGGACAGACAGTGGTGGGCAGCAATAACCTCATCATGGAGAATGCCCATATAGCTCACGATTGTGAGTTTGGTAGTGGCATCATCATGGGTAACTCTACGAAGTTGGCTGGTGAGGTGATTGTGGATGACAACGCTATCATTTCTGCTGTGGTGCTCGTGCATCAGTTCTGTCGTATAGGTGGTTATGTGATGGTGCAGGGTGGTACTCGTACCAGCAAGGATATCCCTCCATTTGTGATGGCAGGTCGAGAGCCTGTCTCTTATGCAGGTTTGAACATTATAGGTCTTCGTCGTCGTGGCTTCAGCCGTGAAGTGATTGATAACATCAGCAATGCCTATCGTCTCATCTATCAGTGCAACATGACTGTCAATGAGGCTATTGAAGCCATCAAGAAAGAAGTGCCTATGGGTAAGGAAGTTCAGTATATTGTTGATTTCGTTACTCAATCTCAGAGAGGTATTATTAGATAAGAAATCTTTTAACCCCATTTGTGCTATGATATACAAATTTACTATCATCTCCGACGAAGTGGAGGGTTTCATGCGAGAGATTCAGATTGATGCAGATGCCAAGTTCCTGGAACTGCACAAGTTAATTCTTGAGTCTTGTGGCTATGATGATAATCAGATGACTTCATTCATCATCTGTGAGAAGGGATGGGCGAAGGGACAAGAAATAACTCTGGAGGAAATGGATACAGATGGTGAGAACTATGTCATGGCTGAAACCGAGTTGAATGAGTTTCTCGAAGATGAGAAGCAGCATCTGCTCTATGTGTTTGACCCACTGGGCGACCGCATGTTCTTCATGGAGCTTTCCAAGATTATTAGGGGTGAAAACCTGAAGAACGGAAAGGTAACTCGTTCACAGGGTGAAGCTCCTGTTCAGACACTCGACTTTGATGAACTCTTTGCTCGTAATCCGATAGTGGAGTCCTCTTCTGTTTTGGATGAAGAAATGTATGGTGACACCATCGATAGTGATGAACTTGACTTGGAGGGACTTGACATTAGTGATTCGCTGGATTAAAGACTGACAATCTGGAGCGATTTCTGATAAGATGAATACACTGGTTGTCTTATTAGGGCCTACAGGAGTGGGCAAAACGGAACTGAGTCTGCGATTGGCTGAGAGGTGGGGCTGTCCCATTATCAATGCCGATTCGCGTCAGATCTATCAAGATATTGAGATAGGTACTGCTGCACCCACAAGAGCAGACCTGGAGCGTGTGAAGCATTATTTTGTGCATACGCTCAGACTGGACGAGTACTATAGTGCTGCCGAATATGAGAAAGACGTGCTACAGTTGCTCGACCAGCTTTTTCAAGAACATGAAAAGGTAATACTTTCTGGTGGCAGCATGATGTATATTGATGCTGTGACAAAAGGTATTGACGATATACCCACTGTGGACGACGAGACTCGCACCATGCTTAAGGAACGTTTTGAGGAAGAAGGGTTAGAGCCTCTACTTGCAGAGCTCAAGGTCTTAGACCCTCAATACTATGAGATAGTGGACAAGCACAACCACAAAAGAGTGGTGCATGCCTTGGAAATTTGCTACATGACAGGCAAGACCTATACATCCTTTAGGACGAATACTTTGAAGAAACGACCTTTCAATATCGTGAAATTTGGATTAAGACGTGAACGGGAAAATCTTTTTGCTCGCATCAACATGAGAGTAGAGCAGATGATGCGCGATGGTCTTCTGGAAGAGGTGAGGAGCATGGAGCATCTGAAAGCACTCAACTCACTCAATACTGTGGGATACAAGGAGATGTTCAAGGTGTTGGAAAGTGAATGGCAACTACCCATGGCTGTGGAGAGAATGAAGAAGAACACCAGAGTGTATGCCAAAAAACAGATGACCTGGTTTAAGCATGATGAAGAGATTCATTGGTTGGATGCTGACAAGCACACAGCCGATGAAATGCTCAAACAAATAACAGATACCTTATTAAACACCGTACACAACAACAGTTGAAATAGAACAATTGACAATGAAATCTATATTTAAGAAGATTGCCACCTTTTTGAAACATGGTTGGCAATGGTACAAGAGCCAGTATAAAGGTAAATGGTATCAGAGAATGGCTACGTCTATTGTCACTTTGGTCACTCTCTTCTTCCTCTATCTGGGAGCAGTTGATGTGAACTTCTTGTGGCTCTTTGGTGTGTCGCCGACAATGGAAGTAGTTCGCAATCCCATCGCCAATGAGGCTTCCTACATCTATAGTGCCGACAGCGTTTTGATTGGAAAATACTTCAACGAGAATCGTTCCCCTGTTCAGTTCGAGGAGATTTCTCCTTATGTGGTAGATGCACTCATCAGCACAGAAGATGAACGCTTCTACCAGCATCATGGCATCGACTATCAAGGACTCTTCTCTGCCATGAAGGATATTGTGAAAGGAAACCCTCGTGGCGCAAGCACCATCACTCAGCAGTTGGTGAAGAACCTCTTCAAGATTCGTTCTCAATACTCCACAGGACTTTTGGGCAAGATTCCAGGCTTGGGCATCATGGTCATGAAGTCGAAGGAGTGGATTACGGCTATCAAGATTGAGAATATGTATAGCAAGCAGGACATCCTTACGCTCTATCTCAACACGGTGGATTTTGGCAGTAATGCCTATGGCATCAAGACCGCAGCCAAGACCTACTTCAAGACAACCCCTCAGAACCTCACCGCCGAACAGTCTGCCGTGTTGGTCGGTCTGTTGAAAGCCACAACTACGTATAACCCTAAAATCAATCCCAAAAACAGTTTTAAGCGTAGAAATGTGGTGCTCAACAATATGTATGCTCACAAGAAACTCACCAAGCAGGAGTTAGACTCGTTGATGCTGATACCGATCAACCTCAACTACACGGTGGAGAATTCCTATGATGGAGGTGCGCTCTACTTCCGTGAGGCCATCAAGAATTATCTCGAGGACTGGTGTGAGGAAAACAACATAGACCTCTATTCTGATGGATTGAAGATATACACCACTCTCGACACACGCATGCAGAAGTATGCGGAGGAGGCTGTGCAGAAGCAAATGCGCACCATCCAGCAGCGTTTCAACAGCCATTGGGGCAGTCAGTCGCCTTGGCGTGATGAGCGAGGAGTGGAGATTCCCCACTTCATTGAGAACATTGCCAAACGCAGTGAATACTACAAGATATTGGCTGCCAAATATGAGGACAATGCCGACTCTATCGACAAATACATGAATGAGCCCCACAAGGTGAAGGTTTTCGACTATAATGCCCCTGCTTCAGACAACCATCTGGTGGAGAAGGAGATGAGCACCATGGACTCTATTCGCTATATGGTCAAGTTCATGCACTGTGGCTTTGTGGCGATAGAACCTCAGACCAGTTATGTGAGGGCATGGGTAGGCGATGTGAACTTCAACAGTTGGAAGTACGACAAGGTGACTTCCATGCGTCAGCCTGGTTCTACTTTCAAACTCTTTGTCTATGCTTCGGCTTTTGAAAATGACGATGAGATCACACCTACAACAACCTATCGTGATGTGCCCATCTCTCTTCAAGTGCCAGATGCACACGACCCCCACATGATGACCACATGGACTCCTCACAATTCGAGTGGCTATTGCACAGGAGCCAACCTTCCGCTCAAGTCGGCCTTTGCGCAGTCTGTCAATACCATTGCAGTGAGGCTCGGACAGGACACAGGTATAGACCATGTGGTGGACATAGCCCATAAGATGGGCATTAAGAGCAAGTTGGATGCCACCCCATCCTTGGCACTTGGAGCGTCAGATGTCAATCTCTTGGAGTTGGTGGGTGCTTATGCCTCTGTGATGAACGATGGCATGCAACGAAAGCCAATCCTTGTCACAAAGGTGCTTGATCGCAATGGCGAGGTCATCTATGATTGTGAAAGGGATGAACCTTCCGTCCAACAGGCCATGAAGTATAAGACTGCATTCTATATGCAACGTCTGCTCTATGCTGGAATGCACGAGCCTGGTGGTACGACTCAGGCTCTTTGGGAATACATCCATCATTACGACACCGAGCTGGGTGGTAAGACTGGTACTTCCAGCAACCATTCCGATGCGTGGTTTGTAGGCTGTGCTCCAGGCCTTGTAGGTGGAGCATGGGTGGGCGGTGAATACCGTTGCATCCATTTCCGCACGGGAGCACTTGGACAAGGTAGCCGCACAGCCCTCCCCATCTTTGGCTATTTCATGGACAAGGTATTGTCCGACAGCCGTTTCCCGCAGTATCATGGCAAGTATCCCGAAGCAAAAGAAGACATACCACGCAAAAACTATATTGGCAATGCTGTTTATGTGGCTCCTCCTTCATCTGATGATGCTGAAGAAGGGGAAGGAGGCGAAGAGGATGACGAATCAGCAGGAGAAAGAGGGGAGAGTTCTGCTCCTGCGGCTTCTGCCGAAGGGAACTTCAATGTGGAGTTATAAGGATTGGGTATGAAAATGGTTGTAGGTGGAAATCTTCCTGCTATATCATAGGATGCCATCATGGTATATAGGAGAAAGGGCGAACAAACGTTCGCCCTTTCTTGTTTCAGATGGTTGTCTTCTTATTTCCACCAAAATTCATCGCCTTTTCACTTGAGGTGTACAGACTGAGGAAGAAAGATGAAGTCGCTTTGGAAGGCTGTGTGGCAGGCTGACTCATCCAAGGGTGTGAATGATGTTCCCCATGTCTTCGTAAGCCCTCATATCTTGTTTGTACACAACGATTTATGGTCGATTGTAAACTTTGTGCTTGTAGGGTCATAACGCACGCATTGTTCATGGGACATCGCACCATTGTTCATAAGCACTTGAAGCATTATTCGTTGGCCATTGAACAATGGTTCGTTGGAGCATGAAGAATGCTTCGGTCATGCGATGTGCTAAATGGCAGGAGCATCCCTGCTGTTTCATCCTCTCGCTCACTCATTTTCCCATACTCTCCCCAAACAAGGTGGATGGGATTAGGAGTTTGATAGAACTTGCGTTGGGTGAACATTACTGAGGTTCGTCTTCGTGCCAGAAGTTCCACGAGGCAATGGCTTGGGCGATGAGCATTTCCAGTCCGTTCTTCACCACAGCCCCCTGCTCAGCACCTTTCTTCATGAAGAGTGTCTCGTTGGGATTATACACGAGGTCGTAGAGTAGATTCTTTTCGTTCATTGCCTCATAGGGCAGGGCAGGACATTCATCCACATGGGGAAACATGCCCACAGGAGAGCAGTTCACAATTACCTCATATTCTTTCAGTGTCTCGGCTGTAATCTCCTCATAGGTGATGATGCCTGGCTTAGACTTGCGACTCACAAAGAGAGTGTCCAGACCAAGTTTCTCGGTCAAGCCATAGTAGATGGCCTTTGATGCTCCACCTGTGCCGAGGATGAGTGCTTTCTTGTGGTGAGGTTTCAGGAGTGGTCTGATACTGTCCACAAAACCAATCACATCACTATTGTAGCCTTTGAGGAAAGGAGTGCCATCTGATGCTCTCATCACCTTGACCACATTCACTGCCCCTATGGCTTTTGCCTCTGTGCTGACTTCGTTGAGATAGGTCATCACAGCCTGCTTATAAGGAATGGTGACGTTTAATCCCTTCAGTTCGGGATTGTTGTTGATTACTTTGGCAAAGTCCTCAATAGAGGGAATCTCGAAGTTGATGTATTGTGCGTCGGTCTTATCTTGTTCAAATTTCTCTGAAAAGAACTTTTGAGAGAAGGAATGCCCGAGAGGGAAACCGACGAGTCCGTATTTGTCCATGTGCAGATGTGTTATGTGGAGAATGACTCTTGATTATTTTTCAGCCGTGTAGAGAATGCACATGCCGAAAACCAGCCGTTTGAAATTGACCTGATGAAATCCTGCCTGTTCTATGATGCTTTGCATGCGCTCAGCCTGAGGCACGGCATCCATAGTGTCGGGCAGATAGGAATAAGCCGTCTTGTCTTTGGAGAAAATCTTTCCCAATGTAGGCATCACTACCTTTTTATAGAGGAAGAAGAGTTGCTTCATGGGGAAAGAAATGGGGGTGCAGAGATCGACCACAGCCAGATGACCGTCTGTAGTCAGCACTCGGTGCATCTCTTGCAGACACACATCAAGGTTCTGGAAGTTGCGAAGCGCAAAGGCTGAGATGACAGCATCGAAAGAGTTGTCGGCAAATGACATATTGGAGCAGTCCTCATTTCTGAAGGTGATCTGTTCCGACAATCCTAACTTTGCCACTTTCTCTCTGCCTATGTTCATCATGCCCTCGCTGATGTCACAGCCCACAACCTGCTTGGCCTTGAGTTTGTTGAAAGCAAGGATAGCAAAGTCGCCAGTGCCTGTTGCAATGTCGAGAATGCTATCCGTGCTTGTTCTGTGTTTGAGCAAGAACTGGATGGCCTTATTGCGCCAGATGCGGTCAATGCCGAAACTGAGAGTGTGGTTCAGAAGGTCGTAGGAGTGGGCGATGTTGTCAAACATCTGTTCCACCTGTTCTCTCTTGCTGCCTGCTTCACCGTAAGGTTTTATCTGTTCCTGTTCGTACATGCTATGTTTTATCTTTATGTATTGGCCATGCTCTTTTGACACATGAGTCAATGCCTGTTTGATAGAAGAACTTATGCCTTGAGGTAGTTCATCACATTGCGTTCAATGCGTTTGGCAATGTCCTCGTCGGTCTCTTCCTTCACAAATTTCTCGCCAATGATGTGTTCGTAGAGCTCAATGTAACGGTCGCTCACAGACTGCGCATACTCTTCTGTGATTTCAGGCATTACCTGGCCAGGCTGGTTCATGAAGTTGTGGTCAATCAGCCACTGGCGCACAAACTCCTTGGAGAGTTGCTTCTGTGGCTCGCCCTTTTCAAACTTCTCTTCATAGCCATCAGCATAGAAGTAACGGCTGGAGTCTGGTGTGTGAACCTCGTCAATAAGATACACCTTGCCATCACGCTTGCCAAACTCATATTTGGTGTCCACAAGGATCAGTCCCTTTTCAGCAGCAATCTTGGTGCCCAAGTCAAAGAGAGCATAAGTGTATTTCTCCATCACCTCATAGTCTTCCTTAGACACAAGACCTTGAGCAATGATTTCCTCCTTAGAGATGTTCTCGTCGTGACCTTCGTCAGCCTTAGTGGTAGGGGTGATGATAGGAGTAGGGAACTTCTGGTTTTCCTTCATGCCCTCTGGGAGTGTGATGCCACAGAGAGTGCGGTTACCTGCTTTGTACTCGCGCCAAGCAGAACCTGTCAGGTAGCCACGGATAATCATTTCCACACGGAAGCCCTCACACTTCAAACCTACAGTCACCATAGGGTCGGGGGTAGCCAACTTCCAGTTAGGCACGATGTCGGCACTTGCATCGAGGAACTTTGCTGCAATCTGATTGAGCACCTGTCCTTTGAATGGGATGCCCTTTGGCAACACGACGTCAAATGCAGAGATGCGGTCTGTAGCCACCATCACCATGAGGTCATCATTGATGTTATACACGTCACGAACCTTGCCGTGATACACTTCCTTCTGTCCTGGGAAGTTGAAATCCGTTCTTGTTAATGCTTTCATTTTGCAAAATATTTTATTATATGAATAGTATATTTTAGAGTGAATGATGAATGGTGGAAAACCCAAGTTTCCTTTTGTCTGTTAAAAAGAGTGCCTTTTATACGCTTGTCGGTAAAATGGATTTTTCTTGGAGACTAAGTGGTCTTTTTGATGTTTAATCTTTACAGGAAGCCGTGGGTAACACTATTCACTCTTCACTTCAGCGGGGAACAGTGGGTATTTCTTCTCGCCCTCATACTTGCGGTAGGCATTCACGATGCGTGTCACCAACTTGTGGCGAACAATATCACGCTCATCCATCTCTGTCCACAAGATTCCTTTCACGTTGGCAAGCACCTCCTTAGCCTCCTTCAATCCACTCTTCACGTTGTGGGGAAGGTCTATCTGAGTCAAATCGCCTGTGATAATCATCTTAGTGTTTTGCCCCATACGAGTCAGAAACATCTTGATTTGTTGGGTGGTGGTGTTTTGTGCCTCATCGAGAATCACCACTGCGTCATTCAGTGTTCTTCCTCTCATGAAGGCAAGTGGTGCAATCTGAATCACATTCTGCTCCATATATTCTGTCAGTTTCTGAGCAGGAATCATATCTTGAAGTGCATCATAGAGAGGTTGCAGGTAGGGGTCAATCTTCTCCCTCATGTCGCCAGGCAAGAATCCGAGCTTCTCTCCTGCTTCCACCGCAGGACGACACAAGATGATCTTTCTTATTTCCTTGTTCTTCAAGGCTCTCACAGCCAGGGCTATCGAAACATAGGTCTTGCCAGAACCTGCAGGGCCAATGGCAAAAAGCATGTCGTTCTCGTAGAAGCCATCCACAAGCATCTTTTGATTGTCTGAACGGGCAGCAATGGGTTTGCCTGTTACACTATAGCAGATTGCCATTCCGTCAGCAGCGTGGCCCGATGGGTGTTCGCCTCTCACAATTCTCAAGATGTCTTCCTCGTTCAGTGAGTTGTATTTGGCGCAGTGCTGTTGCATCTTCATGATGTTTTCCTCAAAGGCACACATTTCCTCCTCGTCGCCCATCACCTTGATGATGTTACCACGCGCCACAATGCGCAACTTGGGGTAGAGCGCCTTAATCATCTGCAGATGGACATTGTTCACACCATAGAAGGTGACTAAATCAATGTCTTCAATAACGATATGCTTTTCAATCATGCCACAAAGTTACGGAAAAAGTCTCGTTTATGATGTAAAAACATAGAAAATATAAAAAGAGGTGTGGAGAAACTATTCCTCACACCTCTGTATTTCATTTTTTAGTGGTACACAATCATCAGTTTTCCCTTATCCACTTTAGCCTCAAACCCTTGTTTGCGCATGGGGGTGAGCTGTTGGGTACAGCCTGTTCCATACTTCTCATGGAGGATGAGTGCGAGGATGCCCATATTCATGCGGAGGTTGATTTCCAAGCATGGATGCACATGCCCGTCTGCTGTTTTGAGCATATCAATGCCCACAGGTCCTGTGTAGGATATCTCTGCAAGCCTTTGCTGATGAAAGGTTACCAGCCTGTCTAACAATTTCTCGTCCACACCTATTCTGTGTTTCAGTTCCTCTTGACTCTCCACATAATTATAACCGTATGTGCCTGTTGTTTCAGCATGAAAGACTGAATAACCCAGAAACTCTACTTGATGGTCTTTGTGAATGAGAAACTCCATGGCAAAATCCACCATCTTGTCCTCATAGAAGCAATCTTCCACATAGCCCCCTTGAGAGGTGATGAATCCTCTTAGGCGTTTCTCCACATGCTCGTCATACTCTTTTGCCACAAATACACCTCTGCCTGATGATGACCAAGGCAACTTGAAGATACGTGGGGGCTTTTCTTTGAGTGTTAGTTCCTCTCTCCATAGCATCTCTTGTCCAAGCAACAGGTCATCGTCCACTTCTCTCAGCATCTCTCTAATATATTCACAGGCATATTTGCGACTTGACAATCTTCTCACCTCCTGTATCCATTCGTCAGAAGGCAAGGAGTCCTGTGGGAAACCCATCTGTTTATAGCGTTGTTTAGTGGTCATGCTCCATCCCCAAGGACCAGCCAGTGGTGTGTTGTCCCACACTTCAGACAGTGCACAGAGGTCGCTCTCCATCTGTTGTATGCGTTTGGGTGGCACATACTGGCGCACATCTGTTGCCAGTGCCATATCGTTAGAGCAATTAAAGATACTGGGTAGTTTCATGGAGGCAAAGGTATGAAAAAAACAGATTCATTATGTCCTCTTTTCCTTGAAAGATAGTTTTTCCATTCTTTATTTTCATATATCACTTATTTTTTACTATCTTTGCACTTCCTAAAACTGTAAACTTAAACTTATAACAATTCTAACACTCACTACATTTAGATGAAAATGAAACATTTGATGGCTGCTGCCTGGGCATTCTGCTTGGCAGCATCAGTCTCAGCACAAAGTGAACTCTATCCTCAGCATTTCAATTTGGAAGAGGTTGTACTCCTTGATGGTCCTATGAAGACCATGCTCAACACCAACAACAAGTTGCTTCTCGAATATGATGCCGACCGATTGATGACGCCTTTTATTCGTCAGGCAGGTCTCTCTTCCGACCCTAAATCAAAGTATTTCGAGTGGGAAAAGGCTCATCCTTCTTTTGGCAATTGGGGCCAGCCCGATTGGAGTCTTGAGGGTCATGTAGGTGGTCACTATGTGTCTGCACTTGCTCTTGCCTATGCTGCAACCCATGATGCAGCCATGCAGAAACAACTGAAGGAGCGTCTTGACTACTGTCTCCGCATCATGAAGGATTGTCAGGATGCCTACAAGGCAGACAAGACAGGCATGAAGGGATTCATAGGTGGTCAGCCTATCAACCAGATCTGGACGGGTCTCTATGCCAAGGACCTTACTGAGTTCCGCAAGTATGGCGGTTGGGTTCCTTTCTATTGTCAGCACAAGGTGCTTGCAGGTTTGCGCGATGCCTATATCTATGCAGGTAGCGGATTGGCAAAGCAGCTTTTCCGCCATTTGGCAGACTGGAGCGTAGATGTGGTCAGCAACCTTTCTGACGAGGAGATGCAACATGTGCTCGGTTGGGAACATGGTGGCATGAACGAGACGCTTGCAGATGCCTACACCATCTTCAAGGACAAGAAATACCTTGAGGGAGCAAAGAAATATAGCCATCGTCAGATGATTGACGGTATGAAGACTTTCAACCCAACCTTCCTTGATGGTAAGCATGCCAATACACAAGTGCCTAAGTACATAGGTTTTGAGCGTGCATGGCAGGAAGACAAGAGTTTGGCAGACTATCGCAATGCTGTGATTAACTTCTGGGATGATGTGGCAAACAACCGCACTGTCTGCATTGGTGGTAACTCTATCAGCGAGCATTTCCAAAACCATAACAACGGTAAGCTTTACATTAATAATATGGAAGGTCCAGAGTCCTGCAACTCCAACAACATGCTCAAACTCTCTGAGAACCTCTTTGATGACACTCACGATGCCAAGTATGCTGACTTTTACGAGGCAACCATGTGGAATCATATCATGTCCACTCAAGATCCAGAAACAGGTGGCTATGTATATTTCACTTCCCTCCGCCCTCTCTCTTACCGCATCTATTCTCAGGTGAACCAAGGCATGTGGTGCTGTGTGGGAACAGGCATGGAGAACCACAGCAAGTATGGTCACTTCATTTATACCCATAGTGCTGATAACGACACTCTTTATGTGAACCTCTTCACAGCCAGCGAACTCAAGTCAAAGAAGTTTGGCATTCGTCAGGAGACCCGTTTCCCATACGCTCAGTCATCCAAACTCACTATCACCAAGGGTGGTAAGTTCACCCTTGCCATTCGCAAGCCATCGTGGGCCAGTGCTGATGGTAAGGCTTCCTACACCTACGAGACCAAGCAGTGGAAGGCTGGTGATGTGGTCAATGTGGATCTCCCCATGTCATTCCGCTACGAGGAATGTCCAGACTACAAGGATTACATAGCCTTCAAGTATGGTCCGATCCTCATGGCTGCACGCAACGAGACTGAAGCGACCCTGCCTAATGAATATGGTGGTGAAGGGCGCATGGATCACTCTCCAGGCGCACGCTCCAGTGCTCTGCCACTCTCGTCTGCTCCATTGCTCATCGGCAATCGCTCAGAAGTGCTCAATGCTATCAATCCTGTTTTCCCAGAAAGATTGCAGTACTCTATCACTACCGACAAGGGTAAACTACCACTCGTGCCATTCTACAGCATTCAGCATTCTCGCTACTCTTGCTACTTCTTCCAAGGCACTCCAGACGATTATGCTAACTCTGACATGGGTAAACGAGATGCGGAGGAACAGGCTCTCCAAGCCCGCACCATCGACTATGTGGCTACAGGTGAACAACAGAGCGAGGCAGGTCATCAGGCGAAGTATTCTGTAGGTTCTACAGCAGGACAGTACCGTGGAGAGACCTATCGCGATGGCAAGAATGGTGAATACATTCAGTATGTGATAGAGAATCCTCAGGAACTCACCCAAGACATCACTCTCATGGTACGCTTCATCTCTTCTGACCGTGGTCGTCGTGCTGACATCTTTATCGACGGTGAGAAAGTGGGAGACGTATCCGTTCAGGGTCGCATGCAGGGGGCTGACGAGAATGGCTTCTTCAATTTGGAGTTCCCGCTGACCGACAAGATTCTCAAGGATGCTAACGGCAATGTGAAGAAGCAACTTACCTTCAAGATTCAGGCAGATCCAGCAACAATGATTCCTGGTCTCTATTTCGTGCGCCTGCTCAAGAAATAAGAAAAATACTATAGATACAAAAGGGAGAGGTGAGCCAAAAACCTCTTCTCATCAAAGAGCGAGCGCTGCAAAGCACTTGCTCTTTTTATTTTATTCGTGCGGTTACTCCATCTACCAAACGGAAATACAGAAACTGCAAGATGTATTACTGATTTATAAGAATAGTTATATCTTCTTTATATACAGCTATTTATGATTGTTTGGTGATTTGATGCTTGTGAGGTCAAAAAGGCACCATTGTTCATTGACACTTACACCATTGTTCGTTGACACTTACACCATTGTTCGTTGGTCACCTCACCATTGTTCGTTGGAACATGAGGAATGCTTCGGGAATGCAGGATGTAAAAATGGCAGGATTTCCCTGCCATTTCATTCTCTCTCACACACCTGCTTTTATTTACCCTTCCTAATGAATGAGAAGAGGCATGATTATTCATCTTTCTCCGCATGCCTACAAGTCATCCTGCATCTCCACAGGGTGGGCATTGGCATAGTCCATTAGTTGGTCGTAGGTGAAATGACCATCAACCTTTCGAAAAACATAGGCAAATGGGGATTTGGTGAAACTAAACTCTCCTTTACCTACACTGATTTGATGACTGAAATCCTTATTCATATAGTGCATGTGGAATATTTGTGCCTGATATTCAAAGAGGTGATCTCCATAATCTTTAGTTTCCGTCTTCACTTCATAGGAATATGTGCCTGTGTATGCGCCACGGAGGGTGGGCACTCCATCCACATCGTCCTCAAAATAGACAATCATCTTTCCATCTTCGCCAAAATAGTAATGTGCTTCTTCAGGTATGAAACAAAGTGGCATGTCAGTATTCCAGGAAAGGACTTCCCAGAATCCTGTCAAGCCTTCTGGCATCTTGTCGGGCTTGGATTCTTCCACATGCCTCTCAATGTCTGCATAAGTGATGTCGCTCTTTATTCTTGTTCCGTAATGGACATTAGAACCACCGTAGAATAGGCCAAACATTGTTAAGGTGTTTCCCTCAAGATGTGTGCCATAAGAACTTTCTCCCTTTCCGGATTTAAATAAAACCCTCTTCTCTGCAGGCTTATAGGTGTAGTCGTAGGTTGCATATACTCTGTAAATGTGCTCTTCTGCCAAAGTGAATATCGCTGCCTTGCCATCAGAGGTGAAAATGTAATACAGTGTCTGTTCCGTCCCATCGTAAGGGCTTAGGGATTTCGCCTCCCATACTCCCGTCAGTGCTATTGCTGGGTTGTTGGGGTTTGGGATAGAATCATCATTGTTGCTTTCGCATGAAGTCACACACATAGCCAGTGCACACATGCACATCATGAGCCATGAAAAACTCAATGTTCTTGTCTTTTTCATTTGTTTGTATTTGTTAGAATTGATAGAGAACCATTGTTGTTCAATGATAACTGACGGCAAAGATACTATTTTCTTCTGAAACAATCATCATGAGAAGGGAAAAAGGAGATGTGGGTTTATGATGATTCTGCCATGAGTTTGCGCAGATACTGTTGGGGAGGCAAATAGAGTCTTGTTTCTATCATTATAGAAGACCAGAGTGAGACAGAAATGAAGACCGAAAAACTAGTCGTCAGTAGTGGCTAAACCAAGGGAGGCTGATGCCCGAATTTAGGGTGAAGGCATCTCGAAGGCGTGTCGAAGGCATCTCGAAGCCTTGCTGTAGGTGTGGAGAGGGTATGAATTTTCAGTATCAACTTTCCCGAGAAAGAATCAGTTGCCATGCTTCTTCAAGGCGCATTCTCTGTGTGGAGAGAATCACGGAAGGACATGAATGGCAAGGACAGGACGTTTGGCTTTGTCATTACAGAATTTTTTCGTATCTTCGCACTTCCAAATAAGATGATATGAAGAAAGCATTGTTTTTTGATATAGATGGAACGCTGGTCAGTTTTAAGACACATGACATACCGGCGTCTGCTGTTGAGGCGATTGCCCAGGCAAAGAGAAATGGGGCAGGGATTTACATCTCAACGGGTCGCCCTGTTCAGTTTATCACGAATTTAGGTCAGATAGAGCATCTCATTGATGGGTATGTCACGACGAATGGCGCACGTTGTTTTGTGGGCGAAGAGGAGATTTGTGTGAATGCTATCCCGCAAGAGGATGTGGAGGCATTGCTGACCTATGCACGTGAGAGGGATATTTGTTCGGTGGTGGTAGGTGTAGATGGTGTGGGTGTGTTTAACGAGAAGCCTGTCGCTAATGAGATATTTGATGGTTCGCTGGCTGTGCCGATGATGGACATCCTGTCGCCTGTGGAAGAGGTGCTGAAGGGCAGAATATTGCAGATGTCTCCTTTTGTGGAGAAGGAGGATGAGGAGGAACTGATGGGCAGATTGCCTCATTGTGTGTCAGGACGTTGGCATCCTCAGTTCACGGATATTACGGCTCAGAGGGCAGATAAGGGCAGAGGCATCTTGGCTTTGGCTCAGCATGAGGGCTTCAGCATTGATGACTGCATAGGTTTTGGCGATGGTGGCAATGACATGACGATGATTTGCGATTGTGGCATAGGTGTGGCTATGGGCAATGCGATAGAGGATCTGAAGGCTGAGGCAGACCACATCACCACCTCTGTGGATGAAGATGGCATCGCCAATGCGCTCAGACATTTTGGGCTTATCTGATTGGAAGGAGCGGAATTATAACCAAAAAGGATGAATCTTGGCAGTCAAGGTTCATCCTCTTCGGTTATTGGTGGCTAACTACTTCTTTTTCCCTTTCTTTCCCTTCGTGTGCTTCTGGCTTCCCTTCATGTCATGATTGATGAGACGAGTGACATTGATATGGGTGGGGAGTTCAAAGGTGGGCTTCTCTTCTTGCATGGCAGGACTCTCATTGCCAAAACGGTCTATGGCTGTCACTGCAAAGTGGCGAAGACGAATGGCGCGTGGGTTGAGTTTCCACTCGGTAGAGCGCACGTTGGTGGCAAGGAGGTTCTCTGCCTTGGTCTTATCAACGGGATAGACATTAGAGCCATAGATATTGTATAGGACATAACTCTTGCTGGGAGCAATCTGGGAAGTGCCCCAACGGAGAGTGCCATCTGCATATCGGATGTAAGATGGAGTGGTGGGGGCTATTGTGTCGCCCATCCATGTCATGCGTGAGGTGAGGGCAGGATAGGGGAAAAACTCGTCACAGGCAGTGTCGTAGATGCCTTTGGTGTTGTTGGTGAGGAACTCACCACGGTAGAATGCCATGCCACCTATGCCACTGTTGCGGGCTGTGTGCATCTCGGCACGCACCTCATTGAGAGTCCAACGACCTTCACGAGGGTCGAGGAAATAGATGCCGAGACCAGGGATGACGGGATGCCCCTCACTGCTTTCAAGCCAGTCGAAGAGGAAGGGGTAGTAGTTGTCTCCTGTGAAATACATCATCGGGAAGAGCATGTCCTGATAGTTCTTCTTGAGCCAGTCCTTTGGGTCTTGCCACACAGCATTGAAACAGTTCCATCCACCTGCGCTGTATCGTTTTGTGTCAGCATATTTACCAATGGGAGAACTGCTGAGTTTGACCCAAGGCTTGATGGGCTTGACCACATCATGCACTCGTCGCACGATGCGAGTGATGTTCTCACGCTTCCAGTCTGCCTTGGAGAGTCCGGTGGAAGAGGAATAGAGGTTGTCGTCGGAGAAGGCAAAGGTGGACTCAGGATAGCGGATGTAGTCGAGTGAGATGCCGTCCACATCATAGTTCTCTACTATTTCACGACAGATGGAGGCAATATAGTCGGCCGTCTGTGGCTGCCCTGGAATCATGAACATCTCGCCTCCTCTGGCTGTCTTGACCAGATGCTTGTTCTTCTTGACGATGGAGAAACTTCCATAGCCACTCTGACGCTGGCTTGTGCCAATAGGGATGCACACCACCCAAGCATGAATCTCCATGCCACGCTTGTGGCATTCCTCTATGCAGAAGGCAAGGGGGTCATAGCCAGGGGATAAGCCTGCGCGACCAGTGAGACTGAGTTCCCATGGCTCAATCTTTGATGGATAGACGACTGCGGCACGTACACGAGTCTGGAAGATGACGGTGTTGATATTGGCTTTCTTATAGCTGTCGAGAATCTGAATGAGTTCTGCTTTCTGTCGCTCACGGCTAACAGCGTCGGTTGCCTTGATGCGAGGCCAGTCGAGTCCGCCAATAGTGGTGAGCCACACGGCACGGGTCTCACGAAGAGGATGATTGCCTCCGTACAGGAAGGTGGTGGTTTGAGTTGAGTTTTCTTGAGCAAAAAGTGGGAAAGAAAGAAGTACCAAAAAGGTGAATAATGTTGTTGCTTTATGAAGAAGAGTCATTATTATCTTTGTTTTTTTTGCAAAGATAAGGATTTTTTGCTACTTTTGCATTAGAAAAGAAACATCTGGACATAAAAAACAATACTTTTTGTATGGTTATCAGCCCTAATGGTCTCTCAATCGGTATCGTTGGTTTAATTAACAACTAAGATGGTTACTTTTATCACATCACTATTGCTTCTGGTGTTGGGCTATGTGGTCTATGGAGCATTTGTTGATAAGGTTTTCGGTTCTGACCCTCAGCGTCAGACACCCTGCTACACTTCTCGTGATGACGTGGATTATATCCCAATGCCAACATGGAAGGTTTTCTTGATTCAATTTCTGAACATCGCTGGCACAGGACCTATTTTTGGTGCTATTCAGGGTATCTTGTTTGGACCTGGTGCTTATCTGTGGATTGTGTTGGGCTGTATCTTTGGTGGCGCAGTGCATGACTATATGTCGGGCATGATCAGCCTGAGAAAGAATGGTGCGAGTCTGCCTGAAATCGTGGGAGATGAGTTGGGCGGAGTTGCTCGCCTGATGCTCCGTGTGATGTCGCTCGTGCTGATGGTCTTGGTGGGTGCAGTGTTTGCCACCACTCCTGCCGACATCTTGGATGGCATGATGGTGGATGATGGTTTCCTATGGAGTAAATATTTCTGGGTCGTCATCATCTTTGCTTATTATATCTTGGCCACTATGTTGCCTATTGATAAGTTGATTGGTCGCATCTATCCTGTCTTTGGCGTGGCATTGCTTATCATGGCTGTGGGCTTGGCATACGGTATTTTTGCCAATGATGGCAGTATGCCTGAAATCACTGATGCTTTCAGCAATCATCATCCAGCCAGCACGATTCCTATCTTCCCTGGTCTGTGTATCACAATTGCCTGTGGTGCTGTGAGTGGTTTTCACGCAACCCAGAGTCCAATGATGGCTCGATGTATGAAGAATGAGAAGTATGGTCGCCCCATCTTCTATGGGGCAATGATCACAGAAGGATTTGTTGCTCTTATCTGGGCTGCTGCTGCTATCAAGTTTGCTGATAGTCTGAATGTGGATGGCGACACTCCATACGAGAAATTGATTACTGCCATGATAAACCCTGAGACAGGCAAGCCTTCACCTGCCATCTTGGTGAACACAATCTGTTCCTCTTGGTTAGGCAAGGTTGGTGCAGTATTGGCATTGCTTGGCGTGGTGGCTGCTCCTATCACGAGCGGTGATACTGCTTTCAGAAGTGCTCGACTCATTGCGGCTGACTTCATGCACTACAAGCAGAATAAGATATGGAAGCGTTTGTTGCTCTCAGTACCTCTATTTGTGGTGAGTGGTGTGTTGATGTTTATGAACTTCGACATTCTTTGGCGCTACTTTGCATGGTTCAACCAAAGCCTCTCCGTGCTTACTTTGTGGGCTGTGACAGTATGGCTGGCAAAAAGAAGTGTGGCTGATGGCTCAAAGAGATATGCTTTCCTCATCGGACTTGTTCCTGCTCTGTGGATGACGCTTGTGTGTACCACCTACATTCTGGTTGCTCCGGAAGGATTCCGACTCACTCATTTCTTCTCCTATCTGATAGGTGGGTTGGTCACGCTGGGCACATTGGTCTGGTATATCATGTGGGCAAGAAGACTCAAGAGGTGAACACAACATGCGTGTCACCAATTATTTAATGTTAAACACTATTTTGAAATTGATGAAAAGATATATCTGGCAGCCTATTGCCTTCTTATTGGTGGGGCTTGGCTTTTACATTTACAACGGTGTGAAGTGGAACGCATGGATGGATTATCTACCTCACATCATCGGCTATGCCGTGATTTGTGCGGCTCTTTGTTGGGCTCTATATAAAAAAGAACAATACAAAACGAAATGATTATGAAGAAAATTCTTGTTACTATCATTCTTGCCATTGTAGGCATGAGCAGTGCATTTGCACAGTTTGAAAAAGGTAAGTACTATTTGGCAGCAACCACCAATACGGCTGGTCTCTCCTACAGCAAGAGCGAAGATTTTGGCTTTAATCTTGGTGTCAATGGTGGCTATATGTTTGAAGAGGCATGGCTGGCGATTGCTCAGGTAGGCTTCAACTATCGTCATTCCGACATGCAGGAACTCTATGCAGGTTTGGCATGCCGATACCTCATCGAACAGAATGGTCTCTTCTTGCAGGCTGGTGCTAAGTACTTGCATGCTGCTCCCAACTTCAATGATGTGCAGATTACTCCAGAGGTGGGTTACTGCTTCTTCCTGAACAAGAATCTTACTGTGGAGCCATCTGTATATTATGATGTGTCTCTCTCAGATTTCTCTGAAAAGAGCAAGTTTGGCGTGAAGGTAGGTCTGGCTTGGTACTTTAAGTAAAGAATAGTGAATAGTGAACTGTGAAAATAGAGGTCTCCATTTGTCATTGAATGGGTCACTTGATAGCCAACTTGATGGTATGGTGGCATATTAGATTTTTCATGATTCACTTATCACCTTAATACAAGGAAATATGCTTAGTGTAGAAGAACTTAATGAAAAACTCATCGACCTCGCTTTTGCTGAGGATATAGGTGATGGAGACCATACTACTCTGTGTTGTATCCCTGCTGATGCGGAAGGGGAAAGCAAGTTGCTCATCAAGGAGGAGGGAATCTTTGCTGGTGTAGAGATTGCCAAGGAAGTGTTCCACCGTTTTGACCCAACGATGAAGGTGGAGGTATATATCAAGGATGGCAGTCATGTGAAGCCTGGTGACATTGTGATGTCGGTGAAGGGAAAGGAACAGAGTCTCTTGCAGACAGAGCGTTTGATGCTCAACATCTTGCAGCGCATGAGTGGCATTGCTACCATGACACACAAGTATCAGCAGGCACTCATTGATGCTGGTACTAAGACTCGTGTGCTCGACACTCGCAAGACCACTCCAGGCATGCGCATGTTGGAGAAGGAGGCAGTGAAGATAGGTGGTGGTATGAACCATCGCATAGGTCTCTTTGACATGATTCTGCTGAAGGACAACCATATAGACTTCTGTGGTGGTGTGCACAACGCCATCTCTCGTGCAAAGCAATATTGCAAGGAGCATGGTAAGGACTTGAAGATAGAATGTGAGGTGCGCAACTGGAAAGAACTGGAGGAGGCTCTGGCTGAAGGTTGCGACCGCATCATGTTTGACAACTTCACCCCAGAGGATACCGCTAAGGCTGTAAAGCTTGTGGCAGGTAGGGCTGAGACAGAATCATCAGGTGGCATCACCTACGACACGATGATTCCTTATGCCAAGGCAGGTGTGGACTTCATCTCATTCGGTGCTTTGACTCACTCTGTGAAGGGGCTCGACATGTCGTTTAAGGCTGCAGGATCAGATAAGTTGGTGATAAAATAGTTTTTCCCTGTTGTTCAATAGAACGAGGTCAAACTATTTTCCCTATAATATATATAATGTGGAGTGTTGCTTATGTATGGCAACACTCCACGTTTTATATGAGGAAAAACATGTTTAGGTCAGTCACGACCTCTCCACATACATTTTGTTCCGCTCAAGAAAGATTAGAGCACATTATAGTAGATGCGTAGGTTTAGCACAGGATAGACAGATACCTTCTCCATGTTTTTGATGAAATCTTGAAAATCCTCATTGTCTGTTGTCTTCTTGTCAAGTTTCACCCATGTGTCTTCATCAAGCGAATAGATGTCGAGGTGTGGCTTTCCCCAGAACATCACACCGAGGTCGAAGGTCGTTATCACTTTGTGTTTAGATGAGATGGGACGTCCGAAGCCTAAACCTATATAAGGTTTGAAACTCTGGGTTTGTGCGCGTAAGTTCACAATACCTTCATCATTTGGTCGAACCATCACGCCAGCCACTTTCAGACCCTCACCAGTTGGCACATCGAAATTAGATGTGTTGTGGATGGTAATCAGATCTTTCAGTCCTGCGTAGAAACCGCCTGTGAGGTGGAAAGAACTGTTCTTGAAGGGGTAGAAGTCTGCCAATAGTTTATAGTCGGTCATTTGTGCTTTAGCTGTTATATCCACGTTTTTCTCCACCTCAAATCCAAACTCTCTAACCTTGTAGTCCATGTTTGTATTCACATGGAATCGTGGAAGGGTGGTGAAGCCTGTACGGAGTGTGACGTAGTGTGTGAGGGGTGAGGCAACCTCGAATCCCCATCCTGTTGTTCCCACTTCTGCACCCACAGACAGATGATTGAGGATGTTTTCTTGTGCTGATGCAGGACTTGGCCATAAAGAGACTATTGCCAGTCCCAATAGATAGATGCTTTTTTTCATTATTGATGTATTTAATATTTGCAGAGAAGTCTTTTGTGGGAAGATTTGGATTTCTTTTTCTCTCTTACCATATATAGTGGTGTTTCTTCAGATTCAAAGATAAGAGTTTTCGTCTGTAGGGCAAAGAACAAAGCATTTTTTTATTATTAGAGTGGAAGAAATTCTAAAAATACGTACCTTTGTCATGTTTTATCAATATCAATCCTTAATTCCGCAACACTATAATTTAACTTTATTTATAAGTTCCTGAGCAACAAAAAGTTGCCCAGGATTTTGCCGTGTCAGATTTTTCACTTATCTTAGTGTTGCAATTAGAAAACAAGCGA
>Ga0123334_1000898_pt1 | contig 39758 bp, 36 predicted proteins | sample BiotimSIPDNA_FD_89706 | JGI IMG/M metagenome (GOLD analysis project Ga0123334, IMG submission 89706) | Anaerobic biogas reactor microbial communites from Washington, USA - Biogas_R1 time_0 SIP DNA | ecosystem: Engineered > Bioreactor > Anaerobic > Unclassified | place: Washington, USA...
AAATATCCGAATACTGCAAGTCTCAGACTGGATTTCTCTGACAATATGGTTTTGAAGATTATCAAGGAGCAGACCTATACAGGCAAAGAGTTCCAAGAGTACTTGAAACGCCAAAAGACCAAATAATCAGAAAGCCAAGTCGTTCAAACACGAGTTTTTCACTGAGCGCACATAATCAATAAGGATGGTAGGGTCAAAAGCCTTGCCATCCTTTTTTGTTGTAAGATGCAGATGTTCACCAGTGGATGCTCCAGTATTGCCTGTTAATCCCAATGGCTCTCCAGCTTGAAGGTAATCATTGGTCTTTACGTATTGTTCTGACAGATGGCAATAGCTGACCGTGTAATTAGCAGTCTGTACTGTCACGTATTTACCTGAACGGCTGTCATATCCTACCCTAAGCACCTTGCCTGGCAGCATCGACAGAACATCCTCATGTCGAGCATGAAGGTCGATGCCATTGTGCATGATATACTTATGATATACAGGGTGCATCCTCATTCCGAACTTTGAGTTTACTTGTATCTTCTTCAGAGGAAAGGACACACTGAGGTACGTTCTCAGCCTCTCTTCTTTCCCTTCCATCCTATCGGAAATATCAGCAGATGCCGTATCTGACGGCAAAACACTATCCTTCGGAGCAACTGTTTGTTCTGAAGGATTCTTTATTGTCTTGATTGATGGGCGACTTGCAACATCACCGATGGTATTGAACTGTGCGAAACTTGCAATCGGAACAAATGCCGATGTGAGTATTACGAGTATTGATTTTTTCATGGTGCAAAGTTAGTGTTCTAGTGCCACTTGGTAAAATACCATCAGACATTACTTTAAGAATATAACATTTGATAAGTTTTGAGTATGATTTCTTCTGCAAAATTATACTCAAATGTTATCAAGACTCAAAATCGACCTGATTTAGTGTTTTCTTCAGCTAAGATGAATAATTATGGTGTACCTTCGCAGCCAAAATTGTTTCATCAACTGATAAAAATTGAAGAAAATGCAGTTTACCGAGAACGAAATTCCATTCCAGACCCTTGACCGTTTGGGTCTGACCCGTGAAATGATTGAAGACCTCCCTGTCAGGATTACCAATGACATTCTCGAAGGAAGACGCTCGCCCGTACTTCCTATTATGGTTGTTGACAGTGACGGTAATGAGGTCAAGAGTCGTAGCCGCTTCAAGCTCATCCGTAAGGAGGACGGTGATGTTGATGCTCTCTTCTATCCAGAGATAGAGAAAGCGGATCTTAGACTGTTCTCTGAGCAAAGTCGTACTTTGTTAGAACAAGGTAAGGTTATCGTTGGCACTATTCCAGACAAGAACGGTAATATGGTACGCTCCTTTGTACAGATTGACAACGAGACCAATCAGGTGTTGTCTGCCCCAGTCCAGGTTATCGCCCGTAACCTCCAGTTCATTTCAGAGGATATCCATCTGAGCGAAGCTGAGTTCAACAACCTCCAGAATGGTGAGCCTGTCACCTTCGTCCGTGATGACGATGACGAACCTATCACTGTTGGTATCGACCTTAACAACCGCACTGGAGTACGTGTATCTTCAGGCGATGCCAAGATGTGGAGCGAACAGAGAACCCGTGATTGGGACAAATTCACTTTCGGCATCTACGGCTGTTGGGTCATGGGTGAAGATGGCAATCTTGATTACGTCAAGGAAGAGGACTACACCGATGAACTCTGGAATGAGCAGAAAAAGGCAGGTCTCAGAAGCATGGGGCACATGCGCTAATCAGAAACGATAACCCTAAACAGAAAGGACAATGGCTACAAACAAGTATTATTCCGAAAGCGAGTTGGTTCAGAAGAAGCAGAGCGGCGAATTTGGCTGGCTCGACTATGTGAACCATCACTCCAAAGAATGGCAGAACGAATATGCTGACTTCTGCAAAGATCGTGGACTGTCTGTTGGCGATGAGTCGGCAGAAAAGTTCGTTGACTACAAAGGAGAAGAACTTGAAAAGGCACTGGCTGATGGCAATGCCTGATTGTTGAATCTAAACAACACTATTATGTCGATACGTTCCAATTCTCTACCACTGAGAGGCGATTTGTCGCCAGAGCTGCAAGACATCCTCAGACGGAATGGTATGCAAGCGCACATCATCCGTCAGGGCGATGGCTTCCAGTTGGCAGTTCAAGGGCATGACTCTCCGCTTCTCACCTATCCCATCTCTGCCCAGCAGATGAAAGCCATGACAGACTGGGGTACGAATTATGCCAACAAGAATGCCTACAACACCTTTGCGGCACTTGTCGGCAATGACTTTTATGTTCCAAGGAACTTCGTACACGCCCGTAATGCCAACGGACGTGTTGCCATGGGACTTCACGGCTATAGGATTGGTGTCGGTGAGTATGGCCGTATGGCTTGGGACAGACGTGGGCTGCATCCCATGTGGGGACTGCATGACCGTTTCTTCTTGGGCTGGACACCTCGACAGCAAGCAGGTTTCCACATGCGACGAGTTGGTGGTGCGCTCTTCATGCAGGGTGCTCCAATGGTTCCAGACCGTCCAGACGGACGCATCAAACCAGGAGAGTTGCAGAATGGCGGTTACGGCTTCTACTACAAGGGACAGCAGACAGCCGTACAGCCTCCGAGGCAAGATGTGCTGGCTGACCTTCAGACAGTCATCACTCCTATGGAAGTGGCTCCACGTAAGTTGGAACCAGCCAAGCCTTATAATGAGCTTATCACCTCGAAGGTCTATTTCTCCGATGAGAAGTTCAAGGAGTGTCTGGACAGTCATGGCATCGTGATTGATCCTGAGAAAAAGACTCTCACCATCCAGTCCTCTGCCACCAAGCAGGATTTCGTCTATGACCTGACTGAGGAAGAAGTCAAGAAGCTGACAAGCAACTCCATCAAGGAAGTGCCTGTTCAGCAGCGTCTCGACATTCTCAACAATGTCATCAAAGGCGACTTCAGCGAGAAGATTACGATGGATATGCTCAATTCCAAGGAGCAGATTGGTATTAAGCTGAAGCCAGAGGTCGAAGCAGAACTGAATGACCGTCAGACACTGATTCTGGAACAGGCGAATATTCCCCTGACTATGGACGGCAGACAGGTTCAGTTAGAACCAGAAGACCGTTCCGTTGCTCATGTTGACGGCAATGCCCTCTATGAACTCAATGAGGGCAAGGCATGGTATCGTGAGGGAAAACATGGTCGTGAAGTCAATGTCGATGACATCAAGGTTGAGCCAGTCAGGAATGAGCAGGGCGAAATCGAGAAGGATGCCAAGGGCGAAGCCAAATACCGCATGACAGCGGTCATCAATGGTGAGAGCATCAGCCATGAGATTACTCAGAAGCAGTATGATAAGTTCATGGCCATCGATGACTACCATCGCATGAAGCTCTTCTCCCACATCTTCAGTGAGGTGGATATGAAAAACATTCCTGGTATGCATGCCAGCTTGGGAGCAAAGATCGGTGGAGCCTTGCTTGCCGGACTTGCCATCACGCATGAGCTGACCCATGACTTCCACCATCACAGTGGGCCATCCATTTTCATGGAGCATCATGGGCCTGACAGACCTCATGTGTATTTCAAGCCTGGTGTTGACTCACCGCAGGAGTTGGCATCAAGGGCTTTCGATGCAGGACTGAATGCTGGAGAACACGGCGTAGGATTAGGACACACAAGGTAAAAGGATTTATTCAGGATAACAAAATGGCAGAACTCACCTACGACGATTTCAAAAACAAGCTCAGTATTCAGGATGTGCTGATAGACGCTGGCTACACGTTGAACAGACGTGACGGCTTGCGCTATCCGTCGTATGTAAGGCTGGACAGCGAGGGCAGACGTATTCGTGGTGACAAGTTCATTGTCACTGCCAATGGCCTTTGCTGTTTCCAGCCGCCTACGCGGAAGAACTACAACGTCATCAGCTTCATCAAGGAACATCCAGAAATGTTCTCTGACTACACGGCTGGCATGGATAAGGACAGACTCGTCAACCTTGTCTGCAACAGACTTTTGAATAATCCTATTGAGGAAAGGGAAAAGAAGATTATCAATCCACAGCGTGACCTTCCACCTTTCAAGATAGACGATTACAAGCTGCATCGTTTTGATGGCAATGACAGAGAAACGCAAAAACCGTTCTATCCTTATTTCCAGCCGAGAGGTATCAACCTCAGTACGCAGTATGCTTTCCATCACCATTTTGTCCTTGCAGAACGAACTGTTGGCGACCAGACTTACAAGAACCTCTCCTTCCCCATGACCATCCCTGGATCTACAGACGGAAAGATTGTCGGTTTGGAAGAAAGGGGAAGAAGAAAGCAGGACGGCACATCTTACAAAGGCATGGCCAGAGGTTCCAATGCCAGTGAAGGGCTTTGGATTGCCAGTCCGATGGGCACCAAGCTACAGGATGCCAAGCGAGTCTTCATCTTTGAAAGTGCCTATGATGCAATGGCTTTCTATCAAATGCTGGCAGGTAAAGACAGTAACCTTACCACTCAGGAAAAGAAAGAGCTTGTTAGTGGTGTCTATGCCTCTACGGGCGGTAATCCTTCAGCCAAACAGTTTGAAGGATTACTGAGAACTGCCAAGGAAGCCACTTTTCACATGGGCTTTGACATGGATGATGCCGGAATGAAGTTCGCAGACATGTTCAGGGATTTGGCTGAAAAAGCCAACGTGCCAAGTAATCGTGTCATCCGTGAGGAAACCAATGACGGCTATAAGGACTTCAATGAGGAGCTGCTTGCCATGATCGAGCTTAAGAACCATCCGCTTGCCAAGGGCAATGTCCCTGAAGAATACAAGGCTTACGTGGATTCCTTCAGAAAAGGAACGGATAACATACCATCCACGAAAGATGTGCTTCATCCGAATAGTGAGCAGATTGACCTTCTTCCGAAGTCAGTCCAGAAGCTCTACGCCAGATATGAAGCCCTGTATGAAGATGCCTACGAGATGCGTTCTTCCAGACTTGTAGCACCATGCGACAAAGAGGAAGCCATCAACCAGGCATCTGAGGCATGGAAGACTTTCAAGGAGAGTCTTTGCAAGGCTCTTGACATCAAGGAAGACACAGCAGCACTTGACGTAGAATCCGAAGATGTTGGCAATGACAAGAAGATACAGCATGACGTGGACTATACCACCAGTGTTGACGAGCAAGGCAATGTTGCAATGGAGGTAGAGACATCAGACCAGGAAGAGCGAAGACATTATCATCGGTAACTATGGAACAGGTAATCAGACGATTCAACATCATCACGCTTCGCCCACATTGGGCGCAGTATATCATCAGTCAAGGATTGATGTTCCTTGTCAGTATGGTACTGTTCCTTGTTGCCGGACATGAAGCCATCACCTTCAAGGCACCATTCCTGATACTTGGTACCATCACAACCCTTATGATGCTTTATGGCTGTCTGTATCTGTGCAAACTCAGGTTCATTGTTTCCTCTGAGCAACTTATCATCCAGCATGGCATCTTCCATAGAACAAGCGACTACATTGAGCTTTACCGCATCGTGGACTTCAGCGAGAGCAGGGATATACTGGAACAGTTGTTCGGGCTAAAGACCGTCAGCATCTACAGCGGTGACAGGACAAATCCCAAGCTCGACATCTACGGAGTGAAAGAAAAGCTCGATGTGGTGGCTATCATCAGAGAAAGAGTTGAATACAATAAACGCAGAAAAGGCATTTATGAAATCACCAATCGGTAACATCTATCCTATGAACAAAGACCGATGGCACTTTGACCAACGGTGGTGGACAGTCGCATTCATGGCGTTTGTCCTCTTGTGGTTGAGTTTCGGGAAAGCCCATGCCCAGATAACCTCCAGTAATCCATTGGAATATGTGGCACTGGCAGAAGGCAATGAACTCATCAATGGTCAGATTAAGACCCAGATTGATGACCAGCAGAAGACCGCACTGCTTCAGAACGGCATTGCAGCCGAGTTTACGATGATCCACAAGTGGGAAAAGAAGTACAACTCCTATCTGAAGACGGTGGACGGCTATGCCAGTACATTGAAAGCCTGTACCACACTATATGATGACGGTGTACGCATCTTCATCAATCTCTGCAACCTGAGAAAAGCGATGGTCGACAATCCGCAAGGTATCGTTGCCACCATGTCGATGAACAACCTCTACATAGAGACGGCCACGGAACTTGTGACCATCTACACGACATTGAGGGATGCCATTGCCAAGGGAGGTACAGAGAATATGCTTACTGGAGCCGAGAGAAGCAAGACCCTTTGGGCACTCAATGACAGGCTCGATGCTTTCAATAAGAAACTCACCAAGCTCTATCTATCCATCCGCTACTACACCATGACTGATGTATGGAACAGTGTAACCGCCGGAATGCTTGACCGTACCAATGGAGAAATAGCACTCCAGGCCCACAGACGATGGATAAGATGTGCCAGAGCTGCATACTAAAACGGAATGAATCATGTTGAATAAATCTTTCTTTGTCATAATCATGCTGACTCTCGCCCTCCCCTTCGGGGGAGTTGGTGGGAGTATGCTCCATGCTCAGGGCAATGACCCTGTGCTGGCAGGAATGATTGCGCTCTATACGGACAAAGCCAAGAAAGAGCTGAAGCAACAGGAAAAGATGATGCTGCTGGAGGCAACAGGCCATATCTGGATTACCGAGGAGGTCAATGCTACCACAGACCTTCAGAAGGAGTTCAACAAATACCTTGATGACTTTCACAGCATCATAGCCTATGCAGCACAGATATACGGCTTCTACCATGAGATTGACAGGATGGTTGACAACCTTGGAAGTTTCAGCCATCAGTTAAGTGCTCATCCCACTAATGCCCTTGCAGTGGCACTTTCCGCAAATCGTAACAAAATCTATCGGGAGATTATCATGGGAAGCGTGGATATTGTCAATGACATCCGTCAGGTCTGTCTCGCCAATACCAAGATGACTGAGAAGGAACATCTGGAGATCATCTTTGGCATCCGTCCCAAGCTCAAACTCATGAACAAGAAACTCCAGCGTCTTATCAAGGCGGTGAAATATACATCCCTTGCTGACGTGTGGGCAGAGATTGACTACAGTGCCAGGAGCGAAGCGGACAAAGCCAGTATCACAAGGCAATGTATGGAACGCTGGAGGCGAAATGGGAGAAGATAATTGATTGTTGAACTTAAAGAGCATAGAATATGAGTTGGAGTTCATTACTCAAAGCAACATTTAAGTACGGTGGCCGTGCAGCCAAGGCAACGGCTTCATCCGTTGGCAGTGCTGTCATCCATCCTCAGAGAACCATCAAGGGACTCGGCACAGCCACCAAGACCGCTGCTGTCGGCGGTGCTGCCGCATACGTCGGTTGGGAAAAGCTGACCACGGATAAGAGTGTCGCTCGTATTGTTGGCGATGCTGTCGTAGGCTCAGATACCATTGATACGGTCAGTGACAAGGTTGATGGCGTAGCCAATACCGTAACCGAACTGAAAGATTCCGTAGGCGGTGCTGTCGATACCATGAACAATGCCATGACCAGTGTGGATAGCAAGTGGAGCGGCATGTCAAACTTCCTTCGTGGTGTGTTCTCTGGCAACGGAGGCGATATGTTCAGTAACTTCTTCAGCAACCTTGGCAAAGGCAACGTGTCAGGTCTCAGCCTTGCAGGACTGGTACTTTCAGCCTTGCTTGTCTTCGGACGTTTCGGATGGCTCGGAAAGATAGCCGGAGCAGTCCTTGGCATGATGATGATTGGCAACAATGCCAATATGAGTCAGGTGCTGGGAGGTGGACAGCAGAAGCCTTTGGCACAAGACACACCACAGAGGGAACTGCCGAAGCCACAGGCACAGGTCGTTCAGGTGGATGAACCCCCAAGGGAACAGATTCACAGAGGCAGATAATCAAAGACTAATTTTCAAGGATAACAATATGCAGTTTACACATGAAATGATACTCCAGTCAGATAGCGGCTACTGTATGCCGTTTGAGGAGAAGAACAAAGATGTAGAGATGTCGCTCGGTTACGGCAAGCAGAAGCATCCTAAGACAGGAGAAAAATTCTTCCATCACGGTATTGACTTCGATGTAAAGCACTACCTCCTTTCAGCCGTTGCAACAGGCAAGGTGTCAGGATTGGGGAATGATGCGATTCATGGTATCTATCAGGTCATCCGCTACGGCAACTATGAAGTGACCTATTCCCATCTGAGCAATGTCTTTGCCAACTACGGACAGGTGGTAAAGGCAGGTCAGGTGGTTGCTGTGAGTGCCGACATGCTCCACATGGAAGTCAAGTACAATGGCGAGGAAATGAACCCGTTGGAATTTCTCACCATGATTTACGGCAACCTCAAAACAATGGAACAGCAAGGTCAGGTAGGTGCCGTGCCTCAGTTCGTCACCATCGACATGGACGTGCATACCATGTACGACAAAGACCAGAAGGAGATTGAAGAGCTGATGATGCGCTTCTTCCCGGACTACATGAGTGACATGAGCAATGGCCTGTACTCCATTCCTGAGCATACGGAACTTGCGCTTCGCAACATCTTCACGATGTCAGCGATGAAGAACTACTTCTATGAGACCTTGCCCAGCATGGCCAATCCTTTGGGAATGGGTGCCAGGAGTATTCCATTGGCTGAGAAGGTGCAGAACCTGCTGATAGCCGATTTCCTTAACTATCTGGCATTGAGGCATCATGTCTTCCTCAGTACGATGTCAGCACTCGAAAAAAAAAAGCTGAAGACAGAGCCGTAGCCAGTAGCGGACTCATCGATCCGCTGGCAGAGCTGGAGATTGACGTGCAGAGCTTCGATATACCAAGACTTGTGAGTGTCTATCCAGACAAAAGCGGAATCCGATGGTGGACAAAGGCATGGTTCAACAACAGCGAGGCAGGTGAAGCTGCCATAGAGATTGACCGTATGCTGGCAATCAAGTTCATCAATGACAATGTAGATAAGGACGAATGGTTAGAGGAATACTTTCCAAAACAGATGGAAGTCTATCATCACGCCATCGAACAGACAAAAGAACAGATATTAAACCAATTGAACTTATGATAACAAAAAGATTGTTTTCCATAATTTTCGCTATGCCAATGGCACTGTCCTCATTTGCAGACAGTGGCTTGTCTGGTTTGAGCGATGCTGCTGACGGCGTAGGTTCTTACCTTCCTTATGTTCAGGGAGTGTGTTATGTGATAGCTGCCGTGATAGCCGTTGCAGGTGCCATGAGCATCTATCTGAGTATGCAGACCAATCCTAACCAAATCAGGAAGAGGATGATGATGACTGTAGGCAGCTGTATGTGCTTCGTGTTGATGGCTACCGCCTTACCTCAGTTCTTCGGAGTTGATGGCAGTGGTTCTTCCACAGGAGGAAGCAGCAGTTCATCTACAGGTAGCGGAACCTCAGACGGTTTCCTTGCCTCAGACCAGGGAGGAATCTCACAGACTGGCATCAATACTGACATACCATCGTTCCATGACAAGACAGGAAACTGGATAACATTCCCTCCTGAAACGAATATGACAGTCGCCAATCATCTGATGGATATCTATGATCATTTCGGGTCAGGACGAGAAGGTTCTTATGGACGTACTCTTGCTTACATTCACAATGCCTATCGTCAAGGTCAAATCGACCATGACATGTTTGAGCAGCTGATGAGAATATCAGGTAATCTACCTCATAATTAACCTGTAACATCACTTTAAGTAATGGCAGAAACAAGCAACGATAAGTTATTCAGAACTAAGGTCTTGCCAATAATGAACAAAGTAATGCAAGACCTTCGGTTAAAGCAGTCTGAAGAGATGGCCATCCATACCAGCAGCTTGCCATATATCATGGCTGGAGCAGCTGGGCCTGATGGTGGAATGTCGGCACAAGCTGCCAGTCTTGCCTCTCTCAGATACACGGGTAAATGGAACTCCAAGCATACTGAAGACTACGTTCAGATGGTGAAGGATGAGCTGAAAAAGCAGCACATCTCCGTCACTCCAGGGATTGAGAAGATGATGATTGAAAAGATGATCAAGGATGAGATTCCGAAGTCATCCATTGACTATATCATGCGCAAGGCAGCAACCAACACCATCTTCTATCTTCCCCAGGCACTTAACAAATCGCCACTGGAGAACCATATCACGGCACAGGCTGAGAAGAGGTATAATCCATCCACTTTGGAAAAAGGAACGGGTTATGTCTTAGGAGCAGCCGCAGACTATATGACGATGGGCGGTATCGGTGGCAGTTGGTCTGGAGCAGCCAAGTTCGTTGGTGTTGACCTTGCCTTGAATGCCGCCATCGACAAGGTGGGAGCAAAAGAAACCGATGATGTTCCCTTGATTATTGCGCCCGAACACAGAGCCGAATACAAGGCTACTCAGGCAAAAAGGAATCAGGAACAACCCAAGCCAAAACCAAAAGAAAATATCCCAACAGTGGAACGGACAACGGAAACACAGGTGCAGCCTGTAAAAGAGCAAAAAGAAGTCGCCCAGACACAACCTGAAGCACAGCAGGAGCAACCACAGCAGACCAATCAGAATGGCTGGAGCGGATTGCTCAGCTCTGTTGGTCTGAACGGCATTTCCGACATAGGTCACAATCTCGGCTATGTACTGGCCATGCTTCCAGACATGCTTGTAGGCATTTTCACAGGTAATACCAAATCACTTGGTCTGAAGGATAACATGCTGCCTTTAGCCAGTATCGTGGCAGGTATGTTTGTCAGAAATCCCATTCTGAAGATGGTTCTCATCGGTATGGGAGGACTCAACCTTTTGAACAAGGCTGGTCACGAAGCCTTGGATAATCACAAAGGAGTCAGTTACGGACAAGGTGGAAACGCCAATGTCCGGGGCAACTACAAGGTCTATGAGGATGAAGCCCTCAATGCTCGAATCTCGCAACCGCAGATTAAGGGCAACTGTCTGATTGCAACCATCGACAAGGTTCCATGCACCATCGCATTGCCGGACCGAGTGGTGGACGCATACAATCAGGGCGCACTGCCTCTTAACACCCTTGCCAATGCCGTACTTGTCAAGAACGACCAGATGCGACAGATAGCAGCTGAGAACTATGCAGCCAGTGAGCAACAGGCTCAGACCAGAACACTCGCACAACGATAATAAACCCATTAAAACAATAGAGATATGCAGGAAAAGAACCCACAGGAGAAAGCAGCAGCCGAAAAACAGGCTGAACTACTCATCAATGCAATGGAAAGAGCCAAGGAGAATGGCGGCGTATGGTTGAACCCATCAGAGAAGACGGCACCCCGTTTCTATCCACGAGGTGTCAATGTCTCAGCCTTCAATGCCATGACAATGGCACTTCACAGTGACCAGAACAATTACAAGACCAACGAGTACACGCTTTTCAGCGAAGCCAAGAAACGCGGCGAGTCCGTACAGTCCAAGGAAAAGGGTGTTCCCTTCAACTGGTACAACTGGAAGGAGTATGTCAACAGACATAATCCTGAAGATGTCATCAGCCGTGAAGACTACAAGGCTTTGGACGAAAAGCAACAGGCAGAATACAAGGGAGTCAGAACCCGTGAAGTCCGTGCTCTGTTCAATATCGACCAGACAACCCTTCCTTTCGTTGACAAGGAACGCTACGAGCAGGAAGTCAAGACACATGGAACCTCTGAGGTTCGTGAGCACTCCAAATCTGAGAGTGACCACCTCCGTATTTCAGTCAATGACTTCATCCTGAAGACACGCGACAACCTTGTGCCAATCCGTCTCGATGGTAGCGGTGTTGCCCACTACGATGCCAAGAAAGACACGGTGTATATGCCAAGTGAGAAGGATTTCGAGTCTTACAAGGACTTCACCAACGAACTCATGCGTCAGGTCGTAAGTGCCACAGGCAATGCACAGCGTCTGGGACGTAACGGCATGAACAACGGAAACACCTCTCCTGAAGATGCAGCAAAGCAGGAACGCCTTATTGTCGAGTTGGCAGCTGGCAGTAAGATGCTTGAATTGGGGCTTCCTGCCAAGCTCTCTGCCGAAAGCATGAAGATGGTCGATTACTGGCAGCGTGAACTCAAAGAGAATCCCTGTCTCATTGATGTCGTGGAGATGGATGTCAACAATGCTCTGGATATGCTTCACAAGGCAGAGCGTGGTGAGAAGGTTGAACTGTCATCCCCACAGCAGAAAGAGGAAACACAGGCAGAACAGCCCAAGCACTACTATGTCGCTGATGAGCTGAAGAACCTGCCCAACAAGGACACCAAGGAATTTGTCGTAGTCCGTGACTCCGAGGCAAAGAAAGCAGATGTTGTACTCCCTGCAGGTGCATCCTTGGAAGTGGACAATGAGATACCAGGCATGAACAAAGGACGTATCGAGAAAGCCTTGCGTAAAGAAGGCTTTGAGACTGTTTCCTTTTTTAACATGGATGGCTCGCTGGGCTATCGTCCTGATGATAGTTTCTTCGCTGGCAAGGATGTTTCCGTTTCTAAGCTCAACAACTGGGAACTGAGAGACCTTGCCAAGCTCGATGTTGCAGAGGCTGTCAGCCGTTCCAACTCTGTTGCTTTCGACAAAGTGCTTATGCTGAGGGATGACGCTGGCAAGTGGGCGATGTTCCTGAAGCCTGAGAATGAAAAATCCTTTGCCGTTTATGCTGACAAGGCAGATGTCAACCGCTTTTTCGTGACCATGAAGCAAGGCAATGAAGAAGCCAGTGACCACATGCGTTTGGAGATGGCTTCCAGATACTATACTATGGCGATGGAGAAGCCTGAGTTGAAGACAGACCTTTTCAAGAGTCAGGCTACAGCCGAAGAGTTGGCACGTATCGAGCGTGTAAACATCTTCAAGACCAAAGCCACCGACAACAAGCCGAGTGTCATTCTGTGCGTACCTACCATCGACGGCAACAGGCTTCAAGCCCGTGAGGTAAATCAACAGCAGTGGCAACGAATGTGGCTGGCAGATGACAAACAGGACTACAAGACGCATCTTGCAGCATCCCTTTTTGCCGATGTGCTCCGTAAGGAACGTACCGATGCCGTAGCCGTGGGTACAGACAAGACTGAGCAGGAAGCACAGGCTGAGACCAAGGAGCAGACCAAGAATGTCGAAGTCCATGAAGAGGAAGACAAGAAGGAGGAGCAGAAGGAAGAACAGACGCAATCTGAGAAGAAGCAAGAGGAAGAGAAGCGTCGTAACTCTCCAGAGCAAAAGGAGAAAGAGCGTAGGGAGGAAAAAGCCAAGGAAGAAGCCACCAAAGCAGAGACCAAGGCTGTAGCTGCCGTAGTCCTTTCTCCGATTATGAAGCAGTTCCTGGACTTGAAGAGCAAGCATCCTGACGCTCTGCTTCTGTTCCGCACAGGTGATTTCTATGAGACTTATCAGCAGGACGCTGAGAAAGCCTCTAAGATACTCGGCATCACTCTCACTAAGAGCACCAAGCAGAAAGGGCCTGATGGCAATGCTGTAAAGATGGCAGGATTCCCATACCATGCCCTTGACACTTATCTGCCAAAACTCATCCGTGCCGGAGAGCGTGTAGCCATCTGTGACCAGTTGGAAGCTCCAAAGCAGACGGCAAAGCGCGGTATCTCAGAATTGGTGTCACCTGGTGTTGCCTCAGAAAAGGAAGCTAAGGCTGAACCAGAGAAGCATCAAGCCTTTCATCGATAACCTAAAAGAGTAAAAACGTGACAGCATCAAGACAAAAATATATTGAGGAACATGCAGCGGAAGCCATGGAACAGATGCGCAGATATGGCATCCCTGCATCCATCACTCTTGCCCAAGGCATCATTGAGTCAGCAGAAGGAAAGAGTATGCTTTCCAGAACTGCCAATAACCATTTCGGTGTAAAGGGTGAGTTCAACGGCCAGTTTGTCCGTGCCGACGATGACAAGCCTAATGAGAAGTTCAAGAAGTATGATAACGTTGGGCAGAGCTATGAAGACCACAGTAAAGTCCTCATGGCAGACCGCTATCAGAAATACACCAGGAACCTCTCTGCCGATGACTACAAAGGATGGGCTGCTGGCATCAAGGCTGGTGGTTATGCTACCGCCAAGAACTATGTCAGCACCATCGTTGGAGTCATTGAAGGGGCAAACCTGCAGAAATATGACCAGATGGTGATTGAACAGGCAAAGAGAGAGGGAAAGAAGATTGGCACCACAGACTACCGCAAGGGGGATGTGTCTGCCACTCCAGCCACCAGCGTTACTGCAAAGCCCACTCCCAATGGTCTTTATTCCCTTCCTTTGAAACGAGAGGAGTTCATGCTTGTGACTTCACCTTTCGGCAACCGTCGTGACCCAATGGATCACAGCAAGACGCAGTTCCATAAAGGAATTGACATAAGCTGCAAGAACGAGGCTCTGCTTGCCACAGAGAACAACGGCAAGGTGGTTGGTGTGAACCACAATGCCAATACTGGCGGTGGCAAGTCGGTGACGATTGAGTATAACCGTGAGGATGGCAGCAAGTATCAGACGACCTACATGCACATGTCGAGCATCGACGTGAAGGTTGGTGATAATGTCAATGCCGGTCAGAAGATTGGCGTATCAGGTAATACTGGAACCAGGACAACAGGGCCACATTTGCATTTTGAGGTCAAGACCATTGCAAGTGACGGCACGAAACGCAATATTGACCCAGCTGCATATATCGCAGAGATAAGCCAGAAAGGTGGACTGTCTCAACAGTTGCTTCATAACGGAAAGGACTTGTTGGCCAGCTATAAAGCTGCAAATCCTGTAGCTCAGGAAACGGTCACAGCCCAGCAGCAGATTGACACGAATATGTCACCTGACGAATGGATGAAGAAAATCTTGTCTTCAGAGGACAGCGGTATGAGCATGAACCCGAATGGTGACCCTGTGATAGAGATGGCCATGACTCTTTTCACCTCACTGATGGCATTGGCAATCCAGATTGACAACAAGAGCGAGGAGGAAAAGATGCAAGCTGTCACTGATGCAGCAGCCAACAGACAGATAGACCTGACTTCTCTCCTCCCCCACATGAAAGTGTGCAATCTTATCATTTCCGATAACAGGCCACTTCTTCAAGTGGATAACGGCACGGTGAACTTCACCCATGAAATCACCAATGCTGAAATGACAAGACTCCAGCAAGCCTTGGGAAACAGCAACCTCACTGAGGATGACAAACGTCGAGCAGTAGCCAGTGTGGTAAACGGCATCGTTGTTTCACAGCAGATGTCCCAAAACTATCAGCAAGGCGTGGATGCACAGCAGAACCAGGAACAATCCATTCAAAGAAAGTAACATGAAAGAAAGGATCTTCAATAAGGTATTGACCTTGCTGATAGCCGGAGCTATCATCATCAGCATCATCTATGGACTTTATTGCCTGTTAGGTCTGATCGGATGTATTATCTATTGTTCTGTCATGGTAGCCTTACTGTGCTGGATAGCGGAAGACATCAGACATGCAGCGACAGAAGACCAGCAATTATAACTTTTCTCTTAATATTAACTTCTAATTTTCAGCTTTTATGATTAAATGTAATGTAACAGTTTGTGGTACCATCTCACGCTCAGCGCAGATGCGTACAGGTAAGGAGGGTAAGCCCTTCATGTCATTAGGTATCAACGTGGTCATCCCTGCCAAGTCTGGCATCAACAAGACCGTAGAAATCAGCGTGGCCAAGGATGGCGGCTCTCAGGAGGAGCTTGCGAACTATCCTGTAGGCAATCGTGTCGAGGTGGTTGGCACTCTCACTTTCCACAAGAAAGGAGAAGCTTTCTATCTGAATCTCTCTGCAACAGGCATCAACACCTTCAGCGCAGGTTCTGAAGACAGCATCAAGGGTGATATCGAGTTTCGCGGCACTCTCGGCAATAAGATTGAGGAGAAGAAGGACAAGAAGGGCAATCCCTTCTGTGTATTCTCAGCCTTCAGCAGCGAGAAGAACGGTGAGAACTATGATTACACCTGGATCCGTTTCCTCCAGTTTGGTGAGAGCCGTAAGGACTGGATGCAGCCCAAGGCTGGCATCAATGCCAAGGGTGAACTCCAGATGTCTGTCTATAACGACCGTCTTGACATTGCTTGCCGTGTCAGTGAGGTGTCTAAGTGGGACAAGACAGCTAACAATCCTAACACCTAAAGCCTATGCGTAAGGATAACAAATATAACCATGCAGGGCCATCAGCCGAGGACAGAGCTTTGGAAAAGTTCGCCGAAATGATGATTGATAAAATCTCTACTCTTCAGAGCGACTGGAAGAAGCCTTGGTTTACGGAGGGTGCCCTCACATGGCCTAAGAACCTCTCAGGCAGGGAGTACAATGGCATGAACGCCATGATGCTCATGATGCACTGCGAGAAAGAAGGCTTCAAGTTGCCTGTATTCTGTACCTTCGACCGTGTGGTTGGTCTCAACTACGGAAAGGACAAGGAAGGTGGTAAGGTGCAGCTTACCGATGCAGAGGGCAATGAACTACCCAAGGTGTCCATCAACAAAGGAAGCAAGTCCATCCCTGTATTCATCACTACCTTCACCTGTGTTGACAAGGAAACGAAGGAGAAGATTAAGTATGATGACTACAAGCGACTTTCAGAAGAGGAAAAGGCGAAATACAATGTCTATCCGAAACTGTCTGTCTATAACGTCTTCAATGTTGACCAGACGAACCTGAAGGAAGCTCGCCCGGAACTGTATCACAAGCTGGAGGAACAGAATCAGCAGGTGCGTCCACAGGTAGCAGAGGGTGAAGAGTTCTCTTTCAAGCCTGTTGACCACATGATTGAGCATAACGAGTGGATTTGCCCCATCAAGCCTATTCATGGTGACAATGCCTATTACAGCATTTCAAAGAAGGAAATCGTCATACCAGAGAAATCACAATTCAAGGATGGTGAGTCCTTCTATAGCAACCTTTTCCATGAGATGGCTCACTCAACAGGTGCTGAAGACCAGTTGGACAGACTCAAACCAACGTCTTTCGGCAGTAAGGAATACAGTACCGAAGAGCTGAAGGCAGAAATGACGGCTGCGCTTGTATCTCAGCGTTATGGCATGACCAAGCATCTGAAAGAAGATTCAGCTGCCTATCTCAAAGGCTGGCTGGAGAGTCTGAAGGAGGAACCTACCTTCATCAAGACCATTCTGACAGATGTGAAGAAAGCATCACAGATGATTACCCAAAAGGTCGATGCCATTCAGCTTCAGTTGAACAAAGGTGTTCAGGAAACAAAAGACGAAAGCAACGGTGTGAAGACTCCTGAGAGGAATGAACAGGAGGAAGCCAAGACAGAGGCAAAGCAGTCTGAGTCTTTGGCAGCTAAAGCACTTCCTAAACAGGAGGAGAACACTGGTTATCGGTTTCATAGATAGGCATCTACAGGATTATAATAAGGGCATCACCATTTTTACCATGACGATGCCCTTTTATCTGTTCTATACACCTATTCTTTAAGGTATAGATGGGTTGGAACCCTATCCAATGGCGGCAACAATGTTTGTGTGGAATATAGCACATACAATGAGTGCATAGTACGTGTCATAGCGACATATAGTGCCTTCCTTGATTCATCGTCACTTGCGCCATTATACAATGGAAGGATTACCATATCAAATTGCAGTCCTTTAGCACTATGATATGTAAGAATTTTGGGTAACATAGTATTAAAGTCCAAATTATCCACATAGTCGAAATCATTTTCGCCCTTATTATATTTGAACTCACATTCAACATCATTATCCTTAAACTCCTGACTTATTCGAATTACTTCTGGATTATTAGGCAACAAGATTCCTATGTTTCTCCCAAGATTATCTTTTACTAATCTTAAAAGAGCCTCGATTTGTTTCTGCTCATTATCAAAATGTATAAAATGTGGAAGTTCTGTTTCCTTGTTCTGATACACTTTTTCTTTATATTCCTGGACATCAACACCAACATAGTCTTGCGTTATCTTCGCAACAGGTCGTGGTAAACGATAGTTATTGAAGAGCTGCAACGTATTTAATCCTGTCATTGTGCCTATTTGAGCAATTGTCATGGTTTGTTTACCATATTGCCTATATATAGACTGAGCTGTATCTCCAAAGAACAAGAAATGCTTTCTGGCTGCATCAATAAATTCCTGTATTTCATCTTTCGTGAAATCTTGAATTTCGTCAACAATAATATAGTCAGCCTTTGGCATTTTCAATTTATATTTCCAGAGATAGTGATGGAAGAATCTAAACGTTGAGTCAGCTTTCCCGTTTCTCATAAAACGGCTAAGCGATCTTGTATATGCAATAAGTATCACATCTTTGCCCTTTTTATGTAGTTGTTCTGCTTTATGCATGGCAATTACGGATTTACCACTTCCAGCGCAACCAGCAACTAACATTGATTTATCGTCTGTATATTCAATTAAATCAAGTTGATCATCATCCATTGTTTCTTCAGTTACGTCCCAATCGTTTGCACCCTGAAGAAGCCGTCTGAAATTATGACTACTTGATATGGTTACATATTCTTTATTTGTTTCTACACTTGATTCACCGTCAGTGACAGTGATTGCTTCAATATCCTCTACGTCATTTTCATCAGCATTTTCATTATGTGCATCAACTATCACCGTTTGGCTATCTAATAATTCTTGCAACTGCTTTATCTGATCCTCTAGTTCTTTATTGCGCAACTCAACTTCAGTTGTTCTCTGTTCTGCAAGCAACTTACCTTGTTCAGCTTCAAGTTGCATCTTCTGTGCAGTTAATAAAGCAGCATCTTTCTCTTCGGCTTCCTTTATTAGATTATCAATTTGATTCTGATAATCGCTTGTGTTATCAACATCGCCAAAAACAAATTTATCAAATTTGCCGAGAAAATCTATAGCTGATTTACTTGCTATTCTATTGCTTGAAATATAATCCAAAAAGCCCATAAAGAAAGCCGCACAGCTTCGAGCCTGAACTTCTACATCCATTGAAGAACGTCCTGCATGTGAGCCCATCTCGCTTGCTATGCTATAGTATCTACACATTTCTGCACTACAACTATCTAACCCTCGTTTAATGCGTTTCTTTTCTTCTGTCGCGTATTTCGAAGTCACGTCTCGATGCTTACAAAAGTATGCTTTGGGGAATAACTCACAGAAAACTCTTCCTGTAGGTTTGAAATTAGCTGGATATGATGAAATAGAGTATGAGTTATCCTCTCTATTTTTGGAAATAGACGTATCACCATTTATCAAATCCTCAGCTTCATCTTCATTTCCAAAGAAGTCATAGATTAAAAATTGAGATAAATACTCTATCCCCGGACGGATATTACGAAAAAAAGCAGAATATTCCTTCTTGTTGAATGATTCAACAGAAAGATTATAAACATGCTGGAGATCTTCTTTAATCTGTTCCATATTTTATATTTTTTTTATGGATTTGGTGTACCAAATCCCGCAATTTGTACAATGTTAATATATCCTTGTTGTTTTGCTTCTGGTGACCATCTGGCGGCAAAATCTGTATTATTTGCTCTGTCAGATGCAAGTGTATCTTCATACGTCCACACAAAAACGTTGCTGACAAAAAAATCATTCAATAATGTCTTTCCATCCTCTTCGGCTCGATATCTTATAGTACTCCTGCTTGAAAGACGGCCAATATAATGACCATTATGGACAATGAAATAATTACCATATTGATCTCTAACAATATGTACGGGATCGTCTTTTTTTATCTGATTCAGAACGTATGAATCGACATTCTCGAAGATTCGACTTTGAGCAGTATATGATAAGTAATATTTATCCAAACCTGGCTTCGGTTCTGTATATCTCAGTGCAGGATAGTCTGGCGCAATATAAATAGAACTTTGAGATAGAGCCCGTTCACGTTCTGCTTTATATATTATCAAACGCTTCTTTGCACGGGTATAAGCAACAAACATTAGTCTTCGTTCCTCATTCATATCTGCAAGATCGTCTACATTTGGATTCTCACCTTTTTCATATTCTCGATGTGGACGTAAAGGCAAACCTGCAAAGGATGGTGTCGTTATTACAACATCAAACTCCAGTCCTTTTACCTTGTGCATAGTAGTTAAAACTACTGTCAAAGGCGTTTCCTGAAGAATTCTCTGTTTACGATAATTCTCATATATTTTGTATACTTGACCAGCATCATCACGGCTTGCGATGTCTATAATATAATCAGCCAAGTCTTTCCATGTATGTGAATCATAGTCTGAACGAATGGAGTCCATGTAGTTCAGAACTAAGGTGTAAGCGATATCTAATGTATAAGAATCCCATGAAGGAGAATCGTGCATTTTCTTTTTTAGGAATTCCTTGATTCCGTTAGCGGTCTTATTGTTGCGCATATCAATCTTTTGATTTGCATAGCGATTAAGCGTGTCTACCAAATAGTAAATTTCCCTTTCTCGCCAAAACTCGCCCAGACTTTCACCTTGGATTCTAATTCTCACATCTTTAGGGAGTGAAGTTTTTATCTTTGAATAGCCACGATACACTTCGTTATTTGTTCTGAAAAAGACCGCAATAGTATCTATGTGACGCATTTTTTTCAAAACGTCATTGTCATGGATTTCTTCGGCATCGACATTCTGAGATTTTGCCCAATTAACCACTTTGATAATATCATTAAACCAGACATGTCCTTTATCTTTGATACTATCATATTCCTCAACATAAGGTTCTGTTGGTTCATACTTCATTATAGACTGCGAAGATACAGGCATATCACCTTCTTGTATGAACTCAGAAGCTTTATCCAAAATCTTTTGATATGATCTATAATTAGTAAACATTGAAAGCTGCTCAGGATGTATTTCACTGTCAAGTTTTTTATAATATGGTCTTGGATCCAGTACTTCAGCATACTGCTCAGGTTGAAGCATGACTTTCCTGCCAAAATTATCTTTTGGAACTCTATCAAAGCCATAAATACTTTGATTTATATCACCAATAGTAAAGAACTTTGCATTTCTAAATATGTGGTGAATACGAAGCAGGGAGTCCAGACGGACTGTGGTGATATCCTGAAATTCGTCCACTAATACATATTCGATGTTAGGGAAACGAGCCTTAAAATCTTTAACGTTCTTACTCAAATAATTAAAGAACTCATATTCCCACATTTCAGTTGATATGCCATCAAGTTTCTTTCCTAGACATTTCTTAGCTAATGCGTGGAATGTGTACACGTTAAGTTGATGAGCAATTCTGCTCATTCCTAACTTTGTAAATAAGTTATTCAGGCGATTGCGCAACTCAACAACGACAGCTCTATTATATGCGAGCACAAGCAAGTGGGATGGATCTACATGTTCTTTGTAGATGAGTCTCGCACATCGTAAGGTAAGGACATGAGTTTTACCTGCACCAGGACCAGCTAGAACATTAACATTTTTATTCGTAGGTTGCTCATAAATACATTTCTGATCCTCATTGTTTTCCAACTTTGCTTCTTCTGCTTTGAGAGCTTCTTCTGTCAACTCGGACATTATGTCTGAGCCATCAGGAACATAATCACCAGCAAGACTTAAATAGTCCTCATAGTCCTTGCTCTGGAAATATCGTTGAATAAAAGTACCTTGCTCTTTTTCATCAACACTTGTAAAGATATCCATGCAAGATAGGCGTACTTTCTTTATCTTCTCATTATCGTCAAATTCTTTACGATATGCAAACATGTTGGATTCTTCTGAAAGTCCTTCTGGTATTTCAGATTCGGTAGATTCTGTAGCGAGAATCTCTATTCCACTTTTAACAAGTGGAGAATGCTCAACATATGCAAGATGATATAGGATAGAGAGTAGATCCTCAAAATATCTATATCCTTTCTTACTCCATCCAAGATCTATTATCACTTTTGCCCAACAAAACTCTTCCGGTTTCTCGACAACATATTTTATCATTGTACGGCAATCTCTCTCTAATTGTTCGAGATAGTTTGGCCATTCGTCATTTTTAAGCTTTATTTGGCATATAATATCATCTTCAAGATTTTCAACTTTATAGCTAACCATGGGAAGATAATTTAGGAGAGTAAACATCTGACTACCCATGCGCTTTAAAATGTTTTTTCTAAAAGTATCATATTTAGTGACAGCTAACCGGGGAGGATTGTCAAATTCGGCTTTCCATGGCATATATTTAACACCATTGTCATCATAGATATCATCATATATTACATCATCCATTAAATGCTTATATATGTGTTCACGCTCGTTTTGGCCAATCATTCTAACCTTGCCTTGTTTGCAATCAGAAAGAAGATTCCTTAAACCATCAAACACAATGTGCAAGGCGAAATCGTTTCTATCATGTTTCACCATAAAGGTGGCTTCACAAAATCTGCGAGGAACTAGTTTACAGTTCATAGTCTCATTTAAATCCAATAAGCCACCTTCCATGCATAAGATTATTTGATTCATAATCTTTGGCATAGACATACGTAAGCTATTCCTCATTTCGTTCATCGAAACAAGTGAACGCTGACCTTTTATTTGAGCATTCTTTTCCAAATATAAATATACTGGATTCCGCTTTAATGATGAAGACCTACCTCCATTGTCATTAACAGTAATGTCAAGACATGCCTGTGACAGATAACGTTGTTTAATATATCCGATATGATCTAACCAATGGAAAGCTAATCTTGAAGCTGTAGTATCATTAAAGTCTTCTGCATTCTTGACCCAAACGCTAAAAGGAACAACAATTGGTTCTTTTTTTGTTTGTTCAATAGTTTGGAAACGCTTTATATATTCAACAATTTTATCCTTGGCATCGGTCAAATTAGACCAGCTCATCTGACTTTTAACTAACAGTTCTTTTAGTTTTCTAAAGTCTTCTTTAGACGTTAAACACAGAGCTGGAATTTTTTCTTTTCCATCCTCAAACGCCAATTTATATTGCTTTTCATCACGTCCAGCACGACCAACCTCTTGCAAATAATCTTCCAAGACAGAAGGAGGACTATAATGAACTATATAATGGACATTAGGTATATCCATTCCCATACCAAATGCCTTTGTTGCGCAAAGAATGTAAAGTGGATCTACGCCTTCTTTTCGCTTAAACTGTTCGTAAACATCATTTCGCAAATCAGCATCAAGACCTGCATGATAAAAACCTATTTTATCTATACATTTGTTCAATATACTTCCAGGAGAAGATCTTAATGCTAATTCTGACAAAGCATCAGCAGTTTCCTCACATTGTCTATGTGTACGGCAGAATACGATCATACAACTTAATGAAAAATCTATCTGCTTATCTTCTATAAATTGTACAATCTCACCAATTCTTGCTTCGTCCTCATGCTCGGTTAAAGCAAATGAAATTCCAATATGTTGGCGTATTGGATTATAATCCTCTGCAGTTTGTCCCAATCTTTGAATATCGGGCAAGAAAGAACGAATATCTGATTCCACTTGTGTTGTGACAGTAGCAGAGAACAAAGCGAACATAAAATCGAATTGCTTTCTTAGTTCTATGCAAGTTAAAACAGCATTCCTATAATCTGGACGGAATTCTTGTCCCCATTGTGAAATACAATGAGCTTCATCAAAAATGACATACTCCAGACCGCCATCCATTTCCATACGCTGGAATAGGACATTCATAAATGACTTAACACGGAATCTTTCTGGGGTTATATACAATAGTGCAATTTCACCAGAACGTAGTTTTCGGTAAATGTTTTCAACCTCTGGTCGCTGGCGGTCGCCACTCAGATAATCAACGTTTGTTGCAAATCCTTTTTTATGCAATTCTTCAACTTGGTCTTGCATCAAAGCCCTTAAAGGTGTTATGACCAATGAAAGTTTTTTGGTAATTGAAGCTCTGTAAAGTGCCGGGCCTTGGAAACATACAGATTTTCCTTCACCAGTTGGCATTGAAACAATGCAGTCTCCTCTCTTTTCCCACATAAACGGAAGTACTTCTTCCTGTGTAGGTTTCCATTGATAATCACCAATAAAATGTTTGCGGATTAACTCAATAGCTGTTATTGTGTCTATATCCTCTTCTTTACCTCTACTATCATCGAAATATAGACCTGAGTTTTCAAGGGCTTCATTGTAATCACTATCAGTTTCCCATAGAGTCACCTTGAAAGATTGGGCTTGACAACTATTCGCAATATCCTCATAGTCATCAAAATGTGGATCTATAATATAGAATTGTGTAGCTTCACTATTTGCCATTACCAACGAACAATAGTGCTCATAAATAGGCCAAGCTGCATGAATACATTGACGTGGTGTAGTATGATGAACTTTATCGTCACGCTCATCATCTGCATCTTCTTCCAAATCATCATCAAATGGAAGTTTATCCCACATTAACATGTATCTATCTATGTCCATATTATCCCAAACATAGCAGAATGGTTTATCAGTTCTATATGAACCTACACCATCTATGAATTCTTGCTTGGTAATTATTACCATTCCATTTGAATGGCTACCTATATATTCGAGTTTACGGAAACCATTACCATTTGAGGGAATAAAGAATCCTTGTGATGCTGCATATTTAGTTAGCCTCTCAATTTCTTTCTTGTCATTAACAACATATACTATAGGGAGTTCTTTATTCGTTTCATGTATTTTGTTCAACAAAGCGATTTGGAACAACCAGTATTTACTTCTTTGAGTAGTAGAACTATTAACGCGCATCACCATATCAGCAGTACGTTTTCTACTAACCTGAGTCAAGTTTATATGGCCATAATCCTTTCCCGAGAACGTCCACTTCAAAACTTGTGGTTTAGTTTTGAAATGGTCTAAGAACCGTTTTCTATAAGCTTGATATTGATAATTCAAATAAAAAGCAAATTGACCATTTTGTTCTCTTTCCGCCCAAATATTCGCAGCAAGTTCTGGTTTGGTTATACCCAGCTTCCTTATTTCGTCACCTTTGACAGGAGCAAAATTAGTTGAAGCCATAGTGAAAGGAAGCTTACTTCCACATGCTATTAAATCAGCAAATGTTTTGTTTTCACATACCTTACATTTATGAACTCTGTCTTCTAACTCCGTGCCAATAATGAAAATGTGTTTATAGTCCTTAGAAAGGATATCTTCATCCTCAAAAGAAGTAACATCAATGCAATCAATATGACTATTATAGTGACACAGATAATCTTGCAATTCATCTTCGGTAAACGAAAGTTTATTACTTTCCGTATCAACTACTCGAAGGTATTGAGCAAGATTTTCAAGCACTGGGGTACGTGACACCACACAAAACCGTTCAAGAATGCATTGTTTAATAACATCCTTGAATTGTTTGTCTTTAAGTATGTTGATGTCTATACTCTTATATGCATTACTTATTTTTGAACCAGGGAATGATAATGGTATATATTGAGCCAAACGTGACCATAAATTACTTGGAGCAATTAATAATGTCGCTTCAGATTCTGGAATTACAGCTATTTGATTCAGCTTCTTTATTAACGTGTCAGATATTGGACGTAATTCTTGGAAGAACTGACGTTCAAGATTTGCTGTAGTTCTAAAATATTCCGAGAAATAATCAACACGCAAAGAATTAATTATAGTCCCGATATTATCAGGAAGGACATCCCGCAGTTGTTCAACGAGGTGTTCATCATTAGACAATCTATATAGTTGATTCCAAAACAGTTCGTTGGTTAATCTTGTATCTGCTTCTGCATTGTGCTCTGTATGCAAAGAGTATGCATATCGACATGGGTTTAAAAGTATTTCTATTTCAAGAGTGTCCCATACGAAAGTGCTATCTGGAATTTGCAACCCTTTTTTATTAAGGATCGGTAAATCCCAAAGTTTGATGTTATGGCCTACAATAATTGGTGATTTCTTTAGCTTTCTGAATAATGAATTTATTTGATCCTCTCCAGTGTATGGCCTCATATTATCTTCTGCATAGAAGGCAAATTCCCTTATAGAATCACCGTCAGATTCAAGATCAAAGACACAATATGGCATATTACCTTTAATCGAATCCCACTTCTGACCAATATAAGACGTAAACAGTTTACTTCCTTTGAAATCCTCGCTTGTGACGATTTCTATTGCCTTATCTTCTGGCAAACGACTTACCAACTGATAACTATCGTCAGAGGACATTTTTTTTAATCCACCAAGAAATTTATCATACGTTAAGCCATTAATGACATTATTAAAATCTTCTTCATTCAGATTAACATAACAGAATTTCAGGAATTTCTTTACTTCAAGAACCCCTGCTTCGTTCATGTGCTCTAAAATGATAGATTTATTCTCAATTGCATGGTAAGCATCAACACTTCCAGTTAAATAAAATAATTCTATTATTAGATTTTCACTAGAAATAGAACTGTCTTTTGCGTAAATAACCCATTCTTTTTTATCCTCTTCATTATCGAAATTATCAATAATCTGTTTTAGAGTTATTTCCGATTCAGTGTTTTGCTTACCAATCATAGAAATAACGCTTGGGTGTTTAAGCCAATCTAACAATTTCGTGTATTTGAAAAGGCAGAATCTTAATTCAGCGGTTGGTTTAATGCACTTAGTATCTAACACAAAAGATTGGAGTTCACTTTCACTAAGATGTGACAAATAATTATCCCATTCTTTGTAGTCGTTTGATTTTCTTACATATAAATCATTTAAAAGAATGCGTCTGCCTTCTTCAATAGACATCAATCTATTTGTCAAGTCAAAATCTTCAAAACGCTTGTCTGAAGCAAGTTTTGAAGCTTTTTCATCAGAAAGACTGCATACAAATTTCAGTCTCTCATCATCACTCATGAGCTTTAGAGCATCAATCAATACATCTACATCAAATGTGTCAACAACAGAGTCTAGTTCTGTTTTGCCCATGATTGACACACAAAAAAGAAGATAATCTTTAATTTTATCTTTATCCTTTGATATAAGCGAAGAAACACAACTTTTGTCAGCTATTCTATTAAAAATATCAATACTTTTCGTCATTAAATATAGTTCCGCGAATAGCTTGTCAGAAGTTTTGCCACTATCAATCACGTAATCAATCCACTCCTGCTTGTCAGCTTCAGATTTAAAACTCTCCATCAACAACTCAATGGTATGATGTGAGCCTATGCTTGACATAAGTGCATCAATGATACATGAATGTTTAATCCACTCTATAGAGTTAAGGTATTTATACAAAGTCACCCTAAGTACTGCAGATGGTTCAATTACGTCAGTATTAAAAGTAAAAGAATCACGCTCTTCTGTCGTCATATTTGATAGCAGAAGTTCCCATTCCCTAGGATCAAGCGACTTCTTTTGATACAAATCAGAAAGTACTAACTGACGACCTTCAGATTTCTTAAAAAACCTCTCAACAACAACAGAAAGGATAGACTCACTGAAACGTTTTCCATTAACGGTTCCGTAAATCTTATCATAGCGGCCTAAGTAATTCCTGCAAATATTATAGTCATCACTTGTCGAAGAGAGACATTTTGCATTAATTGCTGCATGTCTGTCTCGATTGGGCTGTTTTTTAAGTTCAAAGGTAATCCACATATCCTCTTTTAAATAGGTTACGTCCTTCCACTGGCTTTTTTCCAAATATAGCTGGACTGGAGAATATGGAGTTGATGTATTATTGATGCCACACATATTGGTTACTACAAATGCGTAGTTGTCCAAAGAACGGCATCTACATACAATTCCAACGAATCTCGGTTGAACCTTTTTTTCTTCGACTTTTGGATATGGTGGAAGCTCTGACAAATCCTTGTCTGTCAGTTCTATATGATTGAGTATCAATTCGGATTGAATATGTAGATTCTGTTTCATCACTATTCAAAGGATTAGTTCAAGAAAGGCTTGATTGAGAAAGACATTTTTCGGTCAGCTTTTTCTATAGAAGTAATAATTACATCTATTTCTTGTCCTTCAGATACAATTTCACTCGGTTCTTTCGTTCCATCAAGAGACATTTCTTTTTTGTGAAGAAGACCTTGAATTCCGCTTGACAATTCGAGAAAGGCTCCATAACTTTGCAATTTTGTTATCTTACCTTTGGCTTGTTGGTTAACTTGATATAGGGTCTCTACATCTAACCACGGATCCTTAGACATCCTCTTAATACTCACCATAACGCCTTTGTCTGTTATCTGTATAACAACAACGTTTAACTCCGTACCCAACTTCAATTTATTCTTAAGGTTATTATCTCTTCCCCAAGAATATTCGGATGAGGGCAAGTAAGCCATGATGTCTCCAAAAGACACTATTGCATAGTCTTTTAGAATTTGCTTTACTGTTGCCTTTACAACATCACCAACGGTTAACTCAACTATTGAATCCAAAGCCATTAGAATATGATTACTTCCTTTTAATTAACAATTCTCGAATATCTACGTTTAACAGGTCTGAAATTTTTGCCAGAGTTTGCAAATCTGGCTGACTGGTGTTAGTACACCATTTCGAAACCGTCACAGGGTCACGTCCAATTTGTTCAGCAAGCCATATATTGGTTTTGCCGGCATCAGCTAAAGCACCCTTGATTCTATTAAGCTTCTCCATTGCAAATAAATTAATGTTGGACGCAAATTTAATAAATATCTTTAAATTTCCGTCATAATATTCACATTAAAATAAACAATGGACCTGATTTTTCTGTTTTTTTAATGAAATTGTCTAATTTGACAAGCAAAATTAAGATTTAAGATATAAAAGTTGAAGGGCACTACTCTCACGAGCGGTGCCCTTCTTTGTATGCCAAAGAAAAAAAAGCAATAACAATTAGAAGATCTAAATTCTGGTTACAAGCACATAGCAGTCAAAGCCAGGCATGATTTCCTTCTTACGGTCGAAGATGCGTGAGAAGTCACGTTTCTTCTCTCTGAGGCACTGACGGCAAAGGAGTTCAAGCACCATGCGGAGCTTGGTAATGTTTATATCGAAAGTCTCAATATACTGTTCGATAGCCTTGTCGTTCATATTCAGCCTAAGCTCATTTCTCTCCAGAGCCTCACAGATAAAGTGAAGGCTGTCCTGTCCAATCCTCGCTTTGTAGAGGTATGGATGTGGAACACGAATGAGGTCACCGACACAAAGAGGTACTCCGTCTTTTGACAGTGGACGGCCACCAATCAGATTCTTACGCAGACGGTCTGCATTTTTCAGTAACTTGGTACACAGGATGGCAAGAGCGCGTTTAGACGCTTTCTTGTTGCCAAAGGTACGAAGATACTCATCGACGGGCATCAGCAACAGTTGCTGGGGGGTAATAGTTTCAATATCAATCATAATTGTTTGGAAATTGGTTGTTATAAAGATTCTTTAGAAAGACAGCACTACACAGGTGTTTCTGTTCGCTTCAGCAGGAGAATACTTGTCTATGCCACCTGCATAGATGGTATATACCCGACTGTCATCAACGCCTCGGTCAAGCAGCAAGCGACGTATATATTCCGCTCGCTGACGGCTCAGATTATCGTTGATAGACTCCGTACCTGTAGCACTGTCAGCAGCTCCAATCACCTTCACCTGAAGACCATGTTTGTTTGCTACTCTGGCTATCTCGTCGAGGTTCATCACCTGGTTCTTTTCGGTTAGGACATCCGTACCCAAGTGGAAAAAGAAGTAGATGGGAGCACCAATGTATTCCTGCCCGTTGAGCATAGCACTCAGATAAGCATTGTCAGTAACGCCTGAGTTGTTGAAAAGGCTATCGAGTGAATAGATATCCTCAGTATCTTCCATGCCATTACGTTTCTGCATAGCTCTTGGCATCGTATTGGGATTACCGTCCCATCCTCGGTTAGCCAGACGTGCGCGAAGACTGTTCAAGCCAGAATAATCATTCTTAGGATATAGGGACTTGATTTTCGTATGTCCCTTGTCTGTCAGCCTGTCCTTGTAGAGGTCAAGCAGACCTTCTATCTCCAGAATCTTACGATACTCTGCCATACACTGCTCATCCTCATGGACACGTTTCGTCAAGTATCTGTTTCGGGATGACAGGCCATTTGCATAGTCCAGCAGCCATTCATTCTGGCTCATGTAGGGCTTTGCATCGATGATTCTTTTATGGCCAACCTTACCTATGGTCACAGACAATCCTGCTGACAGTGTAAGCATATTGTCACCGAACCGACTGGAAGAACCTATGGCATCAAAGTTCTTCATGGTAGTCATACCACTCAGCTCTGCAAGCAGATGCAGACGGTTAGTGATTCGGTATCTTGCTTCGAGACCGTAGGCAAAGGCGAATGGATGGTTAGTGCCACTTCCGTTTCCACTTGACCAGTCTGAGTTATGAACCATGCCTATGCCCAGGAATGGAATTACATCCCATCGGGATAGTCCAAGTTCATTCTGGCGAATGAAAGCGGTCAGGTTATACATGAAGTCTGCATGTATGAACTGGTACTTCATAGTGGCAAACTCTGCGTTCTTGAACTGGCAACCCTGAAACTCAATACGGCCTCCGACGGCTGGAGTGAACCATTTCCCGACACCAACCTGCAAAGCTGGAGTGAGACGGTCGAACAAGTCACCGCAACCTACAGGCGAGCCAAGGAAAGCAGATGTTCCACCCTTGACCTCCAGGAACCAGTTTCTGTCCCATCCTGAGCCTTCGCTGACGTTTCTGAGATAAGTTGGCTGCAGGGATTGCAGCATGACATCCGACGTGACGACTGGCTCCATGTAGGAAGAGTCAACTTCATTTGATTGTCCAGATGCCGGAGCAGTTAGTGCCAGGCATAACATGGACATGATTACAATCTTTTTTTTCATTCTTGTTTTACTTTTTAAGATTACTTACTTTGAGCAATGTATTGACTATAATCGAATTTTCAAGTGGAAACTTCAGCAAAGGATTATCGCTTCAGTTTACGTCCAGAACCAGAGCGCATCATCTTGGTAGCCATCATCGCACATCGACGCGCCCACTCACGATCATCATCTTTAGGGTCTCGTCCCCATCCTGAAGATGGGCCACCTCCTCCTCCACCGTGCCCCTTGGCAAACTCTGTAGCCTGTTCGACATATCCGGCAAACAGAAGCATGGCGCAAGCCACAATCTGGTTCCCGTGTTCAGCAACGTCCATCAGTACTGACTCGTCCAGATGAAACTGAACGTCATCAGGCATCTGTGGGAGTCTCAATCTGAAATCACTGACCACATTCTCATAGAGTGCCTTGGTCACTTCATCACGTACCTTTTGCTGCACCGAAGTAGCCACTTGTGTAGCTTCACCTCGTAGCTCTTCTGTGCGCTCCTTGATGCTCTCAGCCTCTTTCTTCAGCTTGTCAAGTTTATCCTCTGCATCGGACAGCTTCTGCTTCTTATCTGCCAGTTTAGCATTGATGTCTGCGAGTTGTCTGTGAAGAGCAGCTATCTTATCTTCATTGGAAAGCTTGCCATCAGCATTATCCAAAACAGCAGATGCCAGACTATCCAGTTCTCTCTCAACTGATTCCTTGTCCTTTTCAAGATTGAGCACCATTGAGGTGAGACCTTTCACACGACGTTCTGCCAGTGAAATTTCCTGTTGAAGACCTGACAGCACCTTACGATGGTTCTCTATCTTGTCTTCCAGTGTGACACACTCCTCATCGAGCAAACGGCGGTACTCTTCCGTTGAGCGGTGTCTGGCTCCAGTCTCAGTGATGCTTGTGCCACGATAGAGACCCCATTTCTCGTTCACCTTGGCAAAAGCATCATGCATGGCCAGTGTCCTTGCCTTGAACTCAAACTTGTCCTTTCCTGCGAAAATCTTCTTGTAGGCGAAGCGACCATTCTCATCTATAGGCAGAAGAGTAAGATGTACATGAGGATTCATTTCGTCCAAGTGAACGACGAAAGCAGCAATGTTTTCCTCACCGTATCTGTCACTGACGAAGTAGTACATATCCTTCGCCCATTGTTCTATATCCTTACTACGTTTCAGGTGTGAATTATCAGCACCTTTTGCCAGGTTCACCTTCTGGTCACCGAAAGCGATTTCAAGCATTCGCTCACGGCTTCCTCCAAGGATAAAATTCACCACTGTTCGGAACCGAGGTTCTTCAAGCCCTTCATTTGGATCCTTGATACCACGAGCTGCAAGATTTGCTGCAATTCGCTCTGGGATGCTCCTGGTCTTATCGACTGGCTGTATTTTGCCTCCTTTGGTTATCTCGAAATTCAGATGCTCACGAGTCAAGTCATAGTTGCCTGTCGCCAACGCATGTTTTCGACTATTGTCAGAACGGACACGTAGATGTTCATCGCTCTGAGCTTTTGAGAATCCTTTGGAGGTTCGAAAATCAATTACCTGTTTTGCTCCATTCATACGCTTCGTATGGTTGTTTTTGTTACTATCTGTGTCCTTAGCTTGCTAATTCATCTGGACACCTCTCCCTCGTCCTTTTAGGTCGAGGGGTATTAGGCTGCCCCTCCCTATCGTAAAGTGGACAGCAGGCAAGCCTGATGCCCCGATAAGGGCAAGCCCTTCGCGCTAACGTTTCAGTCAGCCTCCGGGCTTGCTCCCGGACTACATGAAAAAAGCAAAAGACTGTTTACAGATTAAAAGCATCATTCGTTATCCTGAGAAGTAAGGGAAGAAGAAGTGTGGTTTGAGTCCGTTTGCTCGGAATCATCTTTCTCCATCTTCTTCAACTTGTAGAACAGTTCACGTAGCAGACGCATGTCCTGCTTTGAGAAGTCACAGACAAAAGCATTGTGCTTGTAAGAGTCTTCATCAGACTTATCAATGTCTGGGAAATCTTCTCCCATCAGAACAAAGTCCATATACATCAAAGCTTGCATCCATTTTGTCCATGACCATTGACCTGCACCTTTGAAAGTGGATGCAACCATCTGGACAAGAGAGTCATCGGATCGTAAGTTAAAGATGACCGAAAATTCCAGATGAGAGAAACACTCTAAGACGATTTTTGCATTATGGTCTTCTCTGTTCCAGTCAGGATCACAACAATCATCTTCATCATTCATAGTTCCGTCGTATGCTTCAAAATAAGCAGCCAGGAACTTAGGAGACAGATTGTATTCGTCCCAGTGTTGGAGAAGAAGGAAAGCGACTTCAAGCACTGTGTCGTAAGTGATGATTGGAATAGAAAGACTGGTGTGGGTACGCAATATGAAGGTATAGTCACGCCCTTGGAGTTCTCGCTTGATGACACCAAGGCTTTCCAGTCCATCGAGGAATGAGCGTACCGTGGCGCGGTGCCAATGCCAATCATTGGCAAGCTCTGAGATTGAACCTGTGAATTCGCCATGACAAAGTGGTGAAATGTCTTTTGATGAGTCGCCTTTATGCGACTTGTCTTGTCCAGACATTTTGCCAATCAAATAGCAGAAGGCATCGAGTTTTGTGAATCGTTCAGTATTTTTCGAGCGAAGGAATTGGAGAAGAGCCATGTCATTCTCCATTCCATACAAAGTTACATTCTTGTTATCCATTTACAATCCTTTAGTTGTGAATACTTGTCTGACTATAGCAGACGTTGATTAAATCACCGAGTGTCCACTTTGAGTGGTGTTATAAGTAGTAGTTCCGAATAATGTCATCCTGAAATTCCTGATAGGTGGCAAACTCCTTATGGGATGGCTTCTCACCCTCCAGCAGACTTGATGGATAGAACCCTGCTGCCAGAAGAATGTAGCCTAAAGTCACACCGAGACTGTACATGTGTGGTGTGAACAATAGTGCCAGTGCTATTGTGAAGACAAACACCATGACACCACGGCTGTTTCGTATGCCATTGATCAGTGAGAGAGTACGTTTTGCCGAGAAGAGATAGAATATCAAAGCAGTGGACAACATCACTCCATATTCACCAGGCTTCATCCAGTAACAGACGAAGTGGAAAAGGATGAGTGTCAGCAGCAGAATCTTACCATAGAACAGTCGGCAATGGGTACTGTAGGACATCCGCTGATAGAACAGTATCATCCGACGCGACGGGTTCTTGTAAAGGAACCAAGGTGCAAGGATTATCACGGAGATTAGCACCAGATGGATCATTGAGAATATCATACTTACACGTTTTTAGAGTTAAACATTAAATTCCGTATTCATCGAGTGTGAGTTTTACTATGCCGTAAGTGGCATCGAGAATGAGACGTTCCACGTCCTGATAGTTCATTTGCCCAGTGGTTAGCCGTTCCCAAAAGGCTGCATCGTGGGCCTTTATCTTTCTGGCAGATTTCTCCAGTACGACTTCTGGTATTATCCACTTCTGATTTTTTTTGTAGCCATTTCGTGCTTCTATGACCTGAAGGTTCAGGGAGCAACTGTAGCATACAGAAATAGTGCCGTCGTGCGGTATGAGATATGGAGTCTGTTTCGGACTGAGTTCTGCGTTTATCCATGTCCTTCGTTCATTGATGATGTCTGCTATTCGTCTGATTAAAGCAAGCTCCATACATTAGCAGAACTCTACCAACAAGTCTTCTTTTGGAACCTTATGAACGAACTTTCCTCGATTCTCATGGCGGTCAAGGTCTTCCATGAGGTCTGTACACATGGCATCCAAGGAATCGTACACTGTGACTGTCAGAGTCTCGACCTTACCAGAAGCATTCGTACTGGCATGTATCTTGAACATGTGGCCGAACTGTGTATCTGAGTATGCACAGCATTGGTGTCCGAAATCAGTATGAGCAGACGGGATGAAATGATAGAGGATGGTAAGTTCCATCTGATCCTCGAATTTGTCCATTACATCTTCCAGGTCATACTGGTGAGACAATGCGTAGGAAATTGTGGCACTCTCTTCGTCGATGTCTGTTTCTGCGATGCTTACGCTATCGAAGAGTTCTGGCAAAATGGCTGGCGCAAGCATCTTGAATTGTTCGATTTCTTCTTGTATCATAGTGATGTTTTGATTAGAGTCCTGATATGTAAAGTTTGAGAATGAGGTTGCTCATTTCTGAAAGTTTCCTGTGATTCTTGCCGAGCTTGTGAGTCTGTTCCATACGTTGAATCTCGTCAGCGTATGAGAGCAGCGTCTTCTCCTGTTCTGGGGTGAGCATAGCCATTCCAAAGGAATCTATGGCTATGTAAGGCTGAATGAGCATCCAGTAATAAGCTTCCTGCTGCTTGTCGGTAAGCTTATCTCTGCGCTTGATGCTTTCAATACAAGATTGGGTATTCTGCACCAAACGGCGGTTCGTGCGCATAGACATATATACCATAACATCCTTGGCATCAAGTTCTCCATCAGTCGCATATCCATAGACGGACTTACATAATTGTTCTGTACCTTTGGTAATATCAGCAAGAGATATATCACTATATTCATTGATATGAGTAAGGAAGGTACGGAATAATCTGTCTTCAGTACGGATGACTGATTTCAGATCGTTGAGCTTCTTAAACTCGATATCGTTTATGCCGGAAAAGAATTTTCTGTATAAGACAAGCGTCTGTCCTTTGTCTGCTTTGAAAACTTCAAGGCTGTCAAGAGAGGCATAAAACGCTTTGGCTGAGTTAAAAGTGGTTTTGATGTCCTCCTCATTATTATATTGTGAGGTGGACTTCTTGACTCTAAGAACGTCTTTGAGTGTTCTGTCTTGTCCAACGGCAAGTCTGAACATCTCAGTTCTGATAGAGTCATGTAAGCTATAGAACTCCGAAGACAGATAAGTATGTGCATAGAATGCAGAATCCTTACTGATGTAAGTATAAACACTATCGCGCAACTCAGACCAGTTGCTGATAGTGGCAACAAAATCATCTGAAGACAGAGATTCCTTTTTCTGTAGTTCAGACAAGTAAACATGATAACTGGTAAGAGCATCTTTACTTGAATCGAAATGATACTTCGACTTGTCAGTGGCACATGATGCCATACAAAGGATGGCAATTATAGTGGCAGAAATAGCCAATATAATGCGAGTATGATTATACTTTGTTTCCTTTGCTTTCTTTTGGTTGACTTTCAACATTGAGTAAAGCTTTAAAGTATTCATGTAACAATTTGGTTTAGTGCTATACATATACTGATAATTGTTTGAAATCCGCTGCAAAGGTAAGTATAATAATCGAAATAGCGAGCAGTATGATTGTAACTTTAAGTATTGTTATAAATGATACTTGAAGTTTGAAATAATCATACTCGAAAGCAAATAGACAGTCGAGTATCAAGTATTAAAAATGCACAAATATCATTTGAGTATGATTATTATTGGAAATAAAAGTGTATCTTTGCATCATAAAACAGGTAAAAACGCAAGTTTCACCCACTAACAAACTGAAAACAAATATGGCAAAGGTAGGTTATATCTTTCTGGCAGAGGCATACGAATCCGTCGAGTCTGATAAGGCTTGGATGGAGAAATTCGGCTGCGTGAAAATTGTCGAAGAGAATGCCGAGGATGAGAAGTTGCGTCCAGAGTGGAAAGCCCTTCTCATGAGTCTTGAACGAGGTGACGAACTGGTATTGAGCAAATTCAGTAATGCACTGCGTGGTAGCAGAGAACTGTCATACTTCCTCGAACTGTGCCGTATCAAGGTGATACGTATTATATCCATTCACGACAAGGTTGACTCAAAGGATGAAGTTTTCCCTGCGTTGAAGACATCTGACTTTCTTGACATGATTGGTTCCCTCCCTGCAGAAGTTGCCACACTTCGTAAGGCTTCTACCCATATCATGCGTTTGCGTACTGCCAAAACCAAGACAAAATCAACAAAATCCCGTCAGGAACGAGAGGCTACGATTGTAAACATGTACAATGGAGGCCATGCCATTGACGATATTTGGGCTGTCAGCGGTTTCAAGAGCAGAAGTTCAATCTTCAGGATCCTGCGCAAATATGGCATAACACTGAATCGTGGTCCACATTCTGGCCCAATCAAGAAATGGAACGAAAGGAAGAACCCGATTATCAAAGAAGACAAACAATGACACTACAAGAAGCAATTGAAGCCCGGCATAGTGTAAGGGCATACAAAAACGAGCCTTTGGCAGAGGATGCAGTAAAGGCATTGGAAGAGCAGATTGCTATTCTGAATCGTGAAGGTAAGCTGCACATGCAGTTAATCCTTAACGAACCAAAGGCTTTCCAAGGAACTATGGCAAAATATGGAAAGTTCCGTAATGCAAACAACTATATTGTCATGGCAGGAAAGAAAGCCGAAGATCTTGATGAACGCATAGGTTACTATGGTGAGCATCTGGTGTTATTGGCTCAGACTCTTGGGTTAAACACCTGTTGGGTAGGTCTCTCCTACTCGAAGGTGCCAGGGACGTATGAGCTTGGCGAAGACGAGAAAATTGCTTGTTACATTGCCATCGGCTATGGTGAAACACAAGGTGTCAGCCATAAAATCAAGACCGTCGAGCAAGTGAGCAATGCCAGTGACATCACTCCGTCATGGTTTAAGAAAGGCGTTGAAGCAGCCTTGCTTGCTCCTACAGCCGTGAACCAGCAGAAATTTTCGTTTGAACACGTTGGAGTAAAAAACAATCGACACCAAATAAGAGCCAAGAAGGGATTTTCCATGATTGGTTATACCAAGATGGATTTAGGCATTGCCAAATACCATTTTGAAATTGGTGCCGATAACACAAACTTCGATTGGGTATGAATATAGAAGAGGTCAGAGAGTACACGTTGTCACTTCCAGGAGTGACCGAAGACCAGGCGTTTGGTGAAGACATCCTTAATTTCCGCTTGGAAGGAAAGATATTCGTCTGCCTATGGTTAGGCGGTGGCAGGTATGATATGAAGGACGGAGTTTCAAGAATCGCCTTGAAGTTATCTCCAGACAGAAATATCGAACTTAGAGAACAATTCTCTACTGTGACACCTGCCTATCATTGGAACAAGACGCACTGGAGCGATGTTTATTACGAAGAAATGGACGAAGCAATAGTAAAAGGGTTGATTAAAGAGTCATATCGGCTTATTATCTCCAAACTCCCAAAGTCTATTCGGGCGAAGTACATAGATTTAGAAGTAGCAAAATGATATTAAAGAAAAGAAAAATCAAATATGCAGCCATCTTCTTTCTCTGCTGGTTTGCCCTCCTGGTCTTCCTTGTAGATGGAGTTTTGAAATTCCAGACACTGGTTGACTTCTTTGGGTCATACATTTTGGTGGAGATAGCCTTATTACTATTGGTCATTCTACCCACATGGACAGTTTACAAATTCACAGAAGAACGATAAATCGGAATTTACGCCTCAGTTATGAAAAGATATATAGTATTACTCACAGCCCTTGTCATTAGTCATTTTGCAATGGCTCAGGATTTCAAGCCGATGGAGCATAATGGGCTGCTCTATCAAGAATTGGTTTTCTGTAATGACGTAAAGGGCAAGATTCCTTTGGTCATCTACCTTCATGGCAGACATGCCAGTGGAAACGACAATCAGAAGCAGCTGTCTCAGGCTGGTGTCCAAGAGATAGACAAATACCTACGGAAGAACGCTATTCCAGCCTACTTTCTTGTTCCACAATGTCCAGAGGACTATGAGTGGGACGGACGGAACGGCAATTCTGGCTACACAGACAAAGTGGTGGATTTGATAACCTTTTATCTGAAGACAAAAGATATTGATATGAACAGGATTTATATATGCGGCGCATCTATGGGTGCATGTGGCACATGGAAAATCTTGAAGGATAATCCCAAACTATTTGCAGCTGCTTTAATCGCTTCGGGTCAGGCCCAACATGAAAAGCCTTCTGACTATACGGACACCCCTTTATATGTGACTGTAGGCTCGGAAGAAAGGAGTTATAATGCCCTGAAATGGTTAACCACAGAAATCCGCAAAGCAGGAGGAAACGTAAAGTTTGACGTTCTGTTTGGGCAGAAACATCGCAATGCGTGTGACAATGCCTTTTCGACAAAAAGAATAAAGTGGCTGTTTTCACAAGTAAGAGATTAGGTAAATTCCAATTTAGCGGACAATAAAAACAAATATGAAAAAGCAACTATTCTCATTTCTCTGCGCTGGTCTCATGCTCACGGCATGCGGACAGCAGAACAAACAAGAAACGACTATGGATTTCGTAGACAACGTAAAGGTGGCACTCTCTGACAGCGGCCACATCAATCTGGACAGCCTCCAGTGGACGCGGGAGCCTGCCGCATGTGAAATCAAGAATGATACCATTCGCATCACCACCGCTCCGAAGACCGACCTCTGGCAGCGCACCTACTATCACTTCCAGAACGACAATGCCCCCGTGCTTCAGATGAAGACGCGCGAGAAGTTTTTCAGCTTCGTGGTGAAGACTGACTTCACGGAGAGTCATCACCGCTTCGACCAATGTGGTATCGTGATGTATCTCAATAGCGAGAACTGGCTGAAGGGCTCGGTGGAATACGAGAACGAGGAGTTTCAGCATCTGGGCAGCGTAGCCACCAACAATGGCTACTCCGACTGGGCCACGACGGCCATTCCTGCCGATGTGAAGACCATGTGGTACCGCTTCTCGCGCCGCGAAGATGACTACTGCATCGAGTGCTCCGCCGACGGCGAGAAGTTCAGCCAGATGCGCATCTGCCACATGTATGCCGGTGCCGACGAGATCAGTTTTGGCATCTATGCCTGTTCGCCCGAGGAATCATCCTTCACGGCTGTTTTCTCCGACATGAAGATTACCGAGTGCGCCTGGAAGGCCCACGACGGCCAGCAGCCAGATAAGAAATAGTAACAGATAAATCGGAATTTATGGAAATCAATAATAGACCCAACCCCAATGAGGCTTTTCCGAATCCGAAGATTCCAAGCCTCTGCTTCATCAAGAACGTGGTGAAGAACCCGCGTATCATCATCG